>ERZ772867.113-NODE-113-length-114012-cov-23.881604_pt1 | contig 114012 bp, 95 predicted proteins | sample MGYA00511341_ERZ772867 | MGnify/ENA primary metagenome ERZ772867 (study PRJEB29015, sample SAMEA2737707) | human gut metagenome | biome: human gut; feature: human-associated habitat; material: faeces | place: China | collected 2012 ... | reverse complement strand
AGTCCCTTGCGGCGTAGTTCTTATTTAAGCCGTCCAAGTTTTGGGGTGCAGTTCATACGTGCGACGGGGGTTCTTTCGTCCTGCGGAGTGTCCGCGAAGGTTAGCCCTCAGATCCTGCTACGACTACGTCCTCGGATTGTGGGGCTGAATGAAGGACGTGGCTGTGGGGGTGCCTTGTCCCGGTCGCTGTTTCGCGGCGTGGCCGCGAAACCACGCGCCACTTTGGGCATGGAGGGCTAGCTGATTGTGGCCTTCTGCTGCCCCAGTGCTGTTTCGCGCTTTGCGCGAAACATCGCAGCACTTTGGGCATAGTGGGGGAGTTGGTTGTCGCTGCCTTCTATCCCCTTGCTGTTTCGCGCCTTTGGCGCGAAAGGCGCAGTACTTTGGGCGTGGGGGCTGGCTTGCGGACTCAGATGACCTAGAGAGATATGGGTGCAAACGAGAAATCGTTGTTGGGGTCGTCCTTTTCCATAAACTCATCGAGACAGAATGTCATATAGATTGGAACGTAAAGGATCTTGCCCTCTTTGCAAAGGTTTTCGTGGCTCAGCACAACGGCCTCGGGAATTTTGTACTCGCCCACACTCATCAAACGGTCGAGGGCTGCATGTGCTCGAACTTTCTTGCCCGATTTGACTTCGATTGGGACAACATGCCCGCGGGCACCTTCGATTACAAAGTCGACTTCACCGACCTCACGCGTTTGGTAGTACCACGTATCTGCTCCGAGGGCAACGAGTTCCTGTGCGACCACGTTCTCATAGAGGCCGCCGAGGTTGGGGGTTTTCATGTCAAGGTAGACGGCGCGTGCCGTGCTGCCGGGATACCGCGATGCGAGCATACCTGTATCGGACTCGTATAGTTTAAAGGCCGTCGTTTTCTCCGTCCTCTTGAGAGGACTTCGTGCCTCCGTCACCTGGGGGACCATCAATCCAACGCCTGCGTTCACCAGCCATAGGAAATCCTGCTCGTATTTTTGAAGACGAGCTCCCTCGCCTAGAGACGAGACGATAAAGCGATGGGACTCCGCCTCAAGCTGAACGGGAATTTGCTCGAAAATGGAGCGAACGTTAAACGCTCGAGTCGATGCATATTTAGAGATATCGCTTTTGTACTGATCGACTAGCTGAATTTGAAGCTCACGCGTTCTCACGAGCGAATAGCCCGAATCGATATAGTTCTGAACGACCTCCGGCATGCCGCCGCAAACGATATAAGCTCTAAAGTTTTTGAGCATCGCCTCATGAATAAAATTTTCGACGGGACGCCTCTCGACAAGGCAGCTGCGGATGTCTGCAAGCACATTCTCGCTGATGCTGTTTGCCCAACAAAACTCTTCAAAATCCATTGGCCGCATAACAATGTGCTCGACATACCCCACCGGGAAAGAAGAGATCCCCTTAAACTCAGTCCCAAGCATAGACCCCGAGAAGACATAGCTAAAGCGTCCGTCCTCGACCAGCGCCTTCATAAGTGTAACGATCTGCGGATACTCCTGAATCTCATCGACGAAGATAAGCGTGTCTCCTTCAACAAGCGGTGCATCCGCAAGAAGGGCCACACGGTTGATGAAGTCAATGGAGTTCTTAGCGCCAACAAGTACGTCTCTTGCCTCGGCATCAAGTAGCAGATTGACCTCATAATACGAAGCGTAGTTGCTCTTTCCAAACGCGCGAATCGCATAGCTCTTGCCAATCTGACGCGCACCGGTAACAAGCAGGGCCTTATGGGAGTTATTCTTCCAGCTCAAAAGCCTATCAGTGACCTTGCGGCGTAGCATTAAAACACCTCATTGACAAAAATTGGCAAATAGATTTGCCCCTAATCATACAAAAATTGACAAATAGATTTGACCCAAATCATACAAAAATTGGCAAATAGCAAAGCTCACTTAGGCCTCAAAGCCAGCGAACCAGCACGGTACTTTGCGAAAAGGCTGGCGGCGCCGTTGTTGAGGGTGGCCAGGTTGACAGTGGCGCCGTTAGCGTTCTCGGCTGCTTGGGCGCGCAGGAGCGAAAGGGCGTCGGCAGCGTTCATGCAGAAGCCGACGGTAAAGTTCCATACTGCGAACTCGCAGTCGCTTGCCGCGGGGTGAAGCGCGATCGGCTATCCCTTATGTTGGATGAAAAGCCCCATGTTTTTGCAGGGGTGCATACTCGTCAAATTAATGTATAGAATCGCGTATAGTGCGAGTAAGATATTGCGCTGTCCGTTTTGTGTTTAGCAAAGATATAGTTTGCATAATCTGGTCTAATCCCTGCTCTATTTAAATAAAGTTGCACGTAAATGGCGTAGATATGCCTGAACTGGGCTTCTTTACGCTGAGCGGGTAAAATCGACCGTTCGCCGCTTAGGTATTTTCAAAATGAATAAAATGAGCGATAAAGAGAATATAAACCTTAATAAACTCGCGTATCGCACGGACGCGGGTTATTAATGGGTTGTAGGCCTTTTACAGAAAGGATTCCAGCAATGTCTAAGCCTCTTGGCAAGCCCGATCGTATTGTCGTCGCCCTCGGCGGCAACGCCCTCGGCAACAACCCCGTCGAGCAGATCGAGGCCGTGAGCAACACCGCCCACGCTCTCCTTGGTCTTATCGAGCAGGGCAACGAGATCATCATCACCCACGGCAACGGCCCGCAGGTCGGCATGATCCAGAACGCCTTCGCTGCTGCCCACGATGCCATCGGCACCCCCGAGATGCCGCTGCCCGAGTGCGGCGCCATGTCCCAGGGCTACATCGGCTACCACCTGCAGCAGGGCATCGGCCGCGAGATGCACAAGCGCTATAAGCGTTGGCACGCCGCCACCGTCGTCACCCAGATCGAGTGCGATCCCGACGATCCCGCGTTCAAGAACCCGACCAAGCCGATCGGCCCCTTCTACACCGAGGAGCAGGCCAAGGAGTTCATGGCCGAGGATCCCTCCAAGGTCTTCGTCGAGGATTCCGGCCGCGGCTGGCGTCGCGTCGTCGCCTCCCCCGATCCCAAGAAGATCGTCGAGGCCGACTCCATCCTCAACCTGCTCGACAACGAGTTCATCGTCATCGCCTGCGGTGGCGGCGGCATCCCCGTCGTCCGCGACTACGAGAACAAGGGCTGCTACAAGGGCGTTCCCGCCGTCATCGACAAGGACCTGGGCGGCGAGCTGCTGGCTGAGGACTGCGACGCCGACGTTCTGTTCCTGCTGACCGCCGTTGAGCATGTCGCCATCAACTTTGGCAAGCCCAACCAGGAGGAGCTCGAGGACCTCACCGCCGACGAGGCCGAGCGTCTGGCCGACGAGGGTCAGTTCGGCAAGGGCTCCATGGAGCCCAAGGTCCGCGCCGCCATCAAGTTCGCCCGCTCCCGCAAGGGCCGCACCTGCATCATCGGCGCCCTGGACAAGGCCGCCGAGACCATGGCCGGCCTCTCCGGTACCCGCATCCACGAGTAGTCCCTACTCCGTTGCCTCTCCCGTGGGCGCCAGGCAAAGCGCCCACAAACTAGCCTCTCTTCATGAGCCCTGCAGTCCGCTCCGACTGCGGGGCTTTTGCTATTGAGGTCGCTGTTCATGAGGAGTGCTGCGCGCCGCGCCCAAATCACGAGAGTGGATAATCTCCCACTTTGAGCCTGCGTACAGGCCAAAAGTGGGAGATTATCCATTCTCATTCCGGGTAGTCATTGGGGACGTTCTTAAACGACTAGTTAAACAAGAACGTCTCCAACGACTACTCATTTAAGTCTGTCCCCAATGACTAGTAGTAGGCCCACATGGCTTCGATTTCGTTGAGGACCTCCACCACGCCCCAGCGGCGGGCGCTGCGGCTGGCCGAGTTGGGGTCGTAGACGCCAATCTGGTTGGCATCGTCGATGCCGTAGAGCACGATGTAGTGGCCTACGTTGGTAAACGTACCGAGGCGCACTGCGGCGATGACGGGCGCACCCGAGCGAAGTGCTTGGGTAATCGATTCGCGATTGTTATAGAGCTGTGTTCCGTTGAGCCCCAGCTGCCACGCACCGCCTGTCATAAACGACCACTCGGTGGCACCAGTGGGGGCGTAGTTGCCGGCTTCGGCCAGTGCGCATATATCGACCGGCGTCTTATCGGTATGGCCGGTCTTAAAGATATAGACCATGGTGAGGCAAGTGGGACCGCAAGCGTTTTCGCGAATAGTGCCACCGGCATAGGGCAGCTCCGACCATGCGGGGTCAATTTGGTAGATGTGGGGCATGGTGCCGGCCTGCCACTGCGAGCGTGGGGTCGAGAACGCAAAGGAGTAACCGGGTGCGACGGGAGCTTTAAGCAGCTTGTCCTCGGCAGTGGGCTCGAGACCGGCTGATCCGTGAGAGATACAGGATCCCAAAAACACAAAGACGAGGCAGGCGGCGATGGAGCAAAACGCAAGGCGTAGGCGGCGGGCCGGAAGCGCGTGACTTGTGGTGTGCGACGCGGGGCGAGGGGCGGAATTGCCGCAATCGCGTTGAGGTCGCGAAAAGGAGCGCTTAACGTAGTAGTCGGTCTTACGGCGATCGTAGCGGCGTGGCTGCGATGTGTCGGTCTGGCGTTGGCGTGTGCTCGTACTCATTCGGTCTGACTGCTGCACGGTACGGCTTTGTTGCCGCGAAGAAGCCCCGAGCTGCTCTTGGGGGCGCTGCGGGTTGTCGTTGTCGGAGGTGCTTCTGGGCGTTGGCGTGGTGCGGCCGGCAAGGCGCACGCTTTGTGGCCGTTGGTCGCCGTCATTGTATCCATATGCCATTCGAATCACCTTGCCTCATGTGTAACTTGTCTATCCTACATAAAAAGATGCACGACACATGGGCATGTGCGCCAAAAGCCTGACAAATGGTATGAACGTTGCCGCGCCGCGCGCCAAGCGTCACGGCAACAGGTATTCAAAAGCAGCCAAGATGAAAGCGTCCAAGACGAATGACGTCTTCCTCCGTTCGTCCCAAAAACGGCGCCGCTCGTTTTGCAGTTCTGCCTTCGGTCGAGCCGCAAGCGGCGCTGCTGTGCCAAGGCCGTATCTTAAAGCCACGAAATAAAAGCGCGCGGCAAAACAGGCCACGCAAGGGGTGACGCCAAAGAGGCGTCAATAAGGAAAGGAGGGGAACAATGGCGGACAAGAACGCAGAAGTTGCAGTCGAAGGTAACGGTGGCATGAAGAAAACGCTTTCGCTCTGGAACTTCTTCACCATCGGTTTCGGTGCCATCATCGGAACTGGCTGGGTTCTGCAGGTCGGCGACTGGATGGTCGTGGGCGGCGGTCCCGTTCCCGCTATGATCGCATTCCTCTTGGGTGCAATCTTTCTCGTGCCCGTCGGAGCTGTTTTCGGTGAGCTCACGGCTGCTATCCCCATCTCGGGCGGCATTGTCGAGTATGTCGATCGTAGCTTTGGCCGTACGCTGAGCTATATCACCGGTTGGCTCCTGGCCCTGGGCAACGGCATCCTGTGCCCGTGGGAGGCAATCGCTATCTCGACCCTCGTGTCCGAGATGTTCGGCAGCCTGCCCGGTCTTGAGTGGCTGCGTGCCGTCAAGCTCTATACCATCCTGGGCGCCGACGTTTACCTGTTCCCGACGCTGATCGCGCTCGGCTTTGCAGTCTACGTCATCTTCCTCAACTTCCGCGGTGCCAGCTCAGCCGCCAAGCTGCAGGCCTTCCTGACCAAGGCCCTGCTCTGCGGCATGCTGCTCGCCATGGGCGTCTCGCTGTTCACCGGCTCGCCGGACAACGCCATGCCCGTGTTCTCCCAGGTCACCGGTGCTGGCGGCGGCAAGCCTGCTACCGAGGGCACCAGCCTGTTCGCAGGCATCGTTTCGGTCCTGGTTCTGACCCCGTTCTTCTATGCCGGCTTCGACACCATTCCTCAGCAGGCTGAGGAAGCAGCCGAGGGCCTCAACTGGAACAAGTTCGGCAAGATCATCTCCCTGGCCCTGCTGGCCGCAGGCGGCTTCTACATGGTCTGCATCTACTCGTTCGGCACCATCCTCGACTGGCATGAGTTCGTTAAGAGCCCGGTTCCCGCGCTTGCCTGCCTCAAGGGCATCAACATGCTCCTGTACCTGGCCATGCTCGTCATTGCCACGCTTGGACCCATGGGCCCGATGAACTCCTTCTACGGCGCCACGAGCCGCATCATGCTCGCCATGGGCCGCAAGGGCCAGCTGCCCGAGAAGTTCGCCGAGGTCGATCCCAAGTCCGGCGCTCCCAAGCTCGCCTGCGTCGTTCTGGGCGTCATCACCGTCGTCGGTCCGTTTCTGGGCAAGAACATGCTCATCCCTCTGACCAACGTGTCGGCTCTCGCCTTCATCTTCTCCTGCGGCATGGTCGCTCTCGCTTGCCTGCGCATGCGCTTCACCGAGCCCGACCTGCCTCGTCCCTACGAGGTGCCCGGCGGCAAGTTTGGCATCAGCCTCGCTATCGTTGCCTGCGGCACCATCATTGGCCTGCTCGTGATCCCGTTCTCTCCCGCCTCCCTCAACATGGTGGAGTGGAGCATCGTGATCGGCTGGCTGGCCGTTGGCCTGGCCCTCATGGCCTTCACCAATTCCCGCAAAAAATAACGCCTAGCCGGGGCGGATCGGGTGCGCGGAACCCTCTCTTCCGCGCACCGAACCCGGCACCACTTGGGTAGTTTTGTGAGGCCTTAACCCAACGCGGCCTCGCCCACTATATGGATCCATAAGGAGGAACCATGTCCACTAAGTATGCAATCGTTGGCGGCAAGCTCATCGACGGTACCGGTGCCGAGCCGGTCGAGAACTCCCTCGTTCTCGTCGACGACAATGGCAAGATCGAGTATGCCGGTGTCATGCAGGACCTTCCCGAGGGCGTTGAGGTTATCGACGCGGCCGGCAAGACCGTCCTTCCCGGCCTGATCGACACCCACCTGCACTTCTCGGGCAACCTGACCGACGATGACACCGACTGGGTTATGCAGCCGCTCCTCGAGAAGCAGGCCGTCGCCGTCAAGCAGGCCTACGACTGCCTCACCCACGGCCTTACCACCGTCTGCGAGATCGGCCGCTTTGGTATCCAGATCCGCGACTGCATCGACAAGGGCGTCTTCAAGGGCCCGCGCGTTCTGGCAACCGGCCTTGGCTTCTGCCGCGTTGCCGGCCACGGCGACTCCCACCACTGCAGCCAGGAGCTCAACAAGGAATCGCACCCCTGGGGCGATCAGGTCGACGGTCCTTGGGATCTGCGTAAGGCCGTCCGTCGTCGCCTGCGCGAGAACCCCGATGCCATCAAGATCTGGGCTACCGGTGGCGGCATCTGGCGCTGGGACTCCGGCCGCGACCAGCACTACTGCTCCGAGGAGATCCAGGCCGTGGTCGAAGAGGCAAAGATGGTCGGCATCCCCGTGTGGAGCCACTGCTACAACAACCACGCCGCTGCCTACGATTCCGTTCGCTTTGGCTGCGAGCAGTTGATTCACGGCTTCGATATCGATGAGCGCACCATGGACCTCATGGCCGAGCAGGGCACCTTCTTCACCCCGACGATCGCCTTCCTGCCCACCTGGTACGCCACCTATCCGCCCGTCTACGTCCCCGAGCTGCACGACAAGTACGAGGGCACCCTGGTCGAGAAGGAGCTGCAGCGCAACTACGACTGCCTGCGCGAGGCCAAGAAGCGCGGCGTCGTCATGACGATCGGCTCCGACTCCTTCTCCTTCGTCACCCCGTACGGCACCTGCTCCATCGAGGAGATGTACGAGTTCGTCGACAAGATCGGCTTCACCCCGGTCGAGACCATCACCTGCGCCACCCTCAACGGTGCCAAGATGTGCCACATCGAGGACGAGACCGGTTCCATCGAGGCCGGCAAGTGCGCCGACCTGCTGGTCGTCAACGGTGACGTCGCCGCTGACATTCACGTGCTCAACACCGACAACATGGACGTCATCATGAAGGACGGCTGGATCGTCGAGGCTGGCACCTTTGGCGAGGCCAACAAATACAGCGCCTAAGATACCGTTTGTCGATGGCTGGATGTAAAACACAGTTTTTGATTGCATAATGCAATGGAGAGGGTCGCTTGCGGCCCTCTTTATTGCTATGGGTGCTACGGACAAGAGGGGATGACGGTGGATTTAAACAGGCTGATTCTGGGCAAGAGCTACAACTCTACCAAGGTCTTTCGTACGGCCCAGCATGTGGTCCAGGCCATCCTGCTCGGCGTTGTCGTTCCGGCGCTTATCCTGCTGCTTATCTGGGATTTAACCGATAACCCCAATCCCGTTCCGGGCGTTGTCGTTATTGCCGGCATGGTCATGCTGTGCTTCTTTTTCTCGTATGTCTTTGTGGTCCCCGACGACCTCACATCGAGCGCAACCGACCGTACGCTCGCCATCGCATCAAAAATATTCGCCTACACGTCGCGCGGCCTTACGCCCGAAGCGGCCCTGGGCGCCTCTAAAATTATCCTGTCCGAGACCATCGCCTCTGCCATCTGCTTTACCGATGGCAAACAGGTGTTGGCAAGTTGGGGCGAGGACTCGGCAAAGTGCCCCGCCGGCACCCCGGTCGTGCTCAAGACCACGCTCAGTGTGATTGAGACGGGCGAGCAGAGCGTGTTTTCGCGTGACACCTCCAATGAGACGGGCGGCTATTTTCCCCGCCTGCGCGCCGGCATCGTCGCGCCGCTTACCGTGCGCGGGCATTGCGTGGGCACACTCGAGCTGTATTACCCTCGCCTGAGCAGCATCGATATGCGCCAGACGGCCCTTGCCTCGGGTTTTGCCGACCTAATTTCCACGCAGCTCGCCAGCTTTGAGCTCGAGCGCCAGGACGAGCTCACAGCCCGCGTTGAGCTTCGCGCCCTGCAGTCGCAGGTCGACCCGCATTTTCTATTCAATACCATTAGCACGATCGTGTCGCTCGTTCGAACCGAGCCCGACAAGGCGCGATCGCTGCTGATTGACTTTTCCAACTACTATCGTCAGACGCTTTCTGACTCCGATACGCTCACCACGCTCGAGCACGAGGTGGAACAGGGCACTCGTTATATCAATCTTATGCAGGCCCGTTATGGCGACGGCCGTCTGCGCGTTTCGGTCGACATCGACTTTGAGGTGCGCGACAGCCTGGTACCGCCGTTTATCTTGCAGCCGCTGCTCGAAAACTGCATCAAGCATGCGCAGCGCGAGATCGAGCCGCTTTCTATTCGTGTTAGGGCTTTTGAGACCGATGACGGCTTGGAGATCATCGTCGAAGATGACGGCATCGGGATGAGCGAAGAAGTCTGCGCGCATCTGTTTGAGCAGCATCGCCGAGAGGAACCCGAGAGCATTACCGCCGACGGCTCCGTTAAGCGAGGTTGCGGCCTGGCGCTCTTCAACGTGCTTCAGCGCATCCATTTCTTTTACGGAGAAGATTCTGGTATGCGCGTGAAGTCCCAGGAGGGCGTGGGAACGCAGGTCATCGTTGAGTTGAACGGCGAGCCACATGAGCCGGCGCCGTTGACGGTGTAGCACGCGGTTGGATTGAGAGAAAAAGAGGGAAAGCGCATATGTCCGAAGGCTGGAACATCCTGGTGGTTGATGACGAGCCCCCAATTAGGGCTGAGCTACGCTATCTGTTGGAAAAGGATACGCGTGTGGGTCAGATTGCCGAGGCGGGCAATGTCACCGAAGCCGTGGAGTCGATTCTGTCGAACAAGCCCGACGTGCTGTTTTTAGACATTACCATGCCCGGTCGCTCGGGAATTGAGCTTGCCGAGACCCTGCAAAACCTAAAGAGGCCGCCGGTCGTGGTGTTTGTGACGGCATTTGCCGAGTATGCGGCCGATGCCTATAACCTCGATGCTGTCGATTACGTCGTCAAACCGGTCGAGGATGCCCGCCTGTCAAAGGCGCTCGACAAGATCGAGACTGCCCTGGGCGCTCGCCGTGTCGTCCATGCTCCGCGCCAGCCTTTGCGCCTGGCGGTGGATCGCGGGGGCAAAAAGGTGTTCATTCCCGTGGCGGATGTCTGCTACTTTGAGGCGCGCGCCGATTTTTGCAACGCCGTCTGTGCCGATGGAACGTATCTGATCAATGAGTCGATTTCCTCGCTCGAGCGCCGCTTGGCCTCCGAGGGCTTTATCCGCGTCCACCGCAGCTATCTGGTCAATTTGGAAGACGTGCACAATGTCGAGATCGGCTCCACGGGCCTGATGGAGCTCAGGCTCGACCGTGTGAGCTCGACGGTGCCCGTGTCCCGTCGTCGCGCTGCCGAGGTCAAATCGCACTTGGGGCTAGCGTAAGGGTCGGTGTGCCATCGTTTGCCGTTACAGGTTTGGCATGACTGTGCGGTGGGCATAATGGATTGCATCGAATGAAATCGAAAGGATTATTATGCCCGCGCTCATTACGCATCATCTGTTTGGCGAGGAAAGCATCGACCGTCTTCCGCAGGGCGTTATCACGTCCGACGAGGAGCGCATCGCCTTTATCCTGGGAAACCAAGGTCCCGACCCGTTTTTCTTCCACATGCTCACGCCGCGCATCTCCGACTGCATGTCGCTTGCTCAGGTCATGCACCGCTCGCGCATGTCGCGCCAATTCTCGTGCCTGCGCGACGGCGTGTCGCACCTGCAGCCGCGCGATGCCAATCTGGGTCGCGCCTTTGCGCTGGGCCTGCTGTCGCACTATGTGCTCGATCGCAATGCCCACCCCTTTGTCTACGAGCAGCAGTTTGGCATTGTCGAGTCCGATCCCGAGCTCGAGGCTTCGGGCAGTCAAGTTCATGCCGTGCTCGAAAGCGACCTGGACGTGCTGATGCTGCAGCTCAAGCGCGATGGGGCTACGGTCGAGGATTATCCGCCGGCGGGCGAGATCGTCACTACCGACCGCATCAATCGCGTTGCCGGTGTGCTGATGAGCTATGTTGCCGGACGCGTGTACGGCATCGATATCCCGGTGGGAGAGTACGGCGGCGCCGTAGCCGACATGCAGCTGCTCTACCGCACTATCGAGCCCGCCGGTTCGGCCAAGACGCGCGCGATTGCCCTGCTCGAGGGCTTGGTGCACGATTATTCGCTGCTCGACGGCCTTGCGCACCGCGTGACGACCGAGCTGCCCGAGCGTACCGGCAACCTGGGCCACTTGGCATGGAAGAACCCCTTTACCGATGAGGTCTCGACCGAGAGCTTCCCCGAGGTCTTTGACCGCGCACTGCTCGATTACGAGCTCACCGTCGCCCGCTTTATCGAGACCGGCGATATGGAAGCCGTGACCAACCACGTCAATTACAGCGGTCGCGTGCTCGGCGCCGACGAAGAGTTCGACCGCGAGGAGTAGGGCTCGTGCGTGCCCCTTTGCCGAATCCTTACCGGTGCCTCTGGACAATTGGGGTACGATGAACTAACTGCATATCGGGCGAATACGAAGGGGCCCTGTCCATGAAATACACCAAGCTCGAGCGTAACTGGGTTATGTACGATGTGGGCAATTCGGCCCTCGTGTTGCTCAATACCTCGGTGGTGCCCATCTACTTTAACGCCATCAATACCGGTGCTTCCTCGGCAGACCTGATGGTCGCTTGGGGCAACGCGCAGACGATTGCCTCGCTGGTCATTGCCATGCTCATGCCCATTCTGGGCGCGCTTGCCGACTACGCTGGCAACAAGATCAAGTTCTTCTTGGGTTTCTTCCTCACGGGCCTGGTTCTTTGCCTGGCGCAGGCTATCCCAATGTCCGCCATGGCATTTTTGACCGTGTACGTGCTGTGCACCATCGGCCTTAACTCTTCTATGACGTTCTACGACGCCATGCTGCCCGACATTACCACCGACGAGCGCATGGACGCCGTGTCCAGCTCGGGCTATGCCTGGGGCTACATCGGTTCCACCGTGCCGTTCATCATCTGCCTGGCGCTCATCATGGGTGGCCCCGCTCTTGGTGTCCCCACCATACTGGCAACGCGTCTGTCGTTTATCATCACTGGTGCCTGGTGGCTCATCTTTACTCTGCCGCTCATTCGCACCTATAAGCAAAAGTACGGTCGCGAGCGCGGTCCCGAGGACACCATCGGCCACATCGTGGGCGGTGTGTTCTCCGAGGTCGGACACACCATGCGCGAGATCGCCCACAACAAGACCGTGCTGGTCTACATGATCGCGTTCTTCTTCTATATCGATGGCGTCCACACGGTCATTTCTATGGCCACCAGTTACGGCTCGGCTTTGGGCATCGATTCGACGCAGCTGGTCCTGGCGCTGCTCGTTACGCAGTTTGTGGCTTTTCCGTCTGCCATCATCTACGGCAAGCTCGCCGGACGCGTGGGCACGCTCAACATGATCCTGGTGGCCGTCGCCGCCTACATGGGCATTGTGCTGTTCGCCGCGTTCTTCCTAAAGACTGCCTTTGAGTTTTGGGTGCTTGCCATTATGGTCGGCCTGTTCCAGGGCGGCGTGCAGGCGCTCAGCCGTAGCTACTTTGGCCGCATTATCCCCAAGGAAAAGTCCAACGAGTACTACGGCTTCTTTGACATCTTTGGTCGTTATGCAAGCGTTATGGGCACCTTCCTGGTGTCGATCGTCACCTCGCTGACCGGCAACCCGTCGCTGGGCGTCCTTTCTATTGGCGTTCTGCTGGTTGTCGGCTTTGTGCTGCTGGTCCGTCTGTCCCGCATGACTCAGGCGGCGGCGTAAGGCAACCGGGCTCAGTACAGCATTTGTGCCTATCTGCAGTACTCTTTTGGAAGTAGCCGCATAAATCATTCTGACTTCCGAACAATGTTTAGCCCAAGTGGGTATGATGGAATCAGCTAGGTCGCGGGGCGTCGCCTGTGTTTGGCGGCGCCCCGTTTTTGTGTTGCAAGGAGGGTAAAGGTATGAACGCCACGGTTGTGATCCCAACATATTGGGCGGGCGATGATACCCAAGCAAACGCTCCCGGCACCTACGATCACTCGACGTCGCTCAATGCCGCCAACCCGGAACTCGATCGCTGCCTGACTTCACTCGAACAGGTGCGCGACATTCCGCGCATCATTCTCTTGGTGGTCTGTCCGGTTTCTGCCACACCCGACGTATCCCATCGCGTGCACGAAATCGTTAATGCGCATCCCACACTTAAGGTCACCGTCGTTACTAATACTCAGGCTTCGCGTGTTGCCGACCGCGTGGCACAGATTGCGCCCAAAGGCTCGGGCGAGTGCGTGAGCCTGCGCGGCTACGGCGCCATCCGCAACATGGGTCTTGCCTGCGCGGCGGTGCTGGGGCACGACGCGGTTGTGTTTTTGGATGACGACGAGACCGTCATCGATGCCGACTTTATGAAGCGTGCGACCTATGCGCTGGGCCAGCAGACGCGTCAGGGCCTGCCGATTTTAGTCAAGAGCGGATACTTTTACGATCGCGACGGGTCGCCGCTGGCTCCCACGGACAAAGTGGGCATTTGCCATCGCTGGTGGACCAAGCGTATCGAGTTCAATCGCTGGATGAAAAAGGCGCTCTCGGGCACCCGCATCTCGCGCTCCAATTACGTATGCGGTGGCCTGATGGCCCTGCACGCCCGCGCCTTTACGCGTGTGGCCTTCGACCCGTTTATCACCCGCGGCGAGGATCTGGACTACCTGTTTAACATGCGCATGTTCGGCTATGACGTGTGGTTCGATAACGAGTGGGCCGTGCGCCACTTGCCGCCCGAGTCCGAGAAGCGCTCGCCGCGCTTTATGCAGGACGTGTACCGTTGGTACTACGAGCGGGCCAAGCTGACGTTCGCCGCGCACCAAAAGGAGCTCATTCCGGTTACGGCCGCATCACTCATGCCCTATCCGGGTCCGTGGATCTCGCGCGAGCTCGACGACCGCGTGCGCAAGACCGCCATGGTTCGCAGCATGTTTACCCGCGAGCACGAGGGGTATCTGCGCATCTGGCGTCATGGTATTGACGAGGCCAAGACCTATGCCCGCCAAAACGCCGCAAGCTACCTGCGTTTTCAGAGTTTCTGGCCCAAGATCATGGACGAACTTTGGCGCGACGCACAACTGATTAGCATCCTGGAGGGGGCTGAATGATCGACCGCCGCGCCCAGCGCGATAATTCAATTTCAATCTTTCGCATCATCGCCGTTGTCTGCGCCGTTTGCGTGTTGGCGTACTTTATCTTTGCCCTGGCGACTGGCATTGAGCCGATTGCTACGGTGATTGCCTGCGCGCTGCTGTGCATCTTTCTGTGCATCTTTATCTTTTTGACGCTCAATCCCGATTCGGTACGCTCTCAGTACACCGAGGAGACGCTCTCGGTTGCTTCGGCCATGCTCGAGGACATTAAGGGCGGTCTGACGCAGGAATCGGCGCTTTTGGTGTGCCGGCGTATCCTGCCCGAGACACGTGCCATGACCGTTGCCATCACCGATGAGGGCAACGTGCTGGCCTGCGCGGGCGAGTTCGAGGAAAAGCTGCTGCCCGATTCGCCCATCCACACGCTTGCCACGCGCTACGTCATTGAGCACGGCATCGTGCAGTCGTTCAACCGCGTGGTGGACGTGGTGGGTTCGGACGGTTCGCACAACCATGTTCCCGCCGGTATCATCGCGCCCATCAAGGTGGGCGATCGCACCGTCGGCACGCTCAAGTTCTACTACAAGACCCCGCGCGCCGTAGACCGCACCCAGTATGCGCTCGCCTCGGGTTTTGCCGAGATCCTGTCCACGCAGCTCGCCATCCACGAGCTCGAGGTGCAAAAGGAGCTCACGGCCCGTGCCGAGGTTCGTGCTCTGCAAGCGCAGATCAATCCGCACTTTCTGTTTAACACGCTCAACACCATCGCGTCGTTTACACGCACCGATCCGCTGCGTGCCCGCGAGCTGCTGCGCGAGTTCTCCTCGTTCTATCGCGCCACGCTCGACAACTCGGGGTCGCTTATCCCGGTCTCGCGCGAGGTTGCCCAGACCAAGCGCTACCTGACGTTTGAGAAGGCGCGCTTTGGCGAGGACCGCGTACTGGCGACCTTCGATGTCTCCGAGGATGTCGAGGACACGTTGGTCCCGGCCTTTGTAATCCAGCCCATCGTCGAGAACGCCGTGCGGCATGGCATGGGCGATGACGATGCCCTGCGGATCGACGTGACCGTCCATCAAGACGGCGACGACGCAATCCTGATTGCCGTAGCCGACAACGGCGTGGGCATGGACGAGGGCACCGCCGCCAGGCTGTTTGATGAGCGCTCCGCCCGCCCCGATGCCAGTTCCCCGCAAGGCGGCGGCGCCGGTGTGGCCATGCACAATATTTCTGAGCGCATCCATCGCTTTTATGGACCGCACTCTTATACGCGCGTCGAATCGGCGCCGGGCAAGGGCACCAAAGTGCTCCTGCACCTTGATTTGTCAGAGAGCATCTTTGACATTCAAGAGTAAAATAAAAGGCTATGGGCTCAACGCCAAGCGGCGGATGCCCGGCGTAGTTTGTTGACGAAAGGTTTAATCCCTATGCTGCGTGCGATGATTGTGGATGATGAGGCCCCGGCCCGTTCGGAACTTCGCTTCTTGCTCGAGCAGACGGGCAAGATCGGCACGATCACTGAGGCGTCGAGCGTCCGCTCCGCCATTGAGATGTTGATGGAAAGCCGCGTCGATGTCGTATTTCTCGATATCTCGATGCCCGGTGCTTCTGGTCTGCAGCTTGCCGAGGCACTGCATAAGCTTAAGAATCCGCCGGCGATTGTGTTTGTGACTGCGTATAGCGATCATGCCGTCGAGGCGTTCGACGTAGATGCCGTCGATTACCTAATGAAGCCGGTTGAGGAGGCACGCCTGGATCGCGCGATCGAGAAGGTCATGCAGCGCGCCAAGCCCGTCACGGACAGCAAGGCCACCATCGAGCGCATTCCGGTGGAAAAGGGCGGCCGTAAGGTCCTCATTCCCGTGGATGACATTCGCTTCATCATGGCCAAGGACGATTACTCCTGTATCTATACCGTCGATGATCGTTTTCTATCGACGACTTCGCTGGCGCAGTTCGAGGCCAAGCTTTGCGACTTTGGCTTCTTTCGCGTTCATCGCCGCTATATCGTCAACTTGGCGTGCGTCACGGATGTCGAGACGGTGCCCTCGGGCGCTATCCAACTGGGCATTACGGGCGTCGACGAACGCGTGCCGGTTTCGCGCCGCCGCGTTGTGCCGCTCAAGAAGGCCCTGAGCCTCTAGCACACTGGCCCCGCAGCCCTGTAGACCAATTGTCTGCGGAGCTGTGGGGCTTTTTGTATATACGCCGAATCGGTTTTGCAGAAGGGATCTCATGAACAGTGCAGGCGCCAAGCGCATCGACATCATCTCGGACACCCACGGCTATCTTTCGCCCGCGCTTCTGGACGAGCTCAAGGGCGCAGATCTAATCATCCACGCCGGAGACCTCACGTCAGAGATGGATTACGAGCATCTATGCACCATCGCCCCCGTGCGAGCGGTCCTAGGCAACAACGACTACTACCGCGACTACGGCCCGGATGTTGACCGTCTGGCCCTCTTTACCTACGAAGGCCTCAAATTCGCTGTAGCCCACTACCGCGAAGACCTGCCCGTGGGATCCGTAGACGTAGCCATCAACGGTCACACCCACGTAACCAAAGAAGCCCAAGTGGGCCGCTGCCTGGTCCTCAATCCCGGCAGCGCCAGCTACCCCAGAGGCAGCCGAGGCCCCACCATGGCCAGAATGCTCGTCAAGGACGGCAAGATCCTGAGCACCAAATTTATTGACCTGGAGTAACCGCAACAAAAACGGGGGATGCAGATCGCATCTCCCGTTTTTCTTTCAGCAAAAGGCAGAGCTTCAGCGACAACCTTAGACAACCCCGCCGAGGAGAACGGGGACCTCGAGCCGCGGAAGCGGCGAGGAACAACAACGACTCGAACAAAGTGACGGCAGGGAGGGTCTCCGGGGCTGGGGGCGGGGGTTAAGTTTGTCGCGAGTTCCGCACGCAAAGGAAAGCACTTAATGTGCTTTCCGTCTTGCGCAGGACTGTAGAGCAGCAAACTTAACCCCCGCCCCCAGCCCCGGAGACCCTCCCGGATGGCCCCAAAAATTTTTTCAAAAAAGTTGTTGCGCGCCGGACAGACTTCTGTGTATACTAATCCCCGCAGCGAACGCGAGCGGAAACAAACGCGAACGACTGCCTGGGGAGTTAGCTCAGTTTGGTTAGAGCGCCGGCCTGTCACGTCGGAGGTCGCGGGTTCGAGCCCCGTACTTCCCGCCAACGCAATTAAAGCCACGTCTTCGGACGTGGCTTTTTGCGTTTGATAGGACCTTGATCCCATCGGCTCCTTTCGCCCAAAAGCAGATCTTTCCAATTCCCGGACAAGCTCCGTATGAGACAAGTGTTCAAACAAGACGTTTGTTGCGCAACACCTGTTCAACGAAGCAGGGGGTTAGGTTATACTGAATTGCACTGTGTGCCGTTTTTGATGCAAGAGGCTTCAAGCGCGGCATTCAGTGGGCACCCGTTTTGCTATTTGGGCGTCCATACGGTCATTGACGTCTCGACGTAAGCTCGGCCCCGGAGCTCGTTCGAGCTGTTCCTATTCCTTGAAAGGGGAAAAATGGACATATCGAGGAAGACTGATTACGCCCTTCGCATGCTCGCGATGCTTGCCGAGGACCCGGAGCGTCTGCTTTCTGTTCGCACTGCCGCCGAAGAGGTCAATGTCCCGTATTCGTTTGCCCGTTCGATCCAGCATGGTTTGGTTCAGGCCGGTATTGTGGAGAGCCTGCGTGGTGTCCATGGCGGCATGCGTCTTAAGGTCAGTCCGGACGACGTCACGATCCGTCAGGTTGTAGAGGCCGTTCAGGGCCCCATGGTTATGAACGACTGCACCGCGCCCGATGGCGACTGTGCGCGCATGGGCACGTGCTGCTATCATCCCCTGTGGGCCGGAGCCCAGGCACTGATGCGCGACTATCTCGATTCCGTTTCGCTCGGCGATATCGTCGCCCATCGCCAGTTCCCGGCCGTCGATTCCAAGTTCGCCGATCGCGATGCGTTTCCCGAGTACGCCGCCTGCGCGTATGCTTGCCGGGAGGAATAGCGCCGCATAAGGAGCATTGTCATGATTCAGGACCCCTTTCGTTCGATGATTCGTTCGGAAGGGGTCCTGCGCTATCGCGACCTTCCGTGGCGCCGCACGCGCGACCCGTACATTATTTGGCTTTCCGAGGTTATGCTGCAGCAAACGCAGGTGCCGCGTGTGGAGACGCGTATGCCCGCGTGGCTCGACCGCTTTCCGACTGTGCAGGCACTTGCGCAGGCGGCGCCCTCGGACGTTTTGGACGCTTGGCAGGGCATGGGCTACAACCGTCGTGCTCTAGCACTTCATAGGGCTGCACAGCAGCTAGTAGAGGACTGGGGCGGGAAGTTCCCGCGCGAGACGCGCGATCTGGTCGCCCTGCCCGGTATTGGGCCAGCGACGGCGCAGGGCATTCGGTCGTTCGCGTTCGATCTTCCAGGCGTGTATCTGGAGACCAACGTGCGCACGGTCTTTCTGCATCATTTCTTTCCCGATGTGCCGGCTGTTCCCGATCGCGAACTGGTGCCGCTGATTCAGGCGGCCTGCCCGGCGGCTCCCGGTGCGACGGCGGACGAGATTGTCCCCTTTGCCGTGCCTCAAGACGACGCCGACACGCCGCGCGCGTGGTATTACGCGCTGCTGGATTATGGTGCGTATCTTAAGAAGACGTTGCCCAATCCGTCTAGGCGATCGGCGGGCTATAGTCGCCAGTCCAAGTTTGAGGGTTCGCGTCGTCAAAAGCGTGCCCACATCGTGCGCATGCTGCTGGCAGCGCGCGATGGGCAGCCGGCGGGTATTACGCTCGATGAAGCCGTTGCAGGCGTTAACGAGATGGAGGCGGCAGCCGGCCGAGAGCCGGCCGAGCGCGAGCTGGTCGCGAGCATTTTGGCCGACTTGGAGCGTGAGGGCTTTTGCCGCGTGGAGAGTGACCGCTGGCTAAGCGTGTAGCCAGCCCGAATCTGAAGAACAGGATTGTAAGGTTTAAATTCTCGGCTTGAGGGCATCCTAAAGACAAGGCCGCCCGAAGCCTACGGGCGGCATGTGTTGAAGGGAAGTACACCTATGGATTTTGAGAACTCTCAGACCAAGAAGAACCTCGAGACCGCTTTTGCCGGTGAGTCCCAGGCGCACACCAAGTATCGCTACTACGCATCTAAGGCCAAGAAGGATGGCTACGTGCAGATCTCGAATATCTTTGCCGAGACCGCGGGCAACGAGTCCGAGCACGCCAAGCTGTGGTTTAAGTATCTGCACGACGGCGCCGTTCCCGACACCCTGGACAACTTGCGTGATGCCGCTGCGGGCGAGAACTACGAGTGGACCACGATGTACGACGAGTTTGCCAAGACCGCCGAGGAAGAGGGCTTTGCCGAGATTGCTGCAAAGTTCCGTGGCGTCGGTGCCGTCGAGAAGGCTCACGAGGAGCGCTACAACAAGCTCGTCGAGCGCATTGAGTCGGGCGAGGTGTTTGAGCGCGAGGGCGTGAAGGTATGGAAGTGCCTGAACTGCGGGCACCTGCATGTGGGTGCCGAGGCGCCTGAGGTGTGCCCGGTGTGCAACCATCCCAAGGCGTACTTTGAGGAGCAGGTGGTGAACTACTAGCGCGTGGCGCTGGCTGCTGCGGAGCGCAGGGCGGGGAAATACCTTTCCCTCTCGCTCACGGCTCCGCAGGGTCGCGCGAGGCAAAGGTATTTCCCCGCCCTGCGTTCCGGCTTCGGGTCGTTGCGTGCTCGCTACAGAAAAGCTGATAAAAAAGTTTGTGTGCCGCCCCTATTGGGGCGGCACGTTTTTGTATGGGGGGGCTGGTTGGGACGGCACCGTTCATGGGTGGGGTACACTGGGTAGTGGCGTTTTAGTTTATTTCCTGTTGTGGGGTGTTTTTGTATGGGTAAGAAGTCTCGGGCTCGGGTTGCTGCGGCGGGGACTCGTCTTGATCCTGAGCGTCGGGTTGTTGAGCATGATAAAGACGAGCGCGCCAATAAGGAGAAAAAGGTCGGTGAACATGCTCATCCTGAGTGGGCGCCTCATTTGAATTCGGCGAGTGAGGACTTGACTGCCAAGCTGTTTACTATGGTCGAGGTCATCTTGGGTGTGGTGCCCGTGGTGGTCATCGGTTTGTTCCTGGCCTCGAAGGACGCCACGAGCGTGGATAAGCTCACCGATGTCTTTTCGCAGGACCCCTCGATGGTGGTCACGTTTATCTCTGCGTGCCTGCAGCCGTTTGTGGCGTACATGTTGTACATGGTCTATCGCAAATACTGCGAGGGCGACGCTGGTTTTGCCGCCGGCAACCTGATTGGCCTTCTGTGCTCCGAGATTTTGCTGCTCAATATTCCGGGCGTGATCGGTATGGGTGTTTTGCTGTGGCGCGTTTGGCGCAATGTCGCTCCGCACTTTGAGAGCTGGCTGTTTGAGCGCCGCGCAATGGGCGTGCTGGTCGACATCGCGGGCTCGCTCGTGATTCTAGTCTTGGCATTTATGTGCGCCACCGCCGCCCGCGGTCTCGCGGGCATGTAATCTGTCCTTACCGACCACGGAGCGCAGGGCGGGGAAACCTTTCCCTCTCGCTCACGGCTTCGCAGGGTCGCGCGAGGCAAAGGTTTCCCCGCCCTGCGCTCCGGCGTTGAGTCGTCGTGCGCTCGCTACAGAAAAGCAGATAAGAAGTTTGCGTGCCGCCTCTTTTGGGGCGGCACGTTTTTTGCGTGGGGTCCCTGTCTCCATACTTTTCGTCAAGCTTTTGGTTAGATTTTGGTCAGTTGGCGTAAGGGCGGAGGGCCAAAAGATTGCTGGCGAAAAAGCTCAAAGAAAGTGCTGGTAGGGGAGTTGTTGAGGTTTTCGACAGCTTTTGTCAGCAAGAAACTTTGCAGCTATTGCTACGGATTGCGTTGCCGTGGCCTTGGCGGTGCGGGATGCTGGGCGCAAGCGTCGAATGCTCCGATTTTGGAGGCCAGCATGGATCTGTTTCTTGAGACCCCGCAGCAACAAGCCGAGCGCATGTTGCGCCAACAGCAACGGCTTATGGAGATGCAAATGCAAGGGGCGGCCGTCCAGCCTCCTGCACAAAACACCGCACATGCGGTATCGTCTGCGGGCGGATCGGCGCCAGAGAACTATTCCGTACAACAAGATTCATATGCGCAGGAGCTTGCGTTCGACAAGCGCCGCACGCGTCATCGTCGCGTGGGCCAGCGCCTGCGCACGTTAGCGATGATTGTGCTCATTCCGTTAGGACTTGCGGCGATTTTCTTGGTCTCGTATGCGCTCACCTGCATCCTCAACGGTGCTTCGCCCAGCGAAGTGCTCCAACATCTGTCAGCCCTCGGCCAGCGCCTAGGCGATGTCATAACAACCATCCGCACCGGCTGGGAGAGCTAGCGTTTGTCGCATTAGGACTTCTAGGGTGTAGGGATTATCGCCACGAGTGGAATCCTTGCGTCCTGTGGGTCCTGTCGTGCAACTGAATAGTATTATTGAAGATGAATAATATTAGGATTTGCTATGTATAAGCAGGATTTAGAGCAGACTCTTTTGGATATTGACGAAGAGGCGGAGCTGGAAATAGGTCCAAGAGACGATAGGCCGAGCGTTGTATTGGTGGGAGGAAGCGCCTTCATGCTAAACGACGTGACGAATCGGGCGGTTACACATGACATTGATGTGTTTGAGGCAGACAGGTGCCTCCGCGAGATCATAGCTCGATACCCCGAGGTGAATGGTATGGCAGTGGCATATTGCAACCAGATGCCATTCAATTACGAAGATCGCCTGATCCCATTGGAGATTGGGGCGCATTTTATCAGGTACTTTACGCCATCTTTGGAGGATCTGGCGGTGATGAAGCTCTATGCCTATCGTCCGAACGACATCATCGACCTCCATAGTCGAACATTTATCGACCGACTTGATTGGGATCTGCTCGAGCGGCTTATATTCGACGATGGAGAGGCGCTGGCGTCGTCGCCTTCGGAGCGGAGTTATCAAGAGATGGTCTGCGCATACAGGCAATACAAAAAGGAGGTGCTCGGTTGAATCTGACTTTTGAGGGATTTTTGAAAGGCTATTGCCGGGAGCTATCCGGACAGCAGTCGCTGAGTTTTAGAAAACTGGTTGAGCAGGCGACGACGGTTGCGCCGCGCGTGGCGGAGCCTCTGTTTTTGCTCGCTTTGGCGCAAGGAAAAGCCGAATACGTTCTGGGTTTATCCGAGGGCTCGTGGATGGAAGAGGATTACCGAGGCGTTTTGTCCTTGTACGATCAAGCGGGTGGCATGGCGTCTCTATGCGCCAAAAGTGAGCTCCCTAACCGTTATGCCAACGTTTGGCGTGCGTATAGAGCGGTGAAGGAAAAGCCAGTGGCGGACAGAAGGATCAACGCCCTGATGCGAAAAAGAACATTGGGGGCGCTAGGGGAATCGGGCGTAACGCGCTACGGTCTCTGCCGCGATTTGAATCTGAATAAGGGAAACGTATACGCATACTTGGCCGGCGATGACTCAAAAGTGAGCAGGAAGACAGCGCGCCGCATTATGGAATATGCGGAGGAGAGAAGCGCCCAAGAAGAGGCTGGGCGCCCGGTGCGTGTGGCGGGGTAAGATTGATCGCGGTTTTGATTGATAATCGATTGGGTTTGTTGGGCGGAATGTATGTCTGCTATTGATGTTGTGCTTGTTGTAATCGCCTTAGTGGCGGTGGGGGTTGCTGTGGCTTGCGCCCTGCAACTTAAGGGTCTTCGTGCCGAGCTGCGGGAACGTGGCGACAAGGGCGCGGAGACGCTGGCGGCACTTGAGCAGGCCAACAATGCACTCGACGCCCTTAATGTGGCGTTGGCAGAAACCCGCCGCACGGCAAACGCCATCGCGCAGCAGCAGGCGACCGATGCGGCCGTGGAGCAGCAACGCTACCTGACCATCGCGCGTGAGTTCTCGCAGGCCGGCGACCGCATGGACGACCTGCGCCGCGAGACGGCCCAACAGCTTGGCGCCAACCGCGAAGGCATCGAGCATCGCCTGGACAAGGTGCGCGAGACGGTCGATGCCCAGCTGGGCGCCATTCGCAAGGACAACAACGTGCAGCTCGATCAGATGCGCGCGACGGTGGACGAGAAGCTCTCCCGTACGCTCAACGACCGCCTGTCCGCATCGTTTAAGCAGGTGAGCGACCAGCTCGAGGCCGTGTACAAGGGCCTGGGCGATATGCAGTCCATTGCCACCGGCGTGGGCGACCTTAAGCGCGTGCTGGGCAACGTCAAGGCGCGTGGCATTTTGGGCGAGGTGCAGCTGGGCGCGATTCTGGCGGATATCCTCACACCCGATCAGTATCTGGAAAACGTTGCCACCAAGCCCGGCGCCTCGGAGCGTGTTGAGTTTGCCGTCAAGCTGCCGGTAGACGAGGGCGACCCCGTGCTGCTGCCGATTGACTCCAAATTCCCGGGTGATGCGTACGAGCATCTGCTCGACGCCCAGGAGTCGGGCGACGCGGAGGCCGTCGCCGCTGCGCGCAAGACGCTCGATATGATGGTGAAACGCGAGGCCAAGGACATCTGCGAAAAGTACCTGAGCGTGCCCGCGACGACCAACTTTGGCATTCTGTTCGTGCCGTTTGAGGGCCTGTATGCCGAGGTCGTCAGCCGTCCCGGGCTTATCGAGACCCTGGGCCGCGACTATCACGTCAACGTTGCCGGCCCCAGCACCATGGCCGCCATCCTCAACAGCCTGCAGATGAGCTACCAGACGTTTAAGTTGCAAAAACGCACCGATGACGTGCTGCGCGTACTTTCCGCCGTCAAGGCCGAGCTGCCACGTTACCAGGCAGCACTGCGTCGCGCCCAACAGCAGATCGAGACCGCGGGCAAAACGGTCGAGGGCATCATCACCACGCGCACCAACGTTATGGAGCGAAAGCTCAAGGATATCGACGCGCTGGAAGATGCCGTGGAGGCCGACGAGATCTTGGGGCTCACGTCCGCGGGCCTGCTTGCAGACCAAGAAGACGAGGACTAGCGGCACTTGACGGCGGGGCGTCTGCGCAGGCGCCCCGCCGTGTTTCACAACGCACTTGCCTAAAGCGCACTTTAATGTGCAACAATGGCCTTTCGCCCTATCAGACGCGAAAGGAAGCCCATGTCTCAGAGAAGCACCAGCCCGCTCAAACGCTCAACCGTGCGCCGCACGCTGCAGCGTTTTTGGGATGTCACGCGCACGCAGCCGCTGATCGTCTTTCTCTCGGTGTTCTCGTCGGCGGGCTACATCTTTTTGCTCACGTTTGCCAACACCTACGTGATGGCCCTCATCGTCGACCGCGTTCAGGCCGGCCCCGTGGCAGGCGATCAAGTATTCGAGGTCTTTGGCCCTTACATTCTGGCGCTCGTGCTCGTTAACCTGGTGGGTCAAATCCTCTCCAAGCTGCAGGACTACACCGTCTACAAGCTCGAGATTGCGGGCAACTACCACCTGGCGCGCCTGTGCTTTGACACGCTTTCCAATCAATCCATGACATTTCACACCAGCCGCTTTGGCGGGTCGCTCGTCAGCCAGACGAGCCGTTTTATGAGCGGCTATACGGGCTTGGTCGACGTGACGGTGTATTCGCTCGTCCCCACCATCACCTCGGTCATCTGCACCGTGGCCGCACTCGCTCCGGTGGTGCCCACATTTACCGTGATCCTGGTGGGCATCATGGTCGTCTACATTGCGTTTGTCTGGCTTATGTACAAGCGCATCATGCCACTTTCGGCCGCGACGTCCGCCGCGCAGAATAAGCTCTCGGGTGTGCTGTCCGACGCGGTCACGAACATCTTGGCCGTCAAGACCTGCGGGCGAGAGGACTTTGAACGCGATCTGTTCGACACCGCCGATCGTGCCGCGCGCGACGCTGAGACGGTTTCGATGCACGCCATGATGCAGCGCAACTTTACGACCTCGGGCCTCATCGTCATCACCATGGCCGTGGTGAGTGTGTTCGTGGCGGGCGGCAACGCGTGGTTTGGCATCTCTGCCGGTGCGCTCGTCATGATCTTTACCTACACGTATAACCTCACCATGCGCCTGAACTACGTGAGCTCCATGATGCAGCGCATCAACCGCGCGCTGGGCGATGCGGCCGAGATGACGCGCGTGCTGGACGAGCCGCGTCTGGTGGCAGACGACGAGAACGCCCCCGAGCTCAAGGTGCGCGAGGGCGCGATTGATTTTGAGCACCTGAGCTTTGCATACCGTGATGCCGCGGCGGGCGAGAGCGTGTTCGACGACCTGACGCTCCATGTGGCGGCGGGCCAGCGCGTGGGCCTGGTGGGCAAATCGGGCTCGGGCAAGACGACGCTCACCAAGCTGTTGCTGCGCCTGGACGACGTGCAGGACGGCTGCGTGCTCGTGGACGGTCAGGACGTCTCGCGCTGCACGCAGCAGAGCCTGCGCCGCCAGGTTGCCTACGTGCCGCAGGAGGCGCTGCTGTTCCACCGCTCCATTCGCGAGAATATCGCCTACGGCCGCGCGGGCGCCACTGACGAGCAGATCCGCGAGGCCGCGCGCCTGGCCAATGCCCTGGAGTTCATCGACCGCCTGCCCCGTGGCTTCGACACCATGGTGGGCGAGCGCGGCGTCAAGCTTTCGGGCGGCCAGCGCCAGCGTGTGGCCATCGCCCGTGCCATCCTCACCGACGCACCGATTCTGGTGCTCGACGAGGCGACGTCTGCCCTCGATAGCGAGTCTGAGGCGCTGGTGCAGGAGGCGCTCGAGAACCTGATGCGCGGCCGCACCTCCATTGTGGTGGCGCATCGCCTGTCCACCGTGGCGGCGCTCGACCGCATCGTGGTGCTGGCGGACGGCGAGATTGTCGAGGACGGTACGCATGCTCAGCTCGTCGAGGCGGGCGGCGAATACGCAAGCCTGTGGAGCCGCCAGACCGGCGCATTTTTGGAGGCTTAAGGCCCCTGTACGTGGGACAATCGTTTCCGTGAAGTTATGTTTCTGCCGAGTCGAGGAGTCGTTATGCCACGCGAGACCAATGCCGCCAAACGCGAACGCGCCGTTGAGGTGTGCGAGCGCCTCAACCGCCGCTATGGACCGGTCGAGTGTTTCTTGGACCACGAGAATCCCTTTAGGCTGCTCATCGCGGTACTGCTCTCGGCTCAGACGACCGACGCACAGGTCAACAAGGTGACGCCCCAACTGTTTGCCCAGTGGCCCACGCCCGAGGCCATGGCGGGGGCAAGTGTGACCGACGTGGCGGACACCATTAAGTCACTCGGCTTTTATAAGAGTAAGGCCAAGCATGCTGTGGAGGCTGCGCAGATGATTGTTGCCGACTACGGCGGCGAGGTGCCGGCCGACATGAAGGAGCTTGTAAAGCTGCCGGGCGTGGGGCGCAAGACGGCGAACATCGTACTCAACGTTGGGTTTGGCATCGTGGAAGGCATCGCGGTGGATACGCACGTCAACCGCATCGCGCACCGCCTGATGCTGAGCCCCAAGACGCATGCCAAGGAGCCGCTCAAGACCGAGCAACATCTGCTCAAGATTTTGCCGCACGAGTATTGGGAGTCGGTCAACCATCAGTGGATCACCTTTGGCCGCGAGATTTGCGATGCCCGTAAGCCCAAGTGCGACGAGTGCCCGCTGGCAGATCTTTGCCCCAGCGTACGCGTGACGGGGTAGGGCCCGGCACGTTTTGCCGGCGTCCGAAGGCTTTGGCCAATGTTGCGCAACACATTTGGGCTGCGAAGGCTCAATATGATGGCGGCAGATACCGTTTGTTGTGAGGGGATGCCCGAATATGTTTTGCACCAAGTGTGGATCCGAGATGCCCGACGGAACCGATTTTTGCACGAACTGCGGGGCGCGCATGGGCACTGCCTCTCCGGCTGCTGCGCCCGCCGAGCCCGCGTCGATGCCGGCGGCAGGGATGCCTCCCGTGCAGGGTGCCGTACAAAAGAAATCGCATAAGCGCGCGGTGATTGTCGGCATGTGCGTGGTGGGCGTGCTGGTGGCCGGTGGCGCTGCGCTGACGCTGACCGGCGTGCTGGGTCCGCTTGGGCAGGGCAACTCATCGCAGATTACGGTACTTGGGTCCGACGAGGGTTCGGCCGAGCACAAGGACAAGGGAAGCGCCAAGGAGAAGCCTGCCGCCGACGAGGATGAGGCGGAAGAGCCCGAGCAGACGGGCAGCAGCGTAAAAGTTGACCTCAACGACCAGGCAACCTATACCGCCGCGAACCTGTTCCTATCGAACTTTACGGAGGAGCACTTCGATCGGGACTGGTATCAGACGGGCGGCTTCGATTCGACTGACGGACTTTCTGATGACGAGAAATACAAGCTGGTCAAGTTTATCTGGTGCCATTTTATTGACAACGCGCCGTATCGAATCGAGAAAGGCGACTATGACAACGGTCACTATCAGCGCATGGCGACCGATGTGATCAATAGGGAACTCAATCGCCTGACGGGTCTGACGCTCTCGGATGCTGACATGACCTTTGATAAAGGGTCGGGTGGGCAGATGCTTGCCGATTCGGCCGAAGCGCATGACGGGTACTTGTATCTGAAGCAGGAATACGGCCAGGGAAATTACAACCCATCGTGTGCCATCGTTACGGGCGCGACTGACCTTGGCGACAACATCTACGAGCTCACCTATGAGGTTTACAGTGCTGGCGGTGCGCTACTTCCTTCCGACATCCCCGAGAGCACCTACGGCCTGCCAAAGGACCAGTTCATCGCCGCAATTCAAGCGGATGCATCCAGGGGCCGTACCGAAACTTGCACGGTCCGCGTCGCACAGGGTGACGGCGCCCCGACCTTCACACTGCTTAAAATGGGCGTCTACGATTAGACTCGGCGTATAGCTCACTCTGATAACGCCAGGCGACTCGTCCGTCTGGCGTTTTTGTTGCGGGGCTGGGCATGCGCTTGAGCTGGAGTATTTGTCGCCTCCTGCTGCCTCATGCAAAAATGTGTTGCTAATTTAGAAGCCTATTCAAGCGCGCCGAAGTTGTAGCGTGCTGGCGTAGCATGAGCAAAAAATCAAGCAATGGAGGGTAACGTGGCAACATCGAAGACGCGAGAGCTTGAAGATTATTTTGAACGCATCGTGCGCACGCGCGAAGGTGACCTACCTGGTCGTCGCAAAGGCGACGAATACTTGTCTCAAACCCATGCGCTCTACCACGGAGATCCTGCGCCCTGGGCTTTAACGCCAAAGATATTCGACAAGGATATGACGGCGCTTCTTAAGGAGGCGTCCGAGCGCATGTACGGCATTATGGACAAGGTGACGCGGGCGTTTTGTTCCGATGCCTCCGTGCGCGCGTGGTTTCGCATGGATCCGGCTTTTGCTGACCTGTGCGCTATGGATGCCGGCTATGATTGCCAGATCCCCCTTGCGCGCGTTGATATCTTTCTTGACGAGGACACCGGTTCGTATACGTTTTGCGAGCTCAATACCGACGGCAGTGCCGGAATGGTAGTGACCGATGCGGTCTGTCAGGCAGTGCGAACGACGCCTTCCTTTGAGGAGTTTGCATCCGACCACCCCGGCTTTCGGCAGTACGATTTGTGCGACGACTGGATAGATGCATTGTTTGAGACCTATGCAGAGTGGGAGCTGACCCATCCTCGTCGCACCGAGGATAGTGCACGATCGGACGACGGGGTCTGCGTTGACGAGGGGCTCTATGCACCGCAATCAAAGATATATCCCGTTTCGGTGGCAATCGTCGACTATTCGGAAAGCATCGACTCGGAAGATGCGGCTCATTTTGTCGACCTTATGAGGCAGCGGGGTGTAGCCGCACGCTTTGCGGATGTGCGCGACCTGCGGATTGGCGAAGGCGAGAGCGGTGCTAGGCACCTGTGCGATGCCGCTGGTCCTATTGATTGTGTTTGGCGGCGCGCGGTGACCGGCGAGCTGTGGGATAAGCCGTGCGATGGACGTTCCGCCTTAATCGAGGCGGCTCAAGAAGGGCTCGCGTGCATCGTTGGTGGTTTTAGAACGTGGCCGTGTGCGACTAAGACCGTATTTGCGTTTTTGTGGTCTCGGGCCGGTCAGTCCTTGTTGAGCCCGGAGGAGCAATCGTTTGTACGGGAGCATGTGCCCTATACCGAGATTATGGACGAAAGCACCCAGTTGTCGAGATTTGCCGAAAAGGACCGATGGATCGTCAAGCCGTGCGGCGGCTACAATGCGGTTGGCGTTGTTGCCGGTTTGGATGCCACGGAACAGGAATGGTCCCAGGTGCTTGCTCGCGCTGCGGCCGCTGGGGCGATTGTGCAGGAGTATGCTCAGCAGTATCAGACTCCCTGCTTGCGCGGAACGCTTGTCGATGGGCCGCATCGAGGAGAGGCGCCCAAAGGACTTGTGGATGATCTTGGTTTTGCGCCCGCTTCTAATATGGAAGGCCTGTACCTGTATCGCGGCCGTTTTGCGGGCGTGTACGCACGTGTGGGCTTTGCCAACACCATAGGAGAGTGGACGAGCCGTTTGAACGTTGCGAGCTTTTTTGAGGAATAGCCGTTTCTTGGGGAGCCTTCCGTGGTTGCGGCGTTCGACGTGACGGGGAGATTTTGGCGAAGCCGGCGAGTCCAGTTCTATCTGGCGTTTTTGTTGCGGGGCCGGGCGTACGCTTGAGCCGGAGTCCTCTCCATGCGCTACCATGACAGGCAACGAATTTGACGAACGACCCGCCGAGCTTGCCTCGGCGGGCTTTTGGCGTTGCAATGCCGGAGGAACAGCATGCTCATTCACCGTATAGCCGCGCAGCTCTACACTGCCGAGGCCTTGCAGACCGTCGAGGCCGGGCTCGATGCTGGCGAGGACGTGACGCTGGCCGTGTCTCAGTCGGGCCGAACGCTTATGGCCGCCGCCCAGTTTGCGCGTCGTCCGCGCCCCACGGTCTACATCGTGAGTGGCGAGGATGCGGCCGATCGCGCCGCACGCAGTCTGGCCGCCTATGTGGGCCTGGCGCACGTGTGCCGCTTTCCCGAGCGCAAGGACTACCCTTGGCGCGAGCAGGCGCCCGACGACGCCGTGGTGGCCCAGCGCTGCGAGGCACTCGGGCGCATCGTGCGCGGCGACAACTGCATCATGGTCGCCTCGGCCCGCGCGCTGCTGCGCTGCGTGCCGCCGGTCGAGAGCCGCTATTGGGAATCCACCACTTTTGCGGTGGGCGAGGAGATTCCCTTTGACGAGGTGCCGCAGCGTCTGGTAGGCATGGGCTACACCAATGCCGGCGCCGCCGACGCGCCCGGCCTGTTCCGTGTGCACGGCGACACCGTCGAGGTGTTTCCCGCGCAGGAAAAGGCGCCCGTGCGCATTGAGTTCTTTGGCGACGAGATCGACCGTATCCGCCGCATGGTGAGTTCAACGGGCCAGACCATCGGCAACGAGGACAGCATCGAGATCTTCCCCTGTCGCGAACTCGCACTCACCGACGACGCCGTCCACAACATGCATGTGGCGCTCTACCGCGCCAGCCAGGACGACAGCAAGTTGGCGGCGCTGCTCGAGATGGTGGACGCGCACATCGTCACGCCCGAGCTCGATCGCTTTTTGCCGGTGATGTACGGCCAGACCGTGAGCCCGCTGTCGCACGTGAGCGGCAAGGCGCTCGTGGTGTTGTCCGAGCCGCGCTCGCTGTTCGACGATTGCCTGCGCGCCTACGAGGATATCGAGGCGCGTGCCGGCGAGGCGGGGGTCGACCGTCTGGACGGCCTGTACGTGCGTGCCCAGCAACTCGACTTTGGTTCCCAGCAACGCCTGAACTATGTGAGCCTTATCCGTGCCGGCGGTGCGGTGACGGCCGAGCTCAAGATTGAGCAGCCTGCCATCGCAGGCTCGGACAACCGTTTTATGACGCGTATCCAGGAGGTCGTGGGCAAGCGCTATGCCTGCGTGTTTGCTATCCCCGACCGCGGCGCGCGCGAGTCGATGGAGCTCACCTTTGGCGACGAGGGCATTACCTTTGAGGAATCACTGACCGCGGCGCCCGAAAATGCCGGCGCTATCGGCGACCGCGTGCGCGTGGCAGCGGCGGATTCCGCCGACCGTGCCGCACGCCAGGAGGCCCATGCTTCCATTCGCGAGCGTAAGGCCGACGCGCTCAACGCCCGCTCGCTCGAGGCGGGCGCCGCGCAGGCTGCCGCCGGCGCCGCCGTGCCCACCATCTCGCGCGGGCGCGTGACCTTTGTCGATGCCGCCCTGCCACAGGGCGTGGTGGTGCCCGACGCCAATTTGGCCGTGTTCTCGATCGCCGACCTCAACGCCCGCATGGATGCCAACCGCGCGCGCAGCCGCCGCAAGGTCGACATTACGCAGATCACCTTCCCGTTTAAGCCGGGCGACTACGTGGTGCACGCTACCCACGGCATCGCGCTCTTTAGCGAGATCGCGCGCCAGGAAGTGGGCGGCAAGGAACGCGACTACTTTTTGCTGGAATACGCCGATGGCGACAAGCTCTACGTGCCGCTGGAGCAGGTTGACCGCATTACGCGCTACGTTGGTCCCGACGGCGATAAACCGCGCTTGACCAGGCTCAACACCGCCGACTGGACGCGGGCCACCAACAAGGCGCGCAAGAACGCCAAAAAGCTGGCGTTTGACCTGGTCGACCTGTATACGCGCCGCTCGTCGATTACCGGTATCGCCTGCCCGCCCGATACGCCCGAGCAGATCGAGATGGAGGAGAGCTTCCCCTACGACGAGACGCGCGACCAGCTGGAGGCTATTGCCGACATTAAGGCGGACATGGAGGCGCCCAAGCCCATGGACCGCCTGCTGTGCGGCGACGTGGGTTTCGGCAAGACCGAGGTCGCCCTGCGCGCGGCGTTTAAGTGTGTGGACTCCGGCCGCCAAGTCATGGTGCTCTGCCCCACGACCATTCTTGCCCAACAGCACTACGAGACATTCTTTGAGCGCTTTGCCCCGTTTGGCCTGGAGGTCGAGGTGCTCAGCCGGTTTCGCACCCCGGCGCAGCAAAAGCGCGCGCTCAAGGCGTTTGCCGAGGGCACGATTGATGTGCTCATCGGCACGCACCGTCTGCTTTCGGCCGACGTGAACCCCAAGAACCTGGGCATGGTGATCATCGACGAAGAGCAGCGCTTTGGTGTGCAGCACAAGGAGCAGCTCAAAAACCTGCGCGAGCAGATTGACGTGCTCACGCTCTCGGCAACGCCGATTCCGCGAACCATGCAGATGGCCACGAGCGGCGTGCGCGACATGAGCCTGATCACCACGCCGCCGACCGGGCGTCGTCCCGTGATCGTGCACGTGGGGGAGTACGACCCCGACGTGGTGAGCGCGGCGATTCGCCTGGAGGTGGGCCGCGGCGGTCAGGTGTATTACGTGTCCAACCGCGTCAAGACCATCGACGACGCCGTGGCGCGCGTGCGCGACGCCGCGCCCGAGGCGCGCGTGGGCGTGGCACACGGCAAGATGAGCCCGCGCGAGGTCGAGGACGTGATGATCGAGTTCGCGACCAAAAAGATCGATGTGCTCATCGCCACGACCATCGTGGAGAGCGGCATCGACAACGCGACCGCCAACACGCTCATCATCGAGGACTCGCAGCGCCTGGGCCTGGCGCAGCTCTACCAGCTCAAGGGCCGTGTGGGCCGCTCTGCCACGCAGGCATACGCGTACTTTATGTTCCCCGGCGAGCTGCCGCTTACCGAGGAGGCCACGGCACGTCTGACCGCGCTTTCCGAGTTCCAGGACCTGGGCAGCGGCATGCGCATTGCCATGCGCGATCTGGAGATCCGCGGTGCCGGTTCGCTCATGGGTGCCGAACAGCACGGTAACCTGTCGAGCGTGGGCTTCGACCTGTTTACGCAGATGCTGGGACAGGCCGTGGCCGAGGCGCGCGGCGATGACGATGCCGGCGTGGAGGCGGCGAGCGTGGGCATCAACCTGCCAGCCGACTACTTCTTGTCCGAGGAGTACATGCCGGCGGTGGACCAGCGCGTGCTCGTGTACCGCAAGCTCGCGGCGGCTGAGGACCTGGAGAGTGTCGACGAGGTGCAGGAGGAGACCGAGGCTGCGCATGGTGAGCTGCCGTTGGCGGGACTCAACCTGTTCAACCGCGCGCGCATCCGCATTCGCGGCGAGCGCCTGGGGCTCGAGAGCGTCACGCTCAGCGGTGGGCGCATTACCTTCCTGGGGGTTGACGTTCCCAAGAAGGTGGCCTTTGAGTTCAAGACTCGCTATGGCGCGGTGAACTTCCCCAAGAGCCGCAAGCTATCGGTGCCCTACAAGGCGGGCGCCGGCGCAGGCAGCGGCCTGGGCCGAGGTCTCGACGCCAACGACGGCACCGGCCCCGTTGCCGCTGCGCTCATGCTGCTACAGCAGCTGGGTGCGAGCGACGACGACTAACGGGTCGACGCTACAAACGCCCCATTTGGGCAATCTGACCCTCACTCGTCGGTCGCGTACGCAAGTACGCTTCCCTCCTCCTTCGGGTCACCTTGCCACAAATGGGACGTTTTCGCCCACTTATGCTCAACCTGTAAGGGAATATATGGGACAAAGACATCAGTGGCCCTTTGTCCCACCACGTTGCGGGTCGACCCTTCGTCCGACCGAAAGGAAAGCATGTTCGGATACATCTACAAGAAAGACGCCGCCGCCATCGCGGTTGTCCTGTGCCTTTGTCTGCTCGTTGGGTCGTTTTTCGATTACCAAATCTCGAGTGCGCTGTTCAATTCGTCTAGCCTGTACGGTCGCTTTATCGAGGCCGCCGGCGAGCTGCCGTTCGAGCTGACGGCGAGTATCGCGGGCGTTATGCTCGTGCGTGCGGTGCGTCCCGACTCCAAGGGGAGCAAATGGCTCGCCGTGCTCGGCACCCTCGTCAACATTGGCCTGGCCGGCTACGAGATCGTTTCGTCCCTGCGTGTCGGCGGCAAACTCATCGCGGTTCAGTTGGTGCTGACGTTTGTGCTGGTCATCGCCGCCAATCTTATCGCCTACCGCCTTACGCGCGACACCGCGCCCGACGAGCTCACGCGCTGGGCGTTGATGGTGCTGGCCGTGTGGGTCGCTCAGGCCATTATCCTCAACGTCATTGTTAAGCCGTTGTGGTCGCGCCCGCGCATGCGCGTGATCGAGGTCACGCCGGGGCTCAATTTTCAGCCGTGGTGGGTGATCGGCAATCCCGACAAGTGGACCTATATCGCCGCCGGCGTGATCAAGGACGGCTTTAAGTCGTTTGCGAGCGGACACACGGCGCATGCGGCGATCGGCCTTATGCTTGCTGGACTTCCCGCGGCGGCCTTTACGGAAAAGCCTTCGCGTCGCCGCGTGATCTTTTGGGCGGCGGCTGTGATCGCGGCGCTCGTCGCCTTTGGGCGCATCGTGATCGGAGCGCACTTTTTGAGTGACGTGAGCTGCGGTTTTGCCCTGGTACTGGCACTTGAGTGCCTTGCCGCGCGCATTGCCTATCCCAACGGCGTACAATAGCTCCGTTTGAATCATCTGGCCGATACCCGGTAAGAGAGGATTGCCATGCTCGCGTTCAACAACGACTATTCCCACGGCGCACACCCGGCAGTGCTGCAGGCGCTCGTCGACACCAATATGGAGCCGCAGCCCGGCTACGGTACCGATGCGCACACCGAGCGTGCCAAGCAGCTTATCCGCGAGGCCTGTCAGGCTCCCGATGCCGACGTGTTTTTTCTGGTGGGCGGCACGCAGGCCAACGCGACGGTGATCGACATGCTGCTCGCGCCGTACGAGGGCGTCGTTGCTGCTGAGACTGGCCACGTCGCCTGCCACGAGGCGGGCGCCATCGAGTTTGGCGGTCACAAGGTGCTCACCATCCCCGGATACGAGGGCAAGATGCACGCCGAGGACCTCGAGAGCTATATCCAGGTGTTCTACGAAAACGAGAGCTACGAGCACACGGTGTTTCCGGGCGCCGTGTACGTGAGCCTATCGACCGAGTACGGCACGCTGTACTCCAAGGCCGAGCTCGCGGCGATTCACGCAGTGTGCCAGAAGCGCGAGATTCCGCTGTTTGTGGATGGCGCCCGCCTGGCCTATGCGCTGGCGGCCGATGAGTGCGACATTACCCTGCCCGAGCTGGCACAGCTGTGTGACGTGTTCTACATCGGCGGCACCAAGTGTGGCGCTCTGTGCGGCGAGGCCGTGGTGTTTTGCGGCATGCACGCTCCGGCGCATCCCATTCCGCGCATTAAGCAGCACGGTGCGTTGCTGGCCAAGGGCCGCCTGACGGGCGTGCAGTTTGAGGCGCTCTTTACCGACGGCCTGTATTTTGAGATTGGTCGCCAGGCGATCGAAACCGCGCAGGCGCTTCGTCGCGTGCTGCACGAGCGCGGCTACCAGTTCTTCTTGGAGACGCCGACCAACCAGCAGTTCGTGATTCTTCCCAACGAGGACATGGCCCGCATTCGCGAGCATGCCTCGATCGAGTACTGGGAAAAGTACGACGAGACCCACACGGTGGTGCGCTTTTGCACCAGCTGGGCCACGACGCAGGAGGATATCGACGCGTTGGCGGCGGTTCTGTAGCCTGATGTAATGACGGGGGGCCGCCTTGCGCTGGGTTTGGCGCAAGGCGGCCTTTGTTTTTGAGGGGGAAGGGTTGTATGACCGAGATGTCCGAGCCGACGATTCGCCTGGCGACGCCCGAAGACGCGTCGGCGTTGCTTGCCATCTATGAGCCGTATGTGCGCCAGACGGCGATTACCTGCGAATACGAGGTGCCGAGCGTTGAGGAGTTCGCCGGGCGTATTGAGCGTACGCTCAAGCGCTATCCGTATCTGGTGATGGAGTTGGACGGGCGTCCGGTAGGCTATGCCTACGTGAGTCCGCTTAACAGCCGCGAGGCATACGACTGGTCGGTCGAGACGTCGATCTACCTGGCACGCGATGTGCGCCATGGCGGGCTGGGTCGCAAGCTGCACGACGCGCTCAAGCAATGCCTGGTCGCGATGGGCATCACCAACATGTGCGCCCTCATCGCCGTGCCGCACGACAAGGACGACGAGTACCTGACGCACAACAGCCAGGATTTCCATGCCCATATGGGATATCGCCTGGTGGGCACCTTCGACCGCTGCGCCCAAAAGTTCGGCCGCTGGTACGACATGTGCTGGATGGAGCTGGTCCTGGCCGAGCGCACACCCAACCAACCCAAACCAACCTGGTTCCCCGACCTCCCCAAACCTACCATTTAGGGACAGGTTTATTTTGGCCGCTTTGTAGCGTCAATCCACCGCGAGAAGTACGGATTCACGCGTCTTTTGATGCGGATGGGCTTAATTTGGCTTCGATTTGGGTCCGTTTGGCTTCGATTCGAACTAAGTGAGTAGACTTTTTGGCACAGGTCGAGCACAAGGCGTATCTGCCTTAGTAAAACCGCAGGTCACAGAGGTGACAGTTTTTGGTGTGCTCGACAGGTCACGAAAAGTCTACTCACTTAGATTTGCGGTACTGGATATTCTGAGCAGGAACAGTTGAGCTTGGACGGCGCGTATTGCCAGGTGATGTTGGCATTTGTGCCATGCTGGCTTGAGATTTAATAAAACCGCAGGTAAAACGTTCATTAGGTACAGTTTGCCTCGTTTGGTGCGCTAGCCGATGGGTTCGGTGTATTTGGCGCGGTCGGTGCGCTGGATGCGCTTGGAGACGTGGAGCGGGCGGCCGTCGGTGTCGTAGACGTAGTCGGTGATCAGAATCAGCGCCTGCCCGCGCTCGACGTTGAGCAAAAACGCCTCGTTTTGCGAGGCGTAGCACACCTCAAAGGTCTTATGCCCCTGTGCCGGCGTGCGATGGAATTCCTGTCGCAGCGTGGCGTAGAGCGAACCGTTGATATCGCGATCGATGAGTGCCTCGAAGCTTGGCGGCAGATAAGTGGTCTCCAGGCACAGCGGCGCGTCGTCCAGGTAGCGCAGGCGGACAAGTTTGACGAGCTTGCTGCCCACGGCGGCGTCAAAGAACTTAGCTATGCTGCCGCCCGCCTTGGTAAAGCCCGAGTCCACGGTGCGCGTGGTGGGCTTCATGCCCTGGCCTTCGACCTGCTTGGTATAGCTCGAAAACACCAGGTTGTTCTCGTGGAGCGCGGGCGTGTCGGCCACAAAGGCACCACGTCCGCGCTCGGTGCGAACCAGGCCCTCGTCAACTAACACCTTAAGCGCATGGCGCACGGTGCTGCGCGACAGACTCGATTCGCCCATGAGCTCCATCTCGGACGGCAGCTTGTCTCCGCGTGCGTAGGTGCCGGCGGCGATGCGGTCGCGCAGCATGCCCGCCAAGCGCTCGTATTGGGCCAGTTTCTTTTTAGACGAAGTGTTCATGCGATCAACCTGTATCTAACTTGTATGCGTATCTAATCAAGCATGTATTCAATACAACAACAAAACCGCTGGTAGCTAGTTATAGAAAACTGCATCAGCAAAATTTCTAAGATAAATATAGCATACAACTAGTCGACATAACCAAAACATGTATGTAACTTGTATGTCATCGAGAGCATCAAACGAGAAGAAAGGCTGATGCACGATGACTACTCAGGAACAGGTTAAGGATGTCGTCTCCCAGGTTTTGGCTGACAAGGCAGACAAGGGCGGCATCAAGCGCGTCGTGTGGATTGGCGCCGGCGGATCCAACGGCGGTAACTATCCTGCTCAGTACTTTATGGAGCATGAGGCCACGCAGGTCGTGAGCTCCAGCTACACCAGCAACGAGTTCGTGCACGCCACCCCGGCCTACGTCAACGAGAACACCCTGGCCGTCGTCGTGTCCATGCGCGGCACCAAGGAGACCATCGTCGCCGCCCAGGTCGCCAAGGACCACGGCGCCAGCACCATCGCCATCTATGTCGACGAGTCCGGCCTCACCGAGGTCTGCGACTACAAGATCCAGTACGACAGCCTGGCCGTCGACGAGTCCTGCATGGGTCGTACCAACTCCGCCGTCGTGACCATGATCGCCATGGAGCTCACGCAGCAGACCGAAGGCTATGCCGAGTACGAGACCGCTATGGCCGCCTTCGACTTGGTCGACCCCATCTATCGCAAGGCCGTCGAGTACACCCGCCCGCTCGCTGCCAAGTGGGCCGAGCAGAACGCCGACAAGCCCTGCATCAACGTCATGGCTCAGGGTCCGCTCTTTGGTGCCGCCTACGTCTTTAGCATCTGCAACGTGCAGGAGATGCTGCAGATCGACTCCTGCACCATCAACACCTGCGACTTCTTCCACGGCCCCTTCGAGATCCTGGACAAGCGCACCTCGCTGTTCCAACTCATCAGCGTCGGCCGCAGCCGCTGCAACGACGAGCGCGGCATCCGCTTCGTCAACCAGTACGGTGGCGAGCGCGTCTATCAGCTCGACGCCAAGGAGCTCGGCCTCAACGACATCAAGGACAGCGTGAGCGAGTACTTCAACCACCTGATCTTTGCCCCGATCCTCAACAACGTGTATATGCGCGCGCTCTCTGCCGTCACCCACAAGGACTACATGACGCGCCGCTACATGTGGAAGCTGGACTACTAAGAGTTACGCGGTTTTACCAAACCGCGTAACGGGCCGACGCTGCAAACCCACCTGAGCGGCAATCTGCCTTTCAGCTTCAGCGGCATGACCAGAAGGTCAATGCCGCTTCGCTTCAAGGCACCTTGCTCGCTCAGGTGGGTTTTCGCTGGCGTTGCCAAAGCATCGGCGTCGCCTTGGTCCAGATATGGCATTTGGGGACAGTCCTAGTCGTTGGGGACGTTCTTAAACGACTAGTCATTCAGGAACGTCCCCAACGACTACTCATTTAAGTACGTCCCCAATGAGTACCCAATGAGTGTGTGGGCAAGCGGATTTTCCCGCTCGCCGATTTGTGTCTTGAAAAATGTATATAACGACTATAACGTAGTATGAAACATATTGGAAACAATACCGAGGAGGCTGCGTTGAAGAAAAGCAATCTGGGCTATGTGCTGGTGCTGGTCGCTGCGCTTATGTGGGGCAGCATCGGAATCTTTGTAAACGGCATCTCGGCCATGGGCGTTTCGTCCCAGAGCATGGCTGCCTTTCGCTTGTTGGTCGGAGCGCTTATCTTGGCGCCGGTCCTGATGTTTATGGGCTGCCGTCCGGGTGAGGGGTCTACCGTGGCTCAGGGTCCGCTGGCCCTGTTCAAGGCAAGCCCTAAAGAGCTTGTTCCCTGCGCGCTTGTCGGTATCGTCGGTCTGGCCGCCGCCAACACCTGCTATTACGAGTGCATGGGCGAGGTTGGCATGTCCACGGCCTCGGTGCTGCTTTACACCTCGCCGGTGTTTGGCGTCGTGCTCGGCCGCGTGCTTTATCGCGAGGACGTGACCCCCAACAAGCTCGTTGCCATTGTCTTTAACATCGTTGGCTGCGTGCTTGCAGTGACCAATGGCGACCTTTCCGGTTTTCATTTTTCGGTTTGGGGCGTCACGTCGGGCGTGATTGCAGGCCTTTGTGGCGCGTCGCTCGCGGTGTTTAGCCGAATAGCGACCAAGACGGTCCACCCGCTGGCTGTCACGTTTTGGGGCTTTGTTTTTGGCGGTGCGGTTATGGCGGCTATCGCGGCTCCGTGGCCGGATGTCGCCGCGGCAATGTCGCCACAACTGCTGCTGTTGTTCCTTGGCTTTGGACTCATCCCCACAGCCGTGGCTTACATCTTATATATGCAGGGCCTGTCCATGGGGCTCGAGACGTCGAAAGTTCCCGTTGTAATGTCTTTCGAGACGGTCGTCACCGTACTGGTGGGCATTGGTGTCTATGCCGAGCCCGCCGGCGCGATCAAAGTCTTGGGCATCGTGCTGGTGCTCGCGTCCATCCTGATCATGAACACCGACTTCTCCAAGCTGCGCAACAGTGTGTTTGTCGGTCATGTCGTTGAGAGCATGACCTTTAGGCCCAACGCGTGGTGGACGGAGAAATCGCAGGACATGGATCTGTTTAAGGAACGCACCGGCATCGCGCTGGAGCCCACCGTGCAGGAAAGCCCCTGGTACTTCGTGCGATAGGGGATGGGCGAGACGTCTGATCGAGTGCCGACAAGACAGTGCCGACCTGTCCTGCACCAACGTTTCAAGTACGTTAAACCCGTCAACGGTCGATTTTCACCCGCGAACGGTCTTTATACTAATTAGCAATATAAGCAACGTATAAGACGTTATAATGACCATAACGAAAAGGAGGAGGCAAGATGAATCAGATCATTCTCGCATCTCATGGCGGCCTGGCCGCAGGCGCCAAAGACACGCTCGAGATGGTTCTCGGCGACGTGTCGAACGTCCACGTCGTGTCGCTTGCTCGTGACGACAAGGAGCCCATCACCAATAAGGTGGACGCCATGATCGCCACGTTCAACGCGGACGACACCGTCTATGTGCTGACCGATATGCTCGGCAGCTCGGTCAACAACAACATGGTCGAGCTTTCCAAGAACGGCACGAAGTTCACGGTTGTCAGCGGTTTCAACATCCCGCTGGCGCTCACGCTCGCTATGAGCCCCGTCCCCGTCAAGGGCGCCGAGCTCGCGGCCCTCATCAACGAGGCCCGCACCGGTCTGACCAACCCCAACGCACCGGTCGAGGCCGCCGCGGCTCCCGCCAAGAAGGCCAAGGCGTCCCGTCACAGCTCCGGTCCCGCCAAGATCGTCCTCGCACGTCTTGACTACCGTCTGCTGCACGGCCAGGTCGTCTTTACCTGGACCACCAAGGTTCAGGCCGAGCGCATCATCGTCGTCGACAACGCTGCCGCCAACGATGACATCAAGAAGGGCGCTCTTAAGCTTGCCAAGCCCCAGGGCGTGCGCCTGAACGTCTTCACCGTCGAGCGTGCCCTCGCCAAGATGGACAAGCTCAACACCCTCGGCGAGCGCGTCATGTTCGTCTTTGGCAACACTGCCGAGATGCTGCAGTTCTGCCAGGGCTACAAGCTCGACGCCATCAACCTGGGCGCTACCGCCAACCACGACGGTGCCGATCAGATTGGCGGCAAGGACAGCTCCGTCTTCCTCGACGCCACCCAGAAGGCCGACGTCAACCAGCTGCTCGACATGGGCATCAAGCTCTACGTCCAGCAGACCCCTACGTATCAGAGCGTCGACATCGACGCCAAGCTGTAATCAACCAGGCTTTTGCCTGACTGAAAGGAGAAGGGTATGAATACGTTCATCAGTGCGGTGCTCGTCGGCCTCGTCGGCGTGTTCTGCATGTGGGACTCCCGCCTGCTCGGTCGTCTTAACTTCGAGCAGCCCCTCGTTGGCGCTACGCTCGTCGGTCTGCTGCTGGGCGATGTGCCCACCGGCCTTGCCGTCGGTGCCGCCGTCGAGCTCGTGTCCATGGGCCTGGTGCAGGTCGGCGCCGCCGTTCCGCCCGATATGGTCCTGGGCGGCATCGTGGCCGCTGCCTTTGCGTGCCTGACCGATGCTTCCGCCGAGACCGCCATGACGATCGCCATCCCGGTCGCCGTCCTGGGTCAGCTCCTCGGCATCGTGTTCCGTTCCATCATCGCCGCCCTCACCCATGTGGCAGATAGCGCGATCGATAACGGAAAGTTCAAGACCGCCTACCGTATGCACATCTGCGCCGGCTCCGGTCTGTACGCCATCATGTACTTCCTGCCGATCTTCCTCGCCGTCTTTGTTGGCACCGACCTGGTTCAGGCCATCGTCAACATGGTTCCCGAGTGGCTGTCCACTGGTCTTAACGTTTCGACCAAGATCATGACCGCCTACGGCTTGGCCCTGCTGCTCACCATGATGATCAAGAAGGGTATGACTCCGTTCCTGTTCATCGGTTTCCTGCTCGCCGCTTACCTCAACCTGTCCGTCATCGCGGTCGCTCTGATCGGTGTGTGCCTGGCTGTCGTCTTCATGGGCTTCAAGTTCAACGGTTCCCATGCAGCCGCCGGTGTCGATTCCGACTACGATCCGCTCGAAGACGACGAAGACTAAGGAGGAACACACTATGGCAACCGCAACCAAGGACGTGTCCCTGAACAAGAAGGTCAGCCAGTTCTTCTGGCGCTCCTGGGCCATCCAGGCCTCTTGGAACTACGAGCGTCAGATGAACATGGGCTTCCTCTACGGTATGGTTCCCACGCTCGATCGCCTCTATCCGGATGAGTCCGACCCCAAGCAGCTCGCTGCTAAGAAAGAGGCTTACCACCGTCACATGGCGTTCTACAACTGCACCCCGCAGACGAGCGCTTTCATCCTGGGCCTCTCCGCCTCCATGGAGGAGGAGTACGCCAAGGATCCCGAGAACTTCGATCCCGATTCGATTAACGCGGTCAAGACCTCCCTCATGGGTCCGCTTTCCGGCATCGGTGACTCCTTCTTCCAGGGCACCATCCGCGTTATCGCCTTTGGCCTGGGCGTTCAGCTGGCTCAGCAGGGCTCCATCATGGGCCCGATCCTGGCCATGCTCATCTCCATCGTCCCCTCTGTGCTGATCACTTGGTTCGCAGCCAAGATGGGCTATCAGGGCGGCCACGAGTACCTGAGCAAGCTTCAGGGCGGCGACCTCATGGAGAAGCTCATGTATGTCTGCGGCATCGTGGGTCTTATGTCCGTGGGCGGCATGATCGCTACGCTGATCGGCGCCACCACCCCGCTGCAGTTCGCTGAGGGCACCGTCGTTATCCAGGACATCCTGGACGGCATGATGCCCCAGATGATCTCCCTTGGCCTCACCGGCCTTATGTACTGGCTCATCAAGAAGAACGTCAACACCGGTTGGCTTCTCGTGATCGCCATCGTGGGCGGCATCGCCCTCTCCGCGGCCGGCATCCTGGCCTAGTCGCGACCAAGCGTCTAACCGCTTTCCCCCGGGGGCCTGCCTGGCATCCCATACCCCAGGCAGGCTTCCATCCCTAAATGTGTCAAAGGGACAGTTCCTTTGACACATCCTCAACGGGCCGGCGACTCGGTCCAAACCACGGTAACCCTGCGAGCGCCCGGCAATGTGGCGCCGCAAAAATCGAAAGGAATGTGTCAGATGTACGAGATCGACCTTAACCTCCCTAAGCAGATCGTCGCTGACGTCCTGTCCAACCACGAGATCCACAGCGTCGCTTTCGTCGGCTGCGGTGCTTCCATGTCCGACCTTTACCCCGCCAAGTACTTCCTGGCCAACAACACGGACAAGCTGAACGTTCAGATCTTCACCGCTAACGAGTTCAATTACGACACGCCCTCCTGGGTCAACGAGCACACCTTCGTGATCACCTGCTCCCTCGGTGGCTCCACGCCCGAGACCGTCGAAGCCAACAAGACCGCCAAGAAGCACAACTGCCCGGTCGTCTCCCTCACCAACAAGGCTGGCTCCGCTCTGACCGTCGACGCTGACTACGTCATCGTTCACGGCTTCCACGCCAACTTCGCTGCCAAGTGCGAGAAGCCCGGCTACGCCATCGCTCTTGCTGTCGAGATCCTTCAGCAGACCGAGGGCTATGACCACTACGAGGACATGATCACCGGCCTCACCAATGTCTTCGAGCTCTGCGAGAACGCCGCTCAGCACTGCAAGAAGCTCGCCAAGAAGTTCGCCGAGGACTTCAAGGACGACAAGATGATCTACTTCATGGCTTCCGGTGCCTCCGAGAAGATGGCTTATTCTCACGCCGCCTTCCTGTTCACCGAGATGCAGTGGATCGACGCCGCCGCCTACAACACCGGCGAGTACTTCCACGGCCCGTTCGAGGTTTCCACCGAGGGTAAGCCCTACGTCTTCTTCATGTCCGATGGCGCTACCCGTCCGATGGATGCCCGCGCCCTCACCTTCCTTGAGCGCATGGGCGCCAAGGTCGCTCTGATCGACTCCAAGGACTACGGCCTGGCTGACGCCGTGCCCGCGAGCGTCGTCACCTACTTCAACCCGCTGCTGCACCTCGCCGTTATGCGCGAGTACGGCAACCAGATCGCCGAGGCCCGTCAGCACCCGCTGACCATGCGTCGCTACATGTGGAAGCTTTCCTACTAATCACAAGTAAGTAGACCTTACGGGTTGATTGAGAGGGGATGGGGTTTGTGCCCCGTCCCCTTTTTGCTATCGAAAGGAGATGCGTATGATCAAGGCAGTGCTGTTTGATATGGACGGCGTGCTGGTCGATACCGAGTGGTTCTACAACCGTCGTCGTGTGGCGTTTATGGAAGAGAAGGGGTTCCATTTTGACGAAATCCCCGATCTTTCGGGGTCTAACGAGCCTGCCATTTGGGAGGCGCTGGTGCCCGACGATGTTGAGCTGCGCGAGCGTCTGCGCGTTGAGTACAAGCAAGTCTACAGTCCGGACCATCCCGTTCCGTATGCCGAGCTGCTCAACGAGCAGACGGAGCCGGTGATGCGCAAGCTGCACGAGCGCGGCGTGAAGTGCGCCATCGCGAGCTCGTCCTATCGCGAGTTGATTGACGAGCTGGTGGAGATCGCTGGCATTGCCGACGTGCTGGACTACACCATCAGTGGTCACGAGTGCAGTGCGTTTAAGCCCGATCCCGAGATCTACCTGCGCGCCATGGGGGCGCTGGGGATGGAGCCTGCCGAGTGCCTGGTTATCGAGGATTCGCCTTTGGGGATCGAGGCTGGCAAACGTTCCGGCGCTCGAGTCCTGGCGCTGCGTCCGCACGAGGGCGTCAACCTCGATCAATCGCGAGCCGATGTCGTTATCGATAATCTGACCGACATTTTGGCCGCTTTGTAGTGTCAATCCGCCGCAAGAAGCACGGGTTCAAACGTTTTTTGCGGTGGACTGGCTCAATTTGGTTTCGATTTTGATCCGTTTGGCTTCGATTCGGGCTAAGTGAGTAGACTTTTTGGCGCAGGCCGAGCACAAAGCGCATCTGCTCTAGTAAAACCGCAGGTCACAGGGGTGGCGGTTTTGGGTGTGCTCTGCAGGTCGCGTAAAGTCTACTCACTTGTAATTTGGGCCTTTGGTCGTGGGGTTGCTGGTCCCGCTTTGGTTGTCGAGAGAGGGTGAATTGAAGCGCCCCCGCACGCTCCATGCTACAATCGCGGACATACCCCACAACTACATCTGCCTTCGAAAGGAGCCTGCGTGGCGAACGCCATCGATCAGCTCACGGACCGAGTGCTCGTGCTCGGCCGCCTCACCATCGTCCGCCGCGCTATTACTGCCGTGGCGGTCACGATTTCCGCCGTCCTCCAGACATTCCTGATCCAGGCGTTCATTCAGCCCGCCGACCTGCTTCCGAGCGGCCTCACCGGCGTTGCGGTCCTGCTCGATCGCGTTACCTCGCTGGGCGGCGTTCACATCGACATCTCGCTCGGTATGCTCGCGCTCAACATCCCCGTGGCGCTCCTATGCTGGAGCGGCATCAGCAAGCGCTTCGTCATCTTCTCGATGATGCAGGTCGTGCTCTCGTCGCTGTTCCTCAACGTCTTTCACTTCGCTCCATTTTTGGGCGACAAGATCATGCTCATCATTTTTGGCGGCGTGGTCTCGGGTCTGGGCGCTGCCATCGCACTTAAATCCGGCGCATCCACCGGCGGCACCGACTTTATCGCGCTGTGGGTCTCCAACCACACGGGCAAGACCATCTGGGGCGTCATCTTTGGTTTCAACTGCTTTATCCTGGCGATCTTTGGCTTTATGTTTGGCTGGGACAAGGCGGCGTATTCCATCGTGTTCCAGTTTATTTCGACCAAGACCATCGACAGTTTCTATCGTCGCTACGATCGCGTGACGCTGCAGATCACGACGCGTAAGGCAGACGAGGTCATGACTGCCTACGTAAACCATTTTCAGCACGGCATTAGCTGCGCCGAGGTCGTCGGCGGATATAGCCGCGAAAAGATGTACCTGCTGAACACCGTTGTCTCGACCTACGAGAGTCAGGACATTATCAAGCTGGTGTGCGACGTTGATCCCGGCGCCGTGATCAATGTGTTCCACACGCTCAACTTTGTGGGCGGCTGGTGGGGTGGTCATGTCGACGAGCCCATGCCCACGGCCGTTCCCGATCCCGACAAGCCCGCACGCATGGCCAGCAGGCAGGCGCGCCTCAGCGAACAGGACAGCCTGCAGCAGGACGACGGCAAGTAGGGTATTGGCATTTTGCCGGTCCTGCGCAACCCATCCGAACGAGCCCCCCCGAAAGCCCCGTTGCTTTCGGGAGGCCTTCGTTTACCCAGATAAAACCTACCAAAATGAAGCTGTCGCTTTTTGGTAGGGAGGGTGTATCGTTTTATCATTATGAGGTAATATGAAACTAGACGTTATATACGTATTAGTTATTTCGATATTTCGATAAGAGTGATTAGATATGCCTGCACCCAAAAATGCACCGCTTTACCAGCAGATTTACGACGAAATTAAGGATGCGATCGAGAAAGGTGTTTATGCACCCAAGGAGCGTATTCCGTCCGAGCTTGAGCTAGCCGAGCAGTACGACGTGAGCCGCATTACGGTGCGCCGCGCCGTCGAGGAGCTGTGCTCCGATGGCTACCTGGTTAAGCAGCAGGGCCGTGGCACCTTTGTCTCCACGCCGCACATCAACCGCCAGTTCCACGCTTCGACGCTGCAGACGTTTACCGCGCTGTGTGCCGATAATGACATGAAGGCGGGCGCGCATGTGGTCGATCGCCAGATTGTGCCGGCACGTCAAAACGAGATGGAGTTCTTTGGCCTGCAGAAGGACGCGCTGCTGCTGCACATCAAGCGCGTGCGTACGGCCGACGGCGAGCCCATTTTTGAGGAGAACATCTTTGTGCCGTTTGACGCCTACCGTGAGCTGTTGACGGCCGATCTTGAGGACAAGTCGATTTTTTCCGAGGTCGAGCGCGTTGGCGGAACGCCGATTGTCTCGGTTGGCTACCGCACGGTCGAGGCCGTTCGTGCCAATACCGAGCAGGCGGCCGAGCTGGGCATCGCTCCGCACGATCCACTGCTCAACCTGCGTGCCGGCTTTATCGGCCCCAATGGCGAGCCGGTCCTGATGGGTAAGCAGTACTACGTGGGATCGCGCTACGTTATGGTCATGTAAGTTACGCGGTTTTACCAAACCGCGTAACGGCTCGACGCTGCAAACGCTCCTAAGCGGCAATCTGACGTTCAATCGTCGGTCGCGTACCGAAGTACGCTTCCCTCCTCTTTCACGTCACCTTGCTCGCTTAGGGGCGTTTTCGCTGACTTATGCTCAACCAGCGACGTTTCCGTGCTTGTCAAGAGATAAAACATCGGCGTTGCCGGGCCGGCACTTGGGGACGTTCCTTTTCTGTCGGCACCTGGGGACACTCCTTAGTCGTTGGGGACGTTCTTAAACGACTGGTCATTCAAGAACGTCCCCAATGACTACCCGCAGAATGAGCGTGGCTGACAGCCGGGCGACGCCGGTCCGCGTGGCGGCGTATAATCGGCGGCAGATGATTCTGACGTTAGGAAACCATGACCGATAGCATGCAGCAGATGGCGCTCGACACGCTCGGCGCCTATTTTGGCTACACCTCGTTTCGCCCGGGGCAGGACCGCATGGTGGATGCGATTCTTGCCGGCCGCGATGCGCTTGGCGTTATGCCCACAGGCGCCGGCAAGTCTATCTGCTACCAGGTCCCCGCGCTCATGCTGCCCGGCATCACCTTTGTGGTGAGCCCGTTGCTGTCGCTTATGGAGGACCAGACCCGCGCGCTGCTCGCGGCGGGTGCGCGCCCCAGTTATCTCAACTCCAGCCTAACGCCGGCTCAGCAAAATACCGTGCTCAAGCGGGCGCGCGAGGGCCGCTATCAGCTTATGTATGTGGCACCCGAGCGTCTGCTCGAGCCGCGCTTTTTAGCCTTTGCGCAGGAAGCCGCGGCGGACGGTGGCATTGGCGTGCCGCTCGTGGCCATTGACGAGGCCCACTGCGTGAGCCAGTGGGGCCAGGATTTTCGTCCCGCCTACCTGCAGATTCGCGAGTTCATCGATTCCCTGCCGCAGCGCCCCATCGTGGCGGCCTTTACCGCTACGGCGACCGAGCGTGTGCGTGCGGACATTCAGCAGATGCTCGGTCTGCAAAACCCCGCGACGGTGGTGACGGGCTTCGATCGCAAGAACCTCTACTTTGGTTGCGAGGAGATGGGCGACAAGGCCAAGACCGCGTGGGTGCGCGACTACGTGATCGCGCATTCGAGCGAGAGCGGCATCGTGTATTGCTCGACCCGCAAGACGGTCGACGCGCTGGCAGGTGAGCTTGCCGAGGCACTGGGCCCCAGCGGCATTCGCGTTGGCCGCTACCATGCCGGCATGGGCAACGACGCCCGCCGCCAGAGCCAGCGTGCCTTTATCGACGACGACATTCAGGTGATGGTTGCCACCAACGCCTTTGGCATGGGCATCGACAAGCCCAACGTGCGCTATGTGATTCACAACAACGTGCCCGAGAGCATTGAGGCGTACTACCAAGAGGCGGGCCGCGCTGGCCGCGATGGCGATCCGGCCAGCTGTCACTTGCTGTGGAACGGTAACGATTTTCGCATGCGCCGCTTTCTGATCGATCGCGGCGATGCTGCCGACGAGGCGCTCGATGACGAGCAGCGCGCGTGGGCGCTCCAGAACCGTTATCGTCTGCTCAGCCAGATGGAGGGCTACTGCAATACCACCGGCTGCCTGCGCGAATACATGCTGCGCTACTTTGGCGACGAGGCCGTGGCCGAGCATGCGGCAGCCGCCGCGGGCGGCACGGCAGACGACGCCGAGGGCTGCGGCAACTGCAGCAACTGTCTCACGCAGTTCGAGGTCGAGGACGTCACCGATATGGCCCGCGCCGCCGTGCGTTATGTGGCCACGCGTCCCATGCGCTTTGGCAAGTCGCTCATTGCCGATGTGCTTCACGGCGGCAACACCGAGCGCATTCGCCAGATGCATTTGGACGAGGACTGCGGCTACGGTGAGCTGTCGGGCGAATCGGTCGGGCGCATCAAGGACATCATCGGCCAGCTGTGCGGCCGCGGTTATCTGGCTACCTCGCAGGGGCAGTACCCGGTCGTGGGACTGGGGCCGCGTGCCGGCGAGGTCGAGGACGAGGCGTTTGCCTTTACCGTTAAGCGTCGCGCGTCCAAGCGCAAGGCCTCGGCCCGCGCCCGCCGCGCCGTCGATCTGCTGCGTGAGGAGTCCGAGCTGGATCAGCGCCCGCGCGTGGGCGACGACGCCGAGCTGTTCGAGCGTCTGCGCGCCCTCCGCAAGGAGATCTCGACGGAGCTGGAGATGGCGCCGTATATGGTCTTTTCCGACAAGGCCCTGCGCGGCCTGTGCCGCCTGCGCCCGCAGGCGCGCGACGAGCTGATCCAGGTCAACGGCATTGGCGAGAAAAAAGCCGACGCCTTTGGCGAGCAGTTTATGGCGGCAATTGAAGAGTTTGAGTCCGAGCATGCGCGGGATGGAGCGTAACGATGGTAGCCGATAGCAAGACCGAACGTTCCGAGCGCGCCGAGGTGTCCGCCGTACCGCTGTACCAGCAGGTCATGGACGACCTAAAGGGCGAGATTGCGCGCGGCGTGTACGTGGCCGGCTCGCGCATTCCTTCCGAGATGGAGCTCGCGAAGTCCTATGGCGTGGGACGCGTCACCGTGCGCCGCGCCATCGAGGAGCTGTCGCGTGCGGGGTATCTCAACCGCCAGCAGGGGAGGGGCACCTTTGTGTGTGCGCCCAAGCTCAAGCGCAAGATTCGCCAGAAGGGCGACGTCCAGAGCTTTACTGAGGGTTGTGCTGCCAACGACATGGTGCCGGGTGCGCGTCTGGTGTCGCGCACGGTGGTCGCGGCGACGCGCGAGGATGCGGCGTTCTTTGGCGTGGAGCCCGGCTGCGAGCTTATCGTGGTCGAGCGCGTGCGCACGGCCGACGGCATCCCCGTCATGCTCGAGAACAACGCCTTTGTGCTCGCCGACCATCCCTACCTGCAGACGCTGGCTGACGAGGACCTCACCGATAACTCAATCTTTGCGCTCGTTGCCGAGCATTCGGGTCGCGCGCCGCTCAAGTCCGACCCCTGCACCGTGGAGATTGCGCTTGCCGATGCCCAGGCGGCCCCGCTGCTGGAGGTGCCGGTCGGTGAGCCGCTCTTCTATATGGAGGCGTACTTTACCGACGCTGGCGGGCGCCCTCTACTGCTCGGTCGCCAAAAGATCGTGGGCTCGCGCTACGTCTTCGACATCTAACATCCACAGATAGAACAACATAGAACAACTTTGGTGAAATGACTTCACGGGCGTTGCCGTGCGTGTTATAAATAGGACAACATAGAACGACAGCAGGTACGAGCCGTCGTCGCTCAAAGCCGCCGCACAAGGAGGAACATCAGGATGAACGCACACGATCTGATTCAGGAAATCATCGAGCGCAAGGGCAAGATTGAGAACGTCTTTTGGATCGCCTGCGGCGGTTCGATGATCGACCTGATGCCGGCCAACGAGCTGCTCAAGCGCGAGGCCACCACGTTTACCTCGACGGTCTACACGGCACGCGAGTTTTGCCTGATGGCCCCCAAGAGCCTTGGCGAGAAGTCTCTCGTTATTGCCTGCAGCCACAGCGGCAACACGCAGGAGGTCGTCGACGGCTGCGAGATGGCGCTGGCCGCCGGTGCCGAGGTCATTGCCCTCACCGACTGTGAGGGCTCAAAGATCGACAACGGCAAGTGGACCACCTGGGTCTATCCGTGGGGCGAAGGCGTGCCGCAGGCCGAGGTCCCGCAGGGCATCGGCGCCCTGATGGCTGCCGAGTTGCTCGACCAGCAGGAGGGTTACGAGGCGCTTGCCGACATGTACGAGGGCCTCAAGCAGATGGATGCGCTGCTGCCCGCCGCCCGCGAGAAGGTCAACGCCGAGCTGGGCGCCCGCTTTGCCGAGCTCTGCCAGCAGCACAAGTTCTTCTATATCCTGGGCTCCGGCCCCAACTTTAGCCAGACCTACGCCATGGCCATCTGTTCGCTCATGGAGATGCAGTGGCAGCACTGCTGCTACATCCACTCCGGCGAGTACTTCCACGGCCCGTTCGAGGCCACCGAGCCCGGTGTGTTCTACTTTGTGCAGCTTGGCGCGGGCGAGTGCCGCCCCATGGAGGAGCGCGCGCTGGCGTTCCTCAACACGCACACCGACACGATCATGGTGCTCGACGCGCTCGAGTACGGCGTGGGCGAGGTACCTGCCAGCGTGCGTTCGTTCCTGGAGCCGATCTTCTTCTACAACATGAGCTGCGAGCTGCGCGCCGCCCGCGGCAAGGTGTTCGACCACAGCCCCGAGGTTCGTCGCTACATGGGCATCGAGCAGTACTAATATACCGGGAATAACCTCTCACGACGGGGTCTGCGCTGCGCGCGGGCCCCGTTTTGCGTTGTGGCGGCCGGATTCGTGTCTGCGCGAAAACGAAGGTGAATACTTTTCCGCGAAGTGAACGACCTATTTTGGACCCCCGAAGCATCCACACTTTTTGACGCCAAAACTGCAGGAAAAACTTGGCGAAACCGCAGGAAACGGCGTCTGAAAAGTGTCGATGCTTCGGGGGCTTGTTTTTGCTCGTTCACTTCGCGGAAAAGTATTCACCTTCGATTCGCAAGGGCATTGCGTGAGTCAAAAAAAGCGTGCCGCGCCGGGTATTTCCGGCGCGGCACGCTTAGTATCGCGCTTAGATTCGCAAGGTTGCGGCAGCCAGCGGCCTACTTTGCGTCGTAGGCCTCGGCGTCCCACCAGTCGAGCTGGGCGATGTTGTCGCGGATGTGCTGGCAGCTCTTGTGGAAGCCCTCGAGCTCGTACTCGGACAGGTCGAGCGCGTAAACCTCCTCGACGCCCTCGGCGCCGATCACGCACGGCAGGGAGGTAAAGATGCCCTCCTCGCCATACTGGCCGGTCATGAGCGTGGAAGCGGAAAGCACGGCATGCTCGTTGTGCAGCACGGCGGCGCAGACGCGCGCGGCGGAGTTGGCGACGGCGTACTCGGTGCACTGCTTGCCCTGGTAGGTTACGTAGCCGCCCTTGCGTGCAAGCTCCTCGACCTCCATGTGGTCAAAGGCGTATTTGTCGGGGTTCTCGGCCTGGAGCTCGTTGAGGCTCTTACCGGCGATGGTCGCGGCCTTAAAGGCAGCCAGCTGGCTAAAGCCGTGCTCGCCGATCATGTAGGCGTCGATGGACTTGGGGCTCACGCCGACCTTCTTGGAGATCTCGGTGCGCAGGCGGGCGGAGTCCAGGCCGCAGCCCGAGCCGATGATCTTCTTGGGATCGTAGCCGGTCAGGTGCCACAGCTCGGTGCACACGACGTCGCAGGGGTTGGAGATGCTCACGAAGATGCCGTCAAAGCCGGCGTCGACGATACGCTTGGCAAAGGTGCGGGCGGCGTCGGTGGTAAAGAACAGCTCGCCGTCGCGGTTGCCGGCGGCCAGCGCGACCTTACCGGCAGCGTTGACGATGACGTCGCAGCAGGCCAGCTCCTCGTAGTGGTCGTAGCAGTTGACGATCTTGGTGTTATACGGGACAAACGAAAGGGAGTCGCGCAGGTCCTGGACCTCGGACGTCACCTTGGCCTCGTTGATATCGCACAGGTACAGCTCGTCGGCAATGCCCTGCATAAGCAGGCTGTTGGCGACATGTGCTCCTACGTGGCCCTGGCCGACCACACCGATTTTACGCGTCTGGTACATATGAGTATCCTTCCGGCCGAGTTTTTCGCGTCGAACCATTGTAGCGTCCTGCTACCACTTTGCTAGGATAAAGCGCCGCAGATTTTTGGGACATGCCTTAATCTCTACTTTTGGGGTGATTTGGGCCGCTGACGGCATCGCTGGGCGATGTGCTCGCGCGGATAGGGCTGCTCGTTGTACCATAGCTGCAACTGACTCGTAAGGAGCATCCATGCCCATTCGCATCCCCGACGCCCTCCCTGCCGCCGCGCAGCTCGAGAGCGAGAACATCTTTGTCATGACCGAGTACCGCGCGCTGCACCAGGACATCCGTCCGCTGCGCGTGCTCATCCTCAACCTCATGCCCACCAAGATCGCCACCGAGACGCAGATCATGCGCAAGCTCTCCAACACGCCGCTACAGGTGGAGGTGGACCTGCTGCGCACCAAGACGCACGAGGCCACGCACGTGAGCGCTGGCCACCTGGAGACGTTCTACCGCACGTTCGACGACATCCGCGACATCCACTACGACGGCCTGATCATTACGGGCGCGCCGGTGGAACAGATGCCGTTCGAGGAGGTCGACTACTGGCCCGAGCTCTGCCAGATTATGGATTGGTCCACCACGCACGTGCACTCTACGCTGCACATTTGTTGGGGCGCACAGGCCGGCCTGTACCATCATTACGGTATCCAGAAGCACGACCTGCCGACAAAGGCGAGCGGCGTGTTCGAGCATTATCTGGTGAAGCCGCAAAGCCCGCTGGTTCGCGGCTTTGACGACCGTTTCTATGCCGTGCATTCGCGCAACACCGATGTGCGCCGCGAGGACGTGGAGGCCGAGCCGCAGCTTGAGGTCGTGGCCGTGTCTGACGAGGTGGGCCTGTACATCGTCAAGTCGACCGACAGCCGTCGCTTCTTTGTCTTTGGCCATCCCGAGTACGATACCGACACGCTGCGTCTGGAGTACGAGCGCGACGTGAAGCGCGGACTCAACCCAGAGGTGCCGGCGCATTACTTTCCAGGTGACGACCCCACCGCCGAGCCGCGCAACGTCTGGCGCAGCCAGGCTCAGCTGTTCTACACCAATTGGCTCAACTACTACGTCTACCAGACCACGCCCTACGACCTAGCCCGCGCCGGCGAGGAGCACTAGGCTGTCGGGAGGTACGCTGGCATTTAGGCGCTGACGATGTTGGGCAGCGGCAGGTCGTGGGCGTCGGTGGGAACGTGTTCGACGCGCTGTTCGTCAAAGGCGATGCCGGTGATTTGGCATGCGGGCGAGAGCATGGGCAGGTAGCGGTCGTAGCAGCCGCCGCCGTAGCCCAGGCGCGCGCCGGTGCGGTCGAAAGCTACGAGCGGCACGACGATCATGTCGAGTGCTTCGGCAGACACGATAGGAAAGCGGCTGCTGTCGATGTCCGTAGCCGCGAAGGCCCGCGTGGGATGAGCGATAAACGGGGCCTCGGACGCATCGCCGGCAGAGACTGCCCGCATGCACATGCGCTGGCCACAAGCCATGGCGTCTGTTGCCGAGAGCATGCACGGATAGGCTACGCGCCAGCCGCGTTTGGCGGCCGCAGCGGCAAACGCGGCTGGGTCGACCTCGGAACCCATCGCGGCATAGACGGCAACGGTGTGCAGCGCCGCGGCATCCAAGCGCCCCAACAACTCAACAAGCCGCGCGCATACAACAGCAGACTTTGCCGCCCGCACATCCAAATCAATAGCATTGCGCCGGGCAATCACCGCCCGCCGCAACTCAGTCTTATCCATCCCAGCCTCCTCTAGCAAACCTGCCAAAAAGGGACAGGTTTATTTTGGCAGGTTTTTTCTGGGCAAACGCGATATGGGCAGTAAAGTCACCGCAAATATGCCTGTGAACTGCGCCCTTTGTGGTTGTTTGGGCCTATGCGTTAATGCTATAACGCCGCGGCGATTGCTTCAGTCACAAACTTATTGAGTGACTCACCCTTCTTTGCCGCCGCCAGCGCTGCTTGCTTGTGGAGCTCAGAGCCCGTTCTCACGTTGAACGAACCCTTAAAAGCCCGCTCGGGTTCCTTGCCCTTCTCGGCGCAAAACTCAAGGTAATCGTCGACGGCGTCGTGAAAGCACCGTTCCACTTCTTCAACCGTGGAGCCTTCAAATACGATTGCGTCCCTAATGCCGGCAACCATTCCGGTTAGCACATGCTGTTCGGCATCGAACTCGACGGGGGCGAAATAACCCTTGTATGTCAAAACGTTACTCATGGCTACCTCCGATATCTTGCAAAAATCGAACGATGTTTCGAATGGTCCCCGCTGTCAATTCGTCAGATGGATGTGGCGCGTGCATTACGAACATCCTGTCATCTGATGGCCTGTAGAAGCGAACGCGCGATCCGGATGTCTTGCCTTTGTTGTCCATTTCAAGGCCATATGAAGCCATGACTTTTAAAAAATCGGTATACCGATACGTCGAAGGGCAGCTAAGCAGTTGGGCGATGAGTTTATCGGTCCGCGTCATCCCGCCTCACATTCTGCAACTATATCCTAGTTGCAATTTAAGTCCGATGCAAGCACCCTTATTATAGAACATGTGTACGTATAGAACAAGTGTTCGAACCACCACAAAGGTGCCTGTCCCCTTTGTGGTGGTTTGGCTCCCGCTTGGCTTTGTTGCGCAACAAGGGCTGCATTTTTGGGTTTACCTTCATGGTGGAAGGAATGAACCGAAAGGAGCCCGCCATGTTTTGTCGCTCGTGTGGCACGCCGCTTGTCGACGACGCCCTCTTTTGCCCCGTCTGCGGCGCACCCGTAGCACCCGACCAGGTCGCGGCCACGCAGCAACCCCAGCCTGCCACGCCCGCTCCTGGGCAATACGTGCCCGTGCAGCAGCCCGTGCGGCGCAAGCGTTCCAAGAAGCCCCTCATCGCCCTTGCCGCGGTGCTTGCCGTGGCGGCGGGTGTCGGCGGTGGTGCGCTGTTCTACTTTACGCAGATCGCGACCACGCCTATCGACGAGAAGACCTTCCCGGATAGCGGCATGCGTGCGCTTGTCTCGACCAAGTACGACACTAACGGTGACGGCCGCATCTCGCGCGACGAGGCCAAGGCGGTGACGTCGCTCGAGCTGGACGGCGTCGCGTCGACGCAGGGCCTGGGCAAGGTGTTCCCCAACGTTACCAGTGTGGAATACGGTGGGGATAAACTCGTCAACTTGGACCTTTCGGGCTGCGGCGACCTTAAGACCGTCGAGCTTAACTCGGCGAGCAACGTCACCGTCGTTAACCTGGACGGTTGCGACAACATCGAGAAGCTCGACCTTTCAAATGCTGGGGAGCTCAAAAGCATCGATCTTTCGGGCAAAAAGAAGCTCGCCACGCTGGCACTGCCGCAGGATACGAAGGTTAGCGGCATTAAGGACACGCAGCTTGACGAGCTGTGGCTGCCGGTGTCCTACGAAGGCACCGATAAATCGGACCAGTACGGCGATATCTACGAGATCGAGCGTGACGAGAACGGTTACGTCACGGGCTTCACGTCTGCCGTCAAGCAAGGTGGCGGCGTAAGCTACAGCGTCGAGCACGATGAGTCGCATCGCATTTCGGAGATTGAGGAAGATCTGGCGGGCGGCTATGTGAACGTCAACACGTTTACGTACGACGCCGACGGTAACGTCACGCGCATCGACTGCGATGCTGACATGAGCGATTCGTCGAGCACCACGACGTTTACCTACGACACGGACGGAAACCTGATCAACAAGACGACCCATGCGGGTTACGGCGAGAGCGCGAGCACGTATGTCTACCAGGACGGCAACATGGTGACCAACACCGATACCAGCCCGGCCAATCCTCGGACGGTCGTGTATTCGTACGGATACGACAAGGATCGCGTGACGTCCTTTACGCTGGACTGCCAGGGCGACACGGTGGGAACTACGTGGACGATTACCGCGGGCTACGAGTATGACAAGGACGGCAACATTTCGCGTATCTCGCCTGTGGCATATGACTCGCACGGCAACGACTACGGCTCGCTGAACTCGTACGCAGCGGTGGATTATTCGTACAGCGACGGAAAGCTCGACAGGATCGATTCCGAGCGCGGCGGCTATGCGGAGTTCTATTACGACGAGCACGGCAACCTGACGTCGGTCGACGAGTATGCCGGCCGCGGTTCGGATGCCGAGTTTGAGTTTGAGCACGAGGTCGAGTACCAGCGCTACTTCTGCAGCAAGCACGAGAAGAACAAGCCGGAGGAGTGGATTCGTCTGGATGCAGAGTACGACGTCGACCAGGGTAGCTGGAGCAATGACTCCGATTATGGTCGTGAGTGCTTTGCAACCATGTACAAGCTCGATCCGCTGGCGGCCAGGCTGAACCCGTTTATCAAATAGCAGCCCACTCGCAAACCACCACAAAGGTGCCTGTCCCCTTCGTGGTGGTTTTGCTTGGCTGTGGCTAGGCCAGCAGGTCGATGACGTTAAAGCCGGCGTTGCTCTTGGCGATGACGTCTCGGCCGCCAAAGACACAGGTGGGCGACTCGGCTGCGATGCGCGTCACGTCGGCGCCGAGCGAACGCAGCTCACCGGGTGTGGCCGCGAGCATCTGGGCGCGACGCTCTTCGCGCGCGTGCGGATCGAGCCCAGCCAGGTAGGTCGTATTGCGGCGCTTGGTGAGCGAGTACGGCTTCACCGGTGCGTCCATGCCGCTCACGCAGCTCACGATAAAGCCCTCGAAGGCGGCCTCGTCGGGCTCAAAGCTGCCGAGCCATGCGCCCGCGCGTTCAATGCGCTCAATCGAAGGATCGACCGCCGGGTCGCGGTAGGTGTAGAACGCCGTCTGTCGCTCGCCGGCCGCGCGGAATCCGCAGCCGTACGCACCGCCCTTCACGCGGATCTCGTTCCACAGGTAGTCGTAGGAGAGCGCGTTGGCAGCTACGGCCCAAGCGCCCGTCACGTCGATGCCCAGGCGACGCGGGTCGCACGCGCGCGCCGCAAAGCAGATGTCGCTGGGGATGACGAAAGCCTCGTGACGGTCGTGCGGCTCCGGTACCACGAGCGTGCTGCTGCCAGCGCTGTCGCCCGCGCCAAGCCCCAGGTCGCCCGCGGCGGCCCAGTACGCGTCGAAGTCCTCGTCGCTGCCGGTAAAACTTGCCAGGCAGCCATCGGCCACAAAGATGCGGTCTGCCAGCGCGGCAAGATTGGCGCGCAGGTCGTCCAGTCGCTCGTCAAAGTGCTCGAGCAGATCGCGCAGGAACAGGTAGAAGTCCACGCCCGAAAGCTGCTCGCGCACCACGGCCGAAGGTGAGCTGTAGCTCATCGCGCGACCGAGCGCCGCCGAGTGTCCGTTGTTGATAAAGCCCTGCTCAAGCCCAATGCGAATCTGCGTGAGCACGTCGCGCACACGGTCGGCGTCGGCATCGAGCAACAGCGTGCTCGACCACACCTCGCGCGGCAGGCTCGCTAGCGCATCGATCTTCTCGGACAGGGCGCCGGCGCTCACCAACAGGTAGGGGCGCACGCCGTCCACGTCGGGCTGGGTCATGACCTCGGTCGTAAAGCTCAAAAAGCCCAGCTTGCCGGCAAGCAGGTTGTCGAGTTCCTCGGCCGAATGCTCGCGCGTGGGCAGCTGCTTGAGCAGGCGGCAGAGCAGCGTCACATAGGGCAGATCCTCAAACGCGACGCAGCTCAGGTCGAAGTACTGCATGGCGTAGGCCAGGCGATTGGTGGGAATGTCGTGGCGCAGGCAGGGGATGGGCGCGGTCGTGTCCACGATCAGCGGCGGCTCGGGGCGCGCCTCGCCAATGTCGGACACGCGCAGGCGCGGCAGCGTGGCCTTGTCCTCGGGCGTGTCCTCGGCCTCCTGCGCGGCACGCAGCGCGGTCGTGCGCTCGACCACGTCGGCCAGCTCGGCATCGGTCATGGCGTCGCGCTTGGCTGCCAGCTCGGCGGCCTCGGCACCCTCCGAACCCTCGGCGGCGTCCACCGGTGCCAGCTCGACTAGTGCCATGTGGTCGTTTTCCAGCACCAGCTCGCGCAGCAGGTCCTCAAAGTAGCTGCCGTCCAGCTCGCCGCGCAGCTCCTCGTACACCGGGCCGTACTTGAGCGCCAGCGTCGCAGCGTCGTCATCGTAGAGCCACGTGCTCAGTGCGTCGCACGCAATGGCCACGCCGTCGGCGATACCGTAGTCGCGCTGGCGCAGGTCGTACTCGTTGCTGCTGATGATAGCTTCCAGGCGCTCGCGCGGAACGCCGTGCTCACACAGGTCGCGGCAGGCGTCCTGGAACACGCGACGTAGCTCGCGCGCCACGCCGGGCTGCGCGTTTTGCAGCATGATGAGCTCGTAGGGCTGCAGGCTTTCGGCCGCGGTGTAGCTCACCACGTTTCCGCCCAGGCCGGCGGCCAGAATGGCTTTCTTAACTGGCGCTTCGTTGGAGCCCAGCAGCGCCTCGAACAGGATATCCGCCGCGATCGTGCGCTTGCGGTCGAGCGCGCTGCCCAGCACAAGACCCAAGCCTACCAGGGCGTTCTCGGGCGTGGTAGCCATCTCGACGCGCTTGTACTCGCAGGTCACAGGCGCCTGCACGTCCAGCGGATTGGGCGCCAGCGCGGACGGGTCCTCGCCGGCGGCAACGGCCGAGTCCATGCGGCGGCTCGCGGCACTCGGCTGCGACAGATAGCGCTCGTCCAAAAACGCCAGTGCGCGGTCCACATCTAGGTCGCCGTAGAGCGTTATATAAGAGTTGGAAGGATTGTAGTGGCGCGCGTGCGTGTCCAGGAACTGCTCGTAGGTGAGCGCGGGAATCGCGCGCGGATCGCCGCCGCTCTCGTGCGCATAGGCGGTGTTGGGATAGAGCGCGGCGTTGACGGCGTCGTCCAGCACGCTCATGGGGTCGGACAGCGCGCCCTTCATCTCGTTGAACACCACGCCGTTATAGCGCAGCGTGCCCTCGCGCAGGCTCGCGGAGCTGCCGTCGACCTCGCCCTCGGCGCCCTCCGGCAGGTCCAGTTCGTAGTGCCAGCCCTCCTGCTCAAAAATAGTCGGCTTAGTGTAGATGGCCGGGTTGAACACCGCGTCCAGGTACACGTCCATCAGGTTGTACAGGTCCTGCTCGTTGGTGGTGGCAACGGGGTAGATGGTTTTGTCGGGGTAGGTCATGGCGTTGAGGAACGTCTGCATGGAGCTCTTGATCAGATCGACGAATGGCTCCTTGACGGGGAACTTGGCCGATCCGCACAGCACCGAGTGCTCAAGAATATGGAACACGCCGGTGGAATCGGCCGGCGGCGTCTTAAAGCCAATGGCAAAGGCTTTGTTTTCGTCGTCGCACGCCAGGTACAGCAGGCGAGCGCCCGATGCGGTGTGGCGCAGCACGTAGGCGTCCGAGTCGAGCTCGGGCACGGTCTCGCAGCGCTCGACGGCAAAGCCGTGGCGGGTGGTACCGGGCACCAGCAGCGCGGCAGCAGCGGCGCGCGGATCGGTTGAGGTAGTGGGCATATGCAGTCTCCTTTGACGCCCCAGCGGGGGCGAATCGAGTCGAATCCTCGAGAGTATACCCATATGGGGCCGCGGCTCTGCGGCGAACTGAAGACGATGCCAGCGGATTGGGCATAGGCCCCGCGTGCCCGCCGAATGAGCGTGGATTTTCGGATGAAATAATCCGTCGCAGGTCCAAATGCCGTCCAATTATCCACTCCCGCACACCTTTCGTCTCCAACCGTGAGATGAGAGATAGACGAGAGACGTATACGAAAGATGGCTGTACAGCAAAGAGCCAAACAATTAATAGTGCTGTTTGGTTGGTGATTGTTTTTTCAGTAAAAACACTTACGAATAAAGCAAGTTGCAAACAGCTGCCCCCTTATTTCGTGCTCATTTTTAAGGCGAGAAATTGCCGCCATATGATCGGACGAGTTTCAACGATTGCGATTTAGTATTTGGCGCGGATGCGGTCGATTCCGATGAAACGCTAGTTGACCACGCGGTAGATTGCGCTTTCTCCCAGACGCCCCGGCAATGCGCAATAAGCCAGATGACGAAGCGATTGCCGGTGCGTCTATCCATAGGGAATTCCGGGAAAGCTTCTGCGGACAGTCAAAAGATTCGTCGGCCCCAAGCGGATTAAAGGTATTTGCATAAGGCTTCATTTAACTAGAGACGATGCATATTGAATCGTTCAATGAACTTGCATGCTGTGTCCAACAACGCCGATTGTTGTTTTAAGGGGCTTGATGAAAGAACAGAACCAAAATAATACTTGCATAGTTAGTTATATAAAGTATTATAACGTTATGGGATGAATGAAGGGTTCATCTAAGTGAGTTAGGAGTAAGGGATGTTCAATTTCGATGAGCCTCGTTACGAGAAGGTTGTGAGCGATGCCCTCGCTCTCCGTCCTCAGATTGAGGCTGCCGTGGACAAGGTCTGCGAGCAGGGTTATTCCAACATCTTCTTCATCGGCTGCGGCGGCACCTGGGCCCACACGCTCCCGATGAAGTACTGGGTCGAGACCACCACGGCCGACGTCGACGTCCACTGCGAGATCGCCGCCGAGTTCCTCGCATGCCCGCCCAAGGCCTTCAACAAGGACTCGGTCTGCGTCTTCTCCACCCGTACCGGCACCACCCCCGAGATCATCGAGGCCGCCAAGTTCTGCCAGGAGCAGGGCGCCCGCACGCTGATGTACGTCTCCAACGACAACACCCCGGCCACCGAGTACGCCGACTACAAGTTCTTCAGCTTCGCCGAGGACGACGTCCTGTGCGAGGCCATCTACACCTACCAGATCACGCTGGTCGCCCGCTTCCTCAAGAACGCCGGCGCCTTCCCCAAGTACGACACCTTCATGGAGGAGTTCGGCAACATCGCCCCGTACCTCATCAAGGCCAAGGACGCCCAGGACGAGCGCTGCGCCGCCATGGCCGAGGACTTCAAGGACACCGACTACCACATGGTGATCGGCTCCGGCATGCTCTGGGGCGAGGCCTACGACTACGCCATGTGCATCCTCGAGGAGATGCAGTGGATCAAGACCAAGTCCATCCACGCCGCCGAGTTCTTCCACGGCACCATCGAGCTGTGCGAGGAGGGCACGAGCCTCATCATGCTCTACGGCGAGGACGACACCCGCAAGCTCATGGACCGCGTGGACAACTTCACCCACATGCTCGCCGACGAGAAGGGCGTCCATGTCCGCGTGAACAAGTTCGACACCGCCGAGGTCGAGCTGCCGTTCAGCGACCCCGAGTTCCGCAAGATCGTCTCCCCGATGGTCACCTACACCATCACCGAGCGCCTGAGCTGCCATCTCGAGCACGTCCGCAACCACCCGCTCACCACGCGTCGCTACTATCACCAGATGAACTACTAAAGCAGCTTTCAGCGGCCGTTATTTTGCTCGGAAATAATTCGTTATGTTGCGTTCGTAAAACAATGCAAACAAATGTCGCAGTCTCGTTCTAGGGAGCCATGCCGTAGCTGGCCGCTTGAGGTCGTACTTGCTTGGACTCGACCATGCGGCTCGTTGGCATTTCACGGTAGCGACTTCAAGGCGAAGAGGGGCATTTTTTGCCAAATGCCCCTCTTGTTTGCGCCACAAGTGGCATTCGACACCTTCAAATGAAGTGTTTGATATTGTAGACGGTTCAAAAATAAGATTGAACCGTCTATTTCTTTCAAAATAATACGTAATAGGTTATCTTATAACATATAGAAGTTTCATAGAATGTTGTACGGAGAACGTTATGATTAACCCGACTAGTGCTGTGCCGCTATATGTACAAGTGGCCGATGATTTGCGCCGCCGTATTGAGATGGGCGAGTTTTCCGAAAGTGGCGTGTTGCCTAGCGAAAATGGTTTTTGCGAAGAATACGAGGTTAGCCGTGCGACGATACGGAAGGCAATTCAAACTCTTGTGGATGACGACGTGCTTGATACGCGTCATGGCAAGGGCACATTTATCCGGCAGCCTAAAATCGTCTCGAGCTTGAGCACGTTTAAGGGTTTCACTTATTTTTGCCATGAAAATAATATCGAAACCTCGTCTCGTGTTCTCGCTCTTCAGGAGGTCGAGCCGCCCGTTGCCGTCCGTCGTCATTTGCGAATGGAAGAGAATGAATCTGCGGTTTACCTCAAACGCGTGAGGTCAATTAACCACATAAATGCAATGATTGAACATATTTATCTTCCAGTAAAGAACTTCGGGTTTTTACTGGGTGTCGATATGGAGAACGCATCACTTTATGAAACGATTGAGAGAGAGACGGGGCTGCGACTAGAGGATAATTGTTTCCCGTCTATTGTGCTTGAAGCAGGGCTTGCTACGGATGAGGAGAAGCGCATCCTTAACATCGCAGGAGAAGCTGCGATGTTTATATTGAGTGAGACCGTTTATATGAGCACTGGTAAGCCAGTGCACTTTACTAAGCAGGTGATGTTGGGTGATTATTTCAAATACTTCTTTTCGATTAAGGCTAATCAACTCGGCATCAATTGGCAGGGACTTGAAGCCGTTGAGTGTAGAAAGCAATAGGTTGAATAATGGTTAAAGTGGAGAGCGCTGTTCCATTGTATAAGCAGATCGTTCACGATCTTGTGAGTCGAATAGAAAGTGGCGTATATAGCGAAGGGGATAAGCTTCCTACTGAGACGGAGCTTATGGAGGAATATGGCGTTAGTCGTATTACTGTTCGATCGGCAATCAAGGAACTAGAGGATGCCGATATCGTTGAGCGCACGCGAGGGAAAGGTACTTTTGTTACCACGACGCGCAATGCCTATGCAGCCGATGACCAGGAAAGCTTCACCCATTCCTGCATTCAAGAAAATAAAAAGCCTTCTACCGTAGTGCTCGAAGTAGCTTGGATTTATCCTACGCTGCGCGACGTGCGTTTTCTTCAGGTCCAGGAGGACGAGAATATTCTTCAGACTAGACGTTTGCGCTTAGTCGATGGCGTGCCAACGATGTTGGAAACCAATAGCTACACTCCTTCTCTTGCCTTTTTGGAACATGAAGATTTATCGGGTTCTCTACTTGAGGTGCTGGGAAGACGCCATATCGAACTTGGCAATAACGAGCGAACGTTACAGGTGTGCTTTGCAAGTGCTTACGAGGCAGAACATTTGAATGTAAAGCCGGGATCTGCCCTTTTATTATTTGTAGATAAGCGTTGCAGCGCGCAGGGAGTGCCATTGTTTATTTCGCGGCAGGTGTACTGCACTGAGCGCTTAAAGTTTTATCTCTAGCGAAAGCCAAACCCCGGATCTTTCTTAACCGAATAACAAGAGATTGAAAACGCCCCGACAAAGGGGCGTTTTTTTGCCGTTTACGGGCGAATTATTACCGCTTAGGAAGCTTGATTGATCTGTCTTGACAAAGCGAAAGTTTCGAGGATACTGTAGATAACAATACAAAATATAACGTTCTATTAACAGATGATTGACTGAGATTGGGAGATAAATGAGGAAGTTGCTTTTGGCCAGCCATGGGCCACTTGCTAGAGCGATGCGTGAAACGCTCCAGCTATTTTGCGGTGAAGATCCTCGCGTTAAGGTGCTATGCGCATATGTCGATGAGGACACGATGGATGTAAACGAGTTGATAGATTTTTGGGATCGTTCCCGCGACCCAGCAGACCAGTGGATTGTCATCACTGATGTCTATGGTGGGTCAGTGAATAACGCTTTTATGGAAAGGTTGGGTGACGATTCTCTAAGGCTCATTGCCGGCATGTCGCTACCACTAGTGCTCGAAGTGTTTTCGAAATTGAGCACACTTGATGACGCCGAGCTCGCTGAATTGGTTTCAAGTGTCCGCCAAAAGGGCACATGCCTATGTTCGCTGCCAAATTCGGTAGAAGAAGACGAGGATTTTTAAGAAAGGAACAAAGATGATTAAGCTGCTGAGAGTTGACCATCGCTTGCTTCATGGTCAGGTTGCCATGACTTGGACGCAAGAGCTTGACACCAATTGCATTTTGATTGCCTGCGATGCGGTTGTGAAAGATGACGTGCGCAAGACGACGCTTAAGCTGGCACGTCCGGCAGGCGTCAAATTGGTTATCAAATCGGTCGATGATTCTATCGAGGCTCTTAGGAGCGGTGTGACCGATAAGTACCGTTTGTTCATTGTCGTTGAAAGCATCGAAGATGCTTACCGCCTGGCAAAGGGCTACAGCGAAATCGAGCATATCAACATTGGAGGAACGAAGCCGCGTGAGGGTGCAGATGTACGCCTATCTTCAACGGTTTTCGCTACCGATCGCGACGTGGAGCTTCTACATGAGCTCAGTGATGCCGGAATCGAGGTGGAGATCAGGCGGGTACCTAGAGACGAGAAGATTTTGATTTAAGCACATACAATAGAAAGGGGATCTCTCATGTTGACTCAAGCGATCCTTATCGGCCTCGTCGCAATGTGCGTGACATTTGAGTGGGCACTTGGCACTTGCCTTGCTTCTCGCCCGATTGTCACGGGCGTCCTCATCGGTCTTGTGATGGGTGATTTGCAGACGGGCATTATTGTCGGCGCCACGCTTGAAATGGTGTTCATTGGATCGGTTACCATCGGGGCGGCCGTTCCGCCTGACGTTATCACCGGTGGTATTTTGGGCACTGCCTTTGCAATTTCGACGGGTCAAGGCGCTGAAGTTGCGCTGACGCTCGCTTTCCCGATTGCGTCGCTTTATCTCATCATTGATAACGCGCTTACGCTGATTGTGATGCCGTTTTTCGTCCATAAAGCGGACGACTGTGTGGCAAAGGGCGACCTCAAAGGTATGGAGCGGATGCATCTGCTTGGTGGATTCATCGTCAAATCGCTTCCTCGCTTTTTCGTGTGCTCCCTTGCTTTCTATCTCGGAACGCCGGTTATGAACGCGGTGCTTAACGCAATTCCCGAGTTTGTAAGTAACGGCCTGGTTATTGCGGGTGGATTCATCCCTGCGCTCGGCATTGCACTGCTCGCTTCAATGATTGTCAACAAGCAGACTGCTATTTTCTTCGTGCTCGGGTTTGCGCTCTGTGCCTACATGAGCATTCCAATCCTTGGTATTGCCATCATTGGGCTTTGCCTCGCAGTAATCCTCGTGGTGGTCCAGCCAAACTTCATTGCTCAGACGCCACAGCTTAGTTCGGAAGGGAGCTTCGACGATGACGACTTCTAATGACACCGGTTCCAACAAGATTACAAAGCGTGATCTAAAATCGGTATTTTTCCGTTCGCTTACGATGGAGTACTCCTGGAACTACGAGCGCCAGCAGCACATGGGATACTGCTTCTCTATGCTTCCCATCATTCGTCGCGTGTATAAGAATAAGGATGACCAGGCTGCTGCTGCTAAGCGTCACATGGAGTTCTTCAACACCACTCCTTATGTCTCAACATTAATTCTGGGCATTTCGGCAGCGATGGAAGAGGCAAACGCTAACGAAGAGGATTTTGACGAATCCTCCATCAACAGCGTAAAGGCCGCTCTTATGAGCCCGCTGGCCGGCATCGGTGACTCTCTGTTCTGGGGAACGTTGCGTGTCATCGCCACTGGCTTGGGTGTGTCGCTTGCTATGCAGGGTAACATTCTCGGCCCGCTTCTCTTCCTTGTCGTATTCAATGTTCCGCATTATCTGATTCGTTGGTTCTGCCTTAAATGGGGCTATGGATTCGGAACCAGTTTCTTGAGCAAGATCGAGAAATCTGGTCTTATGCCAAAGCTCACTATGGGGGCTGCAATTCTCGGTCTCATGGTTATCGGCGCTATGGTGCCCAACCTTGTATCGGTCAGCGTGGCTGGTTCTCTCGGTACCGGCGACAGTGCGCAGACTATCCAAAGCATCATCGACGGTATCATGCCGAGCCTGCTGCCGCTGCTTGTGACACTTGGAGTTTACGAACTCGTCCAGCACAAGGTCAAGATTGCTTGGATTCTCGTTATTCTCATGGCGGTTGGTATCGTCGGCTCCTTCTTCGGAGTGTTTGCAATCTAAATGGTTGATTTCGCCGTCTGGCCCAATTGAATTAGAAAGGTATATCTCATGGTTTCATTTGATGAACAGGCAATTCTCGATAACGGTGCTTATATCTACAATCAACGTGCCGAAATTGAACGCATTGCTGACGAAATTTGCGAAAAGGGTTTCGATTCGATTTTCTTCACCTCGTCAGGTGGCTCGCTTGCGATGATGCAGCCGTTTGACTATATGGTTTCTGTTATGTCCGATATTCCCGTCCAGTCCCAAGTTTCGGCAGATTTCCTCACGGTTGGCAATCGGCGCATCGGTAAGGGGACCTTGGCGTTCATGGCGTCCAAGTCGGGCGACACCAAAGAGACGGTCGCGGCGGCAAAGGCGGTAAAAGACGCAGGCTGCACCATTGTCTCTACGCTTGGCGTGGACGGTTCACCGCTTGGTGAACTTTCCGATTATGGAGTGATCTATAAGCAGGGCCGTCCTATGGAGCTCGTGCTGTACCTTCTGATTGGAAAGATTCTCAAGAACAGGGGCTTTTTCGATGACTACGATCGCTTCGCTGATGAGCTTGTGAATCTCCCCGCTGCTCTCGTTTCCGTCGGCAAGAACGCTGACGAGATGGCTCGCGCATATGCTCTGAAGCGCAAAGACGATCCGTATCAGATCTGGATTGGCTCTGGCAATCTGTGGGGCCCCACGTATTCGTTTGCCATGTGTGTGCTCGAGGAGTCCCAATGGCTGCGTACCAAATCCGTTACATCGCCTGAGTTCTTCCATGGCACTATCGAACTTGTTGAGCCGGGCGTTTGTGTCGCGCTCGCAATGACGGAGGCGCAGACTAGGCCTCTTGATGAGCGCGTTGCACGCTTCTGTAAGCAATATGCGGATGATTTCACCGTATTCGATACACATGATTATGAGTTGCCGGGTATCAGTGATGAATTCCGCTGGATGCTTTCTCCGGTGGTGCTCAATGCCATTCTCTCGCGTGTGAGCAAGAATTTCGAGCAAATTCGTGACCATTCGCTCGACATCCGCCGTTATTACCGCAAGGTCGAGTACTAATTAAAGACCGTATGTGATGGGAGGCGTTGAGGTGAAAATCGCAGCAATTGGTGACAACGTTATTGATCGCTATCTCAACAAAGACGTTATGTATCCTGGTGGCAATGCCGTAAACGTCGCTGCCCATGCAAGCATGCTTGGCGCACAGGCAGCGTATATTGGGGAGATCGGCAACGACCTGGGAGGGCGAATAATCACCGATGCCCTTTCTTCGCTGAACGTTGACCTTTCGCAATCATCTATGCCTGAAAAAGCGACAACCAAGACTTGCGATGTAAATGTTTACAACGGTGAACGTGTCGAAGTTGGCTACGATACGGGGGCTTGCTGGGCGCACAAAACCCATATCACCGATTCTGATGTCAAGTTTCTTCAGGGATTTGATGCGGTTTTTACCAGCGTCAATGCAAAGCTGCAGGATGATGTGCACCTAGTTCAAGATCTTCCCGCTGTGGTGGTTTACGACTTTTCCGTTAAAGATAAGTATCGAACCGACGCATATTTCGATCTTGTTTGCCCTGCTACAACCCTTGGTCTGTTTTCCTGTTCCGGCGAGAGCGATCAACAGATTCAAGTTCTATTGAAGAGGGCCATAGAGCATGGTTGTCGCTACACGATTGCTACACGGGGATCTGCAGGGCCTGTGTTCTTTGACGGTTCCCGATGGTACCAGGGAAATATAAGACCCGTAGATGCGCTTGACACCATGGGCGCGGGAGATTCGTATATCACTGCGTTTGTTGTGAGCTGTCTCTCGCGTGGCTGGAGTAAAAAGCAACCGCTCGATGCGGAGATCATTCGGGATGCAATGGAATTCGCTGCTGACTATTCAGCTAAGAATTGCCTTAAACCCGGCGGCTTTGGATTCGAGCATAAACTCGCCGAGATGAAAGACGGCCAAGCTTCCATTTCCTAGAAAGGTATTTTTTTAGGTCATTAAGTATTAATACGTAGTGAAATGACAAGTTGTCAATTGAAACGAATTTCACTCTATTAAACGAAGGGATATTAGATATGTTCAGTTTCGATGAGCCTCGTTACGAGAAGGTTGTGAGCGATGCCCTCGCTCTCCGTCCTCAGATTGAGGCTGCCGTGGACAAGGTCTGCGAGCAGGGTTATTCCAACATCTTCTTCATCGGCTGCGGCGGCACCTGGGCCCACACGCTCCCGATGAAGTACTGGGTCGAGACCACCACGGCCGACGTCGACGTCCACTGCGAGATCGCCGCCGAGTTCCTCGCATGCCCGCCCAAGGCCTTCAACAAGGACTCGGTCTGCGTCTTCTCCACCCGTACCGGCACCACCCCCGAGATCATCGAGGCCGCCAAGTTCTGCCAGGAGCAGGGCGCCCGCACGCTGATGTACGTCTCCAACGACAACACCCCGGCCACCGAGTACGCCGACTACAAGTTCTTCAGCTTCGCCGAGGACGACGTCCTGTGCGAGGCCATCTACACCTACCAGATCACGCTGGTCGCCCGCTTCCTCAAGAACGCCGGCGCCTTCCCCAAGTACGACACCTTCATGGAGGAGTTCGGCAACATCGCCCCGTACCTCATCAAGGCCAAGGACGCCCAGGACGAGCGCTGCGCCGCCATGGCCGAGGACTTCAAGGACACCGACTACCACATGGTGATCGGCTCCGGCATGCTCTGGGGCGAGGCCTACGACTACGCCATGTGCATCCTCGAGGAGATGCAGTGGATCAAGACCAAGTCCATCCACGCCGCCGAGTTCTTCCACGGCACCATCGAGCTGTGCGAGGAGGGCACGAGCCTCATCATGCTCTACGGCGAGGACGACACCCGCAAGCTCATGGACCGCGTGGACAACTTCACCCACATGCTCGCCGACGAGAAGGGCGTCCATGTCCGCGTGAACAAGTTCGACACCGCCGAGGTCGAGCTGCCGTTCAGCGACCCCGAGTTCCGCAAGATCGTCTCCCCGATGGTCACCTACACCATCACCGAGCGCCTGAGCTGCCATCTCGAGCACGTCCGCAACCACCCGCTCACCACGCGTCGCTACTATCACCAGATGAACTACTAATCCTTTCAAATAGCTGCTGTTGCCTGCAGGCGAGCTGTTCTGAACGTCTCGCCTGCAGGCTTATTTCTGGGGTTAATCAGAATAGTTGCCCAGTTCCTCCTGGTTGCGCTGGTCGCATTATGGCGTCTATGGACGAGCAAGCATTTGGCATTACGATGCTTGGTCGTCCGCTGTTTACGAGCCTGTTTGTCGGCTTGATTCTTGGCGATGTCCAACAGGGCGTTATCGTCGGCGCTGCTTTGGAGTCCATGTTCATGGGTGCCATCATGGTCGGCGCGGCAGTTCCTCCCGAGGTCTATGCCTCCGGCGTGCTTGGCTGCGCGTTTGCCGTCATTACGGGTGCGGGCATGGCAACTGCCGTCGCGCTCGCCCTTCCCGTCTCCGTCTTCCTTCTCTACTCCGTGATTAACTTTGCAACGCGTATCGTCGCAGCCCATCTGGGTTACGACCTGGGAACCAAGTTTTTGCAGCAGTCCGAAGAGAGCAACCTTATGTCTCGCATGACGCATGCTGCCGGTGTCCTCGGAATGACCGTTATCGGCGCCATGATTGCGGCACAGGTCTCACTGTCCACTGCTTTGACCTTTGACGTGGGTGGTTCGGAGATTGTCCTGCAGGATCTGTTCGATTCGATCTTCCCCGGTCTGCTGCCCTTGCTGGCAACCTTTGCCTGCGTCGCCCTGTACAAAAAGGGCGTCAAGACCATTTGGATCATCTTGGGCATCTTTGCAATCTGCATCATCGGAACGGGCTTGGGAGTGTTCGCGGCGGCGTAATGTTGACTGCTATGCTCGCGCGTTGGATAACTAACTGACCGTTTGAAAACGGGGTTCGGCGTAAGGCCGGCCCCGTTTTTTGTTTGAGGGATTTTCCGACCGTTCAAAAAACCACGCTCGTCCATCACTCACGTATCTCTCATCTCTCATTCGTCACTAATACGAGAGATAACAGAAAGACGAGAGATAAATACGAGAGATAACTGAGCAGCAAAGAGACAAGCAATCATGGTATTGTCTCAATACTGATTGTTCTACCAGCAAAAACATGTTTAAATGAAACAGATGGTAGATATCTTATCTCTCATCTTTCACTCATCTCTAATACGAGAGATAACAGAGAGACAAGAGATAATTACGAGAGATAACTGAGAGACGAAGGAAATCTATTCGCGGCATTCTCCGCCGGGCCGAGCGAAAGGACGTGCAGATGAACGAAAACGAGCTGACCGGTCTGCTCGAGTCTTTAAGGCGCATGGGCTCGGACGATCTTAACGTTGAGGTCAAGGAGAGCGCCACGACGCTTTCCCGCGACGTATGGGAAACGGTTAGCGCATTCGCGAATACCGCTGGCGGAATTATCGTGCTCGGCGTGAGCGAGCGCGCGGGCTTTGTCCCGGTTGAGAACTTTGAGACCGAGAAGGTGCTCAACCAATTTGTAGCGGGCATGGGTGATGCCGGCGGTCGCGGAAAACTGGCCAATCCGCCCAAATACACCATTGAACGCGTGGAGCTCCAGGGCACCGTGGTTCTGGTCATCACAATTGAGGAGCTCGACCCGTCGAGCAAGCCTTGTTATGTCATAGAGCGGGGCGCTCAAGGCGGCAGCTACAAGCGCATTGATGACAAAGATGTCCCGCTTTCGTCGACCGAGGTGCTCGCATTGGCGTCATACGGTCGAGCGACTCCGAGCGATCGCGACGCGGTGGCGGGCGCGGGCGCGGACGATCTCGACGAGATGCTGGTCGACCGTACGATAGATCGGGCTTTCTCGTTGACGCCCCGGGCAATGCGCGGCGCGCCGGACAAACAAACGAAGCTGGAGCGCCTAAATTTCCTTGATTCCCAGGGCAATGTCACCAAGGCTGGACTCCTAGTTGCGGGCACCTACCCTCAGCAGTTTTATCCCAAGCTCTTTATCGACATGGCTGTCTATGCGGGGACCCGGAAAGGCACGGCGGGGTCGCTGAGGTTCATGGACCGCACAATCTGTGAGGGAACGTTGGGCGAGATGATCTCGGATGCTGTCGCGGCCGTCGCCAAGAATTTGCGGCGAACCTCGACCGTCCAAGGCGTCTCGCGTGTCGACTCGCTGGAGATTCCCGAGGAGGTTCTGCGCGAGGCAATCGCCAACGCCGCAATCCATCGAGAATACGGGGATCGGTTCTGTGGACAATCGATTGCCGTCGACGTCTTTGACGATCGTGTCGAGGTGACGAATCCTGGCGGCCTTTACGGGGGAAAGACTCGCGAGAACTTGTTTGACGGCAGCTCCCGATGCCGTAACGCGACGCTCGTGAAACTCATGTCGATTGTCCCGCTGCCGGATGGCGCAGGTTCGCCGGCTGAGGGCAATGGCTCGGGCATCCCGATGATGATCGATGCCATGCGCGCGCATGGTCTGGCCGAGCCCCTGTTCTGCCCGGGGTTCGATCGGTTCAAGGTCGTACTTTACCGTTCAAAGATCGAGCCGGTCAATCATGGCGGGGGCTTAATTGTGACGGCACTCAAACACTACGGCGAGCTGGGGACGCGTGAGCTGGCAGAACGCACGGGGCTTACAATTTCCCAGGTTAGGTCGCGCGTCAACGCGCTCATTGCTCAAGGCGAGCTTGAGCCCACGGCGCCGGCGACGAGCCGCAACCGCAAGTATCGACTGTCAGAGCGCGTGGAATAAATGCGTTAGTGGACGAGGCGACCCAATAATCGACCCTCAATTGGCGCCCACTAAGGTAAAGCGGTTGTTGCTCAGTCGACGGTGATGCTGAGGACTCGGCTTACACCGGCATGGCCCCGAACCCGTCCATCAAGAACAGCCTAAGAACCAGCTTGATGACATATCCCGGTTTGACTTCCGCCGCGCCAAAGACGCTGCGCTCGGCGAGCTCGCTGCAGTATGCATAGATGTCGCGGATAAGGTCCGCGCCCGAAAGCGTAAACATGTAGCCTGCGTTCGAAAGCGCATTGGGTGCGGCGGGCAACTTGGCCATGCGGCAAAAGGTCAACAGGTCGGGTGCCATAGCGCCCTGGTAGCCAAGGTGGCTGCCGTCTTCTTGTGCGGCGAGTTCCAGTTGGCGTACTCGATCCAGCGCCGCTGCCAGCACAAAGCTCGGTGTGGGAGCATTGACGTCCTCCGTGGTCGCCACAAGCCTGCCCGCCGCCTGCGTGACAAGCCAAGCGACCTCGCGCTGGCAACGCACGGCCTTGCGCGTCACCGGCTTGATGGACGAAGAAGAAACGCTCCCCTTTGGCGGATTCGAAGCAGCCATAAGACCCTCCCATGAACAATCCGGTCCAACAAGCCCGGATGAAACACGTGCTACATCAGTATACAGGGGAGTGGGGTGGAAAAATGGAGTCGACAGCGTGACTGCCGGCTCCGGATTGCTTGCCTTAGAGGCCGTACACTTCGACCATAGCTTCGCCAATGCGATGGGGCACGCCGGTGACGAGCGCGTTGCCCATGCAGAAAGCTCGATGGCCGTCGGTCATACCAGTATCCGTCCAGCCCTTGGGGAATCCTTGGAGCTGATCGAGCTCGTCGGGAACGAGGCGGCGGAAACGGCCGTCGGGGCACTCGATAACATGCTTAAATCGGCTGGCGCCCGTGCCGCCTTCGCCCGTGAGGATGGTGCGGCTCGGTTTGTCGGTGGCATCCGGGAAACTCATGGCACCCTCGGAATACGTGTACGTAAAGCCCGTCTTTTTGTTGGTGCGTTCTTCGCGCTTGCTGCCCTTGAGGTAGCGCCAGTCGGGAAGCTTCTCGTCGGAGATGTAGAACTGCTCCGGAACATACTCCTCATTAACAAGTACATCGCCAAGCACACGGCGCTCGCCGTGATAATCCTCAACGAAGTCGCAGGTCAAAACATGGCAGCCCTGCATGACACCGGCATTCTTGAACTGAGATGTCTTTTGACCAACGCCAAAACGAGTCGAGTTCTCGTAAGGATCAGGCAGGACATCGAGCTCGGCCATTTCGTCAGGGTAGATGGCGGGGAAGGCCTTCGCCATGACACCGTTGTGCATGCGGTCAACGAGATCGACCTTGCCGGCGTTCTTCTCGCAGAAGATATAAACGCGCTTGCGGCGCTGGGGAAAACCATATTCCGCGGAGTTGACCACGCGCCATTCGACCGTGTAATCGAGGTCGGCAAGGCAGCTTAGGATGATGGCGAAGTCGCGACCGCGCTGAGACGCGGGCGACTTGAGCAGACGATCGACATTCTCAAAGAGACCGAAGCGCGGCTTCTTCATCTCGAGGAAGTGGTAGATGTCCCACCAAAGGACACCCTTCTTGCCCTCGATGCCATGTGCCTGGTTAAGCGGGCGAGCGACGGAGTAATCTTGGCAAGGGAAGCCGCCGACGACCATCTGGACGTCGGGGATTTCAACCTTTCCGGCTTCAGCCTGTTCCAGGACTTTATTGATATCTTCGTTGACTACGGAATCCTCGCCAAAGCGGTCCATATAGCAGCGTGCCGCGAACTGACGAGCCTTGGTTCCGGGTGGTTCCCACTGATTGGCCCAAATGGTGCGAAAGGGTCCGGCGGGCTTCATGTAGAAATCTGGATAACGAGGGTCAGCGTAGCCTTCGAGGCCCAAACGAAATCCGCCGACGCCAGCAAAAAGCTCGGCGATTTTGACCTCTGACATACTCACTCCCCCAAATCGCTGCAAATGCAAAGATCAAGGGTACAGAAATCGGGTTGCAAATGGAAGATCCCTTAGGGGATCTTCACGGTATAACCCGAATTTACAGTAGCATACGTGTTAGATCATGTCTTATTTCGAGAGGATTTGCCATGTCCAAGAAGCACCTCGATTTCAAGCGCATGCTTGACGATACTGATTTTTCTGACCCCTCAAGCATTGAGCGGTATGCTGCCAATCTCGACGGGATGACGTTTCGCGATATTCTCGAGCTTGGCATTGCGCCGGAGGGGGAGAGTGCGCCCAAGGACTTTGGGTCTAAGAAGTACAAGGGCGGTATGGGAACCCTGATCGAGGAGCGTTACTTTGGCTACAAAGCCAACAGCGACGATCGGCCGGACTTTCCCGAGGCGGGTGTGGAACTCAAGGCAACATGCTTCGACGTGCTCAAGGATGGTCGCAAGTCTGCCGGCGAGCGTCTTGTCTTGACGATGATTCCCTACGACCGTCCCGTTTCGCTCGACTACGACAGCTCGCATCTCAAGACCAAGCTCAGCAATATCCTGCTGATCTACTACGGCCGTGACCGCTCCATCGACAAATACGACCAGCGCATTGAGCGTGCAGTCATGGTTCGTCTGCCCGAAGAGGATATGAAGATCATTCGCGCCGACTACGAGAAGATCATTTCGTACATTCAGGATGGTCGCGCGGACGAGCTGTCGGAGGGCATGACCACCTACTTGGGCGCCTGCACAAAGGGCGCAACCGAAGCGACGATGTGGGTTGACCAGTATTACGAGTACTTCAACACCGATACGGGCGAGATCGAGCACCGTCGCGCGAAGCGTCGTGCCTTCTCACTCAAGCGCTCGTACATGGACTATGTGCTTCATACCTATGTTCTCGGTGCTCCGCGCATTGGCGAGAGTATCGTCCAGGCCGGCGACAAGTCCATTGATTTCGAAAGCTACGTTACTGCGCTTATCGAGCGCCACTATGGTGAAACTGATCGCCAGATTGCAGAGCAGTACGGCCTGGAATACACGGGAAACAAGGCGCAATGGACGACACTCGTTTATCGAATGCTCGGAATTAAAAGCAATGCTGCCGAGGAGTTCGTTAAGGCTGGGATTAACGTCCGCGTTTGTCGCGTTAATAAGAGGGGACACATCGAGCAGGCAATGTCTTTCCCTCCGTTTGAGTTTAAGCAGCTAATCAATGAGGATTGGGAAACGTCATCCTTCCGTGCGCGCCTTGAGACCAACCGTTTCTTCTTTGTCGTGTTCCGTGAGGACCACGAGGGGGAGTGGCGTCTTGACCGCTGCCTATTCTGGGCAATGCCGGCAAACGAAATCGAGGGCCCCGCAAAGGCCTGCTGGGATGAGACTCGCAAGGTAATTCGTGAGGGCGTTAAGCTCAGTCCGTATCGGGACGCGAGTGGAAAGCTCAAGGTGACCAACAATCTGCCCGGTATGGCGGACAACCCGATTGTCCACGTTCGCCCGCATACCTCAAAAGCTGCGTACAGATTCGCCGACGGAACCGAAATCGGCGACATTGCGAGGAACGCCTACGAGTTGCCCGATGGACGTTGGATGACCAGGCAATCGTTCTGGTTTAACAAAGGCTATCTAGAGCACATCCTGGGGTTGTAGCCTTCGAGTCGGCAATTCAACTACCTGTGCATACTCGATTTTCGAGGATATCTGGACTCGATTTTCGAGCCTTGCCCTACAGGTAGATTCCCTCGAACAGGGTCTTGTGGAACTCGGCGTGGTGGTCGCGTGCCCAGGTAAAGAGCGCCTGGTCAAAATTGGTGCGCGTGGCCGGGACGCCAAAGACGCCGGCAACTTCGACGCGCACAAACTCCAGTGCCGGTAGCTTGTTGATGGCAGTGAGGGCAAACGGGGACGAGGGCTCCTCGAACAGATAGCGGCTGCCTTGCAGCGCGTCGCAACTGGTGCACGTGTTGCCGAGCGACGGGGCTTTGGAGGCTCGCGCGCCTACGGGCTTGTAGCCGCAGCGCTTATGAAGGTAGTCGCGGATCTCGCCCGGCACGCAGCCAAGAGTGGGCACGATGGCGAGTGCGTTGGCGCTGGCCGTGTCGATGGCAATGTGCCCGGCTTCGTTAGGCGCGTGCGCGATGGCGATGCTCTCGTCGTTATCGGTTCGATAGGGAATGCCGAAGGCCGCGACCGAGGTCTCTTTGTGACACTTCCAGCACTCGCGCTTGCCCAGTACTAGATATATATACGGCGCTGAGGGGTCGGATCGGTCAACGCCGGGCAGCCACTCGGCAAAGGGCTCGGGGTTAACGCCGCTGGGTACATACCAGATCTTCTTAGCCCGATCCCACTTGGCGCCCAGGGCCTTGGCCTCGTCTTTGTGCGAAAAGGGAACATCGAGCTCGGTGCGCATGGCGGCTCCTTGGTGCTGCAGGTGCAAGTGGCTCAAGGATACCGCAGGGCGCAGACATCGCGGCGTTTTGCTGAGAAGTTGCGGTGCGGACTGATTGGTTATGCCAATGGATAGATCGGCAAGTAGATGGTCGGCTTTTGGCCAGTTGGGCGGTTGTAGCTGCCAGCGGATTTGGCGACATAAAACAAAACAGCCCAGAGGACATAGCCTCTGAGCTGCGAACATTTGGTGGGCGTTAGAAGATTTGAACTTCTGACCTCTTCCGTGTCAGGGAAGCGCTCTCCCCCTGAGCTAAACGCCCGATCAAGGGTGCGCAAGCGCGCAAGGGATAATATAACGGAGCCTGAACTCGGTGGCAAGAACATTTTTAAAAATCGCTTACATTGTGGAATTCGGGGGCTTTGTCATATCCATTTCAAAAGAGCCTGCTGCCGCGATTTGGCTGTTGCATAATGCAAGGCCATTGCGGTATCGAGCTATGGAAAGATGCCTGCGGAATTGTCCTACCGATAAGCGGACAAGCCTCCAGCTGGTGCCTTCGCCGTGGTAAGGTAAGCCGAATTGTTTCCAGGCCGTTTCGGGGGAGTGGAATGAGCAAAGAGTGTGTCGAGCAGGTCGAAGGCGCAGGGGCTTCGGTGCCGATGACCGATATATCGAACATTGATGTGCCCGAGGGCACCGATGAGCTCAGCCGCAGCACCCGCCGCGCATGGCGCGACCGCCTCAACGACGCCCAGACGCGCAAGATGATCACGGGTGTTTTAGCCACGCTGGTGGGCGGTTCGTTTTGGGGTTTCTCGGGTACCAGCGCGAGTTTTTTGTTCGATACCTACCATGTCGATACGCTGTGGCTTATGAGCATACGGCAGATTCTCGCCGGCCTGCTCTTTATGGCTGTGGTTGTTACGCGCGACCGCGCACGCCTGGTCAAGCTTTGGACGACGCCCGCTGATCGCAAGCAGCTGCTGCTCTTTACCGCTTTTGGCCTGCTCTTTAACCAGTTTTGTTATCTTTCGGCCGTGCGCCTGACCAATGCCGGAACCGCGACGGTGCTCCAGTGCCTGCAGCTCGTTATCATCATGGGCTACACCTGCGTGACCGATCGCCGCATGCCTCGCGTGCGTGAGGCCGTTGGCATTGGGTTGGCCCTGGGCGGCACCTTTTTTATCGCTACCGGCGGCGACCCTACCAGTCTGAGCATATCGCCGCTTGGCCTGGTCGCAGGCCTTATGTGTGCGGTTAGCGCCGCCTGTATGGCGGTGATTCCCGCCAAGATTCTATCCGAATACGGCAGCCCTATTGTTACGGGTTCGGCTATGCTTACGGCGGGTGTCGTTTCGAGCGTCTTTGTGCAGCCGTGGGCTCATATGCCGGCCCTCGATACTGCTGCCGTCGAAGCGCTCGCGGTGTTTGTGATCGTGGGCTCTTTCCTGGCGTATATGCTGTATATGCAGGGCGTTAAGGACATCGGCTCGGTGCGTGCGAGCCTCATCGGAACCGTGGAGCCTGTCTCGGCGACCATCACCAGCGCCGTTATGCTGGGCACGGTATTTTTGCCGACCGATCTTATCGGCTTTGCCATGATCATCGTGATGATGTTCCTCACGGTGTAGCCCCTACGGTTGCTTTAAAGGATAATAGGCTGGCGGCGCGTTGCTTTGGCGGCGCGCCTTTGTCTATAGAGAGGACCTCTTATGAAGTACTTTGGCACCGACGGATTTCGCGGCGAGGCCAACGTTGGGCTGACCGTAGAGCATGCGTACAAGATCGGCCGTTTTGTGGGTTGGTATTACGGTGCCAACCGCGAGCGCAAGGCACGCGTGATCGTGGGCAAGGACACGCGTCGCTCGAGCTACATGTTCGAGGCGGCGCTGGTGAGTGGCTTGGTCGCGAGCGGCGCGGACGCATATATGCTGCACGTGATTCCAACGCCGGGCGTGGCGCATCAGACCGTGGAGGGCTGCTTCGATTGCGGCATCATGATCAGCGCGAGCCACAACCCGTTTTGCGATAACGGCATTAAGCTCGTCAACAGCGACGGCTTTAAGATGGACGAGGACGTGCTGGAGCTCATCGAGGACTATATCGATGGTAAGAGCGAAGTTCCGCTGGCAACGGGCAACCACATTGGCGCCACGGTGGACTATATGCAGGGCCGCAACCGCTATATTGCTTCGCTCATCGCAAGCGCGAACTTTTCGCTGCAGGGTGTCAAAATCGGCATCGACTGCGCCAACGGCTCGGCGTCCTCGGTGGCCAAGCCGGTGTTCGACGCGCTGGGCGCCGATGTGCGCGTGATCAACGCCGCGCCTGATGGCTTTAACATCAACGTCGACTGCGGCTCCACGCATATGGAGCGTTTGCAGCGCCACGTGGTGGAGCAGGGCCTGGACGTGGGCTTTGCCTACGACGGCGATGCCGACCGCTGCCTGGCCGTGGACGAGCGCGGCCGCGTGGTCGATGGCGACCAGATCCTGTACGTGTGCGGCGTGTACCTGAACAAGCACGGTCGCCTTTCGGGCGGTACCGTGGTGCCGACGATTGCCAGCAACTTTGGCCTGGTCAAGTCGCTGGAGCTTGCCGGCCTGAGCGCCGTGACCAGCGGCGTGGGCGACCGTCACGTGTATGCCAAGATGCGCGAGGGCGGCTACAGCCTGGGCGGCGAGCAGACGGGTCATACGATCTTTGGCGATATCGAGCGCACGGGCGACGGCATCATGACCTCGCTGCGCGTAATGGAAGTGATTCGCGCCGAGCGCGAGACGCTCTCGCAGCTCACGGCTCCGTGCAAGCTGCTGCCGCAAGCGCAGGTTGCCGTGCGCGTGGCCGACAAGGATGCCGCGCTCGAGAACATGGGCGTGCAGGATGCGATCGCCGAGGCCGAGGCCGCGCTGGCGGGCGAGGGCCGCGTGCTCGTGCGCAAGAGCGGAACCGAGTCGGTGATTCGCGTGCTGGCTGAGGCTCCGGACCAATCGGCCGCCGACGCCGCCATGAAGCGCATCGCCGCCGCACTCGAGGCTCTGTAGTTACGCGGTTTCCCAAACCGCGTAACTGCTCGACGCTGCAAACGGCCCCAAGCGGCAATCTGACGTTCAATTTCAAGGGCGCGACCAGAAGGTCAGCGCCCTTTCATTTCACGTCACCTTGCTCGCTTGGGGTCGTTTTCGCTGACGTTTCCAGAACATCGGCGTCAACCTAGACGTTTAAGAACATCCCCAATGACTAGGTGGAAAAAGGGGGGCGCCGCGGAACCAACCCGCGGCGCCCCTTTTGCGTTGGCGTGTTGCCTAAGCTTTACAGCCCGTACAGCGTGGTGAACTTGTCCTGCAGGTAGCTGCAGTAGTAACGGGCGTCAAAGGCCATACCGCAGGCGCCCTTGATGAGTTCCGGCGCGTCTTTGGCGCGGCCCCACTGCCAAATGTGCTCGCCCAGCCAGGCACGGACGGGCGCCAAATCGCCGCTCGCGCAGGCACCGGTAAGGTCGACGCCGTCGCGGCACATGGCCGGCACAAACATAGCGTCGTAGGCGCTACCCAGCGCATACGTGGGGAAGTAGCCAAACGAGCCACCGCTCCAGTGCGTATCCTGCAGGCAGCCGTGCGTGTCGTCGGGAACGGGAATGCCCAGGTACTCATCCATAAAGCGATTCCAAAGCGCGGGGATGTCCTTGGCCGTGGCCTCGCCGGCAAACAGCATGCGCTCGATCTCGTAGCGCACCATAACGTGCAGCGGATAAGTGAGCTCGTCCGCCTCGGTGCGGATCAGCGACGGCCGTGCGATGTTCACGGCGCGGTAGAGCGTATCCTCGTCCACACTGCCATAGACCTCGGGCGCGTGACGGCGTAGCACCTCGAGCAGCGGGCCCATAAAGGCGCGGCTGCGACCCACGGTGTTCTCAAAGAAGCGGCTCTGGCTCTCGTGGATGCCCATGGAGGTGCCACCTTCAAGACAGGTGCGCGCATAGGCAGGATTGACGCCTAACTCGTACATGGCGTGGCCCGCCTCGTGGATGATGCTGTAGACGTTGGAGATGCAGTCGTCCTCGTAGATGTGCGTCGCGATGCGCGCGTCGCCCACGGCAAAGCCCTCGCTAAACGGGTGCTCGGTAAAGGCAAGCGTGGTGTCGTTCAGGTCCAGGCCGACGAGCTTCATAAGGTCGAAGCTCATGGCGCGCTGGGCGGCCTCGGGCACGCGGGCGTGCAAAAAGTCGGCAGCGGGCTGCTGGCCGCGCTCGCCGATGGCGTGCACGAGCGGCACGACCGTCGCCTTGACCTCATCGCAAAACGCATCGAAGCTCTTGGCGGAAAGGCCGCGCTCGTACTGGCCGAGCCAAACATCGTATGGGTCGCGCTTGGGGTCCATGAGCTCGGCCTGATGCTTGAGTTGGGCGACGATTCTATCCACATAGGGCTCAAAGCTCGCCCAGTCATTAGCCGTCTTGGCTTTGTGCCACACGGCGTCGGCCTCGCAGGTGAGCCTGGTCCAGGCCTCGGCCTCCTCGGTGGGAATAACGCTTGCCTCGCGCTGGTCGCGGCCGAGCACGCGGATCTCGTCGAGCAGCTGCGGGTCGTCGATCTTGCCGCCGGCGACGGTTTCGCGTGCCAGCGAGCGCACAAGTTCGACAGACTTTTCGCTGGTCAGGAGCTTATGATGCTCGCCGGCAAGGGTGCCCATGGCGTCGGCGCGCGCTGCGGCGCCGTTGGCGGGGGCAATGGTCGCGCCGTCAAACTCGGCAATCTTGAGCAGGTACTCGCGGGTCCACAGCTTGCCCTCGAGCTTGCGGAATTTCTTGACGGCCTTATCGACCTTCATGCCTTTGGGCGTCTTGCCCGCTGCGGGCTCGGCCTTCTTATCGTGCTTCTTTCCCATACCATATCCTTGATCTCGCGAGCCGAGCACCACGGATAGGCGCACGGCCAGTTTGCACAGCTACTTGCCTTGTACCCAGCACGAACAAAATGGAACGCGGCGATGCGCCCACACAATGTGCTATCCTATAGCCCAATGCGTTGACGGAGAGGGTTTTGCCCGCCGCGTCGCCGGCAAGAGAGGGAAGGTCATGGGCTGCAAGCCTTCCTGCGGTGGCAAGGGCCAAGCGTTCACTCCCGAGCAGCAACCTCAACGGGCGCGCGGCCAGTGGCGGCGATGTCCCCAGTAGGGAAGCCGTGAGCCTCGCGACAAGGGGCAAAGAGTGGGCGCGGCGGGCCAGACATCCGCCGGGTCAAACAAGGTGGTACCGCGGAATTCAACCGTCCTTGGGCAATGCACATGCCCGAGGACGGTTTTTTGTTACCGAACCGGGCCGCGTTTTCGCAACGTCAGACGGTGGCAGCCGCCTCGGCAAGCGGGGAGCGCGAGAGACGAAAGGGAAGACATGAGTCTGATTGATGATCTGGTCAAACTCGAGGAAGAGGCCAAGGAGCTCGTCGCAGGCGCCGACGACGCCGCAAAGCTCGAGGCCGCGCGCGTTGAGCTGCTCGGCCGCAAGGGCCGCATCACCGGCCTGATGCGCATGATGGGCAAGCTCGCCCCCGAGGATCGTCCCGTGATGGGCAAGCGCGCCAACGAGATGCGCCAGCTGATCGAGGGCATGCTCGACGAGCGCACCACCGAGATGAAGGCCGCCGCCCTCAAGCACGCACTCGAGCACGACGCCGTCGACATCACGCTGCCGGGCATCCGTCCGCAGATCGGTCACCAGCACCTGATCAAGCAGATCATCGAGGAGGCCGAGGACATCTTCTGCGGCATCGGCTACACCGTTGAGTCCGGCCCCATGGTCGACACCTCCTACTACAACTTCACCGCGCTCAACGCCCCCATGGATCACCCGAGCCGCTCGGCCCGCGATACCTTCTACGTGGTCGACAACAACCCCGGCAGCGTCGCGCACCCCGAGGCGCATGCCCATGGCGAGTCCGACGTACTGCTGCGCACCCAGACCTCGGGCGTGCAGATCCACACCATGGAGTCGCAAAAGCCGCCCATCTACATGATCTGCCCGGGCACCGTCTATCGTCCCGACACGGCCGACGCCTGCCACCTGCCGCAGTTCAACCAGATCGAGGGCCTGGTCGTCGACGAGGGCATCACCTTTGGCGATCTTAAGGGCACGCTCGACTACTTTGTTAAGTGCATGTTTGGCGAGGATCGCAAGACGCGCTACCGCCCGCACTTCTTCCCCTTCACCGAGCCTTCCTGCGAGGTGGACGTGAGCTGCCACGTGTGCGGCGGCAAGGGCTGCAACTTCTGCAAGCACAGCGGCTGGATCGAGATTCTGGGCTGCGGCATGGTCGACCCCAACGTCCTGATCAACTGTGGCATCGACCCCGAGAAGTACACCGGCTTCGCCTTTGGCATTGGCGCCGAGCGCGTCGCGGCCTTGCGCTACGACCTGCCCGACCTGCGCACGTTGATGACGGGCGACATGAGGTTCTTGAACCAGTTCTAGAACGCTTTCTTCTTAGTTGCAGTTTCCGGCTCAAAGCCGCATTTATGAAAGGAGACCAGTTATATGCGCGTTTCTTACGACTGGCTCAAGACCATGATCGATATTCCGGAGGATCCCAAGACCCTTTCGGACGAATATATCCGTACCGGCACCGAGGTCGAGGCGATCGACACCGTGGGCGAGTCCTTCGACCACGTGGTGACTGCCAAGGTGCTCACCAAGACCCCGCATCCCGATAGCGACCATATGTATGTGTGCTCGGTCGATGTGGGCGACAAGAATCTCGACGCCGACGGCAATCCCGCTCCGCTGCAGATCGTCTGTGGCGCGCAGAACTTCGAGGCCGGCGACCACATCGTCACGGCCATGATTGGCGCTGTCCTGCCCGGCGACGTCAAGATCAAGAAGAGCAAGCTTCGCGGCGTCGTATCCATGGGCATGAACTGCTCCGCGCGCGAGCTCGGCCTGGGCGGCGACCACTCCGGCATTATGATCCTGCCCGAGGATACGCCCTGCGGCATGCCGTTTGCCGAGTATGTTGGCTCGAGCGACACCGTGCTCGACTGCGAGATCACGCCCAACCGCCCCGACTGCCTGTCCATGATCGGCATGGCCCGCGAGACCGGCGCCATCTTCGACCGCGATTTCCACGTTGAGCTGCCCGCCATCAAGGCCGAGACTGGCCGCGCGACCGACGACGAGCTTTCCGTCGAGATCGCCGACGAGGGCCTGTGCGACCGCTACGTCGCCCGCATCGTGCGCAACGTGAAGGTCGGCCCCTCGCCCGACTGGATGGTCAAGCGCCTCAACGCCCTGGGCGTGCGCCCGCACAACAACATCGTCGACATCACCAACTATGTGATGATGCTCACCGGTCAGCCGCTGCACGCCTTTGACCTGGACACCTTTGCCGAGCGCGATGGCCATCGTCGCGTGGTGGTTCGCGCCGCCCAACAGGACGAGAAGTTTACGACCCTCGACGGCGAGGAGCGCGTGCTCGACGCCGGCATGGGCCTCATCACCGACGGCGAGCGCCCCGTGGCGCTGGCCGGCGTTATGGGCGGCATGGATTCCGAGATCGAGGACGACACCGTCGACGTGATGGTCGAGAGTGCCTGCTTCAACGCCGGTCGCACTTCGCACACCAGCCGCGACCTGTCGCTGATCTCCGATGCCTCCATTCGCTTTGAGCGCCAGGTCGACGAGACCGGCTGCGTGGATGTCGCCAACGTCACGTGCGCGCTGATCGAGGAGATCGCCGGCGGCGAGGTTGCTCCCGGCTACGTCGACGTTTTCCCCGCGCCCAAAACCATCGACAGCATTAAGCTGCGTCTGGCCCGCGTGCATGCCATCTGCGGCGCCGACATCGAGCCCGACTTTATCGAGCGCTCGCTCACCCGCCTGGGCTGCACCGTCGAGCTCGACGGCGAGGACTTTATGGTCACCCCGCCGAGCTTCCGTCCCGACCTGCCGCGCGAGATCGATCTGATCGAGGAGGTCCTGCGCCTGTGGGGCATGGGCCGCGTGACGGCGACCATCCCGGCTGCCAAGAACCATATTGGCGGCTTGACCCGCGAGCAGAAGCTCACCCGTAAGGTCGGCGAGATCCTGCGCGCCTGCGGCCTCAACGAGACCACGACCTTTGGCTTTGCCGCCCCGGGCGACCTGGAGAAGATCGGCATGTCCACCGAGGGCCGCGGTTGCCCCGTGGTGCTCATGAACCCGCTGGTGGCCGAGCAGACCGAGATGCGTCGTTCGCTGCTGCCGGGCCTGCTGCAGTCCGTGGCCTACAACGAGGCCCACGGCACGCCCAACGTGCACCTGTACGAGGTCGGCAGCTTGTTCCACGGTCGCGAGAACGCCAGCCTGCCCAAGGAGACCAAGTCCGTGGCGGGCGTGCTCTCGGGCCAGTGGAGCGAGCGGTCCTGGAATATGAAGTACCGCAAGCTGCGCTTCTTCTTTGGCAAGGGCATTGTCGAGGAGCTGCTCGCCCAGCTGCGCATCGAGAAGGTTCGCTTCCGTCCCGTCGAGGGCGAGGGCTACGCTTTCTTGCAGCCGGGTCGTGCGGCCGAGGTTCTGTCCGGCGGCACCGTGCTGGGCTGGGTCGGCGAGATTCACCCCAAGGCGCGCGAGGCGATGGGCATCGACGAGGTCGTCGTTGCCTTTGAGCTCGATCTGGACAAGCTGATCAAGGGCGCCCGCAACCAGGAGAACTACCGCGAGTTCTCGCAGTATCCGGCCGTTGAGCACGACCTTGCTATCGTGGTCGACAACTCCGTGACCTGCGAGGATCTTGAGCGCCGCATTACCAGCGCCGGCGGCAAGCTGCTCGAGGGCGTGCGCCTGTTCGACGTCTACCGCGATCCCATCCGCATCGGAGCGGGCAAGAAGTCTATGGCCTTTGCGCTTACGTATCGCTCCGACGACCACACGCTCACCAGCGAAGAGGTCGAGAAGGCGCACCAGAAGATCGTCACCAAGGTATGCAAGGGCGTAAACGGCGAGGTCCGCGGATAGGGCTTGCGCTGGGGTATGGGTCAGCGGTGGTTGCCGCCGAGTCTTACGTGACCGCTATGCTCGATATAAGGCACCGTTGAGCCTTCATATATGACACGCGCATTACATAACGGCGTGCTGCTTTGTCGGCAGCGCGCCGTTTTGCTATGATAGCCCGCGGCGTGTTACGAATCTTACAATGCGTAACACTGACAAGGTGATTTAAGCGGCGTTGCAATTCTGTGCGCCGATAACCGGGAGGCGTGCATGCACATTCCAGATAATTATCTGTCCCCGCAGACGGATGCCGTCATGGCAGTGGCAATGGTGCCCGTTTGGGTCCACTGCATCAAAAAGGTGCGTGCCACGCTCGATCGCGAGCACATGGCTTTCCTGGGCATCTGCGCCGCATTTTCCTTCTTGCTCATGATGTTCAACGTGCCGCTGCCCGGCGGCACCACGGGTCACGCCGTCGGCGGCGCGCTCATCGCGCTGCTGCTGGGCCCGGAGGCCGCGGCCATTGCTGTCTCGGTCGCGCTGGCGCTACAGGCACTGCTGTTTGGCGACGGCGGCATCCTGTCCTTTGGCGCCAACTGCTTTAACATGGCCTTTGTGCTGCCGTTTGTCGCTGCTATCGTGTTCCGTGCGCTCAACAGCCGTCTGCACGACAAGAGCTGGGGCACCTCGGTTTCTGCCGTCGTGAGCGGTTGGGTCGGCCTGTGCCTGGCGGCCCTGTGCGCGGCAATCGAGTTTGGTATTCAGCCGATGCTCTTTACCAACGCTTCGGGCGCGCCGCTGTATTGCCCCTTCCCGCTGTCCGTGGCTATTCCGGCCATGTTGATTCCGCATATGCTGGTTGCCGGCGTGATCGAGGGCGTGGCGACGGCCGCCATCTACGGCTTTATCAAGAAGACGGCGCCGAGCGTTATCGTCGGGCCCGAGGCCGTCGATGGCCAGCTTGCTGCCGAGGGCGCTGCTGCCAAGAAGACCTCGCTGGTCCCCACGCTCATCTTGGTTGCCGTGCTTGTCGTGGCCACGCCGCTGGGCCTGCTGGCCACGGGTGACGCCTGGGGTGAGTGGGACGCCGAGGGCGCCGCGACCGCCGTTCAGGAGGCTGGCGATGACAGCCTGCAGGCTTCGGTCGGTCTCGATGCCCCGACCTTTGCCGACGCGCTGCCCACGGGCGATTATCTGCAGGCCTATTCTGAGGAGCAGGGCCTTGGCTTTGCCGGCCAGGCCGCGATGTATATTCTTTCGGGCGTGATTGGCGTGGCGGTGCTCACCATCGCATTCCGTCTGATTTCGCTGACGGTCAAGGAAAGCGGTGCTCATGGCAATAGCCGAGCTGCCTAGCTGGCTTGCGGCCGAGGAACGATACGAGCCCGCGGGGGCTCGGCATCGTGTGATGCAAAAGAATGTCCTGCACCTGGCGAGCCTGCTTGAGCGGGTTCGCCTGGGTGGGGGCGCGCACGAGGGCGGGTCGATGGTCGACCGCGCCCTTTCTTGCGTTTCGGCTCCGGTGCGCCTGGTGGGGATGTTCGTCTGCGTCCTGTGCGTGTGTCTGACGCAGAGTCCGCTGTACCTGATGCTGATGGCGGCGATCGCGTTGGTGCTGGTCGCGGTGCGCCCCGCACGCGGGCTGCGTGCGACCTTTGTACCGGCGCTCTGCGCCACGGGGCTTGCGGTGGTTCTGGCACTGCCTGCCCTGCTGCTGGGCGCGTCTGCCACGAGCGCCATGCTCAAGATCGCGCTCAAGACCTTCATTAATGTGTCGCTGGTGCTGGGCGTTTCGTGGACGCTTACCTGGAGTCGCATGTCTGCGGCGCTTAAGATGCTGCGCCTGCCCGACGAGGTCATCTTTACCTTCGATATGGCGCTCAAGCATATCGAGGTGCTGGGACGCACGGCGCACGATCTGTGCGAATCGGTCATGCTGCGCAGCGTGGGTCGTGCGCCTGCGGGTTTTTCGCGCACCGACTCGCTGGCGGGTATCATGGGCATGACGTTTATCAAGGCGATGGAATGCAGCCGCGCGATGGACGAGGCCATGCTGTGCCGCGGCTTTGCCGGTACGTACCCGGCCCCCGCGCGGATCGGCTTTGGCTGGCGCGATGCCGTTTACGCGGCCGCTGTGGCGTTGCTCGCCGTGTTGTGCGCGGTGCTGTAGCGCGGGCGGTCGAACCGTCGATGTGAGTAGGGAAGGGCGACGTTTTGGCAAACGATACAAATGGCGCGATGGGTGCGAGCAGTGCTGCCGGCACCGAGGTCACGCCGCTCATCGAGTTTCGCGACGTGGTGTTTTCCTATGCGGGTCATACGGTTGTCGATGGTGTGTCGCTGCAGGTCGATCGTGGTGAACTCGTTGCCCTGCTCGGTCCCAACGGCTGCGGCAAGACGACGATTATGCGCCTTATTAACGGCCTTGAACTCGCGGACGCAGGGGCATACCTGTTTGACGGGCACGTGATCGATTCGGCGTTTCTAAAGGATTCCGCGGCCGCTCAGCGTTTTCATCAGCGCGTGGGCTTTGTGTTCCAGAATGCCGACGCCCAGCTCTTTTGCGCTACGGTGGGCGAGGAAGTTGCTTTTGGTCCCGCGCAGATGGGGTTGCCGGCAGACGAGCTCGAGCGCCGCGTGCGCGATGCCATGGGGCTGTTCCAGGTTGCCGACCTTGCCGACGCCTCTCCCTATCAGCTCTCGGGCGGGCAAAAGAAGCGCGTTGCGCTGGCCGCCGTCGTGTCGATGAACCCGGATATCTTGGTCCTCGACGAGCCTACCAATGGGCTCGACGAGGATTCATGCGACATCGTGGTCAACTTCTTGCTGGCCTACGTCGCGGCGGGTAAGACGGTCTTGATGAGCACACATCACCAGGATTTGGTGCGACGCCTGGGCGCCCGTGCAATCTATATCGATCGATATCACCATGTGGTTGAGGCGCCTTCGCCGTCGTATGGAACCGAAAGCGGTACTACAGACTAGTTGCTGCGTAGAGCGTGCGTAGCCGCCCGCGCGGCTTTGCCGTGATGGTATAGTTATCCAGGTTTTTATGGGGGTGGCTATGCCAAGCTGGAACATTCATATCGCTCAGACGGAGCGTTTGCTGGAGCGCACCGATGCGCTTGCCAATAGCGTGCGCGACCGCAATGCCTTTTTGTTTGGCTGCGTGGTTCCGGATATCTTCGTGGGCTATATGGTCCCTGGCATCGCCGATCCCATCCCGTACCGCATTACGCACTTTGCAAAGCCCGAGCCTATCCCTAAGCCACGCGAGCACGAGTTCTGGGATACTTATGTGGCACCGTTGCTTAAAAGTTCGCCCACCGGTGCGCCGGCCGCGGCGACCTCGATTATCGAGGAACGCGAGCGACTGAACCGCGTGCACTATCCCCAGCGCTACAAGGATGCCGAGCCGGTTGCCGGTCCCGGCGCCTGTGAGTTCTCGCTTGCGTCCGAAGATGTGGCGCAGTCGCTGCTCGATTTAACGCTGGGCGTCTGGTCGCATCTGGTGGCCGATACCGTATGGAATACGCGCGTGAATCAGTACCTGGAGGCGCACGGCGGCAAGCCGTGTGAGGAGTTCCGCATTAAAAAACAAGGCGACTTTGACTGGTTTGGCAAGACGCTCGGCATTGTTTCCATCCCGCGTGCGACCGATCGTCTGTATACCGCTGCGACGCGTTTTGGGCAGTATCCCATCCATAAGGAGTATGTGCTCAAGACCATCGGCGTCATGCACGAGATTGTACGCGAAAACCCCGGCGAGCCCGATCATCCGCCGTATCGCCTGCTAACCGAGGAGTTTTTCGATGCAACGTTTACCGAGGTCATCGAGCTAACCGAGGCGGGATTTGCGGCTCGCGTTGCCGCTTCTGACGTTCCCGCAGTCCCCCTGATCGCTAGCTGCTAGCCGGCCGGCTTAACGGAGAACAGTTCATCCCAATTGACCATCAGCTCCCGTCGCAGGGTTTCTGCGGTGGTGCGCTCCTGATCGGTCTTTGGGATGTAGGGGAGCCCCGCCTTTTTATGAATGAGCTCGGCGATGTTGTTAAAGCTCTTCTTGTCCTTGATCTGGTCGTAGGTAATTTGTATGACATCGTAGCCCATGCTGGTGAGCGCGGTGGTGCGCTCGGCATCGGAGAGACTTGCGGCTTCGCTGTCATGGGCGGAGCGGCCTTGGCATTCCAAAATGACGCCCATGCTGTCGGTGTTGCTCTCTATGAGGATATCGGCGTAGCAGCAGGTTTTGTCATACAGTGAGCGCGCGGCGTCGCTGAGTGGGATGCGCACGTTGTTGGTGATGCCGATACCCAGGCCGCCCTCGTCACGGGGGAGTGAGACGAGTATGGATGTTTGGACTTCGAAAGGCGAGGCGGTCTGCCCCGTCATGTGCTCGGCCGCCCAGCGCAGTTGTTTAACGCCGCGCAGGCCTGCGGCCTGCTTGGCGAACGCGGCGATATTCGCTGCGCTGAGGAGCGGTGGGCGCTTCCATAGGTCGGTGTCCTTACCGTTGACGTCGTTGATTTGCTCCCAGCCGCAGTTGGGTGGAATGAGCTTAAGCGAAATGGCTTCATCGAGTTGTTGTTGCGTTCGCTCGCAGGGCCTAAACACTGCAAAGGAGCCGCACATCTCGTAGCAAGCCATGAGTAACTGGTTGCGTGAGACCTGCGTGGCAAGGTTGAGCAGCGTAAACTCGGGCGATGTGACATCAAATCCATGCTCAGTCTGCCTAAACGACCCAGGAGGCGGTTCTTGGGTCAGGAGGTGCGATTTAAACAGGCTTCGCGATCCGGATTGTGCCCGAGTGAATACAAGCCTGTGAAGCGGTGCGTGAAGCAGGTCTTTTACAACTGCATGACTTGCGAGGCCGCAACATCTGAGATCCATGTTGCCAAGGCTAATGGCGGGGTAAAGGCCAAATACCTGCGGCGGGATACGGTGATAGTAAAAAGCGGATTGACCGCATAACGTCAGGTCCATGACGTCCTCCAGGTCGAAATGTGCTTTTGGACCGTGTGATGCCAGCGTCAATTCGGAAGTATGCGGCAAAATCTAAACCCTGTGAGCAGACCTGGCTTTTGAGGCTAGTTTATCAGGCATTTTGTTGCGAAAAAACAGGGTGTGCTCGGAGGTTTCAGAATTTGCCGCATACTTTCGAAAACGCGGTCGATTTGGACCATGCTAAAACGATTTAGCAGCCTCGGTTGGGATGTGGGTTTGCCACCGGGCGGACGCTACTGATGCTGGGAACGCTCGTTTTGGGCCTCGAAGGGTGGATTTCGCGCTTCTGGTAAAGAAATAGGTGCGTGTCATGCCGTGCGGTAGGCATCGGCGCACAGAAAAAGGGCCCGGAAGGCAAAGCCTTCCGGGCCCTTTGTAATGCAAATCTGCTTGCAAGTGCGTTTTAGCGCACCTGAGCGACGTAAGCGACGTTGGTCGAGGAGACCTTGTCCTCGAGCTGGACGCTCATGCGGGGATCGCCGGCGGTAGCGACGGTCAGGTCGCCGGCCTCGACGTAGCCGAGCTCCTTAGCGGTCTCGATCGCCTTGACGATCGTGCCGTTGACGGTGCCCTGGGTAATCTCGGCCTGGTGCGGGATAACGCCCCAGTACATGATCATCTGCTGGACGGCCCACTCGTGGCGGGAGAACGCGCAGATCGGCATGTTGGGACGGAAGTGCGAGATCAGGCGAGCGGTACGACCGGTGGTCGTCGGCACGGTGATGCACTTGGCGCCAACGGTGGTGGCCATGTTCACAGCGGACATACCCACAACGTTGTTGACGACGCGGGTGCCGTGAGCATCGGCCGGAACCTCGAGCGGAGCGTGAGCCGGGAGGTACTTCTCGGTCTCGAGGGCAATGCTGGCCTGCATCTTGACGGCCTCGACCGGGTACTTACCGGCAGCGGACTCGCCAGAGAGCATAACGGCGTCGGTGCCGTCGTAGATGGCGTTAGCAACGTCGGCAACCTCGGCGCGCGTCGGGCGCGGGTTCTGCTGCATGGAGTCGAGCATCTGCGTAGCGGTGATAACGGGCTTGTAGGCCGCGTTGCACTTGGCGATGATCTCCTTCTGGATGTGGGGAACGAGCTCGGGCTTGATCTCGATGCCCAGGTCGCCACGGGCGACCATGATGCCGTCGGAAGCCTCGAGGATCTCGTCGAAGTTCTCGACGCCCAGGGCGCACTCAATCTTCGGGAAGATCGTCACGTGCTCGCCACCGTTCTCGCGGCAAAGCTCGCGGATGCCGCGGACGGACTCGCCGTCACGGATGAAGGAAGCGGCGATGTAGTCGATGTTCTCGGTCAGGCCAAAGAGGATGTCCTGACGATCGCGCTCGGTGATGGCGGGCAGCGAGATGTTGACGTTGGGCATGTTGACGCCCTTGCGCTCGCCGATCAGGCCGTCGTTCTTAACGACGCAGGTCATGTCCTGGCCGTCGACGGACTCGACCTCGAGGGCAACCAGGCCGTCATCGATCAGGATGAGGGAGCCCTTCTCGACCTCGGAGGGCAGAGCCAGGTAGTCGAGGGAGATGTGCTCAGCGGTGCCGTGGAAATCCTCGGACGTGGGCTGAGCGGTGACGACGATCTTGTCGCCGGTCTTGACGGCAACCTTCTTGCCATCGACCAAAAGGCCGGTGCGGACCTCGGGGCCCTTGGTGTCGAGCAGGATGCCGACGGGCATACCGAGCTCCTTGGAAATACGGCGGACGCGCTCGATGCGACCGCGGTGCTCGTCGTAGGAGCCGTGCGAGAAGTTAAAACGGGCGACGTTCATGCCCGCCTTGATCATCTCGCGGATGGTCTCGTCGCTATCGCAGGCGGGACCCATGGTGCATACAATCTTGGTGCGCTTGTACATTCAGACCTCCATCTGACATCGTCTTGCGCTGATAGATAAACCATAAGAAATAAAACTGAGATGATTATAACGAAATGCCGACCGAATACCCCCAAAAATCGACCGTATGCCGAATTAGAAGTTCATTTTTTGCGGAAAAACGGTATATGCAAAAACTTTACCAACCGTTCTAACCGCTGCTATCTGGGCGATATTTTAGTTCGATGATGCGCCGAAGAAAAAACGTTTTATCAATCTTGAGCATCACACTGTCTGCACCGTTGCGCCTGTGCCGTGTTTCCAGATGGAATGTTTTGGCTAGACCCGTCGCTTTGGGGTACCATAGCTCCACTATCAACTGCCGCTCAGCACGGCAGCCTTGATGAGCCCTTGCCCTTCTCCTGGGAATTATGATCGGGCATCAATCTGCTGAGTGGCCCGAATCCCAGGAGGGGACTCTATATGCAAAAGGAATACCTGTCCGCCGCGGCGGAGGTACTCAGCGACCAGGGTGTCGATGAGAACCTTGGCCTGAGCAACGACGAGGCGTCGTCGCGCCTCGCCAAGACAGGCCCTAACAAGCTTGAGGAAGCCGAGAAGACGCCGCTGTGGAAGCGTTTCTTTGAGCAGATGGCCGACCCCATGGTCATCATGCTGATCGTTGCCGCCGTCATCAGCGCACTTACGGGCATGGTCAAGGGCGAGCCCGATTTTGCCGACGTCGCCATTATCATGTTCGTCGTTATCGTCAACTCGGTGCTGGGCGTGGTCCAGGAAGCCAAGAGCGAGGAGGCCCTCGAGGCCCTGCAGGAAATGAGCGCGGCGCAGTCCAAGGTGCTGCGCGACGGCAAGCTCGTGCACCTGCCGAGCGCCGAGCTCGTGCCCGGTGACGTGATCATGCTCGAGGCGGGCGACTCGGTCCCGGCCGACTGCCGCGTCCTCGAGAGCGCCACGATGAAGATCGAAGAGGCCGCACTCACCGGCGAGTCCGTGCCGGTCGAGAAGCACGCCAACGTGATCGAGCTTGCCGCGGGCACCGACGACGTGCCGCTCGGCGACCGCAAGAACATGTGCTACATGGGTTCCACCGTTGTGTACGGCCGTGGCCGCGCCGTCGTGGTCGGCACCGGCATGGATACCGAGATGGGTAAGATCGCCGGCGCCCTGGCCGAGGCCAAGGAAGAGCTCACGCCGTTGCAGGTGAAGCTCGCCGAGCTCAGCCGCATCCTCACCATCATGGTTATCGTCATCTGCGTCGTCATCTTTGGCGTCGATATCCTCCGCCACGGCGTGGGTAACGTTCTCACCGACCCGACTGCCCTGCTCGACACCTTTATGGTTGCCGTCTCGCTCGCCGTCGCCGCCATTCCCGAGGGCCTGGTCGCCGTCGTGACCATCGTCCTTTCGCTCGGCGTGACCAAGATGGCCAAGCGTCAGGCAATCATCCGTAAGCTTTCTGCTGTCGAGACGCTCGGCTGCACGCAGACCATCTGCTCGGACAAGACCGGCACGCTTACCCAGAACAAGATGACCGTCGTCAAGCACGAGCTCGCTGCGCCCAAGGAAAAGTTCCTGGCCGGCATGGCGCTGTGCTCCGATGCCCAGTGGGACGAGGAGCTGGGCGAGGCCGTGGGCGAGCCGACCGAGTGCGCACTCGTCAACGATGCCGGCAAGGCTGGTCTTACTGGCCTGACTGCCGAGCACCCGCGCGTGGGCGAGGCCCCGTTCGACTCGGGCCGTAAGATGATGTCCGTGGTCGTCGAGACCCTGGACGGCGAGTACGAGCAGTACACCAAGGGCGCGCCCGACGTGGTGATTGGCCTGTGCACCCATATCTACGAGGGGGATAAGGTCGTCCTCCTGACCGAGGAGCGCCGCGCCGAGCTCGTGGCGGCCAACAAGGCCATGGCCGACGAGGCCCTGCGCGTGCTGGCGCTGGCGAGCCGCACCTACACCGAGGTTCCCGCCGACTGCAGCCCCGCTGCGCTCGAGCACGACCTGGTCTTCTGCGGCCTGTCCGGCATGATCGACCCGGTCCGTCCCGAGGTGGCCGACGCTATCCGCGAGGCGCACGACGCCGGTATCCGCACCGTCATGATCACGGGCGACCACATCGACACCGCCGTGGCCATCGCCAAGCAGCTGGGCATCGTCGCCGATCGCAGCCAGGCTATCACCGGTGCCGACCTCGATCGCATGAGCGACGAGGAGCTCGACGCGCACATCGAGGACTACGGCGTGTACGCTCGCGTCCAGCCCGAGCACAAGACCCGCATCGTCGAGGCCTGGAAGTCGCGCGACCAGATCGTGGCCATGACGGGCGACGGCGTCAACGACGCCCCGTCCATCAAGCGCGCCGACATCGGCGTCGGTATGGGCATCACTGGCACCGACGTCACCAAGAACGTCGCCGACATGGTGCTTGCCGACGATAACTTCGCCACCATCATCGGCGCCTGCGAAGAGGGTCGTCGCATCTACGACAACATCCGCAAGGTCATCCAGTTCCTGCTTTCGGCCAACCTTGCCGAGGTCTTCTCGGTGTTCATCGCCACGCTCATCGGCTTTACCATCTTCCAGCCGGTGCAGCTGCTGTGGGTGAACCTGGTCACCGACTGCTTCCCCGCGCTCGCGCTGGGCATGGAGGACGCCGAGGGCGACATCATGAAGCGCAAGCCGCGCAACGCCAAGGACGGCGTCTTTGCCGGTCACATGGGCCTGGACTGCGTGGTCCAGGGCCTGATCATCACCGTGCTGGTGCTGGCGAGCTTCTTTGTGGGCGTGTACTTTGACATGGGCTACATCCACATCGCCGATATGATCGCCGGCAATGCCGACGAGGAAGGCGTGATGATGGCGTTCATCACGCTCAACATGGTCGAGATTTTCCACTGCTTCAATATGCGCAGCCGTCGTGCGTCGCTGTTTAGCATGAAGAAGCAGAACAAGTGGCTGTGGGCTTCGGCCGCGCTGGCGCTGGTGCTGACGGTTATCGTGACCGTGCAGCCGACGCTTGCTGAGATGTTCTTTGGCCCCGTGACGCTTGAGCTCAAGGGCGTTATCGCCGCCTTGGGCCTTGCCTTCCTGATCATTCCGCTGATGGAGATTTACAAGGCGATCATGCGCGCGGTCGAAAAAGAGTAGGTCGAAAGGCTGTCCTTCCCACCGGCCCGACCGCCTGCGGGGTTTCTTCTTCGCTGGTCCTCGCGCTTCGCGCTGCGGGATCGCTCAGAAGAAACCCCTCCCGGCGTCGGGCCTTCGGATAGCCTCTCGAGACCATTGGCTGAGGGAAAGTGTGTGAGCCGGTCGAGCGTTTGCTCGACCGGCTCTTTTTTTGTGGGTAAAATACCTGCTCAGTTGTGATTTTTGGTGCTGGGAGGCGTTTGTGGCTAAGGCTAAGGCTAAGGCGAAGAAAAAGACGACGGGGGCGCGGGCTAAGCGCGATCGTCGTCGGAAGCTCGCGACCGAAGCCCCTGCATCTGCTGAGGAGTTGCTGGCGAGTGTACCGGGGCTTGACGCGTTGCAGGATGTTCCGGCGTTCGATGACCTGCCGGTCGATGCGGCTCAGCAGGCTGCATTTGACGACTTTTGTGCACAGGCCGAGGAGCCCGAGCAGATGCAGCTCGGTGCCGTGGTGCGCCTGGACCGCGGGTTTCCGCTGGTGGCGACTGCCGATGACACGTTTCGTGCCGAGCATGCCGTAGGGTTTGCCAAGTCGCGTGGCGAGGACGAGGTCTTGCTGCCCGCTGTGGGCGACCGCGTGGCGGTTCGCCGTGCTCCCGGGCACGACATGGGCGTGATCGAGTGCGTACTGCCGCGCCGTACGAGCTTTGAGCGTTGGCGTGGCCGTGCCCGCGGTGAGCGCCAGGTGCTCTGCTCCAACGTTGACAGCGTGCTGATCGTGCAGGCGCTCGGCGCCGGCGAGGTGCTGCTCGATCGTGTGGCGCGCTCACTGGTGTTGGCGCTCGATTGCGATGCCGAGCCGGTGGTGGTGCTCACCAAGGCCGACCGCTGCGAGGTCGATGAGCTCGAACGCGATCTGGACCGCGTGCGCCGTCTGGTGGGTCCGGGCGTGCGCGTGATCGTGACGTCTTCTGCTGATGGCCTCGGCCTGGACGAGGTGCGCGCCTGCGTGCCGGCTGGGGGCTGTGCCATGATCCTGGGCGAGTCGGGCGCCGGCAAGTCGACGCTGCTCAACGCGCTGCTGGGCCACGATGCGCTGGCCACTGGCGGCGTGCGCGAGCGTGATGACCAGGGCCGCCACACCACGGTTGCGCGCGTGATGGTGGCGCTGCCGGGCGACGCCGGCGTGATCGCCGATGCCCCGGGCCTGCGCAGCCTGCCGCTTGTGGGACATGAGCGGGGTCTGGCGCGCGCCTTCCCCGAGATCGTCGAGGCGTCGCGTGCGTGCCGGTTTGGCGATTGCACGCACACCCATGAGCCGGGTTGCGCCGTTCGCGAGGCCGAGGACGCGGGACAGATCGACAGCCTGCGCCTGGAGACGTTCCAAAACCTGGCGTCATCCATGCGCGTGAGTGCCCAAATGCTCGACCCAGATGTCCATTTGTAATTGAATTTTCCTATGACAGCCGTCTTCCAAATGTTCGGGAGGCGGCTTTTTTGCTGCCAAAGCGCCCCGAAATATGCGTTTTGCCGACGTTCTGACCAAAACCTTGCCACGAGCTTGACGGGCTGGTCAGCTTTTGGTCAGCAATTGGTTTGACACGTAAAACCAAGATTGCGATTGCGCCGCTTTGCGCCCTAGTCGCCCAGACAATGGTGGTACGGGCATTTGCCCGGTGCTACCTTGAGAGGAGCGGCCGTGAACAAGAGCAAGCGCATCGCCATCAGTCTGGTCGCGGGCGTGCTTGCCGCGGCGCTCTGCATGGTCTACGGCTCGTCGATCCGCTCGCAAGCCGAGCAGGCCCAGGCCGAGACTTTGGCAAAATACGGCGGCGACCGCGTTGAGGTGTGCGTCGCGGCGCGCGATATCGATGCGGGCGAGACCCTCGACGAGACTAATGTCATAACTCAGGAATGGCTGGCGAGTCTGTTGCCGCGTGATGCGGCGACCGAGCTGCGTCAGGTGCGCGGCGACGTGACGACCTCGCGCATTCCCAAAAACGCCGTGATTTGCAATGTCTACACCAAGGCCGAGAGCCACAAGCTCGAGGTGCCTAAAGGCAAGGTTGCCGTTTCGGTGGCGGTCGATGCCGAGCACTCGGTCGGCGGCGCCACGGGCGTGGGCAGCTATGTGGACGTGTACGTGCAAAAAGATGGCGTGACCGATCGTTTGTGCGGAGCGTACGTGATCGATACCAGCGAAGATGCCGGCACCACGCGTGAAGGCAAGATCGAGTGGGTGACGCTGGCGGCAGACCCCGAAGACGTCAAGGAATTGCTGGGAGCCTCGGGAAAGGGAACGGTCAGCTTGACGATTCCCGCCACGGCGCGCGGCAAAAAGAGCGGAGGCGACGAGTGATGAAGGCGATCTGGCTTGCGTGCTGCGCGTGCGGCGATTACGGGCTGCTGCAGCAGGAAGTCGAGGGTCGCGATGTGGGCGCGCAGGTGCTTCGCGTGGGCGACCTGGACGGGCTGGTATCCATGGCGCGGGCGTTTCCGTCGCGCCGCGGTGCCGCCATCATCGCGGCGTCTCTGTTCGATACCGAAGACGTGCGGAAGACCGTTGCGCGCCTGACGGCCGAGGGCCGTGTGAGTCGCGTCGTCGTGTTGATCGAGACACTCGACCCGTCGGATATCGAAGGGCTGTTTCGCGCGGGGGCGACCGAGGTCATCGCTGCGCACAGTTTGTGCGGCAACGGGCGCGCGGGTGAGGGAGCAGTTGATTCCGATCGGCGCATGACGATTGAGCCCGATGCTTTTGTTGATAGGGAACCCGGGGCGCCTCGCGCTACAAGAGGCCCGCGTGTTGATGAATATGGAAAAGCGGAAGCCGAGCATGGTCGGCGCCCCCGGGACCCCCTTGCATACGATGACGCTGGAGGGCCGGTACCGTATGGCGATGACGTTCTGGCTGAAGATATGGGATACGTGCACGGCGTAAATCTGGCCGATGAGCTCGACGAGGTCGAGGGTTTTGCCGGGGCTGGCGAGTCGCGTGCCGCTGCGTCTTTGGCTTCGGAACCGCAGCCCGGGCAGCCTGCCATGCCGGCTTGGGCTCAGCGCGTGACCGCGGCGGGGGAGACGGGGATGTTATCGCCCGCGTCCGTGTCGCCGGTTTCTGCACCGTCAGCCCCCGCGCTGTCGGCGGACGCTTCGATTTCGTCGTGTCGGGCACCGGTCGTCTGCGCCGTTTCGGGTTCGGGCGGTTGCGGCAAGTCGACGATCGTTGCCACCATGGCACATGCGGCATCGCTGTTGGGTTTGCGTGCCGCTGTGCTCGACTTGGACCTCATGTTTGGAAACCTATACGATCTGCTGGGTGTCGATGCCCCGCACGATATGGCGACGCTTATCGAGCCGTCGGCGGCGGGCGCACTTGCCGAGCCGGATATCGTGGCCGCATCGATGCGCGTCGCCCCGGGCATCACGCTCTGGGGACCTGTCGCGGCCCCCGAGAAGGCCGAGCTCATGGCACGTCCGGTGGAGCTATTGCTCGATGTTTTGCGTCGCGAATCCGACGTGGTCTTTGTCGACACCTCGGTCTTTTGGGGTGATGCCGTGGCTGCCGCGGTGGCGGCGAGCGACCGTTGCCTGGTCGTAGGCGATGCGGCAGTATCGTCCGCGACATTCGCTTCGCGCGTCATTGAGCTGGCGAGCCGTGTGGGCGTGCCACGCACGCGCATGAGTGCCGTGTTCAACCGGTTTGGTGCGCGCGGTGCCGACGAGGACGTCGCCATGCGCTTCGAGATCGCCTGCGCACTGAGCTCCAAGATCCGCATCGCCGATGGCGGTCAGGACTTGGCCGCGCTCATGGCATTCGGTCGCGCCGACGAGGCAGTGGGGCAGACGAGCGCTTTTGCGACCAGCGTGCGCGAGGCCACGCGCGAGATGCTCGTGGAGCTGGGCTGCGCCGTCGGTCCCTGGAGCGATATGGTCGCCGACCGCGCGACCCGCACCGAGCGCCCGCGCATCCGTCTTCCCTGGTCGCGTGAGGGTGATTCGCGATGAGTCTGCAGACGAGGATTAAAGCCGCCGGCGCGGCCGCCGCGGCTGCCCCCGTTGATGCGGGACGCCGCCGTGCCGTTAAACGCCGCACCAAGCGTGCGGTGATGGACCGCATGGGCTACGACGAGGTGGCGCGCATCAGTGCCTACGTCGACCCGGCCCTTGCCCGCTCTGAGCTGCGTCCGGCGGTGGAAGCGGCACTCAACGTGGAAGAGCCGATCGACTTGGCGACGCCTGAGCGTGAGACCATCATCGACGAGATCCTAGATGACGTGGTGGGCCTGGGACCGCTGCAACCGCTCATCGAGGACGGCACCGTTACCGAAATCATGATCAACGGCTGTCGCTCAACCTTTTTTGAGCGCAGTGGCGTTTTGTATCCCATCGAGCACGCGTTTGAGGACGACGAGCAGATTCGTGTGCTCATCGACCGCATCATCTCGCCGCTCGGCCGTCGTATCGACGAGCGCAGTCCCATCGTCAACGCCCGCCTCAAGACGGGCTATCGCGTCAACGCGGTGATTCCACCCGTGGCGATCGACGGGCCAATCCTCACCATCCGTAAGTTCTCGGACCGTATCTGTTCGTTGGATGAGCTTGTGGGGTTGGGGTCGCTGCCGCTTTGGTATGCGCAACTGCTGTCGTGCGCGGTGTCGTTGCGGCAGGACTTGGCGGTTGCGGGAGGCACGGGGTCGGGCAAGACCACGCTGCTCAACGCGCTGTCGTGCGAGATTTCCACCGGCGAGCGCATCGTGACGATCGAGGATTCTGCCGAGCTCAAGTTTGCACATCACCCACACGTTGTTCGTCTGGAGGCGCGTGAGGCGTCAATCGAGGGCGAGGGTGCGGTGACGATTCGCGACTTGGTGACCAATGCCCTACGTATGCGCCCCGACCGCATCGTCGTGGGCGAGGTGCGCGGTGCCGAGTGCTGCGACATGCTGCAGGCCATGAACACGGGCCATGACGGCTCGCTCACCACGCTCCATGCGGGTACCGAGCAGGAGACCGTGGTTCGCCTGACGCTGCTTGCGCGCTACGGCATCGATTTGCCGAGTGAGCTTATCGAAGAGCAGATCGCCATGGCGCTCGACGGCATCGTGATGTCCGAGCGTCATGCAGATGGCAGGCGCTTTGTGGCCTCATATTCGGGGGTTCACCGCGGCGCGTCGGGCGGTGTTGAGCTCGAACGCTACGTGACGTTCGATGCCGCCGAACGCACCTGGACGCTCGACCGCGAGCCGCCGTTTATTGCGGAGGGCTTGCGGTCGGGAACGCTCACGCAAGAGGAGGTGGACGAATGGAGATTGCTATGCCCCTCGTCGTAGGGGGTTTGGCGGGGCTTTCTGTCGCGACGGCGTGTGGGGCAGAGCCTCGTGTGCCGCGGATGCCACCGGCGGAGCTGGCGCGCCAGACGCTCGAATCGATGGCGGAGAAGCTGCCCCGTGAGTTGGCGGAAAACGACCTGCTGACAAAGATTGCCCGCTCGTGGGCGTCGCTGATCCCCGCAGATCGCCTTGGGCTCGCTATTGAGGATAACGCGGCTCGTCTGGCATTTCTGCTGCTGTCGAGCGGTATCTGCAGCGTTTTGCTGGCCGTTGCGTCGTTGTCGCCCATCGGCTTTGTCTTGGGGCTGGTGGCGCCGTTTGGCGTGGGCGCCGCGCGTGACACCTTCGATCGCCGACGCGAACAGCATGATGTAGAAGAGGCCATGCCCGAGGCATTCACAGCGTTATCCATGTCGCTTGCCTCGGGGCATTCGCTGGCACAGGGCATGCGCTTTGTGGGCGCCCATGCGCAAGAGCCGGTGCATACCGAGTTTTTGCGGGTGGCGGCGGCAATCGATTGCGGTATCTCGGCGACCGACGCACTCGATGACCTACTCGTTCGCATCGATGCCCCCGGCCTTTCGCTTGTCACCTTGGCGCTCAAAGTATCGCAGCGTACCGGGGCTCCGCTTGCCGGCTTGCTGTCCGAGGCGTCGAGCATGGTGGGTGAGCGCATTGAGCTCAAACGCCGTCTGGACGTTAAGACGTCACAGGCGCGTATGTCGGCACACATGGTTGCGGCGATGCCGGCGGGCATGTGCGCGGTACTGGCTTTGCTTTCGGCAGACTTTCGCCGCGGTCTTGCGACGCCGGCTGGTGCGGGCGCCGTGGCGCTGGGACTTGCCCTCAACGTCGTTGCCCTGGTAGTTATCCGGCGCATTATGCGGGTGGAGCTATGAGCGCCCTGGTCGGGGCCGCGGCTTGTCTGTGTGCCCTGAGTGTATTTGCCGCGACAGGTTTGGAGCGTGCGGATGCTCGCAAGATTGCAGAGACGTGCAAGCGTGAAGCGGTACTGGTCATTGCTGCGGGCTACTCGGTGATTGATACCCTGACTGCGCGAATGAAGGGCGCGATTGGGGCGGGCGGCCCGGCGCGGGTGTCGCTCGGTGAGGTGTCCGAGATGATCGACGTGGTGCGCCTGGGGCTTTCTGCCGGCCTTTCGTTTGACGCGGCGCTCGAAATTTTCTGTGCCAATCGTCGGTCGGTGCTGGCCGTTCGTCTTGAACGAGCTTGCATGGCGTGGCAGGTGGGCGTGGGGACGCGCGAGGCCGAGCTGTTGGCTGCCGCGCGTGATTTGGACGTGAGGGCGCTCGAGACCTTTGCCATCACGGTGGGGCAGGCGCTTGCGCTGGGCGCCCCGCTGGCCGAGACGCTGGCTGCTCAAAGTCGCGAGATTCGTGCGGCCCATCGCGCCGCAGTCGAGCGCGAGATCGAGCGCGCGCCGGTCAAGTTGCTGATTCCCACCGGCACGCTCATCTTGCCGGCGTTGCTTCTGTCCATATTGGGCCCGCTGCTGGGAGCAGGCGGGATGATGTAGGGAGGAATACATGAACACGATGACCGACATTGCGGGCAAGGCTTGGAGCTGGGCATTTTGCCGGGCAATCCGCGCTCGCCAGCGTGCCAAGGCGCTGTTGCGGGAGGAGAACGCGCAGGGCACTACCGAATACGCCATCTTGGTCGGCGTGCTCGTGGTGATCGCGATTATCGCCATCGTCGCGTTTAAGAGCAAAGTCGAAGAACTATGGAACGCGATCAAAGACGGCATCAACAGCCTGTAGGAGGCAGGCAGCCTGTTGGTTCGCCGCTGGTGCTCGTCTGTTTGCTCGTGGCAATAGCGGTGACGCTTTGGGGGCTGGGTGTTGCGCGACAGCAGCGTCCAGGCGCTACTGCCGATTTGGAATCGGGTTCGGCGGCGGTGTCACAAGCAGAAGGCGCGGGAGATATGGGCGGTCAGAATGCCGCCGTCACGGCTCGTACCTTTTTGCAGGCGCTCGACGAGCGGGCCGCCAGCGCGACGGAGCCGTCTGCAGACAACGCGATCGCGGTTCGACTCGCATGGTCCGAGGACCGGCCGATGACCGAGGCGGCGGCAGACCTGTTGCGCGCCTACCGTGAGGTGCCCACGGCCCAGCTCGCCCTGAGCGGCTATCTCGATATTAAGGGCAACGTATGGGGCGCCATCGTGCGCGATGGGCGAGGCTGGGTCGACATGGTGACGGTTGCCGCGGATGCCGGCGATGCCTCGTGCCGCCTGCGTGCCGTGCGTCTGGTTCCGCAAACAACGGAGTCAAAGGAGGGGTCGTGAAATGCATGGTGTCCTGTGTGAGGAATCTGCTCAGTCGACCGTCGAATACGCCATCGTCACCGTGGCGCTGTTATCGATTGTGCTGGCGATTGCGGGGCTTTGGCGCGCTGGCACCGATGGGCGCTTGGCGGCACTGGTCGAGCGGGCAGCGTCTCATGGCGTCGCCCCGTCGTCGGTTATCGATGCCGCGACGGGTGCCAAGGACATCGCTCTGTATTGATATCGCGTGCGAGGATCGGGCGCAGTCTACGGTCGAGGCCGCCTTTTTGCTGCCGACGTTTTTGACGCTTATCTTGCTCGCGTTGCAGCCGGTGTGCCTGCTCTATACGCGCGCGGTCATGGAGTCTGCTGCCGCCGAGACCGCGCGGCTTATGACCACGACGACGGTGGAGGACGACGATGACCTTAAGGAGTTCACTCGCCGCAGACTTGCCGCGGTGCCCAACGTCTCGATTTTTCATGCCGGCGGGCCGCTGTCGTGGGATATCGAGTTGGGGCGGGCCGGTGCCGGCGTCGTTTCGTCCGTGTCTGTTGCCGGCGAGGTTAAGCCGCTGCCCGTGATCGGTGCATTTGTGCAGGCCATGGGCAACGCGGGTGAGGGCGGCTATGTCGAGCTCAAGGTCGACGTCTCGTATCGATCGCGTCCCGAATGGCTGGAGGGAGATTATGATTCATGGATTGCTGCATGGAATTAGGCGCTGCCTACTGCGAGCGACGCAAGGGTTTGCGGCCCGCCGTCGACCAGGCGCTCGCCGCAAGCGGGGCGGCTTTATGGGCCGTGCCGGTATCGACTTGTTTATCGAAGACGGTGCCTATACCACGCTCTCCTCTGCGGTTGTCATTCTGGTGGTGCTTACGCTGCTGTTTTCGTCGACCGCGGCGATATGGAGCATGTCGCGCGCCGGAGACACCCAGGTGGCGGCCGATAGCGGTGCACTGGCGGGCGCCAACGTGGTGTCGTCCTATCACACGGCCGCCACGGTGGTGGATGCGAGCATTTTGAGTTTGGGCCTGGCGGGGTTTGCCACGATCGGCACCGGCTTGGTCGCCATCCTCATTCCGGGCGCCGAGGTTGTCGGCAGCGATATCATCGATACGGGAACCCAGATCATTAAAACGCGTAACAAGTTTGCCAAAAGCGCGGCAAAGGGCCTGCAAAAGATCGAGACCGCCTTGCCGTACCTGGTTGCCGCGCGCGCCATGCAGGCAGTATCGGCGCAGGATACCGACGGCGTGACCTATACCGGTACGGCGCTTGCCGTGCCCAGGACATCCGAGTCGGATTTTGTTGCGCTCGAAGGATCCGAAATCTCGACCGATACCATTAAAGATGCGTCGGAAGATCTGGAGCGCGCGGCCGAGGAGCTACAAAAAGCATCGGAGGAGACGGCGAAGGCCAAAGAGCGCGCCTGGCTTGCGGATTGCGGTGGGTCGGATAAAGGTTCGGTCGGCAGCTGTTCGTGTATGTGGGAGCGCGCAAAAAGCCTAACGGATCTCTCCGGTGTTCAAAATCCGCATTACTCATCGAGCGTTACGTGGGAGCCCCAGGTTGCCCTTGATCGCGCGAAGGACTACTACCATCGGCGTCTGACAAATGAGAAGCCCCAAGGATCGAGTGTCGAGATGAAGGCAGAGTCTGCGGCGCGTAAGGCGTTCTATACCTATGCGAGCGCGGAGGTCGATCGGGCATATATAACCGAGAACGGAGACAGGGTTTCCTCCTATATTCCGCTGCTGCCGCGCAACTCTGATGAGGTTCGGGCAACGGAACTCTATACCGATGCGGTGTGGCCGACGAGCGTGAACGATGACAAGGCGTATCTGCATTACGGGACGACCTGTCCTAACTATAAGAAAGGAACGCCGAGCGGATTTGCTTCGGTTGCCGATTACGATGGGCAGGATAAATGCAGCAAATGCCATTTTGGCGTTTCGTCGCTTGGTGCCGTTGCGGCGCCTTCAACCTCTATCGAAAACGGCTTCGAGTATCACTTTGATAAGTTTAAAGACGCCCTGGAGGACTACGTCGACTGTCGCAACAAGGAGCTTGAGCTCGAGCGTCAGACCGAGGACGAAGCCGACCGTGCGGGCAATGCGTTCGATACCGCCATCAAAGAACTATCTGGTGAGCGCCCGCGCATCGCCCCGCCCGGTCGCAACGGCGTAGTCGCCTTTGCGGTCTCGGGCGCCATCTCCAGTCCCGACGAGCTCAACTCTTCGTTTAACACGGCAGTTGAGCTTGGCGATCGTGGTGCAATTTCTGCTGCAGTGCTGGCGCCCGACGATGCGACCGCGCAGAACAACGTGCTCGCGCGTTTCTTCTCGACGCTGGAGGAGCGTTCGGGCGGCGTTGCCGGCGTGCTCGATGGCGTTATGGATGTTTGGGGCCGCCTGCTTGTGGGGTACGGAGACATCCAGGGTGCGGCCGACGAGCTTATGGGAGAGCTGATCGGTGGCTTGGGAGGGAGTAGCGGCGCGTTGGGCTCCATCGCGTCCTGGCTCGGTGACACCGTCTCGTCCTCCGTGGCGGCGCTGGGACTCGAACCGTGCGATTTGCGTCTGCGAAAACCGGTGCTGACCGATACCGCCAATGTCATCAAGAGTCCGGGGTCCGATATCGCAGGCATCTCCAAAACTCAAGATATCCTGCGAAAAATCCCCTTGGGCGTGACTGACCCCAAGGCACTTTGCGAGGCCTTGGAATATCACGTCGAGCGCACCATCAGCGGCGCGGTGTTCACCATCGCCGAGATCCCGCTGCCCGGCGGCGGCTCCATCCCGCTCACTGTCGATGTTGCCACGCTGGTGGGAGCTTTTGGCGGTGGGTCGTAATGGGCGTTCACACGGGCTTGCGCGAGGAGCGTGCCCAGGCGACGGTCGAGATGGCCGTGGTCACGCCTGTCCTGCTCGTGCTGGCTTTCATCGCGTACAACATCATGATCTTTGCCGGCGCGGTCGCGCGCTTCGACCGCGTGGTGCCCGACATCGTGCTTGCGCACGCTGTGGCGCCGGGTGGGGAGGGTGACGAGAGCTCCATTGACGCTTCCACGACCGTTCAAGCTCAGATTCAGGATGCCATGGAGGGATATGACCTACAGGTCGAGGTCTCGAGCGAGCAAGGCGCGGCGTCATCGGATGGTGGTCTGCTCTCTCTTTCTGGCACGTTTAGGACCTATACCTGCACCATGCACTACGAGCCGTGGCCGAGTTCGCTGAGCATCGCCGGCGTTTCCCTGGGGGCGCCGGCGATGCTCACACATGAACGTGCGGTGACGGTCGATCCATGGCGTCCGGGGGTGGTCATGTGACCGCGGTCTCGTCCTATATCGCCTACGCACGGGCGCTCAACAGGTTGGGCTGGACGCCGGCCGAGTTTGTGGTGGCGGAGTCGTTTACCGTGCGTCTGCGCGGCATGCTGGGACGGCGGCCGATTGCTGCCAGCGGGCTGCCGCTTGTCATGGCGTTTCCGCGCTGCTTCTCGGTTCACACCTGCTTTATGGCCTATCCCATCGATATCGCCTTTATCGACCGTAGCGGCAACGTCCTCGTGTGCTACGAAAACGTTCGTCCTTGGCACGCGTGCTCTCACCCAGGTGCCTGGGCAGTACTGGAACGCCCTTCAATCATTGTTTCGCCCCCTGCCTTTCAACGGGTGCCGGCTTAAGAATTGGCGACAGCGGAATTTCGTCATACGAAATTGGGTAAGATGGGGGAGGAAATGCATGGATGTCGAGATTCATCCCAACGCCAAAAAGCACCTGACGGAAAAGCAGGTGCTTAGCGCTTGGCTTGCGGTTACCGAGTGCATTCGTCGCGAGTCGGAAGACGAGCCGCCGAGATGGCTTGCGATTGGATGGCTTCCGGACGGACGGAGTGTGGAGCTCGTTGCGGTCGAACTTATTCGTGGATGGCTCATTATTCATGCCTTGTCTCCGGTTCAGAAGAAATTCTGGCAAGAGATCGAGCGAGCTCGGCAAAGGGGTCGATGATGGGCGAGACATATACGACCGCTAGTGGTCAGGTTGTAACGGATGAAATGATTGACGCGTGGTGTGAGTCGTACGAGCGCGGAGAGTTTCCGGATGGCGAACACACCGTTGGCGGAATCGTGCATGGACGGCCTCCACTCTCAGGTGAGGGAACGGCAACGCTATCGGTCAAGATTCCTCTGGGAATGAAGGAGGCTATTCGTCGACGGGCGGCTGCCGAGGGGATGACGCCAAGTGAGTTTGCCCGTGCGGCCCTGAGTGAAAAACTTCTTGCGGCCGGTTGATGCTTCTGACGTGCCGTTCTATAGGAGCGAGATTGTGGCCGATGCCGCGCTCAAAAACTTTTTTAAAATTCTCGGTTGACCGGAGCGCGTCCTTGGTTATACTAATCAAGCCTTGAAACAAGGCACACCTCAAATGGCTGGGTAGCTCAGTTGGTAGAGCAGAGGACTGAAAATCCTCGTGTCAGGGGTTCGATTCCCTTCCCCGCCACCTTGAATTGACTAGGACCTCTGCAAAGGGGTCCTTTTCTTTTACCGAGGGCTCCTGCGGAAACTGCATCCCGGAATAAAGCCTCAAAGCGGGATGCGCGGATTCCGTCTGCCCGGACATTCCTCCCACTTTTGCGCCACTTTGTAGACCGTTCGGTCGCCTGTCCGCACGCGCGGGTATACTCAAAACGATACTTTTCCTATGCAATACGATGCAGGTTCGACCTGCGCGATTCGAAGGGGGCCGTGATGGAGAGGATTCTCGGCGTTAATCTCTCTGGCTGGTTTATTCCCGAGCCCTGGGTGACCCCGTCGCTCTATGCAGCGACCGGAGCATCCAATGCAGCCGAGCTGCAGGAGGCTATGGGCACCGCTGCCTATAACGAGCGCATGCGTCGCCATTACGAGACGTTTGTGAGCGAGGACGATTTTCGTCGTATGGCGCAGATCGGTCTCAACGCCGTGCGCCTGCCGGTGCCGTGGTATGCCTTTGGCTCGCAGGAGTCCGACGCTTCCTACATCTCGGTCGTCGATTATATCGACCGTGCTATTGAGTGGGCCGCCAAGTACAACATCCGCGTACTGCTCGATCTGGCGACGGTACCCGGCGGTCAGGGCGATTCCAACGATTCGCCCACGACGCCGGAAGTCGTCGCTGAGTGGCATTCGTCCACCAATGGCCGTCACGTTGCGCTCGATGTGCTCGAGCGCCTGGCCGATCGCTATGGTGAGGCCGAGAGCCTGCTGGGCATCGAGCTGTTGGATACGCCGCAGATGAGCGTACGCAAGAGCCTCTTTACCATGACGGACGGTATTCCGGCGCACTACCTGCGCAACTTCTATCGTGACGCGTACGAGCTCGTTCGTTCGTATATGCCCGAGGACAAGATCGTCGTCTTTTCCTCTTCGGGACACCCTGGCGAGTGGAAGCACTTTATGCGCGGCGCCAAGTATAAGAACGTCTACATGGACCTTCACCTGTACCATTACCGCGACGAGTATGCGCTCGACATCACGAGCCCCCGCGGTCTGACGACGGCGATTTCGCGCAACAAGCGTGAGCTCAAGGAGGCAATCTCGGCCGGATTCCCCGTTTTGGTTGGTGAATGGTCGGGTGCGGCGATTTTTGCCAACTCGTCGGTTACGCCCGAGGGCCGTAATGCCTACGAGCGTGTGTTTATCGCCAACCAGCTGGCATCGTTTGCGCCGGCGGCTGGCTGGTTCTTCCAAACGTGGAAGACCGAGAAGCGTATTGCAGCATGGGACGCCCGCGCGGCGCTCGGCACGCTCGAGCGCGGCATGATTGAATAGGTTGATATGACGCAAAACAGCGCCCGCACGGGCAAACTCTATGTAGTCGGTACGCCCATCGGTAACCTGGGCGACCTGTCTCCGCGCGTCGGCGAGGCATTTGCCGCCGCCGACGCCGTCTGCTGCGAGGACACGCGTGTGACCTCAAAGTTGCTGATGCACCTAGGCATCTCCAAGCCGCTCGTTCGTTGCGACGAGAACGTGATCGCAAGTCGCGCCGCCGGCCTGGTCGACCGTCTGCTGGCGGGGGAGACCCTCGCCTTTGCCTCAGACGCCGGTATGCCGAGTGTGTCTGATCCCGGCCAGGCGCTGGTCGAGGCGGCGCGCGAGGCGGATGTGCCTGTCGAGGTTATTCCCGGCCCATCTGCTTGCGTCACGGCGCTCGTATCGTCCGGTATTCCCTGCGAGCATTTCTTCTTCGAAGGCTTTTTGGGTCGCAAGCACGGCGACCGCGTGCGCCGACTGCAGCGCCTTGCCGTCGTCCCCGGCGCGCTCATCTTCTACGAGTCTCCACATCGCATCGTCGCGACGCTCGAGGCCGTGGCCGAGGTCTTTCCCCAGCGCGATATTGCCGTCTGCCGCGAGCTTACCAAACTGCACGAGGAAGTCTTGCGTGGATCTGCCGCCCAGCTAACCGAGGAGCTGCGTGCCCGTGGCGAGGTAAAGGGCGAGATCGCGCTGGTCATCGCGCCGCCGAGTGAGGACGAGGAGGCCGGTATCGCGCCGGTTGGAGCCGCAGCGGCAGACCCCGACGAAGCCCTACGCGAGGACATTCGCGCCGCGCTCGAGGAGGGGGAGCCCGCCTCCGCGGTGGCAAAGCGCCTGTCTCAGAAGTATTCGCGCCGCAAGCGTGATGTCTATGCCATGGTGCTCAATATGCAATAGATGGAGGATATCCAGCCCTTGCGCTAGAATCATCCCCTGTATGCAACGTTTTTCTGGAGGACAAACCCCATGGATCAAAGCAAGCCTTCGTTCTTTATCACGACGCCCATCTACTACGTCAACGCCGATCCGCACCTGGGCACGGCTTATTCCACCATCATCGCCGACGTCCAGGCTCGCTATCGTCGCTCTGCCGGCTATAACGTCAAGTTCCTGACTGGCATGGACGAGCACGGCGAGAAGGTCGCCGAGGCTGCAGCCAAGCACAACATGACGCCGCAGGAGTGGACCGACAGCCAGGCTCCGCACTTCAAGGAGCTGTGGAGCAAGCTCGAGATTTCCAACGACGACTTCATCCGCACCACCGAGCCGCGCCAGCACCATGCGGTGCAGTATCTGTGGGAGCGCATGAAGGAGTCCGGCTACCTGTATAAGGGCAGCTACGATGGTTGGTACTGCGTGCCTGACGAGACCTACTTCACCGATACGCAGGTCCAGAAGGGCGACGAGGAGTACGGCAGCGTCGGCCAGCACCTGTGCCCCGATTGCCACCGTCCGCTCGAGCGCGTGCAGGAGGAGTCCTACTTCTTTAAGCTCTCTGCGTTCCAGGACAAGCTGCTCAAGCTCTATGACGAGCACCCCGATTTTGTCGAGCCCGCGTTCCGCATGAACGAGGTGCGCAGCTTTGTCGAAGGCGGCCTCAACGACCTTTCCGTGAGCCGTACGAGCTTTGACTGGGGCATTCAGGTTCCGTTCGACGAGGGCCACGTGACCTACGTGTGGTTCGACGCGCTGCTCAACTATATGACGGCCGTCGGCTACGGTGTCGATACCGACGAGGCCCGCGCCGAGCTGGCCTATCGCTGGCCTGCGCAGTTCCATATTGTGGGTAAGGATATCATCCGCTTCCACTGCGTTATTTGGCCGGCCATGCTCATGGCCATCGGCGAGGCCCTGCCCGAGCACGTCTTTGCCCACGGCTTCCTGACCGTGCGCAATGCCGAGACCGGCAAGGCCGAGAAGATGTCCAAGAGCCGCGGCAACGCTATCGCTCCGCAGGACGTTATCGACATGCTGGGCGTCGAGGGCTATCGCTACTACTTTATGACCGACGTGGTGCCCGGCACCGACGGCGCCATCAGCTTCGAGCGCATGGAGCAGGTCTACAACGCCGACCTGGCCAACAGCTGGGGCAACCTCATCTCGCGTTCGCTCAACATGAGCGGCAAGTACTTTGACGGTTGCGCGCCCGCCAAGCCCGCATCGTTCGACGCGTTCGACAACCCGCTGGCAAAGATCGCCGACGGCCTGGTCGATCGCTACATGGCCAAGATGGACGTGCTCGATTACGGCGGAGCCAAGGACGAGGTCATGGAGCTCATCCACGCTGCCAACCACTACATCGAGGACTCCGAGCCTTGGGCGCTTGCCAAGGGCGAGGCCAAGGCTGACGAGCTGGCATTTGTGATCTACAACCTGCTCGAGGCCATCCGCATTGCCGCTCACCTGCTGATGCCGCTCATGCCCCAGACTTCTGCCGAGGCCCTGCGTCGCCTGTCCTGCGAGGACGAGGCCGCGAGCGACGACCTCAAGGGCATTTGCGCTTGGGGCCTGCTTGCCGGTGGTCAGCCCGTCGAGAAGGGCGAGCCGCTGTTCCCGCGTCTGGGCTAAGCCGCTGCGCGCCATATCGGCAATTTGCTGTTTAGATGTAAGGGCATGGCCGCAACGGTCCATGCCCTTTTGTTTCAAGACGCCGCCACCATGCTAAGGAGGCAACTATGACAACTTCGCCTTTGGCAAACCCCACGGCAACTAGGGAGCTGCTAGAGGAGTTTGGCCTTGCGACCAAGCATCGCCTGGGCCAAAACTTCCTGATCGACAACCATGTGATCGAACGTATCTGTGAGCTCGCTGAAATTGCGGGCGATGAGCGCGTGCTTGAGGTCGGCCCGGGTTGCGGCACGCTGACGTTGGCCCTGCTGCAGGAGGCGGCGTGCGTCACATCGATCGAGGCCGATCCCGAGCTTGAGCCGGTGCTTGACGCCCATGCCGCCGACTATGCCAACTTCCGCTTTATCGTGGGCGATGCGCTCAAGGTGACGCCGGAGCAGATTGAGCAGGTCGCCGGTGGTGAACCCACGGTGTTTGTCGCGAATCTGCCCTATAACGTGGCGGCGACGATCATCCTTCAATTCTTCCAGACGATGCCCGCGCTCAAGCGCGCCGTCGTCATGGTGCAAAAGGAAGTTGCCGATCGTATTGCCGCAACGCCGGGCAACAAGACCTATGGCGGCTACACGGCAAAGCTCGGCCTGTATGCGCAGGTGACGAGGCGCTTTGAGGTGCCGCCGCGCTGCTTTATGCCGGCGCCGCATGTGGATTCTGCCGTAGTGCGCATCGATCGCGTTGACGGAGTGGTACCCGAGGACATCGACCGCGAGTTTGTGGCCCGTGTGATCGACGCTGCGTTTGCTCAGCGCCGCAAGACGATTCGCAACTCCATGAGCGCCAACGGCTTTGCCAAGGACGCGCTCGACGCCGCCTTTGAGGCCTGCGGTATCGCACCTACCACGCGCGCCGAGACGCTCGATGTTGCCGATTTTGTCCACCTGGCACAGGAGCTTTCCCATGACGCCTAATGCCGAACGCGTGACGTTTACCAAGAAAAAGAAGACGGTCGCCTGTCCGGAGCCTCTGGCGCCGCTTGCCGATACTCATGCACATCTGCTCTCGTTTTGGGGCAAGGAAGTGCCCGAGACGCTTGTACGCGCCAAAGCTGCGGGCGTCGACCTGTTGGTGACGGTCTTCGATCCCATTGCCGATAAGCGCAGCGTGGCGGACTATAGCGACTGGCTGACGCACGAGATTCTGCCGATGCAGGATATTCCACAGATCAAGTATCTCGCTGGCGTTCACCCTTATGGCGCGCCGGATTATACCGACGACATTCACGCACAGGTCGTTGCCGCGCTCGACGATCCGTTGTGTGTTGGCATCGGCGAAATTGGCCTGGACTACCACATGGACTATGACGACGATGTCGCGCCGGCGCCTCATGACGTGCAGATTGATTGCATGGCACGTCAGCTTGAGGTTGCCGTACGACGCAATGTGCCGGTAGAGCTGCATCTGCGTCATGAGGACACGGACGAGGAGCGCACCTCGCATGTAGACGCCTACAACGTGTTGCGCGAGGTCGGCGTGCCCCAGGCCGGTTGCGTGCTGCACTGCTTTGGCGAGGACCGAGCCACGATGGAGCGCTTTGTGGATTTGGGTTGTTACATCGCCTATGGCGGCGCGGCTACCTTTAAGCGCAACGACGACGTGCGCGAGGCATTCGCGGCAACCCCGCTCGACCGTATTTTGTTCGAGACGGATTGTCCCTATATGGCGCCGGAGCCCATTCGCGGTCTTGAGTGCGAGCCTGCAATGATTTCCATCACAGCAAACGCGCTGGTCAACGACCGCGTCGATCGTACCGGCGAGGACGCTGAGGCAATCGCTCGAGCCGCCTGGGAAAATGCCTGCAAACTTTTTCAAAAATAGTTCTTGCGTTCGCGGTGGCGCTCCGTTATTCTAATTCCTGCACGCGGGCGTGGCGGAATTGGCAGACGCGTACGGTTCAGGTCCGTATGGGGGCAACCCCATGAAGGTTCAAGTCCTTTCGCCCGCACCATTGAATGAAAGAGCTCCCAGCAATGGGAGCTTTTTTGTTATGGGCCCACCGCAGGGACTTGAACCTGCGAAGGAGCGAGCGTAAAAAAACGCGGAGCGTTTTTAGCGAGCTGGCGAGGACGCCGGCAGGCTGTAATTACGGATCCAATGCCGATATTTCGTATGTCCGTAACCCCAGTGGGCAAAAAACATCAAATATGAGTACTGTCACAAGGACAGTTGCATTTCTAAAGCTCCTTATTCCGAAACCTACGCAACAGATGTACGTTAATTTGACTCTAGTTTGAGGCAAAACAGGTCAATTTGGAAGGATCTCGGGTGGCGCGCGCAGACGTGGTGTAAGAGCGTCCTGAGGTCCGTCGCTGCAAGTCCCGATATTACTCCTTCTTGAGACCGCGCCTCTCGACTATCTCGTCCACTATCTCCCTGGCG
>ERZ772867.109-NODE-109-length-115718-cov-5.639945_pt1 | contig 115718 bp, 119 predicted proteins | sample MGYA00511341_ERZ772867 | MGnify/ENA primary metagenome ERZ772867 (study PRJEB29015, sample SAMEA2737707) | human gut metagenome | biome: human gut; feature: human-associated habitat; material: faeces | place: China | collected 2012 ... | reverse complement strand
TCCATCGACAGGGACGGTAACTCGCCCCGGTTATTTCGCTAACCTATGATAGAAAGGTCTTTTTTTACCCCTTCCACATCAAGTTTTTTATTTTCCATATTTTTGAGCATAACAGCCCTGTAACTAAAAGCATTATATACTCTTCCATCAAGAGTGACCTTATTGTTTTTGAATCTTTCTTCGTCACTTTTTCCGGAATCACAACAATAATAAAAATATTCTCCAAAACCGCTTATTTCTGTAAGGGCTCCGCGATCCCCCAGCTTCGTCTTTAGTTTCTCAAGAAACGTGGCCGGGGCAAAATTCTGAATCTTTTTCCGACGGATTTTTTTCACCGAATATTCTGCATCGCTCTTGTCCGGATCATAATTTTCTTTCTTGGTACGATAGCTTTTCTTCTCTACATAAATATCGTTCCCCATTTCGAGAATTTCTTTTATGACCACATTCTGTGTGATCGCCAAGGTTTCCCGGCGTTTTCTCGTCATTTCTTTTTTCTCTTTTGCGACTCTTTTATATTCACAGGATTTATTCCATGTGAGGCGCCCTCTTTTTATCATCCCGTTTTCTTCATAATTATTTGGATTATTCAATCTTCTGAGATATTCGATTCTTGCTTCTATCTCTTCCATTGCCTTTTCGTACTCTTTGAAGTTTTCGTCGAGTTTAAACATGCGGGACTCTTTATCTGATACTGCATAAACATTATTACCGTCAATCACAAGACCAACCTTGCCTTCGCCTCTTTTACACAAAGGCTCGCCTTTTTCGTCTGTTCTTTCGTATGGCGCTCCGTCAACCGTAAGCTGCACATAATATTTATACCCGTTCTCATAGGCTTTCCTAACCAGACGTACAATGAGAATTTTCCGAGAAATCATATCCCGATCGTAGTCCGTTCTCGTATCATATAAATAGACCTTTAGCGGTTTTGCCTTCGCCTTTTGGTTAGACAAATAGAGATAATACCCTTTTTCATCCTGCTTGAGCAATATTCCGCTCTTGCCGTTTGAAGCAAGGGAATTTAGCTCCCCAGGGCGTTTATATTTCACTTTTTTTCCATCCCCGTACAGGAATTTATCTATGCTCGACCATACAGGCGCGCCAATACCAACGCTGGCCATATTACTCGACACGTTTTTATTATAATATCTCGCGTGCTTTTGCGCAATTTTAGCAATTCCGAATTTCGTAAGCAATGCCTCTTGGTACTGCTTCTGTCTTTTATTAAAAATATCTTTAATCTCTTGCGGAATTTTTTCTCCCGCTTTTCTTCCAGAATAAAAAGCCCGGACTTTCTTTTGATCGTCCTGCCACTCTCTTGTATTTATAATCCGATTGTAATTTTTCATTGTCTCCGACAATGTGGCATTATAAACAGCCCTCGCGCATTCCATCTTTTTGTCTATAAGACTCTCCTGCCACGGCTCTGTTTTTAATCTCATTTCGAGAACGCTGCATACTCCCATTTTTATCCCCTTTCCTATTCGTCCCGAAGGCTCTCTATATATCCCTCAGAAAGCCCCGTGATTTCCGATATTTCTTTATCTGTCAGCGCGGTTTTGTTAAGAAGCCGGACGCTGATATTCTCCCGCTCGACATTTACCGCACTCGCTATTTTTTCCTCGATGTATTTTTGCATTAGTTCCGTCATATATTTTCCTCTTTTTATACAAATGCAAACAACACTATATTACTGCCTCTCTTATACAATCTATACTGTCACATATCCGCCACCCTATATAATGTCGCCCAAGCGGTTATATCCCCTCTTTTTATACAATCCCACGAAGAGGTTTTTTATTTCCCTGCTTCACCGAAAATCACTCAGGAGTGCTATATACTTCCTCTTTCTTACACAAAAATATTTTACTATGATGGTGAATCATTTTATGTCTCTATTATACTAAAAACTAAGGCGTATGTCAACGAAGGCAGAGAGCTTGTTATCCATGCGAAACGAGGGATATTACACCTAATCCGCTCGTCTCCCGCTCATCCCCACACATCCCCGCTCAAAAAGGAAAAGACCTCCTGCGGCAAAGCAGAAAGTCTTTAGGGATTCCCGCGCCTAAACGGAGGCACGGGGATTTATTGGGTTGTTTTTATTATAGCTATTTCGCAGGAATTGTCAACCTGAAGAATGAAGAAAAGCCCCGGAATCCATACCCGGAGCTTATCTTGGGGAGAAAAACAAAAAAAATTCTTCTCTTATTTTGGGGAGTAGAGGAAATATTACTTCCTCTTGTGTTTACGAATTTATTATAACGTATAACCGCTAATATGTCAACAACTTTTCTTTCGGTTTTCGGACTCCCGGATTGCTTTTACCTCGGCAACCCGAAGGTTTGTCGCCTCCGCGATCTTGCTGTCACTCAGTTTCGTAGAAACCAACTGCCGGACAATCCGAATCCTTGCTAATTCCGCCCCTCGAAGGAAGCCCTCGGTAAACCCCTCTTCGTATTCGGGAGTGTCCGGTTTTCCTTTTCCTTCCGCCACTCTCTTCGCCACTTCCGCAGCGTACTCTTTCTTCATCAACTCAAATACCTTATCACCCATAGTAGCCTCCTCCTTTGACCGGGACGGAGCGTCACGCTCCTACCCCTTGTTTCCTCTCGTCTTATTGTATCCTTTCGCAAACGCATTGTATGTAGAGATCGTATCCTTTTCCAAGGCGTTTATGGAATCATATCCGCTTCCCTGAAACGGGATAATTCTTATGGAAAAATCATCCCCGTATTTATAGTCCGCGTACACATCCCCGTTTCCCTTCCCGGTTAAATGGCTGTTTACCCGGTTGAAAACCTGCGTTCCCTGTCCTACATAGCACAAATTTTTAGTCTTGTTATGCAAAACATACACCCCGGGGAAGTTCTTTCCCTCCTTCCGAAGAGAGAAAAATTCCTTCGGTGTCAGTTCCGCCTCCTGATTCGCAAGATTTTTGATTTTCCGTATTCTCCTGCGCTTTGCAATTCCTCCGAAAATCATTTGTCCGAACAGTTCCAAAACCGCTAAAATCACAATAATCGCTATAAATCCCTCAAAAGTCATTTTTCTCTTTTCTCCCTTCTCGCTTCCTTGCTAAAGTTTTTCTAATATATATTGTCTAACATTCTGTTTCGCTGTTGTTGGCTCTGCATAGATCATGCAACCACTTATAGTACTGTCATAAATATCCGTGTCCGAAAAATCAGCTCCTTTTTCGGTAAGCCAGTTGGTTAACTGAACTTCTACATCTTGTAAGTGAAACGCCAGTTTTTCCCTTCTCTCAAGAAGTTTTTCGATCCTCTGTGGAATTTTCATAAACATTCCTCCTACATTCTTAACAATCTGAAATATCTTCGTGTTTTCCATTCTCTTCCTTTTTTGATTGTTCTTCATATTTTTTCAAAAGATCTTCCCTCTCACGCTCCGGAGCCATCAGAACATCCAAGGTGTCAAAAGGGGAATCCTGAGAAGAATAGACCGGACTCTCTTTGGAAAGAGTAATCTCCGCAGCTTTAACATCTGCTTCGTGCTGTATTTCCTTTTCCCGGACACTCTGTATCTGATTAACAATATGATCCACCGCCGCGCCAAGACTTCCGGAAAGCTGGCTTTCGACAAGTGCCGCAAGACGTTTTTCTTCCTCTGTATCGCCGCGTTTTTCTGCCTTATTTATTCCTTTTAAACACTCATTTACCGCCGAAACAATCTCTTCCAGATACGGTGTTAACCCTTCGTATGTAGAAACATATTCTTGATGATATATCGAATCCTTATTCTGTGTCAATCCCCATACTTCCCGAATAGGGGACAACACCGTTTTTTCGATTGCGTCCATTAGCTTATTATTGTCTATGTAATTTATTTTAGCCTTTTTCGCTCTCCCTTTTCTTCCAATTACCGGGAGATAGTAGGGGTTACTTAGGGAAATATTCGCTATACCAATCAACAAATCTATCATTCCGATTGTTGTTCCCACCAGCCCTATTGCTATACAAGTCCAAACAGCGAAGTCATAAATGAAAGAAAGCTCTCCTAATATAGCACTTATTCCCCATGTTTCACCAAAACCCTTCATCATTACCGCAGAGACAAAAATTGCAAGCCCCCCGGCTACACGCCCGATTCCGTTAACACGATCCATCCGACCTCACTCCTATCTTTTTGGTTCTTCCCCTTTATTATCCTTCCGTGCCTTCTCCGTTTCTTCCTTGACTTCATCAACCAGCTTGCCAAGCTCGTTAACATCTTCCTTTATTGATCTCTCCAGCTTTATGTTCGCCGCCGAAATCATTACCAGCCCATCGAAGGCAATACCCAATCCAAAGACAAGGAATGCTGAACCAAACACTCTTCCCGCAAAACTTGGTGGAAGGATTTTTACCACGTAAATCGACGCAAAAACAGAAAGAGCTATCACCATAAGGAACAATCCTAAAAAGGCTAAAAATGTCCCGCTCTCTCTTTCCGTTTTATATTCCTCTACTGTATAATCAAATCTCTCGGGATTCTTCTTTTCTTCCATTGTCCTACCTACTTTCCTGTTTTTCCTTTAATCTCTGCACAAACTTTTCCAAAAACTCGATCAGCGGCATGGAGTTTTCCCCCTCGTCCGCAATCTTAAAATCCTCAAGGGTTGCGTCGCCCGAAAAAAGCCGGAACCCCGAGGAAAATTCCTCATTCCTAAGAATTTCCTCCGCAATTTTTCTTTCTTTTCCCGTTTTGATCTCCTCCTTCCCATAATTTAATTCTGTATTTTACCCATACTTTTATTATATTATATACTGTGTTTTATGTCAATCTATCCAACTCAGAAGGAACAATAAAAATAGTCGTTATCCCTCACATATGAAGTATAACGACTATCACTCACTTTCCACCGGAATACATACCTTCTTGTAGCGTCAAACATAATTCCTGCATCCGATCCCTCCTCAATACTCCACAATCGACATTCCCCGCGCGGTTGTTTTTGCCTGTTGGTAGAGTTCTTCTACCCGCGAAGATACATCATCAGAGATTATTTTTTCCCCGCAGGACAAACAGAGAAAGCAGGGAATATTGCAAATTATGATCCGATGGTTATTTTTCTCTATGGTTATACTTGTAGTCGATTCCTTCCTTGAACCATCCTCAAAACAATTCTTACACATATTTACCCACTCCTTTTCCGCTCTCACTCACAGTTTCTACCATTGACCGTACCCAAACTTTCTTTATTCATCGCAATTTTCGTCTTTTCCAAGTTTTCTGCCGCACTCGGGACAATATTTTATCGGAATATAAATCGTCCCGATCCCTTCTCCTCCGAAGCATCCCGGACAAGCGAGAACTAATTCGGGGCAAGCCGTTTTGTAGGAACAATGTTTATTTTTCCATTTTTCTCAGTGCGGTAAGAATTTGGTTAATATACTCTGTGTGGATATCATCAAGTCCGGCATAAATTACCGGATTTTCTCTGGACCAAGTTGTTGCCCCTGAATCGTAAGCTTTTGAAGCAAAATAAACAGAGTTTATCCAATTCCTGTTATCTTCATAGATCCTGTCATCATGGATTTTAATGGATACAATAACGGAAAATGTTTCAACCGTCTGCTCATAACCAAGCGTTTCCACTATTTTCTTTGCTATATCATCTGGTGCCATAGTTTTTGAAGAATTATATATTCTTACAATTATTTTCCAATTTTTAGCAATTTCGTTTTTATATTTCTTATCATATATTGCTTCCAAATCTTTTTCGACACTCTCTGGACTCTCGAAAGAAATTTCCTTCTTTTTAATAATATTTGAAAGAATTTTTTTGAAATCACATTTTGGAATTTTCTGGTTTTCTGGAGGATAACATTCGTCTAGCTCCTCTAAAATCTCTTCCATGAACCCCTGTCGAGTATTTTTTATAATCTTATTCATGTCGTCTTCGCTATAATACGGTAATAATTCCATGGACTATTCCTCCTATTTGGGCTATTTTTCCTTTTTCCCTTTCTTTTTAGGTTCATTGTATTTATGAATCAAATCATCCATTTCATTAAGGGATGACTCAAAGTTTTCTATTCCGGCAAAAACATCTTTCCGAGGAGTTGGAGCCGGAGCTGCCGGAGTTACATCCGCGAGGCTTCTTTCAGCCTCCCTCACATCCTCTTGGTACTGTTCTTCCTTTATCTTGATCGCGTTCATTTGAAGCATAATATAATGTTTGACTTTTCTTATCGAGCCATTTTTTGATAGTGCCTGACTAAGCTCATTTTTCATTTGCTTTCGTTCTTCCTCTGAAGTACACTCTAAGTATTGTTCAGTCCACGCAGATAGAGCCTCCGCGATCTCTTCTAAACAAGGAGTGAGCGAGTAATACGTGGAAAGGTATTCCTTATGAAATTTTGATTTTTTGTCCTGCGTCCATCGCCACGCCTCTTCCAAAGGGGAAATGATACGTTCTTCCACTTTCTCTTCCTCTTCCATCGGCAGTTCAAGATTGATTTCCAACCGCTTTGTGGATGTTTTATTCGGGAATTTCAACAAGAAAATAGGTGGAGTGTAGCTGTAATGCCTATCGAAGCATAGCTCGTCCGCCAAATCCCATAAAACAAGCCCAAAAAACACCTCAAATAACATAACAGAAAAATACACTCCCCAGTAGTCGTTTCTGTTCCTAGAACCATTAAAGAAAATAAACAACATCCCGGCAAGGCAAAAGCAAGTGACAACGGCACCAAAATATTTAATTATACGCGCTATTTTTTTCATAACCATCCTCCGGATATACTACTACTCCGATATCTTCCTCCGAAAAACACATCGTTTCCCCCATCTGTCGTTTCTGCCTGATAGGTTATCTGTTTCTCTCTGGAAATCTCTATGTTTTTAATTATCGCCTGCTGGGTTTTCCCTGCTTCCTCACGGCTTATCTTTCCACCTATTTTAAGAGTCGGAAGGTTATACAACTTTTCGGCGTCCTTATATTTCTTTCGATCGCAATTCCCCACAATCAATAGCGGGATCAGCAAGGCAGTTTCTAAAACAAACGCGGAAAATATTATTTGCTCCATGTTAATTATCCTCCCTCTCAGCAATTCTCCCTTTGTATACCTTATACAACTCCTCAGAGACACCTTTTAACAGACGTTCCAGCTCCCCGAAGGAATCCTTCCACCCGAATACCACAAACGGCGCTTGGAATCCGTCGAAATACTCCGTAAGGAACTTGATCTCCTTGTTCGGGAACTGTTGCGGTCACAGGAAATCTATCCTGTCCCAAATATCCACAATATCAGATTCTACTTTATCTATTGCCCTTTCATACGTTTCGATCTCTTCCGCGGCAAAATCGCTCCCCCCTAGAAACGAATACCTCTGTTTTGAAAATTCATTCGCCACTGAGCTAAAATACCTTTCAGACATCATATCATCATACAAAGGCTCCTCAAAAAACGCCTGTATATTGTAGTCCCCGTCATCAAATTTCACTCCGTTTGCCACCATCACTTTTATTTCTCTAAGGTGATTATACGGTATCCAAAATTCCATATCTCCCGGCTCTCGGAGTTTATACATAGCCGCTTTCACATCTTTTGTTTTTATTCCGGAATAGAAACAATATTTTTCGCGGTAGATTGTGTTCCTCTCCGTCAAGCTCCAGATCGTACAGTCCATTCTTCCTTTTTCACAATTTTTAACCCATTTTTACGATAATCATTGAAATCTTCTAACATAGATTATTTTCCCCTTTCCTTCTCAATCCAGCTTTATATTAAGAGTCTCTTCTTCTGATTTTACATTTCTCGTTCTTATTTAATATTGTGTAATAGTTATTTCTTATTGTTATTGTACCATGTTTATCGGAATATGTCAATTCTTCTTGCTTCGTAGGCAGGCGCCGAGAAGCGGTTACTTTTTCCATTTTCAGATGTTTTATACAAAAAAATAATCGCTAATGCCTTAGCAAAGCGATTACTTTTTATTTTATTATTCCCGCGAATCTCCATCGCCACAAGGCGCATCATCTTCTTGAGATGCATTATCTTTCTTTGGGGCTTCACTTTTCTGAGTGTTATTTCCAGAAGAAGTCCCTCCGTCCAACGGCGCGTCATCCACCGGAGCATTATTACCCGAAGAGGCGTCCTTGTTCTGCGAATTATCCGGAAGATCTTCTTGAGTCGCCCCAGCTTCCGCCAAATCCTCTAATTCATTCGGATCTTCATTATACGATCCTTCCTTTTTAGATTCAAACTCGAATACATTCACGCTAGCACTATTCATCATAGGATACATTGTACTGTCGTAATTCTGGATTTTTTCAATAATTGATATAGTCGCGTTTTCTTCTTTAGGGTCAAACAAATAATTTGCTATTATCTTTGGAAGAACAAGTATCGACGCCAACACAGCCGCAATGGTACTTGCAGCTTGTAGTAACAAAGACAGCACAAACTCATTATCTTTATTTTGTGTCGTTCTAATCAACGAGAAGCTCTTAAAAAGGGCTCCTATAAACATTGCTGTTATAGCAATAAGAATTGCAACAATCGCTGAAAAGAAAATTATTTTCAGCACCCTTTTGCTTTTCAAATCTTTCTGCAAGTTCAAACTGTATTCCTTAATGATAGAAGAATATAAAACTGATCTGATTTCAAGCTGTTTTTCATATCTCCCATTATCTTTTTCGTAAATCATCTCTTCAAACAGGAATTTGCGTTCTTTCGTTTTATCTTTTATTTCTTTTTTGCTATATTTATGAGATAACTTTTCCTGCCCTTGAGACGGTTTTACCTGTCCTTGAGGTGATTTTCCCTCATCGCCCTTACTTTGAAATGGTTCTCCTTGATTATCCCCTAGAGAATGATTTCCATTTTCGCCACTCATATATATTTTTTCTCCCCTCTGCTAATATTACTCAGGCATAATCTCCTGTATTCGCCGCTCTATACTTGATGTTTTCGTCCGAAATGCTTGAGACAAACATCTTATTGTTATAATTCTGTTTTTGGTAGGATTAAATTTCTTATCAGTAGAATAAAACAAATATCGTTGAATAAATAAATCTCGCGGCATTAGCAACTCCGCAGCAAAAGCATCTGCGCATTTTTCTTTCAAACTATTTCTCGCTGGTTTAGTTACATCTGCAAAATATAGTGACGTTTTAGGATTTTTCGTATAGTCGTCCTTATACTTGTCTTGATCGTCACCATCTTCTATACTCAGCCCTGAGTGCATTAAGAAATGTCCTAGCTCGTGCGCTATCACGAATCGTTGATGTCCCCAAGGTTCCCCTGGATTTACACGAATGATTCTTTTTCTTCCAACAACTTCAATTCGCCCTGATATATTTTCAGGAAGTGAACTATCTTTATAGACGTCAAAGCCAAGACTTTTTACCAGTCCCAGTATTGGCGTTTGTGCCGGCACATCTTTCACAGCTTCTATTTCCATAGCTTTCCTTAGTGCCAAAACGATAGTTCTCGCCAAAAGAATAGCCTCTTTCTGAGTGAAAGAATTATTCTTGTTAATGTTAATGTTACCCCAGATATGAGTATATCTTTTTTGAAGCTCCTCTGTACTGATTCTGTCTTTTACCTCCATTTTTTCTCCCGAAAATTTCCTTTCTATAATATTCCCCATAAGCACACCTCCAAAAATAGAAAAATACAAAAATTGCGTGCTAGCCTCAGACAATTTTTACATATTTACTACCAAAAATTGCATTTCATAGAAAAAACGTCTAAGTAACTATTATAATAGCAAAGTCCCTAGAATTTTGTCAATCATTTTCGCTTAACGCACGCTCGCCCCCCACTATTATATATGCTGAATATCCTATATTATGATCAATTCACACAAACACATGTTTTGTGCAAAATCAGGTTTTTGTTATTATTATATCAGCATATTCATATATGTTAATCGCACACTCGTATTCGTAATCTCTCTGAAATAAAGTATAACAAAACACACCTTCTGTTCCAAATTGCAGTGTCTCACTCTTTCTCAAAAGCAAAACCGCCCTTCCTCTAAAGGAGGCCGGGCGGTCGTGGGGAGATTAAAGCAACTTGTGTGTTTATGATATTATTGTATCGCAGATATTTGCATATGTCAAGTAATAGTGTTTTATTTTATTTAGTACGCCCGTTCAAATCCGTTCGTTTGTGGCATTATTGTTATATTTATATATTTTGTCGGTTGCTCTTGTTGACGGTCCCTTCCCTAAACAGCAGGGGGGAGCTTGTCAATCCTTCCTCAGGGGAAGATTTCCATTTCCTCTTCCCTCAATTCTCCATATTTTTTCTCAAGGTTTTGTATCTGTTCTGCAAGCTCGCTCTTCGTATGAACCCAACGCACGTAGGCAATAGAGAATCTATATAACATACTAAATAAATCAGTGCTCCCATAGTCCACTTCCCCTTCTTCAACCATCCATCCCCCACCCCATTCATCGCCTACCTGGTAGCTTCTTGCTACCACCCGGCTATCATTCTTCAGTGAAGCCCAGTAAAACGTCATTATGCCACTCATTTTTACTCCTTTTTCTCTTTCTATATTCTCCGAGAGTTTTTTCTCGTCCTATTTGTTTATAATATACTCTCTTTTATATGTCAATTTACCAGAGGTTTTTGCTTCATTCCTTCCTCCTGTTTTATCCGTTCTAACCCACTATTTTCCGTTCTTTTCTTCCTCGATGATATCCGTCAGTTTCTCAAGATCAAAGTCCATAGGATTGAACTTTTCTTCAGACGGAGAAATCACAGCATATTTCCCGATCTTCAATCCTTCTCTGATCTCTGCCATTTTTTCAAAATCGTCTCTAGGATCAGCATAAGCCTTTACTTGCTCCATAGAGAGCCCCTCAACAAAGCCTTTTCTTATTTCCTGCATCTGAAGAGAATTAAATTCCGGCTTTGCATAGTAACCGACCTGATCCAAAGCAAGCCCACTCTCAAAACCTTCTCGAACTTCCCTCATTTGAGGCCACTTAAATTCCGGGTTCGCATAGACCTCGATCTGTTCCATCGTAAGTCCATGCTCAAAACCCAAGCGAATCTGCTCAAGCTGATTGCTGGCTCCCCCGAGATTTGGGCTAAATCTCGGTGCTGCATAAAATTCCACCTGCTCGGCGGTAAGTCCATGCTCAAAGCCCAGACACGCTTCCTTAACGAGTGCATAATCAAGCCCTTTTTCGACGAACGGGCGTATCTGCTCGATGGAAACGCCATGTTCAAACCCCTTCCAGAGACTTTCCATAAGAAGGAAGTTAATCTCCGGATGGGCATAAAACTTAACCTGTTCCATTGTTAGCCCACACTCAAGCCCCCGCCGAATTTCCTTCATTTGATTATCATTACCATAGTCAAGATCGCAGGCAGTAAACTCCGGCTTTGCGTAAACGCTCACCTGTTCGATTGAAAGCCCATGTTCAAATCCAAGTCGGAGTTCCAATATCTGCTCATAATCAAACTCCGGGTTCGCACAGACCTTCGCCTGTTCGATCGTGATTCCATGCTCTAAGCCGAGACGAATTTCCCGCATTTGGTTGTTGCGGTTGTCACACCCGTAATTATATGAAGGTGCCGTAAGCGCCGGGTTCGCGTAGACCTTTACCTGTTCGATGGTAAGTCCATGCTCAAGTCCCGTCCGGATTTCTTCCATCTGAAGAATAGAAAATTCCGGCTTTGCATACACTCCCGCCTGCTCCACCGAAAGCCCATGCTCAAGCCCAAGACGGATTTGCTCCATCTCGAAGGGTTTAAATTCGCGGTTTGCGTAAATCTTGACCTGATCGAGTGTAAGCCCGTTATCAAGCCCCTTCAGAATCTCTTCTATCTCGCGGCGGTAACGGTTGCGATTTCTAGCACCGTCAGTAAATTCATCAACAAAGTCCTTAATATCCTTATTCCGGTCCAACATCAACTCTTGTTTTGTAGCCAACATAAATCCTTTCCTCCTCTTTCTTATCTGTATTCTACTTCCTCAACCCGAAGCTCTCCGTATTTTTTCTCAAGGTTTTTAATTTCTCCTGTAAGCTCACAAATCTCATTGTCTGTATATATTTCTATTGTAATATATACTTCTGTATATGTCAATTTATCCAAGCGGTTTCAACCATGTTTTTTCGCAGGGTTCCCACCCTTGGGAGAGTGTGATATAATAGCAAGAAACGAAAGAAGGGAGATACAATCATGGAAGAACAGCAGGACGATTTTTTCAGCCCGGAGAACATTGCGGAATTAGAAAGACGCATTAAACGCCTGCGCTCCGGAGAAAGCAAATTGACCGAACGTGATCTAATTAACCCGGACGATGAGAAGGACTAAAAAAGAGAGGAACGCTATTATGTCCTCTCTTTTTTTACTCGCGAAATTCAAATTATTAACTGACAATTTGTTTTATTATACTATTTTTCTCCACTTATGTCAAGCGGCGTAAATGTCGCGGATTTCCCCTCCGAAGGATTAAGAGTCACCATGTTCTTCCCCCAATTTTTAACAAGTTGTCTTAGTTCTTCCGGGTCTGAAACATACGCGAAGTCAACTCCGTCTTTCTTTATTTCGGCAAACCCGCCAATTTTCGTCCCGGACTTCGGAGCGTCTAAAGCCTCCGCGATCCGTTCCGCCCCTTCCGCATCGTTAACTACAAAATTATGAAAAATGCTCTCTGTTGCCATTTTTTGTCTCCTTTCTGTCCGCCCGAAACCCGTGACTCCTCTTTCGAAGAGAAGAAAGCAAACTCCAGAGCGGAATATGCTTACGTTTTTATTATACCGTGGTCACAAGAAGATGTCAAAATCCCTTAAAAAACAAGATTGTTCCGAAATGAGGTATAATGACGGACTACGATTCATGCCGGAGGCTCTTAACCTTTTCTTCCGGGATAGTCAATCACTCGGTCACTTTATTCTTCCCGAAGGTGTCTGTATTATATACAAACGCGGAATCCTCACAGTAGCAGGTATTATATACCACAGCCCCGAAGGTTTTTAGTCCCAATGTTTTCGCGCAAGCATAGAGGTAGTGGGTCAACTTATCCCCTATTCCCCTACCATTATCCTCGCAGATTATACACGCGTTTTGTTCTTCTTCCGGAATCCGGACGTCTTTTTCATAGTACCGGAATTTTAACTCGCTTTCCACGGTCATTATATCCGAGATCAGCGCACAAGGACCACAGGTATCATACTCCTCCTGTGCATATTCGTTAAACGCCTCGCAATCTCCATCCAAATACCGGGCTAAACACCGGGCGTTCGGACTTGCCATCTTCATTTTCGCGAGGACGTCACTATGCTCTGCAAGGAAATCAATAAATCCCTTCGGTGTGCCATCGACATAGAACCCAAAGCCCTTAATATGGTTTCGCACCATTTCTCCTTCGGTATTAGGGAATATACATTTAAGAATCTTCTTTGCATCAAGATCGCTAAGCACTCTCTCCTCCTGCGTATTTTCAATGATGTTATATCCAAATAAATAATATACCCTTTCCGTACTCTCGATATAATAAATTTCTGCCTTACACTTACATGCGTATTTATCACATTCCCACGATACTGTGATTTCAGCCGTTGATTCCGCCCCTGCACTCAAAGCCTTTACTTTTGAGCTTGGCTTTTCTTTGATCTCGATTCCGGCTCCGGAACCTATATATTCTCGCAGTCGCTCCTGCAGTATCTCAAACGATTGAAGCAGCTTAATGTTACAGCAAAAATCCAAGCATCTCTTAATATCGTCCACCACCGCAGACACCATTTCCTCGATACTTTCTTTTTCGTACCCGCAGGCAGTCAAGAGGTCATTCAGAGTCACCCCGCGCATCTTCGGCGCAAGTTTCTCTAGCGTCGCCTTTCTCGGTCGCGATATCTCCTCTGCATTTAACATTCTGTTGATTGTCGGCTCCGCCATATTGACCTCGTTTGCAAACTCCTTCTGGGTTCTTGTCCCAATGCCTTTCCGCAGCAGAGATCTAAATTCTTTAAAGTTTTTTACACCCATACTTATCGCTCCTTTCTAATAACATTTTCTTAACTTTGTATTGCTATGGATTTATAATATCATCAATTTGTTAATTTGTCAACCGTTTTATTGATTTTGTTATGACTTATTTATGAGAAATGATGATATATGTTTGGTTTTGTTAATTCAAGCGTAAAAAAACTGCCCCTGCGGAGCAGAGGCAGAAAACACCAAAAGCGGAGTGTGTTTACATTATTATAATATCATAATTATCCAGATATGTCAAACGATTCTAGGATCTTTTCCAGAAATGTAGATTTGCAGCAAAAGCAGCCCTTGTTGCCGTTAGTCTGAAGAAAAATAATAAAAAATAAAGCCCCGCACATAACGGAGCTTTATTTCTTTTACATTACACATTTTTCTTTTGGAGAAACAAAAATTGGATTCGCTTCTTCAAAAGATTTTGGCACACGATAGGTTTCGGCTGGCAGATTAGAAATTTTTTCAACGGGAATATATCCCTTTTCGATATTAACTGCCTGCAATAGACCTATTATGGTATCACTAAATAAATCACCCATAGTTTTATTCCTCCTTTAAGATTTGAATGATGGCAGCAAAGGCTTTTTTCTCCTCTGCCGACAAATCCGTTTGTTCCTTTTTTGTGTAAACATTGATTAAGTGAATTTTTTCCTTGATTTCAATGTCTACATAAAGAACTCTGGCACCTCCTCTTTTCCCATGTTCTTGATATGGTATTCTTATTTTCCTAAGACCACCAGTACCTTTTATAGCATCTCCAGCTTTCGGATTTTCTAATAGTCGATTTTGTAACGCCATTAAATCATCATCATTTAGCCCAAGCTCATGCCATTTTTTTGTAAACATAGGTGTTTCTACAAATATGCGTGTCATTTTTTCCTCCTTTTCCTTATCCATAAGTGTCACAAGATAAGCACGTACAGAGGAAAAATCCTCTCAGGCATCATCCTAAAATCTTTGACACTTAGGACTTTGCCTTTATGTTCTTCCTTGATAATCTCTTCGCGTTTTTCATTCAAGAACTATCAGTATTTACACCTATATTATATGAGAAAATGAGTGAAAAATCAATATATTCCATAAAATACAAGCGTCATAGCTATATGTGCAGAATTTTACAAACGAAAAAAATGCTTCTTTTTTATTGGCTTTAAACAGATCCCCTACAAAGTAAAAGCAACACTTGTTGCCGTTAGTCTGAAGGAAAATAATCTTATTTACACGGAAATTCCATTTTGACACAACATTGGCAATGTGATATAATCACCTTAACAAGAGGATGTTACCGCAAAGCAAGCGGTTGCTCCGAAATTACATTTTTTTATTTTTCAAAAAAGTAATCGTTATTCCATTCGCATTGGACGATTACTTTTTTGCTTTCTGTATATCTCTGCCGAGCCTGTAACCGACTCCGGTGCAAAATGCGATCAGAGCGATCAAAGCCTCGTATGACATCGTTATCATTGGCAAAATCTCCTTTTCTGAAACTGCGGCACAATTTACCATCTATGTAAACTGGGCTTGTACTCCCAGATTGGAGAGCAACCATCCTACCGTTTAGGCAACATCCTTTTTATATTATAACATATTACAGAAAATATATCCTCTATATATCGCAACCGCCTCCGCAGGGTAATAAAGCAACCGCCCCTACTCTGTTGGAATAAGGGCGGTTATAAGGAGATTGTAGCAATAAGTGTATCTGTATTTTTATTATATCGCATACACACGATTATGTCAATCTGTTTTTCGTTTTGTGTTTTTATTATGTTGTGGATATTAGGCTATGTCAACGCTGTTTTTTTCTCTTGTATTTCAAAAAAATATATGGTAGATTGTTATTAGAAGTTATTGGGTATGTAAACCCATATCAGTGTGTGAATCTTTATAACATAAGCTGCATTTTATGCAGCCGCTGGTATGGTAGTACCCTTTTTTATTTTTCTCTTTTGACACTAAACGGCACAGCAAGAGGGGCAGCAATTTTACTACCGCCCCTCTTTTTATCCCATCTGAGCATCTTCTACTCCCAGATTGTTTCGTATTTCAACGAATTAAGAACCGTTCGGGATGGAGTTCCGAGTTTTACAATCCACGTCTCGCCCTTCTGATCTGGCAAATCGGTCACGTAAGAATAGGTATTATTCTCGGAATTATGTCGAATATCCACCCCGCATCCCCCGCTGCAAACCCACGCTGAGGTGCGGTATTCGTGGCGAGTCTCAAACCCCTTTGTAGAACTTAAACCCGTCGAAGGACAACGATGGCTTGACTTTGTTGTTCCTTCTTTTGTGATATCTGTATCACAATACTTGCAAAACTCATGTGTAACCCCAGTGTTCTCATTCGGTTCCTGCCCTACCCAGTTATGCCCGGAGCATTTGATCTCTCCGCCGCAGGACTTGCATCTAAACCCAAGGGACGTCACTTCCCACGAAGAATGACTGCAGGCGTAGAAATCGCCCGTGGTCTTGTCTTTCAAGCCGTCGTATAATACTTCCCAGTCGTGATAATAAGCCTTCTGCTCGCCGCACTTGGAACACTTATACCCCGCCAGCGTCACGACCGAAAAATCGTGATCGCATACCGGAGGCGCCGGGATGTCCGTCGTGCCGCCCGTGTTCCCATTATCCTTGCCAGTATCGCCCTTGACCGTATCCCCCGTGCCGCTTCCGCCGCTGTGGTTTCCAAGCGCCGTCAGAACATTGTTGCTCTCTGACCGCAGGGACACATAGCAATCCGAGGCTGCCGAAGTCACGCCGTTAAACGTCGCTCCCGGAGCCTTGTCCGTCTTTTTCACAAGCACGATCTGGATCGCTTCAAGTCTCTTTGCGAGTCCCGCTGTACCTGCTTTCTGCCCGTTTGCCGCCCAGTTCATCCAGCCGTAGCTCTGCGCATGAACGCGGTAATAAATATCGTAGTAGTTTGCAACCTCTCCGGTAAGATAAATCTGAATCGCCTCAAGGCGTTTTGCCTGCCCGGTCGTACCCGCAGTTACCCCATCGCTCTTCCAGCCGTTCCAACCATAGGTCTGCACCTGCGTCTGGTACTTTACCGATCCCGAATACTTACCCGACACCGAAATCTGGATACCCTCAAGGCGTTTTGCCTGCCCGGTCGTTCCACTTACCGTACCGTCTGACACATCCAGCGGCTCCCATCCGTAGGTCTGTCTGTGTACCCGGTAGGATACCGACTCTTCCTTCGTGCTTGCATTCTTCGATTCCTTCGGAACGATCTGCACCTGCAGCTCCTCCAGTCTCTTACTGAGGTTTCTCGTTCCTGCATACGCGCCGTTATACACCCATCCCTGCTGATCGCCGTAGGTCTGGATATGCACCCGGTATCTTACATCGTAGTGCTTGGCAAGCTCCCCGGTCAGCCTGATCCGGATTCCTTCCAGCCGCTTCGCCCGCCCGTGGGTTCCTGCCCGCTGTCCGTCACTTACCCAGTCCGTCCACTCATACGTCTGGCGGTATGCCTGATAGGTGATACCTCCGGAATACCCCGTGTTATTCTGAAGCTTTACTGCGATCTCCTCCAGCCGCTTCGCCTGCCCCCGCGTTCCAAGCACCAGCGTAGGGTATCCGCCCATATAAGTAATCCTTCCTGCGGTGTCTCCGTAGGTCTGGATATGGCTGTAGCTTCCGCCGTTCGTCCCAAGAACAAACGACACTCCGGTATCCGCAGAGTTATATGTCACATCCACTCCGATCAACCCGCCGAACATAAGGCACAACGATATAATTATTGCTATTCGTCTTTTCATCATAGAAACACTCCTCTCTTTCTTAATTATCTGAAAACTACATTTGTCTTTCTTGTTATTATTATATTATATTTATCCGTGTATGTCAAATAACTTGGAGCAAAATCAGAGAAAATCTATTATCCCTCAGACATGAAACATTATAGCGAAAAAGCAGGTGTTAGACAAGGGATTTAGGGGAAGAATTTCCTGCGGATGCGCCGTCAAGGAAGGGAAACTCCGGATTGACAGTGGGCAGGTGGAAGCTGCACAAAAAAACCTCCGGTATGTCGCGACTACCGGAGGTTCATACATAGGCAGAGAGAAAAACTTTCTACTCTTTCTCTTGAATTATACCACACGTCGGATCATTCGTAAACCCCCGGTTTTAGATCGGGGAAATTTGTCGAACAGGGGTTCTTATGATATAATGTAGGTGTTGTCGCTAAAACTCTGGCAACAGAGGGAGGTGATTGTTATTTCTTCCTTTATAACTATACTTATTTCTATCGGTTCCGAACTTCTTTTGACGCTCCCCATATCTAAAGACAGGGGATTCCTGTTACCTGCCGAACGTATCGGCTGACCAGTTCATTTCTGATAGGTCGCAGTACAGGATGCGGGTGCGCCATCACCCATCACAGGGCAGGACATATAGCCCCCTGTGCAGTATGCCTGTTACCAGCATACTCAGTTGAGTTACAGATGTTTATTGCTCCAAGCAGATCGCGGTGGGTATGATACCCGCACGGACAGATATAATCTCTGTCGTCTGCATGTTGCACATTCCCACAGACCGGACATTTCTGGCTTGTATATGCGGGATTCACGTACTCAACGGCTATGCCTGCGAGCTTTGCCTTATATTCTATGAACTGTGACAGCCGATAGAATGACCATGTATGCAGGCTGTGATTGTTTTTACGGCTTTTTCTTGCCGCGGAGCGGATGTTATCAAGGCGCTCCAGTTTTATGACAGACACTTTATGTGAAGCGGCTTCGTTAACGATCTGTCGGCTCAGTTTGTGATCGAGGTCTTTCATTACCCGTTGTTCCTTGTCCCGGAGGCGGATAACAGCAGAGAGCTTCTTTGCCTTCTGTGTCTTCCGGCGGAGGTAGTCATAATGCCGCCGCATATATTTGTTCCGTCTGCCGTTACCATAGAACTTTACGCTTCCGTCAGAACAGAAACCGACCGCGGGACACTTGATCCCAAGGTCGATACCAAGGATGTTGCCCTCTTCCGGCGTAGATGCTTCTTCCGTATCATATACGACCTGAGCGACTAACTTGCGGTTCTTTTTTACAACACGCATAGTTCCAAGAACCTTTGTCGCAAAAAGCTCCTTTTGATGCTCTGTTATTTTAGCTTTTACGGAAATGCGTTTCGACTTTCCGTTTATCAGTACCGGGAACTCGATATTGTCTCCGGCGATTCTGAAGTTCTGATTGTTGATATAACAGCATGGCTTTTTCACGACCGGAAGGGCAGGAGCCGTTACCCGGAGAGGCTTTCCATTTTTCGCAAGCCTGCGGTTTTTCATTACCGCCGAGTGACAGGCTTTGTAGTGCTTCTTTACGATGGACTTTGCATCACGGATACATTGGTTTTTCAAAGCCGATGGAAGTGGCGCATCCACTCCGGCAGAGGACAGCTTTGCGATGGAGATACCGTTTACAGCATCCGAAACAAGCCTGTTCACGCAGGCAACATACTCCTGCATGGCAGACTCGATCAGTTCCTTTTGGAATCTGTCCGGATATAATTTTACGGTTTCTGATAGCTGCATAAACACCTCTAAAAATCATCGTTTGCATGTTATTATTATATCATAGATTATGTTATATGGCAAAAGCTAATTAGCTTATATCCCCATAGTTGAAACAAGGGGCTTTACGCTAATTTTGTCGGTAAATATAGCGTCAGCTTCACTCAGTCGCTACATAAGCAAGAGAATCGACAGAAAAGGTGACAACAAAAACTGATTACGGAAATACTCCGCCGTTAATGGAGGAGAAAACCCCGGTAGAGCCGACTACCGGGGTTTTCGTTTTGGTGATTGTTATTTCTTCCAATAACTTTAGTTAGATTATAGCATATGCGTATATGAATTGCAATATGCATATTTCCCACAAAAATCACGTTCGGACATCATTTCCGGACGACACGGACTAACTTCGGAAACACTCCGCCGAAGCAAAATACATGGAGAAAACGAAACTCCCGGTAGTTGCACCTACCGGGGGGTTCATTTTGGTGTTTATCACCTTATCCTTATGACGCTTTCGTCGCTTACCCACTCTGACAACAGGAACGAGGTGACACCATAATAAAAATACTTATGACAACACAAATTATAGCATGCTCTCCCCCTGATTGCAACACGTTCCTTCCAGTGTTCCACCAGGTACCAAGCTCCGCGCGATCCGTGTTTTCTCCACTCTTCCTCTTTCTGGAAACAAAAAGGGACTTGAAAAACCAAGCCCCCATATGTATAATCTAATTAGAAAGCAAATCGGGATATTGCTTCCGATTTCGCCCTCAGTGAATATTTAAGATTTAAGCATCTCAAAACTTTGCCGAGTCCGGGATGCTTATTTCTTTTTATTGTGATCGTCCAAGTATGTTAGTGCCGCAATACTCGCCCCGGTATATTTTTGGTCTAAACACGAAAACTCTAAAAATCAGAATGCTCCAAACCGTAATCTGCGATACCTATAATGTAATCAAACTTTTACACCTTTGTAAATTCTAAAGGTTCCAAACCAATCGCCCGCCGTAAACCTCTCACTACACTCTTTTACGCCTTTGCATCAGAAGGTTCCGCCTCAAAAGGCTATATAAGTACATCCGGCTTCTCAATCCTCCCGCCGAAGCAGGAGAAAAGCACTCCCAGGGTTCCTTATATTTTCTGCCGCTCGAAATCTATCGTCGACAGGGACGGTAACTCGCCCCGATATGTGTAATCTCTCAGAAATGAGAAATTATGGAAAAACCCCGGCAGTTTTGAGGCTGCCGGAGCCTGCCCGGTTTATCCCGGGTTATTTTCTTTTATTCTTGTCCTTTTTCTTTTCTTTTCTCTTTTTGCTACTGAAGTAAGAAATCGCTCCTCCGATCATACCCACAATAACAGCGATCAGAATATTAAGAATAATAACACCCGTCTTAGGAGGTCCACCCGGAGTATCCGGTGGGGTTACACCCTGATTCTCGTCATCCAGATCCATATGAATTGCCACTTCCGCGCCATCTTCCTCGACCTTTTCAAAGGCTACGAGTCTTTGTGCTTTCGGAATGATGGATGCCGGAATGGTAAATGATACATCTACGCTGCCATTTTCACTCTGGGCGGTAAAGGTTACACTCTTAGTAACCGGAGTTCCATCCTCGTATTTAAGCACATCACCATCATTGTACCTGCCGGATTTGTCACCCTTTACATGCACTGTTCCCGTTACAGTATATACATGTCCTACCTGCAGGTTCGTATAAGCAACCCGATCGGTAAGAGTCACCTCTGCAAGCCCATTCGGAATATCATGGCTTCCTGTCGTGTTTTCTGTGAAGGTTGTGTGAAGGTCTGTGAAGGTCAAGCTCTGGTCTTCATCGCTGATATTCTTATGATCCGCGACGAGAGTTTCCTTTCCATCCTTACCCACGTTATAGACTTCCTCAAATACTACTGTTTTAAGACCACGGGCGCATGAAGCGTCGAATGCAAAGTGAACCTTAACAATTCCATCAATGCCGCCTGTCTCATTTGTCGTTGTCTCTTCTGTATTGATATCTACCTTCACGGAAGCATTAGCACCCTCATTTACCCCGAGGGATACGGTAGGCTTGGAGATCGTGATATACTGGTGTCTTGCGACTGCGGTAGAAGTACCGTCTGTAAAGTAGGCAATTACCATATCTTCCGTAACCACCCGGCGGGCAGTTACTTCCTCTCTGCCGTCTGCAACCGCCGCAACGACTGCATCCGCATTTTCCGCATTATAAATCTCTTCATTGTCGGTTCCCGCCTGATCGTAGTAACCAAGATTTGTCTTTCCAGAATCCGTGACGGTCACGTTTTTGAAGAGATCGTCCGTTCCGTGAACGGAAAACTCCGTATAACCTGTCACATTGTTTCCTTCCTTATCCTTGACTGGTTCCCCGGTTAACTGATTCATCAGGGTTCCATAAGCCCGGTAGGTTTCACCTTCCTTGAAGTTCTCAAAGTAGATAAAGTCTGTAATATCCGCGATTCCATCTGCCTTAACCACATGTGTTCCGGTTAAGTTATTAACCGCAAGGGTGTGGATTCTTGGCACATTCGATGTCTGCTCCTTTGAAGACAAATCCGCATGGATTCCGATTAAGACTCCCTTGTAGTATAACTTCTCTGCGCAGACAAGCGTGTATCCTCCAAGCCCTGCAGCATCGAAAGTAAATGTTACGTCCGCATCACCCGAACTTTCTTCCGGAGTAAAGGTGGTTGATCCTGTTACCGGTTTTCCGTTAACGTATAACACCGTTGCGTCCGTCATATCTCCACCCTTAACTACTTCTACGCCTTCTGGAAGCGCATCGGTGCTTGTTGCTGCAACATAGTCTCCATTCTTGACGTGGAGTGTTGCCCGAAGCTCATATTCCTTTCCCGGAATCAAGTTGTCGTAGTGTACGGTATCCGTAAGGGTTACTTCCGAACCGCCATTGTAAGTAATCCGGTTTTCTGTCTGCTTATCCGTAAGAGAGGTCGAAACCTTAGGGAACCGGATCTCCTGACCGGAATCGGAGATATCTTCATGCGTAGCAACAATGAGTTTATTACGTGTCAGCGTTTCAAAACATACGACAGTCTTTCCTGCGAGTAAAGAGCCGTCAACAACAAACTCAACATCCGCAGATCCATCAACGCCGCCTTCTTCATTATTGGCTTCCCCCGTAGTTACGGAGATTGTTTTTTCGATCGTTTTTCCATCCTTATCCTTGAGCGTACCAAGATCCGTAAAAGAACCATCCTCATTCACATAACGAAGATGCACCGTACCTGTAAGCATATACTCACTGTTCGGACGAAGATTCTCGTATTTCACAGTGTCGGTTATTTTGACATCATCATCTGCATTTGCAAGATGTTCAATATCCGCAGTTGCCGTGGTGCTTATTTTTGCAAAATAAACAGTCTGCGCCACATCGCTGATAGATTCATGTTTTGCGATTATCTTCTTGTTTGTATCTTCTTTTCCGAAGGTAGTAAAGTCTCCCGGCTTATCTCCAAGAATTGCCCGCTCGAAGCACACAAGCGTGTGTCCTTCAAGTCCCTTTGCATTAAAGGAGTATTTAACTTCGACGGTTCTGTCTGCCCGGCGGACAGTCTTACCCATCTCTTCCGCATCTGTACCCGTTGCATCCTCCGGAATAACGAGAACTTCAGAACCCGTTACCAGTTCTCCATTTTCGTCCCGAACAAAATCCTTAGTCGTTTTATCATATAAAACTCCGTAAATGGTATATGTTTCTCCAGTGATGAAATTCTTGCAGGCTACATAATCCGTAAGGTTTGCGGTTCCATCCGCCAGCACTTCTCTTGTAAGTGTCTTATCATCCCTCAAGCTCGTAACAAGCAAAGGAGAATAAAGCGTCTGTCCCTTATTTGTGATTTCGGAGTGACTTGCTACAAGAATTTTATTATGATACAGGTCTTCAAATACTACCACAGTCTCGCCCTCAAGATCTGTTGCATCATAAGTAAATTCAACATACTGTGTTTCTTCTGAAGCAGCGGCGATAAAAGTAGTTTCGCCATATACTTCATTTCCCTCAGAATCCTTGATTGCACCAAGGTCGACATACCCCATCTTCTTCAGTTCATCTTCGGTACGCAGATCTACATTTGTTTCTGCATTATTAGCATCTGTTCCAGACGCAGTATCCACAAATGTTTTTTTGTCTTTCGGACCCCACTTGTGGAGCGTTGCATGAAGGGCATATTCCTTCCCCGGAACAAGTCCAGTCATATAGACAGCATCTCTTACCGTAACCATCTTCCGGTTATTAACGATCTGCTTTTGTGTGTTTCCATCCTCCGCCTTTGTCTCTACCGTAATAAACGAAAGGGTCTGATCTTTGTTATTGATGTCATTTTCTATCACAGGGAACAAATTCTCGTTTTCGTGTCCGGCTAAATCATAGTGCGTTTTGTTGCTTGCAAGGCAAAGCTCCTCGAACACTACAAGCTTATCTCCCTTTTTGAGTCTTGTTGTATCAACTCCGGTAAAGAGAACTTCCTGTGTATCAGATACACAGAATACGGATATATCCCCGTCCTGAGCATCCCTTGTAGTAAATGGAGTTTCTATCTCGTAGTTATTTCCATTTTTATCTGCAAAGGTCTCATAAGAACCATCCGTGTGTAACACCATCAATTTACCCCGGAGGACGTAAGATGTGGATACCGCCAGATTGGTATATGTTACTTCATCCTTGATCGTCTCATTTTCGGACGTTTTGAGAATCTTGTCTCCGGTAGATGAGCAGCTTGCAACGGTTTTGATTTTTGGAGTATTCATATCCGTTACCGCAGCCTCCGATGACTTTTCTCTGATCGGAACTACCAGTCTGTTTCCATTTGCCTCCGACTCTTCGATCATGTCTTGCGTGATCTCAAAGGTAACAGGAGCCATAAGCTGTTTTCCTTCAAGCGCTTTCGTTCTCACTTCCGTTACCTGATATTTGCCAGTGTTTAACGCGCCGAAGTTACTATCCTGCACGCTCACTGAGCCATCCTCATTCAATCCAAACCAGATACGAGACTCAACATACTTATCCGAGCTGTCCATCTGATTTTCCGGATTATTTGATGTCTTTGTGGAATCATAGATTCCGTTTTCGTCAGTGAAGAAATAATGTGTTTCTCCGGTAGTAAGATTTTCAACCTTGAATTTTGCGTTCGCGATTGGATGATCTGATTCATCCTTTTTCTCGATCGTAATATCAAATCTCGCAGGTTTTTCCATCTGCTGGATCGTCGCGTTCGGGATATTTCCTACCTTAACCTGTCCGTCTGCATCCGCACGGGCAACGATCACACCGTCTTCATCGTCGGATACTTTTTTCCCGGATTCGTCATACAATCCATAAGTAGCCCCATTGAGCAGATATCCGTCCGGAGCTTTTGTTTCCTGAATTGTGATGAAACCCATAGGAAGCTGCTCGAGTCCTGATGCATCTTTGTAAAGTTCATCCCCAGAAATTTTATGCTGACTATCGTATGCCACCATGTACTGTCCGTTTTCTTTAATCGTCTTAAACACCCAGCTTCTCGCCGGAGTTAAGGCGGCAAGCTCTGCGGCGGTGTAAGTCCGCGAGATATCCACGGCGTAAAACTTCATGGTAAACTCTGCACCGGAGAGATCTCCTGCGCCGTCTGCCACCGGCTTACCCGTCTTTGCATCCACCTTGTTAATCACAATGTTCACAGGGTCGAGGTTGGTTGACTCGTCGAAGGTTACTTCCTTCGTCGTGCCAAAATCTGCGGCGGTAATAGTTAACTCGTGGGAATCTTTATCTATCTGATACCCCTTATCCGGAGCTTTTGTTTCCTTGATGTAATAAGTTCTCTCTACCGGATTCATGGCAAGCGTATTTGAAGAGGCTGTGATTGCCCCCGGCGCCGCTGTCACCCGGAGTACCGCCGGGTTGCCGTTCTTATCCGTTGCCACACGAGTACAATTTTTGTCTGTGTACACCGTATACTCTGCCCCGTTTAATGAGTAGTTCGGGTTATTTTCCACGCAGGACACATTTGCCGGAGCGGTTCTTTTAATCAGATGAAGACTAAAAGCCTCTCCCTGCTCAGGGCCTACCTCAGTTTTTACATAGCTTTCAGTTTCGTTTTCCGGAAGAGGCAAGGCTTTTCCTGTGTAATAAACAGGATTTACGCCAAGTGTAACCCTCTTTCCTGCCACTGTTTTTACCGGGTAACTCACAGGATCCAATCCCCAATACCCGCTATCCGGCTTTTTAACCTCCCGGACATAATAGGTCTTATTTGGGATAAGGGCGATGTAAGCACCAGATCCGTCAATATTTTCCCGGACATCATTTGTGACGTTATCTTCCTGTCCGGAGCTGTCTTTATTAACATAGCAGTATCCAACCGGAACCGGATTGTTGGAAGCTCCTTCCTTCCAGCTCTTCGCTTCCTGTTCTGTACGGAACACGCCGTAGGAAGCGCCAACGATATCATTGCTTCCGCCCGGAGTCCACGTCTGCAAACCGTTGTTTTTCTGAAGTGATTTAATCACACGGATCGTACAAACATTATCAAGGAGTCCATCGCCAGTGTTATATACCAGTCTGTTATCACTTGGAAGGGTAAACGCCTGTCCGTTGCTTTTTCTCGGTTTTCCAAGCGTTACTTTCTCTCCATCCTTAGTAATGGAAAAATCATAAGTAGTTGTATTTTTCCTGTAATATTTGACATTAGCCGTAACGGCGGAAATACCACTTCCCGTCTGCATTACCGAAGGGACATCAACTTCTTTCGCGTAATAATCTCCGATCGGCAGCTTCACCTCTGATCCCCCGCCATTTTTCGCGGATCTGATCCAGCCGGATACGTTATCAGGATCTCCATCATCGGTGTCGACCCAGCAATATCCCATAAGTTTGTTGTCGCTCTTTCGATAGATTCCGTAATTGGCTCCATAGACAGCGGCATATGGCACATTTATATATCCGCCTACGCCATCATCTAATTTCACATTTGCTTTGTTGTTCACTTCTGGTACGTTCTTGCAGATTCGTACCACGCCACCATCATCATGACGGTATACATACATACCAGTCAAGACCTTACGATAGCCTTCCGTATCGCTCCACACGAGCGGGCTGCTATGAACGTTTCCATCCGAATCAACAAATCTGGCATCTGCGACATACCATCCAAGATCGTAAGAGTTCCATCCATTCTTCGGAGACTGATAGATCAATGAGCTTGAGCCTCCGCATATACCAACGTGCGTATAAGCCTTGCCTCTGCTATCTACATACACGAAAACGATTACGTCTCCTGTTTTTGCGTGGCTGTTATAAACACTGTTGTAATTTGCGACAGTTCCTTCGTTATATCCGCCGCCAAGATCTGAAAAGACCGTCGGGCCTTCAAATACGCAGTTCCAGCCGTTTGCCTTCATCGCATTTTCAACGACTGATACCTGCGTACAACTGCCAGTCAGGAAATGTCCAAGCTTTGGGAACGTTCCACCGAGCTTATCCGTATAGTGTCCATATAACACCCGTGCGACATAATCGGCGCAGTCGGCGTTGCTGCCTGCTCCAGTACCATGTGAAAACCCATATGCGGAACTAAAGATATCCTGCATAAAAGTATTCGCCGTGTCATATCCAATTATGCCCTGAACCCGGAACACTCCCTCTATGAGATCTTTGATGTTCCAGTGCTTTTTATCCGCATCCGTCCCGGTTGCATCGGAAGCTGTTGAATCATCCGGGATCACCCCGATTACATCTTCCGTTGTTGCAGCTTCCGTTGTCGTCTCTGTTACATCCTCTGTTGCAGCTTCGGTCGTTGCTTCTGTCGCATCCGTTTCCGAAGCAACATAGTCTGTGGCAAATAATTTACCTTCGTTTACCTTCAAACCACTCACACCATCGCGGGCAATCATAGCCGAAAGGATTGCAGACGCCTCAGAGGTAGAGGAAGCAACCACATTGTAGTCGACTGTTGATCCGTAGTTGGAAAAGCTCTGTCTTACTCCCTTATCATCACAGGCACCAGCGACAACCACACCGCTCATGCCGGACGGGACGAGGGAAGAAGCATCCATACCCTGATTTCCGGCAGCTCCAACAACCACGATACCATTCGCAATCGCCTCTCCTATCGCCTGCTCAACAAGCGCTGTTTCAGAAGACCGCGGTGCAACAAGCGAGAGATTGATAACACTCACACGCGCATCAATCGCATACTTAATTGCAGCATAGATATCCGATATCTGTGCACTGCCAGATGCATTAAGAGCCTTGATAGAAAGAACACTCGCGGAAGGATATTCCTCTTTAATTGCGTTGAGCATCTTAGTACCGTGTCCGTTATCGTCCCCGGAACCTCCGCCTAACACAGATACGCTTTTATCTGCGCCGGAGCATCCGGTATCAATCAAAGCGATTGCTCCGGACATATTCGTGTCTGGAAGATTCTGCGCCAGAGATAAAGCATCATTGCCCTGATTAAGTCCGGACAGATCCGCTACATCGGGAACCGCTTCCTTTGGAGCCGCAACCTCCGTAGAAGGAGTTTCTTCCTGTGCAGGAGCTTCTGTCTCCTGTGGAGTCTCCTGCGGAGTTTCTTCTACGGTAGAGATTGAGAAGCAAACCTTGTTTACCTCAATCGAACCTACTTTGTCATAGTAATAAGAATAAGCGGATTTTGTTTCTTCTGCATTTGCAAACCGAAGGAGATAAACTCCCTCGTACTCTGACACTACATTCGTGTTTTTCGTAAACACGGACGGATCAGATGTTTTCACCAAAAGCTCACAGGAACTAAAATCCTGCGAAAGCGAAATCCCTTCGTTGTAGATGTGGTCGAACACGACGAGCGTATTTTCTTCTACGGCGGGTTCCTCTGCTTTCTCCTCCGTAGTACCCTCTTCAGTCGTCACATCCTCTGTGGAAGCCTCCTCCGAGGTTTCTTCCGTGGATTCTTCTGCATTCCCGGAAATCTCCGTCGATGCTTCTTCTGTTGCTCCGGGTGTATCCGGGGCAGTCTCGGTAGTTTCTTCTTCTGTCAAATCCCCTGCTGTCTCATCTGCGGCGGCAAGCGCATCCTCAGAGATCGTGTACTCCGTCAAGGAAGTAACATCTTCTGTGGCTTCCACCGCGGCTGCTGCATCCGACTCATCCGCATTCGTTCGGATCGCGGAGTCAGGTATCATGGTAACAACACCCACGATGACCGTAAGCGCAACAGCCAAAACTTTTCTCACATTGTTTTTGGTCAGCTTCTTCATCAGCCCATATCCCCTTTCCTTAGTTATTAAAAAACATCATCCACTCATTAAGAGATTATAATTACAAATTGAAAAATAATCAATACGGAACGTATTTTTTATAGTGCATATTTTTGTCTTTATGTATATTGTGGCGTATTCTCTATGTTTATAACGCTTACATTGTGCAACAATAAACGAAAAACATCGTTTTTACGCAATACGCAGCAAGTAATTTTTCATGCATTTTATAATCTGTCCGAAATGAGGGATAGCGCGGAAATAGTTTCCTATATATAGTTAGACGAGATTCTTCCTAAAAAAACAGATGTGATGAATGGAAGGCTATCTGTCCGTCCGTCTGTCCTCCCTGAAATGTAAAAATCTGCCTGTATATATAAAGACAGACAGACAGACAGATTCAATATCACTCCTTCAGTATTATTCTTTCAGTATTATTAGTGTGTAATATTTTCTTTTTTTGAAATGTAAAATGTTCATTTCTTGACGTGTAAAATTTACATTTCAAGAAATGAACCTCCCTACATTTACTGAAGTGTAAAATATACACTTCAAGGATTTATGCGGGTTCGCGGGGTGTTTTTGCAAAAAAACCGGGCGATTTTTCCCTCTCCTCCCCCGCATTATAAATAAGAAGGAACCGGGAAGAGTCCGGGCGAAAACCAGAAACTCCGGAGTTACTCCTGTCCAGGATCACCGTGTTTTTTCAGGCGCAAAACAAGATTGTTCCGAAATGAGGGATGATAAAGAAAAGTCCTAAATATGGGACTAGCAAGAAAGAAAACAGAAAAAAAACGCCGGGGGAAGGGAATCTTGGGTTTGACGGGGAAAGCCCGGGGAAATAGCAATCCAGAGAAAAGAAAAGCAACCAAAACCAAACCTGTCGGATTTTGATATCCGCAGGAAGATTTTGGTCGCTGCTTAACCTGCCGACTGAAGGGATCAGAAGAACCCTCCGGATCGGTAATGCAGGTCTAAAACATCGACGCTGTTATATAATGATGATAATAGGTACGACTTATAGTTTTTTATTTCAATATGGCTGTTTAGGATATTGTCTAAAACATATTCCACATGATCGCACTCAACCTGTTCCAGCTTCGTCCTTACGACATCGTATGGAACAGGGGTTTTATTTATAACAACGCTCTCACCCGGGAAACATAGAATGTCTGCGAGGAGAGCTACAACCCCCTCGACAATTCGATGCCCCGTAGGAGAGCTGTATTTTTGTAGAAGTCTCTCGTAACTAATATTCTGCTTGATCTCTAGTACCGTGTTTGCATAATCTCTTTCAGTAGGTTTGTCCCGGGTTTTGCCCCTCGCCTTGCCCGGAGGTATATCTTGCGGCGGTGCAGCATAATCATCCAGGGGAGTATCTTTTTGCGACGCGCCCGGATCGTAATTTTCCCAAGGAGCATCTCCCGCTTCTGCCCTCTCTTCTCCCGCAGAAGAATCATCTACCGGAGAATCATCAGGATCGTCTGGAAGCAACGGCGTATTATCCTCTTCCGGGATATCCGGAGCATCCGGAGCTGGGCGCGAAAAATCCATCACGTAAATAATATTGTTCTTCGTGAGCCCCTGTCTTACAACCTTAATAAGCCCAAGCTCTTTAAGCTCCTTCAGGCACTTTGATACGGTCTTGTTGGATAAACCCATATCCTCCTGAATAGAAGCCACCGAATAATATATGTACGCGTGACCATTTTTATCGTACCATCCGTTTTTTCGGGATAACCCCATACGGTCTAACATAAGCCCGTATAAAACCTTGGAATCGGTACAAAGCGATTTGAAATTTTCGTCCTTGAAGAAAACTTTCGGAATCCGAAAGAAAACGAAATTATCTGAAGTTTCTTCGGTAAAATATCTAAAACCCAAAATAATTATACTCCTTAATAATAAGCAACTAAACAAACACAACTAAATTAACAAACAAAAAATAAAGTAATTTAAGTTATAGCACATTTTGTATTGCCTGTCAATATTTGTCAATATATTGTAGTGTTTTAGTTTGCAACAAACGGAGAAACGAAAAAAGGCACTAGCTTTCGCTAATGCCTTCCTCGACTTTGTTTTTTGTTTTTTTGCTTCTTATTAGGAGATTTTTGAAAAATAATTATTTTTCAAAGAACCTTCAAATATGACTGTATTGTACCACACAGGTTGTTATAAATCAAGAGGTTTTTGAAGAAATCTTGCCGAAAATCTTGCCAGAAATTTTGACAAAAAATTTCGTTCAACTCCCTTTTACTCTAAAGACTCAAAACCCAGACAGCAATACTTTCTCATTTGGGACATTTACGCCTTTGTAACCTAAATTGTCCCCCTTTTACGCCCTTGTAAAAGCAGAAGGTTCCAAACCATATGTAAGGAATCAGTGATTACTCTTTCCCTTTTACTCCCTTGTAAAAGCAGAAGGTTCCAAACCCTCAAAGGCTATATAAGTTACCTCCGGCTTCTCTTATCTCCCGCCGAAACAGAAGAAAAGCACTCCCCGGGTTCCTTATATTTTCTGCCGCTTGGATATCTCCATCGACAGGGACGGTAACTCGCCCCGTGTTATTCCTCTTATATGAGGGATTATGACTATTTTACATGTTCTCCGGCTCGAAGTCAACCCTAAAACACGCCCAAAGGTCTTTGCCTATAACAGTTTCCATGACAGCATCATCCTTTCTCAGAAAAATTGCTCAATATTTACCTTTTCTTCCATAGATCACTTCCATCCTTCCTTTTTGCCGCCAGCCCTAACGTATTCGATTGCTGTGCGAGAAGCCTCGATTCGTCCTCGGTTCACATCCTTGTTAACCCCATGCGTGGAATATCACTCCACTTCGCTCTCCAGCGCCCCCACAACCTTGTCGACATCAAAGGCGGTAGGCTGGGAGTCAATTTTCTCTAGTATTCCTAAATCGTCCGAATAGGACATATGAATCTCATTCTTTAGTTTATCTGCATCAATCAGTCTCATCGTTCGTCCTCCTGTTCTCTTATCAGACAATAATTGTAAGCCATACAGCCATCACAAGTCTGTCTTTGACATCCTTCCTCTAAATAATCCGCTCCATCTTCCATATATTCTGCTTCGCTCATTCTTCATCACCCCAATCTAATCTACAACCGCACTTGCTACAGTAATTTGGCGCATTGTTGTTATTCATTATTCCTACGTCATGACTGACTTTGATTGTGTTTCCACATTCACAATGGAATACAGAAAGAGTATCACTAAGGTTATGGTTAAATATGGGTTTCATTGGTATCTGCTTTTCATCTTCTACTTCCGCATTGCCTACTGCAAGTGCTAAAAATTCGTCAAATTCATCTGTTGTAATATCCCAACTGTCGCACCAATCGTACAAGGATATTCTTTGGCACTCTTTTTTAAGTGCATATGCTATTGTTTCTGCTGTTGATTTCTTCATCTAATTTTCCTCACTTTCTTCAATACAAAAATTCCAAAACCACTGAAATGCTTTAAGAATTTGTTCTTTAGTCGTTCCATTGTGTGTTGGCATTTCTAAGAACATTTTTAATGCTTCAATTTTTTCATCTTCTGAATATTTTTCAGAATTTATGTTATGAACTATTGCACAAGCAACTCCTATATTCATTTAATTTCCCTCACTTTCTGGTTTATCACACACCTCAAACTTGATAACCCATACCCACGGATTTATTCAATACTCCTCTCTAATAACTCCATATTATCAAATGTATTTCCAATAATCTCCATACAATCCACATAATCGTAAATGTGTTCTTCTTCGTAAGTTCCATCTTCGAGTAACACGTTAAAATAAAATCCTGCTTCATCTTCATTCCAACCAATGTAGCCACAGCATTCTTCAGCCAGACAATTTACAATATCATTTTCCCATATCAGCTTGCCGTTCTTATCCTTCAAGCCTGTACATTGGCAGATGGTATCTGGTCTTACTTCAAATGCAAATGGTGCGCCTGCTTTATTGCTGATATACCGTCTATTTTCCTTACAATGTAGAAATCCGCTTACCCATTCCCCATTGCAGGTTTTTGCCTTGAATAAATATCTATTTTCCATATTCTCTCCTATTCCGCTTCTGATTGAAGCCAAACCCTAACTTCCGTCACTGTGTGCATTGAAACCCCATTTTCGATAGTCTTAACGCTACCCTCGTCATAGGTTTCTATTGAACATATAAAATCAAGCAGTTCTTCATCAGACATATTCCTTATTCTGTCGGCATTGGTCTGTGACTTTGCTTTTCCAATATCACTCATTTTCTCCATCTCTCAATTCTTTCAGTTTTGCTTCGGCTTCGGATTTTGTGAGAAATAACGATTCGCCGATTTCGTTAATATCCGACAACTCGAACACGCAACTTTCGATAGTACATGGCATCTCATTTGGAATCCCAAAAATGTAATAAATATCCGTTCCTACCTTGCAAGGCAGTTTCAAAAGCCTGCCCTGTTCCTCTAACTGCTTGTATTCCTCCCATTTGTCAACGTCTTCATCAGTAAGAAGCCGTGACTTTGATGTATTATTTGGTATATCAATGCACGGATGTTTCTCCAGCATTTCTACTACTCTCGACAACAAACCATCGCAACCCCCATATACCTTGTTAAGTCGATTTTCTAATTCTTCATACTCTCCAAGTTTCTTACAGACCGCATACTCGAAATCGCATTCATAGCATTTTTCAGGCGTTTCAAGTCCACCGCATCTTTCAAGGCACTTTGGGTAGTGGTAATTTCCATCGCTATTTTTCTTTGTTAACCTCTCCATATCATCACCCTCCAAACATTTTATTCGTTCTGCATTTCTCTTCAATTTATCCGCACATATTCTCTAGTATCTTCCGGATTTCATCCCGGACACTCTCCCTATCAAGAAACTCTGAGAAATCCTTGAGAGGGAGAGCTTTAAGAGGCTTCTAGGGGGTATTTCCTCGAAAAATATTGGATAAATAGGGTGTTCTTTACTCCCCTCCGTAAGCGCACAATGAACAATCGAGCTTACCAACAATGCCTCTTCGGAAACATAAATAACAATTCTCAGATATTACTCCTCGCTTTCTTTTTCCTTCTTTTCTAACTGTTATTATTATAACACGGAAAACCGTGTTACGCAAGCAATTTATATAAAAATATAGGTTTTTACCTATAATATAAAACAGCAAAAAGCAACGAAATTCCGAACAGGTTATCTATAATCACGAATTTACTTACTCAGAAACCTGAATACGAGCCCGGCGAAGAGCTGATCCAAAATTCAGGGAAAATAAGATTATTCCGAAATGAAGGATAATAAGGAAAAGAGAAATAAAATATATAGGAGACTATTTAGAGCCAAAAAAAACACAGCCGGGTTTCGTACCGCCTGCGCTTTCCCTTGTTTGGGACACATGCACATCTAAACCTTTACACCCTTTGCATAGACAGGGAATTTAGAATCCTATATATATACGAATGCACAACGGTTCCCTTCACTACCCACAAAGAAGGCATAAACCCTCAAAGGCTATATAAGTACGTCCGGCTTCTCTTCCCTCCTGCCGAAGCAGGAGAAAAGCACTCCCCGGTTTCCTTATATTTTCTGCCGATCAAAAAAATGCCGACAGGGACGGTAACTCGCCCCTTATTGTCCTTTATATATGAATGATTTTACAACCCTTCCGGCTCGAAGTCAACCCGATCTTCCCCATCCTTAGCCCCAGGATCAGGGACAAACGCAAAAAGGAAATCCGCCGCCCTCCGGTACATATCCCCATCGTCAGCCGGGGTCGAAAAAAGGATTTCGTTGCCCTTCAGAACATGCAGCTCCTTCGGGCGCTTTATTACCGCAATCGAAACGCCCTTTTCTCTCGCCATGCTCTCCGCCGTCCTTTTGTATGCCTCGTTTTTCTTTTGGGTGGCTTTCTCATCCGGAATAAACTCGATAAGTTCCGAGACATCCCTTCCAAGCAGGGCGCAGATACGGTCTAATGTCGTAAAGCTCACGGGTTTATCATGCCGAAGGGAACTCATCGCCGATTCCGAAAGAATTTTATTTTGCCGTAGGAATGTAGAATTAAACCCCCGGCATTTAAGCGCATATAGTATATCTATCTTATATCGAATCATAATCTCCCCTCCTTATCCAAAAGGGCATCCCAAACCGACCGGGAAATCACGATCGCCTCTCCCGGGGAAAGAAGATACCCCGTAAGAGCCGCAACGTCTTCCGGAGATGCCGAAAGCCCGATTTTATCTCCCGTAGAAACAGCTTCCACCGCATGTTTGGTTATTATCCCCTTCGCTTTTTGTATGTATATTCCATTCTCGTCCAAACCGCAGAAAAAGCAGTCCTGCAGCGATTTAATTTCCTTCATAAATAAAATAGTGTGCAGAAACCCACTTCTTTAGTCGTGGGAGGAAGCACATCCCGTCATCCGACGAGCCTCCTTTCGATTAAAAATGAACCTCTTGTTTGTGAAAGCCTTAGCTTTTTATAAGTTACTCCTGCGGAGATTTTTGTTCCGTCCAGCAAACGGATGTCAAAGCTCCCGCTGGAGCGTCTCCCGAATATAAAGCACTCCTGTCCTTTATACGAAACCTTATCAAACAGCCGGAAGCCTTTTACAATATACTCAGCCTGATTGCGTTTCCGATAGCCGCCTTTACCGATCGTGTTTTTATGTATCTGTCGGTTGTGACAGCGCACCTTCTTCTGATAGAACACTTCCTCGGACGGCTCCGCCAACGGATGACCGCTTATGCATCTGGCATCTATGTAGTGGTATTTCGGCAGATTGTTTTCTATCCGGATGTTTTTGGTGATATACCCATAGGTATGCGACACATTCGGGTACCTACGCTTTAATTCGTTGTAGAACGCCCAACGCATGATCCCAATAAACGCCGCATCCCTAAAAACCATGCCTCTGTGTATGGTCTTCGGCAGCTTCACGGTTCCTTTGTGATAACCAGTATGACAGGTTTCACATAGCGTAATGAGATTATTCGGAGCATCACCGCCCGTTTTGCGGCTTTCTATGTGATGCACGTTGAGTATCTTATCCTTGGACTTTCCTTTACAGCACTGGCATTTATGCCCGTCGCGAAATAACACGTACTCCCGGACGTTCCAGAAGTTTAGCTGTTCGCCCTGCTGATATTCCGTGCCACAGATGTCCGGATTCTTTATTTTCTGAATATCGAAGCTGGCAGTTTCAACGACGATCTTCGACACAGGAAGCATCCGGCATACCTTATCGACAACCGTTAGATGCGTCTGTATCTTGTTTTCAATACTCGGAGCAACCCACCCGGATTTTCGATTTCCCGTCCGGTTAAGGAACCGCGGTTTTCTGTATCTCGTCTTGCGGGATCGTCTTCCCCGACGGTTTTGTCTACGCGTAGAGAGTAAATCCACGATGTCATTTCTCAGCTCGACATCTGAAGCAAAAAGCTCCTTATCTTCTGTGGTAGCAGAAAGCCCGATATGCTTACTTCCTGCATCTACACCTAAAGTAACTGGCTGTGTATAGTTCGTGCTTCTATATAACAGTTTTATTGTGAACGGACACCGCTTAACAACTTCAGCCATACCATCTTTAAGAAGATGTCTGACCTTACCGCACCTGTTGGTAGGCATAAGCGGCTGTCCGTCCATATTTAGAACATATACCATACAGGCACTCCTTTCCTGTGAACTAAATCACATAACGCAGAGGGCAAGCCTCTGTAATGATACCTTCGCCAATGTTATCGAGAGGTTTTATATGCCTGCAACACTTGCTCCTACCAATCAGAGCTGTTTAATCACAGACCTCAGAGCCGCAGACTAGGTATTACATCCACGGGTGACTATATATTCTCTCGTAACGTAGCTCTCTAAGAGCTTGGGCTATTCAATCAGACCGCTCGGTTTTAATAAACCTTGCAATCCCACTTCTTTAGTGGTGGGTTATTGAATTTTAACCACTCTTTGTAACAGGTCATATCCGGGGCTTCCCCATCGTTTATTTTCCCGCAGAATCTTTCACACCAGCTCTTACCTTCTTCGTCCATCTTCCACCCGGCTAAATCATGGCAGACTTTGTCACTCTCGGAAGGGACGCAAAACACATCTATAATAAGCTCCTCGTTGGTTATGTCTCCGGCGCTTCTAATAATCTTAAAATGATCCATTCTAAAAACAAGTCCAACCACGCTGCCGTTATCCCACGACACATGAACCGTACCTGCATCGTTAATACTTTGGACGGTTCCCTGATCCCCCGGCTTGATACGATCAAAAGGATCGTCTACTGGGGAAATAAGCTCCACTCGGTCGCCCGGCTTACATATTTCCTTTAACTCTTCAGTCATTCTCCGGATTTCTTCTGCACTCATCGGTCTTTTTTTCATAAATCCTCTCCTAAATATCATACCACTAAAAACAGTGTTGCGCCACCTTTTACTATGTTATAGGCAAATGCCTATAATCTATCCTTCCCGGCGGTTCTTACAACGCCGAGCACTTTCTATTTTACAATTTATCCCCGCATAACGGGCAATACTCAATATTTAGATTTTTGCTCGTTCCACAATCACAAGCGTAGTCATACCGTGTGGAAATGATTTTTTTCTTGAAATCAATTCCAACGACTAATGATCTTCCATATCCTATAACGTCACGTCGTATGGTAAAATAGTTATTTGTTTTACAATAACAATTTTTCATATTTATACCTCACTTCCCGGGTTTTCGCATCGCTCAAACTCGATAACCCATACCCATGGATTTGCATTCCATCCGTAGCGATCAAGATCGGATTTCTTGATGGTACTGTTCCAAATCCCAATAAATGATGTAATTATTGAGTTTTCATCAAGTTCTCCATTTAATCGTATATACTTATCCATGCCTTCCGCTAAAGCATCTTCGACAGTAATATCCTGCAACCGCTCCACTCTCACGTTGGTTACACGCAAGAAAATTCTTGCAGCATCCTTCGGCATGTGAAGGGATGGATGCCATTTCATCTCGATTTCTTTTCCATCACGGTAAAACTTCTCTGTATCGGAGTAGTCTGCACGGTAGATATACCGTTCTAATCCTTTACACCACGTTTCTCGAACGTACAGGATATCTCCCCGCTGATATGGAGCTTTGTATGCGGTATTTATCAGTTCTATATCTGTCATATTACAGTATGGTTTGAACATGAGTTTCTTTTCTTTCAGAAATTCTTCTGGTACTCCGTTTTTACATTTATCCGGCAATAGCCCTACAAGCTGTTGTGGTTTAACAATTCTTCTCGTGCAGCTCTTTCGTCCGTCCAGAATCGCACGAACCATCTCTGTATTAAACAATATTTGTTTCATACTCATTCCCCTTTCTCCAACTCCTTATCGTCAAATATGTTGCCGATAACTTCAATTTCAAAGCTCTTAAAACTCCACAAATCCCACTTTACACCGATAAAAAATACATCTGATTTGACGCAAATCCAAGAGAACTGATAATGGTTATTCTGCCAAATTGCTTTATAAAAATTACCATATTCATCTCTGACAATATCATTCTCCCAAATCAGCTTGCCGTTCTTGTCTTTCAAACCTGTGCATTGGCAGATTGTGGATGGGTCAATCTCGTATTCGACATAATCCGCTCTTTCAGTTTCAAATTGAAAAATAGTATATTTCCCAACATCACATCGAAGACTTCCATGAACCCACACGCCATCTTCAAGCCCATTGTTGTATATTCCAACGATTTGTGCGGTTTTTGCTTTGAATAAATATCTATCTTCCATGTTCTCTCCTATTCTGCTTCTGACTGAAGCCATTCTTTCCAGCATTTAGAACATTCCGTTTTTTCACAGCAACAATCGCACGGAATGTCCGCATACTGTGAGGAAATACCATCTTCTCCGACAATATCTAAAAACTCTGCTAACTCTTCATCCGACATATTCCTTATTCTGTCGGCTTTGGTCTGTGACTTTGCTTTTCCAATATCACTCATATTCTCCACCTCTCAATTCTTCAAAATAGAATTTCACATCGTCCGACATATGCTTCACGATTCCAAACCGCTCCGCCACTTGATATGGTATGCTATCACGCATAAGTCTTTTGTGTATTTCAGACAAGTAATTTCTAAATCCCTCAATATCTAAAGTGGCTTTATAGTGATTACAGCTCCTACAAGCAGGCATATAATTTGAAACGTCGTCTGATCCGCCTATCCTAAGCGGCTTTGCGTGATCTATCTGCATATCTTTTAAATCAATTTGTCTGCCACAATAAGCACAATGTCCGTTATACATGAGATATACAGTTGTTCTTGTGCTTTTGGATATTGCTTTTCTTTTATTCATTGTTACACCTCAATTCTTTCAGTTTTGCTTCGGCTTCGGATTCTCGAGATTAAGATATTCCGGCTTCAACATTACGATTGCTCCGTATCCGTGAAATACCAGCCCAAAGGCTAAATCCTGCGCGTAGGATTTTGAAAATACCTGCGCCTTTTTCCCCGGCTCCCACGTTGCTATTTTAGTTTCGCTAGATACTCCGGTAACAAATTCTACCTCGGTTCTGTTCTCTCGCGAGAACAATATTCCAACCACATATTCCTGTGTTTTTGCCATGCTATTTTCCTCCTTGCCGATTGTAAAGAGATAACGAATACTCATTTTCCACAATGAAATTTATCGCTTCTCCATTATCATCAAACCATGCTTTCCCATATTTTTCTATCAATTCCAGCTTTAACAAATCCTCTGTTTCGTACAGTTCTTTTCCTTCGTCAATGCGTTTCCGAACCGATTTAACAACATCGTCGATAGCAGCTTTATTTCCTTGGATTCTTACAAGCCCGCTGAGAATCGTGCCTTTTTGTACTCTGTCCGAATCAGTGAATGTATCTATTATGCTAGATGGCATATATATCACCCTTCCTCACGTAAATTGTTGACATATGAATTTGCTTCTTCCAACACATCTTCACGCATAGCATCATATGCATCTTCGAAAGACATATTTCCCATCGTATCATATAATATTCCAAAGTGATTGAATACAACAGTTTCATACTTTGCTATGCATCTGGGACACATATCAACATCCCGAAAAGAAGCGGCGGAACTTCTCCCCTCGCTATCAAAAACCCGACAAGGGATTTTTAATGTGGCTAACTCGCCAGCGTTGTCTACTTCCGTCCCACATATATCACATTTGTAAATCGTTTTTGTGGTAACCATATTAGTTTCCTCCTTTTCCACTAGCAACGAACAAACTTAAATTCTTTACTCAATTCTCTCAAAATACTCTTCAAAGTTCTCACGGGTCATATCAAGATAATCGTCGTCGTCTCCATCTTCCAAATACAATCGTATATCTGACTCTCCTATACAACCCTCTACATACTCGAATATATCCCCTCTGCGAATCATCATGTAATCTTCATATGGAATGCCGCCTTCTTCATACTTCGGAATATAAAATCCTTTAATGCATTTACACTTTTCTATTTTAATCACCCTTTTTCCCTTTGCTTCCTGAAGTTCCTCCAAGGTTCCGAGCTTTCGATACTCTAAGACCTCCTTGATCGCCCGGATTGCAATATTCTTCGCTTCCCGCTGTTTTTGGTATTCCCCGGGATACTCGATACTAAGCTCCTTAATTGCTCCGTATTCAGTCAAGGTAAACCCCTCCTTTCTCCTTCTTTTCTAACTGTCATTATTATACCACGGAAATCCGTGTTGCACAAGCGATCTGTATAAAAAATATAGGCTTTTGCCTATAATATAGCTCGGCTGATACACCTCAGAGGAACGACGACTTCGCCTTCAAGAAATAAGAGGAAAACAGGAAAACAAGATTCTTCCGAAATAAGGGATGACACCCCCCCCTAAGACCAAACAGCCCAGCAACAAAAACGGGGAAATGTTTGCTAAAAAGAGATCCGAAAACAAGCAGAAAACAAAATTCTTCCGAAATAAGAAATAACGAAAAGGAACCGGGAAAAATCCCGGTTCCTGCTATCCTTTAGATATGACAATCAAGGACGGTTACCGAAGCCCCCTGTCCGTCGAGCTTCTTTACATAGTCTTTAAACTGCTTTTCCCACTTATCAGCATCCTGTTCGTTTGCCACGGCTCCAAACCATCCCATCTGCCCGTTCTCAAACCAAATTCCCGAAGGAGTGACATACGCAAACGGAATAGGCGACTTTTCGAAATCAATCGCTCCGACAGGAGCTGAATTTACATAAAGACCATTCTTTCCACAGAGTACATTCTTCCATCTTCCACCCTCTGTATACCAATCCCACTTGGAATAAGGATTATAAGAGGTATAAAGATTCCCTTCCTCGTCGATCATATCCTCGTCGAAGCGTTCCTTCATTTCTTCATAACACTCCTCGTCCGTATAGGCGAGCTTTTTCGGAAACTCATTTTTGACATAATTAACATGAGCCTCATTCTGACTTTCCTCTGCATAGCCCTCCGGATCAGCCAAGTACCGGGCGTAAACTGTATTCTCGTACTGCTTAATCTCCTCGCGGATTTGAGCGACAGCCTGCTCCTTTGTGTACTCTACATGCGGAGCGCAAGGAAGCCCCTCGGAATAAGGAGCCATAATCTCCTCAATATCCATTCCATCCTCCTTCGTAAAAACATAAACACAAAAATGCGACATACTCAATTCCTCCTTATTTCGTTTTCTTTATTATGATATTATTATACCACGGAAATCCGTGTTATACAAGCGATCTGTATAAAAATATAGGTTTTTGCCTATAATATAAACGAAAAAAAACAGCGAAATTCCGAACAGGTTATCCATGATCACGAATTTGAAAACAACGAAAAATAAAAATCTTCCGAAATAAGGGACAATAAGAAAATCAAAAGGAAAACGAAGGAGATTCTAAAAAAACCGTCAGACGAGAAAGAACATTCAGCAAGCGAACTTCCGCAGAAAACTGAACACGAGCCCGGTGGAAGCCGATCCAAAATTTAGAAAAAATAAGATTGTTCCGAAATGAGGGATAGCAAGAAAAATCAAAGAAAGCAGGCATATACAGGAGGCTATTTGAAGCAAAAAAAAAACACAGCCGGGTTTCGTGCCGTCTGCGCCTTTCTTTGTTTTGGGATACACATGTACGTCTAAATCCTTTACAACCTTTGCATATACAGGATATTCAACCCCCCGCATATATACGAATGCACAATGGCTCCCTTTACACCTTTGTAAAGAAGGTTCCAAACCCTTATAAATATTTCTAAAAAAAGACTTTCACCTTTACACCTTCGTAAAATCAGAAGGTTCCCAACCACAATTCTGGACGGTTGCGGCGTGACATATCCTTTACACCTTTGTAAAGAAGATTCCAAACCCTCAAAGGCCATATAAGTACATCCGGCTTCTCAATCCTCCCACCGAAACAGGAGAAAAGCACTCCCCGGGTTCCTTATATTTTCTGCCGCGCGAAATCTATCGCCGACAGGGACGGTAACTCGCCCCGAATAAGTTAAATATACCACACAAAAAGACAAAAAGCAACCGCCCGCAAGAAAGGAGGTAATGCGGGCGGTTTATTGTAACCATTTGGAAATATGCTTTGTTCATGATTTTATATTATCATATTTTCCCTTATATGTCAAACGATTCGCTAAATATATTATAGGTTTTTGCCTATAATAACCCCAAAAGAAGTACCCTGCTCTTCTACTGGAACACCCCCCTCCCAGTACGAAAACCAAAACACACGGGAAATGAGGGATAACGAGAGAAAAACACCACCCCAAAAAGAGCAAAACGCCCAAAGGAGATAATTGCGATTTTTCGCAATTCGCTTAACAACTTTCGGGCAATAACTACGCCTACAAGTTCGCAGAAGTTGTTCCGCAAGCCGAGCTAATCCGAACAAAAAAAACAAAACACTTCCGAAATGAGGGATAATATAAAAAACCGGACACTCCCACCGCGAACAACAAAAAAGAATACGAAAAGCCCAGGAGGGAGATCCGAAATTGATATAGAAATAAAACCCTTCCGAAAAAAGGGACAAGACAGAAAGAGGGTGGGAAGCTGTACGCATCCTACCCTCTTTCTGTCTTGACGGAGGCTCCTAAGAGCTTCATCCAATCTAAAACCCGGCTTTCTCAAAAAACTCCACACCTTCTGCTGATAGCATAGAAATCATCGTTTAAGCAAATATCTACCGGGTTGTCCCAATCCCCGTATGATACAATATTAACCTTATGTCCTCTGTGCTTTTTCAGTTCATTCCATAAAACCATATTCACATCATCCATAATGTTTTCCTCCATTTCTGAAATCATCTTTTTAACTGGTTCTCAATCTCTTTTATAAATTTATTTAATATTTTGCTTTCTGGAAATCCACTCTCCCATCCAACGTCCATAAGTTCAGAAATATTATCATAACATAAAAGATAACAATTATATTTATCACATATCTCTCGCCACTGTGATAAGTTCCGTTCCCAATCATCTAAAGTTAATGGAAAATTAATTTCCCAATAATCAGCTAAATTTTCTTTTGTTTTTACCGTATAGAATTTTCTGTCACATTCTTTACATACAAAACTATATCCATCAATGGCACTTGCATATAACCGTTTTCCGCATTTAGGGCATACCGCACTTGTTCCATATGTTTTCATAATAATCTCCTTTTTACCTAATCAATCATACAATCAGCGATCATTTTCCAAAGAAACTCTTGTTTACTTGACGTAAATCCTTTATGCAGGCATTTTAACATCAAACGCCCATTCCGGAAAACCGCCAGAAGTAGTCCGTTCTCCGGCATCCTCGTCGCACTCCTCCGAAAAATTCACACACTCGTCTAAAATTTCTCCGTCGTTGTAGGCATAATGCTCCGAAAAACCGCATCCGGGTTCCTCGGAATAAACCTCCATATTGACGTGATATTCTTCGCACGCCTCAAAAAGAGAAATAAATCCCTTGGATTTTTCCATGTTTTATTTTTATTCCTCCTTTTTACAACTCGCAATATCTCCGTTTTCGGAAAACATAACCGAAAACATTTTACAGTATTCTTCCACCATATCTTCAGGACACTCAAAGTCCTCAATATCTCTTTCCCCAAAGGATAACGCCAGCTCTCGGACTTGTTCTCTGGCGTTGTCCTTTGCTTTAAGCTCTGGAGAAAGATGTGCTTTCCCGTCCGCCCTTTCTACCAAATAATCCCAAGTGTATAACATTCTAAAACTTCTCCTTTTCTTTGTTTTCTCCAATTTGTACTATCAAAAAGTTCCGTCCGGGTTCAGAAAACCACTACGGCTCTCTTTGATTTTTCCTCTGGAACACGAATAATGCTCAAAAAAAGGAGCATCTTCGGAATGAAGAACCATACTGACACGATATTTTTTGCACGCATCAAAAAGGGTTATAAATTCCTTGGATGCGTCAAGATCGCTCCGATATTTAGTCCCTGCGATAAGATCGTTATGAATATTATCTTTGCAAGTTCCTGTGATTAAAGCCTCTCTCTTGGAGAGGTAACAAATATCAGCTTTTGCCCCTCGTCCCATCCAGACATCCCCTTCGTGAGCGAGAGCCGAAAAGAACTTAGAAACATTCTTTTTCTTTCCTTTAATTCTTATTGTAAATGATGCCAAATACATCCCCTCCTTTGCTTCGTGTTTCTCTCTTAACTACGATATTATTATACCACGGAAAACCGTGTTTAACAAGCGATTTACCAAAGAAATTATAAGTTTTTGCCTATAATATAACCAACAGGAGTGACGACTCCGTCTTCAAAAACCATGAGAAACAGGAGAAAACAAAACCCTTCCGAAATGAGGGACAGTAAAGGAAATTCGTCGACATCCACAGGAAATCATCCAACCAAAGTGCCTTGCTGGACTGCAGTTAGACCGCAAAAAGAAGAAGAAAACAAAACCACTCCGAAATAAGGGATGACAAAAAAAGAGGGCAGGAAGCTGTACGCATCCTACCCTCTTCATGCTTTGACGGATACCCTTAGAGTTTCAAAAACCGACAGGCATCTTTTGCTACTGATATATATTTCGCCGAGCTGTTCAGACGGAATTTATCTAACTCAAACTTCATTTTCCCACTCGCGACTTCTGTTTCGAGATAGATAGCATCCACAAGTATGCCAAGCATATTCCGAAGCATCTGTTTATCGTCAGAAGAAAGCAGCTCCTTTTTCTCCTTCCTTTTCTCCTCATCAGGCAGACAAAAACTCTCCATGAGAAACTTTACCCAGCGAGGATTTGTTTCTATGAGCAAAATGTCGTATATTTCAGAAGAAAACTGAAGAAAACTCTTTTCCCCAAGGGAGAGATTATTATATATACAACTTGCTCCGCAGTCGAAATAGGCTAAAGCTACCGCAAGGGAATTTAACGCAATATTGTTTTTTGCAATCTCCGGGAACTCTCTGCTTAACATAATAAGCCCAAGGAACAAAATTCTCAGATTCCGAATCTTCCCCGCTTCCGTTGCTCCAGCATAATCAAAAGACGTTAAAAGAGATCGGAAATATTGATATTCCTCTTCCGGAAGGTCGGAAAAAACCTCTTTGGAAGAATATATATCAATCTCGGAAGTTTTCTTTACATTTTCCGGTCTTACCCATATTTCGTACTCGCGTCTTCCGTCATAACGCCACAATACATCCTCCCGATTTACAACTCCACAAGTTATCTTTCCCGATCCGGTAAACCGCGAAGCAAAAAATACCGCAGTTGAAAAATCCAAAGTATAGGAATACCCCTCCGGATTAGACTTATCCTCCATTCCCCGATAAACCGGGAAAACGGCAGGCAGGCTATATGGGGGATGTAAGGTTTCAGCCTCGAATATTTCAGCGTCTTTCTTTGTTCTCGAAGAAAGAATTTTGTCCCATATATCGGGAGTAATCTGAGAAAACCCATAATCAATCATCGGATAAAACCGGGTAAAAACAGAAAATAATTTCCTCTTCGGTATCCGGTCGATATTTTTACAAAAGAAGGAAACGACGAGGGAATCATCCATAAGTTTAGTTAAAACCTTTAGAGGTCTTTTGTCAAATAGCCCGCGGTTTTTCTCTTTTAGCGCATTGTAATAATCCGCGGTCAGTTCTATTCCATTCCCGTAGATTTTTAGCTCTTTCTCGGATTCTTTTGGAGCAAAAAACATTATCAGCGGGAACAAATCTCTCCCGTTATAATAATAAAGATCGGGATAAGGGGTTGCCAGACCATAAACAGGCTCTCCGTCAAGAAACGGATACTTCCCGATCACGTCCTCGTAGGACACATCGGACAAATAGCCGCCCTCTTTGTGATATTTCTCTAAGGCTTCTCTAAGTGGGATTAAGGAATCAAGTGTTGCCTGATTCCTGCTTCGTACCAATTCGCCAACGGTAAATTTTTCGCTCATACACGTTTTCCTCCTTGTTTAATTAGCGTGTTCATACGGGAAAAGTTTTTCTGCAAGGTGATTTATGATCGCGTGCAGCTCGTCCGTGGTAGGTTCTCTCTTTGCAAGTATTTCTAACTCTTCGACGCTGCACACCTCTCCGTAGGCATCAAGCCCGGTAAGACAGGGGGCGTTGTCCGGTTCCTTCCCGGAAGAACCCCCTCTTAATATTTTTTCTACCCGGTCAGCAAATTCCGGTGTTGTAACTGTGGGACAGCCACACAGGGCATCCAACACATGCATAATCTCTGATTCTGCTAACATGTTATTTCCCTCACTTTCTAATCCAAAAAATCATCGTTTCATTGTTTCTTCAATTTCTATGAATATGTTACCCGTTCTTACATCCTCTATTTCAATCAGCTTATACTTCTTTCCGTTATATTTTCTTAAAGGATGGCAAAGCAGTAATGTAACTTTATCAACCACTCCTTTACTATCAGTAAAGGTTGCATCTATACAAGCTCCGCAAGAGCCATCTGCTTTTGACCATCCACGTCCCCTTGTAATATAATAAGTATTAAAATCCACATCATAATTCAAATCGCATTTAATTTTCTGTTTAAATTTATATTGTTCTTCTGTCATATCCTTTCACTCATCCTCTTTGATTTACTCGATTGTAATATATACCCCATCTTTTTTATCCCATGCGAAAATCTGAATATTTAATAACTCTTCTGGTAATTCAGATACGCTACCTTTGAATAAGTCTTTATTTTTATTGGTAGAAACACTAATTAAATTTGCATGATTTTCTTTTCGATTACTTAATAATTCTTTTAGTGTTAGAGATTCTAACATAAATATCAATCCTCCATACTCATAATATTTTTCCTCTCTTTCCGCAGTAAAATCATCGTTTCATAGCATACCAAAATCTTTTAATACACCATGCAATTTGAACCATTTACTTTCTTAACCATGATATTATTATACCACGGAAAGCCGTGTTTAGCAAGCAATCCACAGGAGAAATTATAAGTTTTTACCTATAATATAACCAAGAGGAGTGACGACTCCGTCTTCAAGAAACCATAGGGAACAGGAGAAAACAAAACGCGCGGGAAATGAGGGATAATGAGAAAAACAGCCTCCGAAGAAAAAGCCCGGAAAGGAACCGGAATGATACCTGCACTACCGTTAGGCGATCTTTCTCCGGAGAAAAACCAAAATACACGGGAAAATGAGGAATAATAAAAAAAAGGCTGCTTAATGCAGCCTTTCGGAGTCACAACTTCGTTCGGAGGAACAAAACCCGTAAGAACCAGACTGCAGGTACGCTGCAGCAGGGGAAAACACCTGATTCAAGATTGTTCCGAAATAAGGAATAATGCCGGATATTCAGAGGGTTTCTGAAAACGCCGCAAAATATCTCGAATTGGAGATACAAAAATGCTTGAGAAATGTATTGCGCCAGGACCGTCCTAAAAGATACTGGAAAATCGGCGAAACAAGATTGTTCTGAAATGAGGGATAAAGGATCGTTTAACCATATTAACGAGCTTTAGGAAGGGATTACAAAAAATCTTCGTCCGGCAGAAAATCTGCGATAGACTCTTCGGTAAAAACGAGAAAAACCTGAGCAAAACAAACAAAACTCGTCCGAAACGAGGGATAACAGCCATTAAGCAAAAAAACTCTTAGGAAAACCATTCAGAAAGGGACGCGAGGTTCCTGGAAGGCGATCCTAAAACACAGGAAAACAAAATTCATCCGAAAGAAGAAATAACGAGAGTTTGCAAACTCGCTTCTCCCCTTCTATTCCCCTCAGAAAAATCTTGTTATGGCGAACCCGCAAAAACTCCTCTCTCCAACTAAACATCCCAAAGGAATAATTGCGATTTTTCGCAATTTTCTTAAAACGACCTTCGGGAACTTGGAACTTCTCTTCTGTTTTTTAGAACCGCAGGGCGGATTGGAGTTACAGGAGGCGATCCTAAAAGAAGGGGAAAAATTTCCAAAGAGAAAAGAAATTGCGATTTTTCGCAATTCGCTTGAAACAACCTTCGGGAACTCTGAACGCAGAAACTTGAGAACGAACCCGGTGAGAGCCGATCCAGAAATCAGGAAAAAACAAGATTATTCCGAAATGAGGGATAACGATAAAAGCAAGTCCGAAATATGGGACAGGCAAGGGGCGACAGGCAAACCCGCTATTTCCACAAGAAGAAACACAAAAAAAGAACCCGAAGGTTCTTTTTTTTCCGGCTTAGACCACATCGAAGTAGGAACCGAAGGAAGAATGATTGGAATAATCCTCTCTTCCCTGTGGCATCTGCTGTACCTGCTGATAATTGCCGTTATTGTAGTTGCTACCGCTATTATTATAACCATTGTTATTGCCATTATTGTAACTGCCATTGTTATATCCGTTATTGCCTGCATTATTATAACCGCCTGCAGAAGAGCCGTATTCCGGCTGGCATGTCTGCCCGGATGGATACTGAATGACATTCTCGCCATACTCCGGCTGTGCGTTTGTCTGGCTTGACGGAATGTACTTTCGGTCGTAACAGCCACGCATCTGTCTTGATACAATATAGGCATTGATACGCATTAAGGACATATTGGCAATATCTTCAAGCATTTCGTGTGTCAACCCGATCATAACCTGTGGATTGTTCCGGTTATAAATGAACTTGATAAGCCCATTCGACATCGCCTCTCCTGCGCCTCTCTGTGCCTTAATCATAACAGCGTTGCTACCCTTTGTTGCAGGATAGATGGATAACATCCATGCGCCACCCGGAGTAGCCTTACCACCCTGTCTCTTCCACAGTTCCGGCGGAAAACCGTTATTACTTACACATGCACGCTTCGCGTCTTCGACATATTTTCCAAACCGCCCTGTCGCAATACGGTTACAGAGTGTCAGCCACTCATCCATATCCACGTAGCAGCTAATCTTCTCTTTCTGCTTAACTCCAGACAAAGAAACAAGATTTACTATTACCCGCTCGAACTGGTCGTTTGGCTGGATAACCTCAATAAAAACATCTTTGCCAAACTTCTTAATAATCTGATCCGGGTTTTTATCCCGATTTTCATTGTAATTTTTATCCATATAGATACCCTCCTATTTAATATTATCCCGTTGTTTAACTATATATTTATTATACCACGAATAACGGTGTATGTCAATGAATAGATGTGTATAAAATCAAGTAAAATCAAGGGTTTACAAGCCATATTATGGTTTGACAGAGGGAAAAATAGGGAGGAATAATATTCGATAGAGCCCCGTCAAGGCAACAAAAGGAGCCGTCGGCTTTGTCTTTGCAGATTCGCATTTGCGAGCGAAAAAATTAAGGCAACAAGCGTAGCGACTGGCGTTAATTTTTGAGTGAGCGAAAATGATAATCTGTGAAGACACAAGCTGTCGGCGGATTGCAGATATACCCCCTCGAAGAAAAACATCCCGCAGAAACAGGCTTCCCCTGATACGAGGAGAGAAAATCCCGAGGGAATATTAACAAACGGCTTTGCCTTTGCGGAATACGGGAGCAAAATTGAGACACCTCCGCGAACGTGGAGCAAATTGTGAGGACGTAGTCCATGAAGACATAAGCCGATCAGGAGGAACTTAGTCCCAATCGGCAACTCAGATCTTTCCAAAAAAAGAAAAATTACCAAAGGTTGAGAACACCCCTGCTACGCCCGGAAGAAAAAAATACTTTGATACTAAAAAGGGATCAGCGCGGAAAAGTAATAGCCGGAAATATCGGCAGGAGTATCCGGCGAATAATTTCCCTAATGTGTATTAACACGCCATAGAGAAAATACCCATTCGGGATTGAGGCATAACAGATTCGTCCTTGCGGATTATGCGAGGGGAGCGACGCCCTGGCATGAAGCCGAGCGGAAGGCTGGGGCAAAGCGGACAAAAGCATAATGCCGTGAGGACAAAACTGCTGCACATACACATGACGAGTGATTGTTAACCAAACGGGATTGAACCTCTTATACCCTCTCTTCGCTGGATTCCGAAGGAAAAACAATTACCCGGGCGGTTCCGTTCGGTTAAATTCTCTTGGGAATGATGAATATTGCTAGGGGTAGAAACTTTGTTATTGCAGATTACAGAGCAAATACTGGATTATTTGAACCGCGTGGCTGCGGGAGAATAATCCAGTAAGAAGCGAAATAATCTGTGATTACAAAGTTTCTACCGGAAAATGTGTCTATACGGCTTGTTTCTTGCAAACCACGGAAGCGAAATTTGCGACCTTTAGCAGATTTTGTGTACGTGGTCTGTGGGAAACAAGCTGTATGAAAATACCGGAGGGATATACCTAAGATGGGTAAATGTACTAAAGATAAGTATAAATTCAGTATTAGTCTAGTACATTCTCAGTATTATCTCAGTACACTTTCAGTACAAAATATGTCTTATAGGAATAAACTCCCACAGGGGATATCAACAAATGCGTACTAAAATCATACTAAGATTGTACTGAAAGTAAGTCACAATAAATCACCGAAGGATAAACAAACCTCGCTTCTTCCGAAGAAAATCGACTGATATTCAGTATAATTTCAGTCAATATTCAGTACATACTCGAAAGGAATAAAATTGTGGGGAAACAGGGTGTGTACTAAGGTTTAGTACACTTTCAGTACAATATAAGTCAATTACAAAAATACCTTGATATGCAAACAATCTTAATGTTGACTTAATATCAGTACATATTAAGTCAACTAAGGGAAAAATCAAGTATGGGAAAGAGAGGAGAATCAATGGGGCGAATATTCTTTAGTCAAGAAAAAAACTGATTTAGTCAAGAAATAGTCCACTTTAGTCAAGAAATTAGTCAAGCGTTTAGCAATATCTAATTAGGATAAGCAACTCTCCAGGGGTTTCAAAAGCGGGTTATTTTCAATATTGACTTAATTTCAGTACGGATTCAGACGGCTATAACCGGGGGATAAGCAGGGAAAAATAAAAACCCAAAAGATGCGTACTAAACTTTAGTCAACATTTAGTCTACTTTAAGTCAACAACCCCTCGCGCGGCAGCCCCAAAGTTAAAGATCGCTAAGGCTTTAAGCTGCCGCTTATTCTCCCTCTTATTTTCCTCCGCACAAAAACCCCTGTAACTCCTTGATTTTATGCGGTTTTTACCCTTTGGGTATTAAATTCTCCGAAAAACACAAAACTCCTGTCTCTAAAGAAACCTTCACAACTCCCTAGTAAATAAATATCTCGCGAAAACATTGTATTTCCTTGGTTTTCTATACCACACAAACCCAAAATATCACAACCATCCGTCAAGGCATCAAGCCCTTCGATTTTATTCTCCTTAATCCTCTATTCATCCGATTTTCCCAAATTTTATAACTTCACAACGATGTTCACACATATCCTCACACATTACACACCTAATTTACACAGAACTAAAACTCCCTATAAAGCCTTATTTTACGAGGGTTTCCTTGAGGTTTATTCTCCCCAAAAGTTCACACATTGCTAGGGTATAGCATGGCTAACGACACAGGGGAGACTATACGGCTCAAAATCGAGAAAAAATCAAAAAAATAAGCCCTACAACGGAAATTATCCATCGCAAGGCTTATTTTTTATTTACGAGAGGGATTCCACCCTCTCTTTACATCGCCGCATCAGGCGGTTTAAAGAGTCTAAGCGATCTAAGAACCGCTCGGACTCGAACGAGTCCTCTGGGGGGTTGACCCGGTCGAACTCTTGGAAGAGAGAATCACTCTCTCTTCCTAATTCCCAACAGAGACGCGAAGCCTCTGCCAGAGTCATTTTTCTAATCTTTTTTGCTTTTTCTGCCTCTTCGGCAGAGATAATTTTTTTGAGGGCTTGCAACCCTCTTTTTTCTGCTAGTGTCATATTTTTTCCTCCTTTTCTCCCCGAGTACGCCGAGGCAAACGGGACTACTCGCCCCTATTATTTGGTTACATAGTTAGTAAGACGCAAAAACGGAAAAAAAATAAGACCGGGTTTACCCAGCCTTATTTTTTGTCTCGTAGGAATCGAGAAGGTGTTGTTCTCGATCCTCCTGCGAGGATACAATATTTAATAATTCGGAATACTCTTCATCCGAAACGTATTCCACATCCGCGTCGTCCGCGGGGAGTGCCGAAAGAATCTCAGCCTTTTCCTTTTCTGAAAAAGGAAAGGGCTCATCAACCAGTTCGGAGACTGGCTCAGCTAAAAGTGGTTCTTCCCTTTCGTCCGGGAAATACCGGGGAACATAGTTCTTCGATACCACCCTCTCGCTGTTACGCGAGTTTTTCTTTGTCCCGGAGACAATTATATGTCTCGGAATCGAAATCATTATAAATGTGGCTATCATAACCATCATAAAATTAACTATCATAAAAAATCCTCCTTAAATAAAAAGGGAACAGGCATGTTGCCTATTCCCTGAGACATTGTTCTTGTTCTTAGTGGTACTCAACCTTGTACTTGCTCGAAAGCAGCATGTAGGTTGAACTGTCGGCTGTTACCGACACCGGGGATTGATAATCTCTTGTGTCTGTCCGAACGAACACCGGAGTATCACCCGGTTTCTGATTCAAGAGATTAAGAAGCTCCTGCGCCTCTGCTCCTCCAAAGGTCGGAATGTAAATCCATACGGAATTTACTTTTTCCTGTTCTTCCCCGATCTTATCAAGGTCTGCCACAGAAGAAACTACAATCTGTGGGCCGAAATCGTTATCATCCCGAACCTGTCCCTTAATAAGAACTAAGGCGTCGTCAAGCAACAACCCTTGGAATGTTTCATAGTCCTTCGGAAATACGGTTGCCTTGATTTCTCCAGCTCTGTCGACAAGAGTAAATGTTGCCATCTTATCTCCCTTTTTTGTATAAAACTCTCGAAGGTTTGTGATAATTCCCGCAAAGGAATATTTTCCTTCGGTAATCTCGCCGTTATCATCCATAACATCTGTTATGGAATCGGCGGATATATCATACGAATCGAGGGGATGAGCTGACACATAAGTACCTATAACGTCCCGCTCCATCGACAGAAGCTCTTTTTCCGGATAGTCTTCGCAATTTTCGATATCATAAGAAATAGAAGTCTCGTCAACGCCTATCTCATTGAAAAACGAAAGCTGATCCGCAAGATTCTTCTCTGCCTGCTTTTTGTTGCCTTTCGCAAGATCATATAGCGTAGAAGCCGAGTAATCGAGCGCCCTCCGGGAGAACCCGAAAGAATCAAATGCCCCTGCAGACACTAAAGACACGAAGTTCTTTTGCCCTACTCCAAGTGGAAACGTCCGGGAAATGAAATCACAAACGGAAACATATTCTCCGCGTGTTTTTCTTTCCGCTACGACCGTTTCAGATGCCTTCTGGATACCCTTGATTGCCCGAAGTCCGTACCGGATCGTTTTTCCATCGGTTGTAAATAACATATCCGACTTATTTGCATCCGGCTGCAAGAGTTCGACATTCAGTTTTTTAATGTCTGAAATATAACTCTTAGCCTTATCATCATCAATGTAAGCGTTAACCAGAGCGGTCATATACTCACACGGATAATAATACTTCAGCCATGCGCATTTCATTGTAATCATGGAATACGCGCAACCGTGGGATTTGTTGAAGGCATACTTCGCAAATCGCTCCATCTTCTCCCAGATTGCCACAGCCGTTTCTTCCGGTATCCCACGAGGTACGCACCCGGCGATGCCGAGAGGTTTGCCGGTATGAGAATCAACAGCATTTCCGGAACCATAAATGAAATACGGATTGTATTCATCCAGAATTTCCTGTATCTTCTTACTCATTGCCTTACGGATAGTATCCGACTGCCCGGCGGTAAAGCCTGCCAGTTTCCGAACGACCTCCATAACCTGCTCTTGGTATACGATAACTCCGTAAGTCGGCTTTAGAATTTCCTCAAGCTCCGGAACGTCGTAAGTTATCGCATCCGGGTTTTTCATCCCGGCAATATAGTCCGGAATATAGTCCATCGGACCCGGACGATACAAGGAAACTCCGGCGGTAATACGTTCGAAAAGTTCATCCCCGAAGGTTTCAAGAGTTGCCTGAAACTCTTTATTACCTGAGTTCCACCCTTTTGCTCCGAACCGTTGCTCAAGGCTTTTTAACTTTCCTCGGACATCTGAAAACAAGTCCTTCATAAAGCTCCTCATTCCTCCGGATTCTATCTGGAACACACCGAAGGATTCGCCCCTTGCAATGTCCCGGTAAACATATGGATCGTTAAGAGGAATGTCAATATAAGAGCTATATTCCGCCCCTCTTTTTCTTGCCATCGCAAGCCCGTTTCCGATTGCCGAGAGGGTTTTAAGTCCCAAGAAGTCCATCTTCAAAAGTCCGAGTTTTTCCACTTCGCTCATTGTTACCTGAGTCGCAAGTACCTTTGCGTCCTTGTTTTTCGTGTCCTTAACCATCGCTGTAGGTAAATAGTTAAGCACCGGAGCATCGGCGACCACGATTCCGCAGGCGTGCTTGCCTGTTTGACGGGGGTTTCCCTCGATTTTAAGCGCCTCTGCAACAATTTCCTTTGCCTCAGGATCGGTTTCGAGAAGCTCAAGAAGTTCGAGGCTCTTATCGTCTCCAGACAATGAACCCTGAAGGTTCTTTGCTTTGTCCGATAATTTCCCGGTTATTGTTGAAGCATAAGAAACCGGAAGTCCCTTTACTCTACACAGGTCTTTTATCGCGTTTTTTGCCTGCATAGTACCGAACGTGATAATGTTACACACATGATCTGCGCCGTAAAGCTGCTTAACATGTTCTATCACATCGGCTCTTTTAGAGTCCTCAAAATCCATATCAATATCCGGCATGGAAATTCGATCTGGATTTAAGAATCGCTCGAATTTAAGCCCGTGCTTGATTGGATCAACCTCGGTTATCCCAAGACAGTACAAGCAAAGACTTCCTGCTCCGCTTCCTCGTCCCGGTCCAACAAGTATCCCATGTTCTTTCGCCCACGAAACATATTCCCACACTATCAAGAAATAACTCTCAAAGCCCATCTGGGAAATAACGCCCTTTTCATAGGCGAGTCTGTCGAGGTACTCTGCCGAGGTTTCAGCCGAAGTTTCCGAAAATCTTTCATTAAACCCCTTATCCAACAGGTAATACAAGTATTCCTTGTCAGAAGAAAAGCCTTCGGGAATCTTAAACTCCGGCATATGGTATATTCCGGTCTGCACCTTGAGAGTACATTTTTCAGCGATCTCTAACGTGTTTGAAATCGCTTCCGGAATATCCCAAAACAGGTTTACCATTTCCATGTCGCTCATAAAATGATACCCTGTTCCCGGAAAACCTTCGACCTCAGAGGTGAGTTTCCCGTAGGAAACCGCCAGAAGAGATTTATGTACTTCTTCATCCTCCGGGTTTATGAAGTGAGAGTCGTTTGCTGCCACCAGCTTAACCCCCTCTTCTTTCGCAAGGTCAATTAAAACTTTATTGACCTCGCTTTCTCCGGAGAAATTATGTCTTTGTATTTCGACATAATAATCTTCTCCAAAGATTTTCTTGTACTTCCGGATAATATTTCTTGCCTGTTCCGGTTTTCTACTTGCCTTCGCAAGCTCTCCTCCGATACAAGCCGAGGTACAAATAACCCCCTCGGAATACTTCCGAAGGTTATCTATCGAAACATGTGGTCTTCGATAGAAATTATCATACGCCGTTGACGTAAGAACAAACAGGTTTTTAAGCCCCTGTTCGTTCTTGGCGAGGAGAATTAAATGTGAACCATTCTTCTCTCCTGTCAAGACGTCCTCGACATATGCTTCAAAGCCAAATATCGGCTTCTTGCCCTCCTCTGTCATGGCGTTTTGCCACTTCAAAAGAGCGAACATATTGCCGTGATCTGTTACGGCTGTAATGCCGGAGCTTTTCTTGGCAATATCAGATAAACGGCTCATGCCGTCAAGGATGGAATATTGGCTATGTGTGTGATAATTCACGCAATAACCGATATTCATAGTCTCGCTGTCTTTTACAACAGCAAAACCTCTTCCTACCCTGCGGATATATGCCCGCTCGGCTTCCGGGATCAGCTCGGTTATATCGAACTCTAAATCCCTCTTAAGAATAATTCTCCCGTCCTCTAACACAAGAACGGGAACAATATCTCCTTTATTTAATTTGTTTTTTATGATTATCTCCACGATAACACACCTTCCTTATCCTGTTATTTTCCCGCTCATTCCCGGGTATCATATTTTGGTTACAGAAATAGTAAGACGTATTATCCCGGTAAAAATCTATATCAAATCTCCGTTTAGAGCCATTTTTTTTATTTAAGCATATCACAAAATTTTACAAAAAAGGATTGAAAAACAAACGAAAAAGAAATATCATTAAAATACAAAATACGGAAATAAGATAAAAAACAGGGAGGGTTGACGAAAATGCAAGAGACATTATTTCGCTGCCGGAACGCCTACGGGATGATGCAATATGCCTTTATTATAAGCATAATTGCCCTATATTTTATCCCGCTAAAAGTCCCCGGAGCGATATATTTAATGGCGCCGCTTATTATCACGGGATTGTTTTTTCTGTTCCGACAGGTCGCGGAAAACCTGAAGAGGATGTTCATGATCTACCGGACTACGCTGGTGCTGTACATCTACACGATTCCAGACTACATAATCAAGTGCATAGCGCAGACCATAGGAAAAAAAATTCCGAAGGGAATAGGGGTTATGTTCGGAATTGTGTTCGCGGGAGCAGGGGCTTATTTGCTATTTTCGGATAATAAGAGAAAAGAGGAACAAATCGCTTCGATGAAATCCTTCGTCCTGCAAAAAACAATGGATGATCCGGAAGACGATTACGACATCGTTATCTGTAAAAACAAGCAAACCGGGGAAGATGTTGTAATGGATGCGGATGCCCGATATACCCATATGCTTATTATCGGACCTACCGGATGTGGTAAAACATCTGCGGTTATTAACCCAATGATTGAACAGGATATAAGAAAGGGACACAGCGCTCTTGTGATTGAACCAAAGGGCGATCTTGCGGAGAAAGTCTATGCGATGGGGAAACTGTATAACAAGGACGTGCTGTATTTTGACCCGACCGCTCCTGATTGCCCGAAGTTTAATCCACTGCATGGTCGCGAGGATGAAGTGATTGAAAACTTGACTACCACGTTTACCATGCTGGCACCGGATTCCAAAACGTATTTCAAGAATGTAACAGATAACCTCATCCGAAAGTCTGTTATGGTGCTTAAGCGTATCGAAGAGGCGTACCGAAATCCGGATACTGGGATAAGTTCTCGGCCTGCTACTTTGTTTGGGCTATTCGATGTCCTTCACAACACGAATGGTATCGGAAGGAGACTTATGAATGACCTGCTCAAGATCCCTACTCTTACGAAGGATGAAGAAAAGCAGAATCGAGACACTGCGGCGTGGTTTAATCAGGAATATTACGCAGATGGAAGCAAATATTACGAAAATTCTTCTGATGTAAGACAGCAGGTGGCAAAACTCACTCAAAATAGATATCTCAGAAGCATATTAAACCCGGAGGATGGTATAAGTGATATTGATTTCGATGATATATTGGCAAGGGGAAAATCCATTGCAATGACCACGGCGCAGGGAAGCTTGAGAGAACTGGGTTCGTATTTGGGCTACTTTATTATTTTCAATCTTCAGTCAGCCATCTTTCGCCGCCCTGGAAACGAGTGGACGAGACACCCATCGTTTCTTTACATAGATGAGTTCCAGAAGTATGCGAATCCGGGAATGAGTGATATTCTTACACAGGGACGTTCTTACCGAGTTGGATGTATTCTTGCCACGCAGAGCCGCGGAGGGATTGCAACGGGCATAGGAAGCGAAGGAATTAAGTTCCTTCAGACAGTAGACACAAACGCCCGAAGCATCGTTGTTTTTCCGGGAATATCGGTTGAAGATGCGGAATACTACTCTAAAGCGTTCGGTACAGAAATCAAAACTGAGGTGAGACATGGAGAATCTAAGCAAAAATTCTCTCTTGCTTATGGCTTCAAGGATATGAACTACCCTACCGAAACCGTCCAATATTCCGAAACCGAGAAGAATATATACTCTGGATCGGATTTGACATATAAATTTTTCTCAGAGATTACTTATCGTTTGATTGCGAATAAGTCGGTGCAACCTGCGGGTGATGGTATCGTAAGCTGGATTCCGAAGGAAATAAATGATAGGCTTGATGCTATCGTTGAAGAATACAATTATATTCAGCAGGAAAAACGAGACAAAAAAGAACGAGAAGAAAGATTAAAAAGAGAACAAATATATCGGAAGTTCCAAAACGGGCTCAAAAACAACACGGGAGAAACTTTCTCTCCGGAGGCAGATTCAGGCGGCGGTTGGGGAAACACTGTGGGGGCTGCCGTTGGGGGAACAATCGGAGCTTCAGGTGGAGGCGTAGTCGACGGATCGGATGCTGGAACTCCCCACTCTTCTGCTAGAAAAGATACGAATAAAAAAGTTGCTGAAGAAGATGCTTTTGATGATTTCTTTGACGGCCGTATGGAGGGTTGACAATTTCGCGCGAGATAAAAAACTCGCGCGTTTTTTTATCTAAAAATATAGGCATAAGCCTATAATACAAAATCAAGATATAGGTAAAAACCTATAAAATAAAACATAGGTAAATACTTATAAATGATAAACTTGTGAAAAAAATATAGGTATAAATCCATAAAATAAAATATAGGTAAATGCTTATAAACGATAAATTTTAAAAAAATAGACATAAGCCTATGATATAAAACATAGGTTTTTACCTATAATATAGTGAAAAGCCTATAATATCTCTTTACGGAACAAACTTTCTGTGGTAAAATTGTTGCAGATAGAAACAAAAAAAGAAAGGAAAAATAAACAATGATAGTAACTTATATAACAGAGGCAGGCGGTGTCGGTAAGACGACCTTGTGTTTTAATCTTGGGTGGCACTTGGCAAACGAGGGGAAGAAGGTTCTTGTTGTAGACGCCGATCCACAAAACACTAACGTTACGAGAATGGCGGGTTTTACGAAAGAACAGAAGGAAAACATGGCAGGATTGGTGGATATTCTGAACAGGGACGTGGATATTAAGGAAACAATTATTAAGCTATCTCCGAGATTATCTATTATTCCGGCGAATGAACGAACCGCGTCGGTAGAAGAAATTGACCGGGTAATTTCGGAAAAAAAGATGGGACCGAAGGCGCTGTGGGATGCTCTTAAGAAAGTGTCTGCTGATTATGATTATGTGTTTATTGACACAAGCCCAGCGCCGTCTATACTGCATTGGCTGGCGCTTGTGGCGTCGGATGGCGCGGTTCTTCCTGTTTTACCAGACGCAAAGTCGGTAGATGCGACGAAAACAATTTTGGAAACATGCGAAACCGTAAAGCAAAGTCAGAATCAGGATCTAAATGTGTTGGCGGTCGTGTTTAATAAATTTGTTAAAAACTCTAATCTCGCAAGGATGGCAAAGAAAGAGATTACGGCAATCTGCAGAAGCAAAAAAATTCCGGTTGCGCAAACAGAAATACGGAATAATTCGGCAATCGGCGAAGTATATATCTCTCACGAAGGAATTACCACGTATGATCCATCCTCGTCGGGAGCCAAAAACATTAAGGCTCTTTCACAAGAACTGTTTGGAGTATAAGGAGGCAAGGATTATGGCAGGAAAAAGATCATTAGACAGGTTGTTTGATATGGAACGACAAGGAAAAGAAATCGTGAAAGAATACGATGATCTCCAGATACAAAAACCGAAAAAAGAAGAAAACAAACCAGAGCAATCAAAGCCAAAAAGAACTGATCCGGCGAAACCACGACCGAAACCAGTTCCGAAAATTCAGAACGAAGAAGGGCTGCGAAGTACGGAAATTTTTGATATTAACACGGAGGGAGTAGCTATCCCAGCGAGAAAACAGAGAGGGCAAAGCGAGGAGTACACTTGTATTTCCGTTTATGTTACAAAACAGGAAGCGCAGCTTCTCGAAGAAAATAGTGCAAAGCACGGAATGACAAAATCAAATTACATGCGGTTGTTTATACTCAACGGAAATTAAAAAAAATATCCCCGGTATAATTCCGGGGGATATTTTTGTCATTAAAATTAAACAAACGAAAGAAATAAACGAAAGACAGACAAAGAAAGGAGAATACGCATATGCAGACACAGATAAAGAAAGCCTCATCCATCCAACTGCCGATAATTAAGGATAAGCGAGTGGAACTAAGACTCGAAACACAAGAGAGGGCGCAAACCTCGGTTGTATCAATCCAAAGGGTTATTTATAATCAAGGATATTTATTCGTCACGATTCAGACTAAGAACTCTATATACCAAGATATCCCGATCCCGGTTATACCATCCTCGAATTTTTACGATGGTCAGACAATCCAGAGGGGAACATCTGTTTCCTCGTCCTTCGGGACAAGTTTGGTAGTGGGGGATATTACACAGGTGACACCCGATGGAATACGGATTTTAGACTCTAAGGGAAATGAATATTTTGGAGATATTAAAGCAAAATCATAGGCAAAAACCTATAATATAAATATTTTCCTATATTATAGGTTTTTGCCTATATGAAAATAGTTCGTTCATCGGACTATTTTTTTGTGCGGTTCACGTTTAACTATATATACAACCATTTTATGAGGAGGAGATAATCATGGAAGAGTTTATTGATTTCTCCGGAGCGTTTGAATCACCTGAGTTTGATTTGCCGGACTTTGAGGAACCGGAAATCGAAGCACCAAAAGAAAATATTCCGGAGACTAAAAATACAATCAAAAGTACACAGACAGACGCAATTTTTGAAGAATCAAAAATTTCCTCTTATGAAACAAAACCAGAGAAAAAAGAGGAACCGCCGAAGAAAAAGCCAGAAAATAAGACACCTAAAAAAGAAGCTGCTTCAAAACCAAAGACACAAGAAAAACCAAAGAAGGTTGTTTCGGAAGAACAAAAGAGCAAAAAAAATACCACAAAAAAAGAATCCTCTGGCAAACCAAAGGAGGAAAAAACAACGCCGGAAGACACAAAAGCTACAGAGCCTCCAAAGCCAGATAAAACCTCTGAAAATACATCCTCTAAAAACACGGTCAAGGAGGAGCAGGCAAGGGAAGAACAAACAAAACGGTCTTACAACATGGACTTTGATGCAGACCAGTTCTTTAGCAATATGAACGATAAAGAGGTTTATGGCGAAGAAGACATCGAGGTTATTGATCCGCAGCCGCAGGAACAGCCACAGGTAGAATATATCCCGCCAAAACCAAGAACGGGAAAGAAGATATTTGCTTTTGCAGCGATGCTCATGTGTATGATCGGGATTCCTCTGATTATTACCCTTGCCGGAAGGAAGGAAAAGACATCCTCTATTATCCCTCAGACATCACAGATTATGACTTCTCAGGGAGCAACAGAGCAAAGCACCCTGTTTTACTGCGAAGCAAAAAAACAGACGGAAAATACCCTTGGGGAAGTAAAGACCTCTACCAGATTCGCGAACTTGGATGAGCTTTCCTTGTATCTTAACAGCAATACGGGAGCGGCGTTATCCAACGAAACCCAGCTTGTCAACATGTTTGATTCTGGGCTTATTACGGCAGAGGTGTTACAGACACAGATGCAAGAATATATCTCACAGGCAAACGAGCTTAATCACTTACTGCTTGTCAATAACCAGACGTATGCAAACGCCGGAAGGCAGGAGGAATATAACACCCTGAAGGATAATATTGACACCCTTCTTATTTACGGAGACACGGCGATCTATAACGCCGTAAATAAAGCGAAATAAATATAGGTAAATACCTATAATAAAATTAAACACCTGTAATATAGGCAAAAACCTATATAAAAAATCCCGGAATAATCTCGTTTGTTCCGGGATTTTTCGTTTTACTAATTATGTAACCATAAATCTAGGGGGAAGAGTTTTCTCCCAAATAGAAAAAATATAAGGAGGATAAGATTATGGAGACAATTAGAATTTCCCACCTTGCGGGACAGGAGGCAAAGAAAAATGTACAGGTGGAGGCATTGGTTTCCTCGATGGAGGAGGCAATGACCTCCAATGGAAAGCCTTACGTGAAGGGCGTACTCTCCGATAGGAGAGATAAGGCGTCCTTTAAGGTCTGGGATACAACTCTGGCAGACCTTACAAAGAAGTATGGGCTGCCAGCGGGGAAAGCCTTCGTTGGCTGTCTTTCGGGAAATATTGACGTTTACGAGGGCAAGCCTCAGCTCGTGTGCAAGGGCGGGATTACCCTCGTAGAAAGAGAGGGCGCGGTCGATAATTACATCGACGTTCCGCCATATTCCTATCAGGATATGGTTGGTACGATCGACTATATTGTCAACCACATCGAATCCGAGGAGCTTAAAACCGTTTGCAAAAAGGTATTAAGCTCCGAGGTAGTACAGAGCAAGAGAGGGTATCAGCCTTTTTCTTGCGAAGTACATGAGGAGAAGATGGGGTGGCTGCACCACACTTATAATCTCCTCGGCCTTGTGGCAGACGATAATGGTCTGCCGAAAGTAGCTCTCGCTGGAGAGCAGGGGACAAGCTATTACCCGCTTCTGGATAAGGAAGTGGTAATGGCGGCGTTCGTCTGTTACCATCTGTCGTCCTTCACTATGCTGAAGGCGGATGAGGTAACAGGCGCCGTTGAGGAGAAGGACGTAAAACGCCTCTCCTTAAACGGCGGCCTTTCTGGGATTAACAACGTGAATTATATTCACGACAAAATCTCCGACCTGTCGGAGAAGTCCCAGAATGGAGCTGCAGAGAGATTAGAAAATCTTCTGCATGTGATCGCCGTATTAAACGGGGTCACAGAGGCGGCAACACCGGAGGCGATTTATGCCCGAGGTATTTGCAACCTCGAAAAGTCCGTCTATAAGGCGGCAACCGTAAGTCAGACAATAGGATATGGCGAACGGACGAATATTTCTCTCGGAGGAGAGAAATATTCAATCGTCCGGACAATTTAACCCGGACAAAAACAAACCCCTCAGACAGATATTAAGCTGTCTGTGGGGGTTTGCTTTTTTAGGAAAACTATTTTGTAGGCTTGTTGTTCTTAGAGGAAAGATACAAGGCTTCCAATTCTTCAGGGGTCTTTGGGACGGCGGCATATGCGGCCTCTATTGGGCTTATTGGATTATCAAAGTCAAAAGAAACGGAAGATGAAATATCAATGACCGCGCTTCCTCCGTCTGATACCCCCGAAAACAGGGTTGTCTCGCTTCCGTCGAGGTCCGCCTTTGTTACCCGAACTTTTCCACCTTCATTGTAGATTTTCAGTTTCATGTTTTTTATCTCCCTTCGTTTTTGATTTATTATATCGTATTGTCATTTCTTTTTCCACGGATCACGCCTTATAATAATCCCGTATTTGCTGTCTTTTTCAAGATGGATACCGTGAATAACTGGTTTTCCGTCCTTATTAACTAAAGACACCCGTGGAAGTTTTCCGTCGACAATCAGTGTCACAGCTTCCTTCTGACTAAATGTGTGATTCGAAAACTTCTTAGGAATCGAAAGTTTGCAGTCCCCGCCTTGGGATGGGGTATGATCGCAGGCGTAGTAAAACATGTCTTCGTAAACCTTTCCGTCCTTGCAAAACGGACACTTGCACAGGTACTTTTTTTCAAATGGTTTTACAGCAAACCGATATTTTCCCGGTTCATACTCCTCAATTTTTAGTTTTCCAGAAAACTGCTTTCCGGATGGCCATGTAACAACCACGTTGTTTTTGGTTTGCCCGGAGGCTAGAATTTGGGACATATCACTTGCTTTTACCTTCGTTTTCCCGATCGTACCATAAACGGAAAAATTACATACTGGATTTCCTGCTTCATCTTTTTTGTTCCAGTTTCCGCAGTAATACCCGTTTTTCCCGGCGAATATAGTTCCGCCGCATTTTGGGCATTTTCCGATGGATTCCTTCTCGGCGAAGGATATCTTAAACGTGGATTTATCCAGTACAAGCCCAGTAAAAGAGGTCGTCCCATTTTTCCATTTATATCCCTTTGGTTTGGTCGCTTTGCCGCTGATAAGAGCCTTTGCTTCGGTTTCTGTAAGATTCTTTTCTCCGAATGCTTTAGGCAGCCCGAAGTCGCATACCCGCTGTCCTTCCTCGTTTTTATCAAAATATCCGGAGCAGGCGTAAAACCCTTCATACTCGTAAAAATCCCGATTGCACTTCGGACATTTCCCGATTGTCTTATGGTATCTTCCTAAAGGAGTAAGATTTAGCAGGCTGCTTGTTTCTGCGGTGATGTATTTTACCATAGCGGAATAAAAATCTCTGGAAGAAAGAGTTCCGTTTTCAACCTCTTTTAATTTCTTTTCCCAGATCGCGGTAAGCTCCGGGGAAATAATGTTGTGTCCGGATAGAACATCTACATACTCAATACCCTGATCGGTAGGGTATATCACGTTCCCTTTACGCGACAGGTATTCGTATTTAACGAGCTTTTCGATGATTTCTGCTCTGGTTGCCGAAGTGCCTAACCCGGCACAGTCCATAAGGACCTTTTCAAGTTCCGCGTCGGTAAGCTGCTTTCCCGCAGTTTCCATCGCGTCAAGGATAGTTGCGTTGTTGTATCTTGACGGAGGCGTGGTTTGTTTTTCAAGAATATCGTAAGTTCCTTGGACGCGTTCTCCCTGCGTAAGTGGAGGAAGCGCATCCGGAGGAGTCTGTTTCTTGACCGCGACAATATCCATAACCGTTTTCCATCCGCGCTGTTTTTCAACAACGCCCGTACTTTTGAACCGAAACTCCGAATTTTCCGTTTTAAGGCTCGTAATTACCGAAGTGTGAGTATTTATACACTCGTCGAGGAAAATTGCAAGGAAACGGCAAATTACGAGCAGATACACCAACTTTTCGTCCGGGGTTAAGTCCTCTGTTTTAGGTATTTGTTCAGTAGGGCTTAAGGCCGGGTGATCCTTTACCTTGCTGTTATCGACATATTTTTTAGAGTGCAGAGCTTTTTGCACGTTTCCTGAAGCAACCGCCTGTTCAATAAACTTCGCAATCGGGGTAAACACCTTCAGTTTTTCCAACAACCCAGGGATTGTTTTCGCCTGTTCGGTTGTTAAGCACCTGCTTTCAGTTCTTGGATATGACAGGAAATGCTTCTCGTAGAGGCTTTGAGCAACCGAGAGCGTTTTAGCCGGAGTAAAGTTATATCTTTTTGCGCATTCTTTCTGAAGCTCCGAGAGGTTAAGCAGGGCAGGAGCCCGCGTAATTTTATCTTCTTCCTCGATTTCTGTAATTTCTCCATACGGAATTGTGCTAAGAATAGTCTCTATATCCTTGAGTTTATCCGGGGACAAATAGGCGTACTTCGTTGGAAAACTGTCGTCCGCATCCGGATTTAATAATAATCCCTTGTATTTTTTACCACCCGCATCAAAACTTCCCTCGAGTTCCCAAAAATCCGTCGGAACAAAATTTCTAATTTCTTTTTCCCGGATAACAACCAAGGCAAGAGTAGAGGACATAACTCGTCCCACACGCATATTCCGTTCGGTAGAAAGAGTGGTAGCGCGGGAAAAATTGATCCCCGCAAGCCAGTCGAAGTAAAGCCGGAGATAGGAAGCCTCTGTGAGCCCTTGATATTCCGTGTCCGGCTTTAGATTGTTTAATGCCTTGATAATAGTCTTCTCTGTGGTATCATCCGCCCACAGACGCAAGATCGGGACGTTAACGCCCAACGAAGAATACACAAGATGCTGAATAAGCTGCCCCTCACGTCCGGCATCCCCCGCATTTATAACAACATCATAGTGGTTGTTATTCCATTGCTCTTTTAGCACATTGTAAAACTTTGGGACTGTTACCTTTGTTTTCCATGATTCCGGAATAATTGGTAGCACCTCTTTTTTCCAAGGTTTACCCCATTCGGACTTATATTCTGAGGCATCGCATAGTCCAAGCAGATGTCCGGCGCAGCACCCAAAATCAATATCGTAGGGGAATGTATTTTTAATTTTGCTATAAGCCCTTTGAATATCATTCATTACAGAGGGCTTCTCAGCCACTAATAATGCTTTAGGCATATTTAACAACCTTCTTTCCTCAAATTACTTTTTATCGCTTAGGTTTTCGACGAACAAACCCGTCCTAACTGCCTCATCATAAACAGTTTTGGTAATAATATCGCTTATGGTCTTTTTGCCGCCGTCGTTATACTGAACCTCGTAAGTGATTTCGTATATTGTTTCTAATAATTTCTGTGTTGGAATACCATGATTATATTGACGCAACAAAATAGAATTGAGTTCGCCAGTAATGTCTTTTCGTGATTTTACAACTAATTTATCTCCCTCGTCTGGCGTATCGTCAAACCCCGGATTAAAATATCCATAAGTGATTTTCCTTAAATTTTCGTCGCACTGTATAAAAGCAGACCTGTTTATATTTTGCGCGGGGAATACATCGAAAGACAAGCCATTTATCGAATATGTATGTATCCATATGTCTTTGTTTAGGCATTTCTCAAATTTATCAATGTCGTTGCGGTATTCTGTGATACGACCATCGAAAACCCTCATATCGCCAATAGATATTCCGGCCACCACATATATGCCGGGATCACCCCTGTTCTCCTCACCGTCTGGTCTTACAAAATCGCAGATTATATCTCCGATTTTGCAAGGAATTTCGTACTGATTGTAAAATTGATTTCCCATGTTTTATTTTTTCCTCTCTTTCTTATATTTTTGCGGCGAGCATGGTTGCCCGCTGCGCATTATCATTCTTTTGGATTCCTTTTATCAGGGCATTTGAATCTCCGATAAAAACAAATCTGCTTTTTGCTCTCGTAATTGCGGTATAAATAATATTCCGCGTAAGATTAAAAAACATCTGAGATAAAGGCATAATTACGACCGGACACTCGGAACCCTGCGCCTTATGAACCGTTGTAGCATAAGCAAGGGATAACTCGTGGATGCTTGCTTTTGAATATACAACCTCGCGAGGAGTAGGAACAACGCGCCCATCAACAATCACAAGCTCGTTATAATCATCATAAGAAACAACGACTTCCTTTTCTTCTGGATCTATTGCAACAACGGTGCCGATATCTCCATTAAACACACCGAGATCATAATTATTCATTTCCTGCATAACGCGATCGCCTACACGGAACACGTATTGCCCGCTTTTATACTCGGCTTTGTACGGATCGTGAGGATTAAAACGCTCTTGAATCATGTAATTAAGCTCCACAACACCTAATTCACCTTTTCGTGTCGGAGATAATACTACAATATCCTTTTTTTCTACCCCTACGTCGGATAGCTGCTCGATCGCATTTCCGATCAGCAACTTAATCATATCCACATCGGGAGTATCGAAGAGAAAGAAATCCTGCTTCGTCCGGTCAAACATAAGTCCGTTTGGTTCTCCGAAGAATGTTACTCCCGACAAAATCTTTACTGCATTAGTGTTAATCTGGCTTTCGCTTGCCTGCCTGTATAACCGCGTCAGTATGGTTGCAGGGACTTTTCCGGAATTAAGCAAATCCTTAAACGGAAGCCCTACTCCCACGGGAGGAAGCTGATTTGCATCCCCGACCAAAAGCAATGATGCCCCGGATTGTGCAACTGCGGACACAAGCTGGAGGAAGAGGGGAGCGTCAATCATGGATGATTCGTCACATATAACGTAATCAGCATCAATTTCAATCTCCGCGTCGATTGTTTTTGCGTCCTCTCCGGTAAGTCCTAAAAACCGATGGATGGTATAAGCGCTCTTTCCGGATAATTCAGACATTCTCTTAGCTGCTCGCCCGGTAGGAGCACACAAAACAACGCGAATATCCGGATTCTTCAGCTCTAAAAACTTAATGATCGCGTTTATCGTAAGAGTTTTTCCTGTTCCGGGTCCTCCGGTTAATATTGACAGCCTGTTTTCATACGCATTTTTAACCGCCTGCAACTGGATTTCGTCAAGACACATCCCTGTCTGTTTTTCGTATTCGCGCGAAAACCTACAATAATCGGAAGGGGATGAATTTCTAGCGGTTATAAGGTTTTTTACATATCCTGCGGTCTTATTTTCTATAACATAAAGATTTTTTAGGTAAACCATGCAGCACCCAAAAGAAACATCTGTCACAATACTTCCATCATTCCTCATATCTGAGAAATACTGCTCGAGCAAATTATCATCCACCGAAAAAGAAATTCTGTTTCTCCGGGTAAAATTACGAATCTGCGAGAACATAAAATCTTTTGTCACAAACATATCTCCGGTGCTGTAACAATGGGAGAATAAGTAATACTGGATAACCTTGGATATACGCATATATCCATTCTCGGGTGTCCCAAGGCTCTTTGCGACAGAATCAGCAAGCAGGAACTTCGAGTACCCAAGGTAATCACAAATGGAATATGGGTTAGCCCGGACTTTTGCTTCAGCGTCTCCGCCCATCGCTTCATAGATATTCACGATGTCGATGAAAGAAGTAACTCCGTTTTTGTATAAAAACACCGACAGCTTCTCGATCTTGTCATTATCGACAAGGGTTTTATGTATCTGCTCGGCCTTTTTCTTTGATATCCCCTTGAGACGAGATAAATTTTCCGGGGTTTCTCTTATTTTCGCAAGCGTATCAACGCCATAAGCATCCACGACGGTTTTTGCAATCTTGGGACCAACTCCCGGAATAAAGCGGGTTAAATACCTGCGGATTCCGTCAAGATCGGAAGATGCAGTCATGGTAATCATTTTTGCGTCGACCTGTCTGCCAAATTTTGGATCATCCACCCACGTTGCATAACATCTGAATACGTCTCGATACTCCACCTTGTCAAAATTGCCCTTTACGACAAGAACCTTTGAATTATAATTTTCTTCCGGAGAAATTTCTAAAACCCTCGCCCGCACGATTGCATAATCAGAATCGGGAGCCTGATAGGTTATGTGTTCCACCCGGAATTTAAGATCAAAAAAATGCTCCATGTTTCTCCTTTCAGGGCAGACAAAAAAATTCGACAGCCCTAGTATATAAATATACTAAAGTATATTAAAAATATAAATTTAACCGCTGGGTTATTTTTCTTCCTTTGACGGTGCCCCTGTTTAATATATCTTGTTTTATATATACTTGTTTAACGGGTTCGAGAATCGCTAGGTTTTATGCGGCTTCACGAGGGGTAAGGGTGTAGTGATTTCCCACCCCAAGGTGTAGCGATTTCCCACCCCAAGGTGTAGCGATTTCCCACCCCAAGGTGTAGTGGTTTCCCACCCTCCCCTCTTGGGGTAGGGCGGGTAGGGAAAGCGCTCGATTTAGGAAAAATAAATGTCAAAAAACAAAAAACAAAAACATTCGTAACCCCGTATAAAACCTAGAAAAAATCGACCAAGGTGTAGTGATTTCCCACCCCCCTAATTTCGGGAGGTTATTTTCTCTCTGCGGAAAAAATCACTTTTACGATCCGGTTTCCTTTTTTTACCGCCTCAAAGGACACGGTTATGTCCGACGAAAGAGACACATCCGCAACCGCAGGATCAAGAACATTCCTACGGAACTCTTTGAAGGTCGGATAAGCGTTCCCAACACACAATACCTGACGCAGCTTTTCAATCGAAACCTCCCACTTCCCGAGATTAAGGTTGTTGAAGCAATGATGAAAAAGCCGGATGGAATACATGTTTTTCAGTCGAACAACATTCATCAGCTTGTATTTCAGGTATCCGAGTTTTTCTACGTCGAAGAAATACTCCATCGCACTTTCAGATGCCCTCATAACAATCTTATATCCATCCTTATCCTCTCTTAGATCAGAGCGATCAAACAAGGTGATGAGTCTGCGTACCAGAGTCGGATCAATCTCTTTTTCTGCAGGGCTGATAGAAACCTCCACGGGACGCATCATATTTTTCGTATAACGAAGCATCGCGTCCTTTTTGATATGATCTTTAAGACCGATCGCCCGCTCGAAGTCTTTTTTCCGGAAAACCACCTCACGGGTGCTTTGATCTCTGGCGTTGATACGCGACAGATAGGTTAAGAGAAGTTTGTTTTCAACTATTCCAAATTCTTCCCCCGATATCCCCATAAGGCGTTTATCTAATTCAACCCAGTATTCGGGAATAGACACCGCTTTGCTCATAAATCCTCCCTAAAATTTTGCAAATTTCAATCTTTTGAATCATAAAATTATTATAATATATAGATAGTCTTATGTCAAACGACATAGAGACAAAAACCGCTTATTTACAAAGATTTTTAACTTTTTTTGCAAATCGCTTGCGAAAGAGCCTTTTATAATATAAAATGAAAAACGTAAATAGGCAAAATACGCCCGGAGTGCGGGCGGAAAAGAGTATTAAAGGAGGGGAATACACTATTGAAGACGGATTATGAGTTAGCCAAAAAGGCGAAACAGATTCTTGAGGGCTTGGTTGTCGCCTGCGAAATGTATAAGGTTTCGGAGACAGAAAACAACTTCGTGTTCAAGGTAAATCATAATAATGACGCGATTATTACAATCTTACAGTCTGAAGTTCCGCCGTTCCCGGCGAAGATGGGACCAAAATCAATGGTCGGACAAAAAGTAAAATTCACGATCGTTGACATCAACGAAGAGGGAGTTTTCGGAAGCATGAAGGAGGCGAGAGAAATCTTGCAGCAGCCAATCCTTGACCGCTTGTATGCGGGGGAGGTTATGACAGGAGTTATCTCCTATATAACGCCTTGGGGCGCATATGTTACGATTGACGGAATCGTAAGCGGAATGTTGAAGAATTACGACTTTTCGGACGATGGTACAGAGGTATGGAAGATACATCCGAGATTTTCTAAAATCAAGGTAAAATACAAGAGGACAAACAAAAAGGGGACTATTCTTCTTCTTCCGGAGAAAAGAAGAACCGGAATGCCAAAGTATGACATCACGCAAATTAAAGCCGGAGATACGTTTTGGGGCAAGATAACCGACGTAAATCTTCCGAACGCGAAGGTAAGAGTATTGATAGACAACGCTACCTACGTCGAGTGCAAATATCCTACAAATGCTTACAACAACAGCATTAAAAACGGATACAATGTTGCAATCGTGGTAACGAAGGTAATAGAGAACAGAGGGAAATACAGACTCATTGGAAAAATCGTATCAAAGAATACCTCTGGAGCATTATACGGCAGGAAGGAGTGAGGATAATGGTAGTTAAAGGCAGGATACAACAGCAGAAAGATAACCAGTATATTAAAATGGATTCGGCTATCGGGGATAGAAACAAAAAGGCGTATTACTATGCATCTTTCAATAGCGACAACTTCGCAAGAGCGCCAAAAACTCCTATTATGGAGTTAAAACAAGAAGGTTCGTTTGATGAAGCGGATATTGATTTAATCGACTTTGTATATACGGTGCGCTTTTGTACGGAAGAACAGCTTATAAGATACGGAAGATACAAAGGATATGAGGATATCGAAAACCGGATTGCGCTGCTTGTGGGAGCAGGGGTCTTGAACAGCTTTTTCGAGACGATGCTTAATCCCAAAGATGGGATCATCAGAAAACCGGACGATGCAAAGAGATATATCTGTCTGAAGGTTGCCGGAGAATATCTGCTGCGGGAATTTTCCCCTCGAAAGATAATCGAGTGGGAACCGGGCGATAACATTACACATATTAAAAACATTGAAAATCAAGAGATTTTTAATGAATTTTACCTTGATGTCTTAACATCCAATAAGGTCAAAATCACAAATCTCTGGCTTCACCCAGAATACTCCATGCGGGAGAAGAAACTGCCTGCGCTGGGACACATCGGAATGACGAGAACGATAGAACAGGATAAGGAATACATGGTCTTTGATGCGATCCGGATAGAAGATAATCCGGACGATGTGCAGGAAAAAATCCTTCGGTGGGAAGATTATTTTATAAACACTAAGTCCTATCTTCGGATATTTGGGGCCTCAAAGAGACTACCTACCCTTGTGTTTATCACGGATAATGACCAAGCGGCGGTAAGGCTTGCAGGGATGATTTCCCGGACAGGGCTTGTTTCGAGTCTTATCACAACATTCAACCGGATTCAGCATTACCAGTTATCCGATATGGGTAAATTTCTTAAATACAAAGAAGAAGATCAACAGCTACACGAGATCGCGTTCAACTTATTTCAGTAAACCCTCCATGTTTTCCCCGGAGTTTTATGCTCCGGGGTTTTTATTATCCCTTATATATAAGATATTTTAAAAATTATTTGTGCGCCAAGTACGCTTTTTCATGCTTTTTTCTTTGCTTTCCGTCTTACTATCCTTGTAACCAAAATTGTGATAGAGGGGAAATTGTCCCCTCGCGTACCCGCATACGACGGGAGAAAAGGAGGAAAATATGGCGCACGAAAGTAGCACTCAGAAGATTACTAATTTCCGCAAGGCAGAGCGCCTTGCGGAAATTAAAAACAAATTCAAAACCGGGGTAAACCCGGACATTTCCGAGGAGGAAATGGTAGAGGCGTATGAAAACGCCTCAAACATCAAGCCCGTAGGGGTTACCTTTCGCACATCGACTTGCTCGGTGACGGTTGGTAAACTCTCGGGGGTTTCCTCCGGGGATTTGTCTCCGGAGGATCGGGAGTTTTTAAGACGGTCGAGTAATTCGACGCGTCTGGAAATGTTCCCGGAGGCGAAGAGAAAGCTCGATGCGCTTATGACAAAAATTCATAAGCGACACCGAGACTTTTCAATCGGAGGTTCTGATCTCATGGAGTTTGGAACCTTCGAGGGGGAGTTTCTTCCGTTTATCAAAGCCCAGCAGGAGGAGCTGGAGAAGATAAAGGAAGAAATCTCCGAGAACTTTGACCTCCGGTTGCCGGAGTTCGAGAAAGAGGTTCTTGGTATCACAAGGAAGCTCTTTCCGGCTTCGGAACCGGAAGTCTCCCGACAGCTTGATTTTATCAGACGCCGGGGACGTTCTGGATACCTCGCCTGCATCGAAATTTGCCTCCGGACAAAGTTTGGTGAAGCAGGTACAGAAATCTCCAGGGAAGACCTCCGGGACTTCCTTCGGGGCTGCAAGGAGGCGGAGACGGCGCGCAAGGCGCAGGATATCGTCTGCTCCATCGTGGACGATATCTGGAACGCGCTTTTGTCCTACCTTGTAAATATCTCTTCGGAGAAATACAAGGACACGGATAGCCTCGAAGGGTTTGGAAAGATCCGGTCGAAATTAAAAGACCGGGCTCTCCGGATCCGGAGAGAAGTCGCTCCCCTCGGAGCGATCGGAGCAGAAGATCTCGTATCGCTTACGAGCGTCTTAGAAACCCTTAGTCTGAACATCGACAAGTACGATGCAATCGACGAGGGCTTCGCTGGAATGGTGCAGGTGTACGTGACCTCTCGAAAGAACTACGGCTACGAGCCGAGTTTTGGAGAGCTTACGGAAACCCGTGCCAAGGTTCCGGAATGGCTCAAAATGGAGGATATCATCGCCACTGGCGAAGATATCCTCCGAAATTCCTCTGAAGAACCGGGGGAGTAATAAAAACAGGCGGTGTGTACCATTAACACCGCCTGTTTTTATTGCTAAGTCACTGAAAAAGTGTCTGGATATATGCTTCCTGTTTTTTGATAAGGAACTCTGCATCTCCGAAGTGATATAGTGTTTTGTCACCGAACTGGAACAACGCCGAAGGGAACGTGTAATCATTCAACCTCTTTACCGTCGAGAAGTATATCCCAGAGGAATTGAGTGTCTGCTGTTGCAGGCGATAGGCTTCCGCTTCGGATTTTGCAACAACCAGATACCGAAGATTTTCATTATATAAAGCAGAGTATTTTGGGTAAAACACGATATTCTTATAATCAAGCATACTTTCATCGGTATAGTCGATTACTGCAAAAGAAAGCGCATCGTGAGTTATCACGTAATCAAATTCCGGAAGATCGTCTGATAAGCGCCCCTTTTCTTTGACAGAGAACCCCTTTTTTCTAAATATCTTTGGGAGAGGAGATTCTTCGGAGGAAAATATCTTCAGTAAATCCTCCGGAGTTCCGACAAATAGGTTAAATTCATCCGATATTTCCCCGCGTAAATTTCGGTCTATATATTCACGGAGCGCATATTTCCTTCCGGATTTATCCGATATGTTCCCAAGAATAAACAATACCTTAATAGGAAGTTTGTTTTCATAGTATTCCGAAGAAGATAAAAAAGCATGATAGCTTTCCCACTTTTGAAGCAGCCTTGCCTCTCTCTCTGTATTCATATCCATTTCCAAAAAATAAAGACAATGAGAAGTTTTAATAATTCCATCCGGTCGGATTTGGGAAAATATCTTGGATATGTATTTTTCGTCGTAGTAGTCAAAAACAATATCCGGATAGCAATTCATAAAATCCATTACAAACTGATTAAGGGCAAGCTGGTGGGCGGCGATCTGCGGTTTTAATGCAACCTTGCCTGCTGATAATATGGAGTCGGCATAAATAATGCCTTGTTTATTGCAGTCAAGCGGCACGACTCCCTTTTCGCGAAGATAATCAATTCCCTTTTTGCAAAGCATGTAGTAAGCAGTGTCCCGGTGATAACCGGACTTGGAAATCAGCTTGGCCGACACCATTTTAGACAACTGATTAGTACAGCTTCTCTCGGAGCATCCATTAAAACACAGCGCATAAATCTGATTAAAATTAAGACACCGTAGATTATATAACGCGGATAATATTTGGTGTTCTTTTGTTATAATCATAAAAAAGTTCTCCTTCTTAAATAACTAATTGTAATTATATCAACTCAGAATACGAATTACAAGAAAATAAGCGAAAAATCAGACAAAACAGAATACGCTAGGCATTAAAAAGATTGACATTCTCAGACGGAATTTATAAAATCTAAAGAGATTATAATTTAATTAAGAAAGGATACGGAGAAAAGTGCAAACGGGAATGAAGAAAAAAGAAGTGTCTAAAATTCTTGTGGATTATATTAAGGGTCTGCGAGACGAGAACGAGTCGGACGAACTCCTTGCAAAAATAGCCGGGTGCGTTAACAGCCAAATGTCTAACGTGCTTGCATATAAAAGGATGCCAAGATATGCCGAAGTAATGAACCTTATGACATACTATTGCGCTCCGATACAAGACCTCTTAGATATTGCACAAAAAGATCCGGTTGTCAAGTTTGATTATTGGAACGAACTATATCCTGAAGAAGACATAAGAGAAAATTTTCGGTTTTATATCCGTGAGGTGCTGCAAGAAAGTGGTATGACTCTACTGGACTTAAGCAAAAAATCCGGAGTAACAGCCCCTTACATTAGTAGCGTTTTATCCGGACGATATGAAGTAACCTATTACTTGATTCAGACGTTTTCCAAGACATTAGGGATGACAGAGGACGAATTTTTGGATGGATACCGAGGAAGAAAGGGAATCGCTCAAAAACGAAAACTCTTAGCAAGAAGAATTGCGGAAACGAGAGAAGATCTTGGTTATACGGTATCACAGGCGGCTGAATTGCTGGGAATTACAGAAACTAGATACCTAAAGATTGAGGAATCGTCAGATGTAATAATGGGAAAAAGTTTGCTCAGACTGTGTAAATTGTTCAGAATAGACGCAAAAGAGATCGGGAAAATGGCTCTTGACGCACACTTGGTCGTTGATGGGGATGTCATCGAAGACATTATTAAAAACGATAAATTCGTTCCTCAGTACATGGAGGGAAAGTTTTTTGCGCCAAAAGAGATAATCAAAGAAGTATTAGCGTATGAAAAGGTGTCAATCAAACAGGATGTGTGTTTGACGCGAAATCTTTTGACGTGCATCATACTGTTTTTGCATAATGACAAGGAGCAGTATCGCGGGGAGATTATGCAGTACCTAAAAAACCTTACAAAAGATCGCCCATATAAAAAACTTATGATGTTTAAGGCGAAAGAGGACATGAAAACCATGTCGGACGTTTTTTCTGTATATAAAAAAGAGCTTGGATATTCATTTCTGGAAATAAGTAAAATTTCAGGAATTTCTAAGGGATATATTTCAAACCGCAATCAGTCCGATGATTTTGACGTTGCTTTTATGAATAAGGTTTTCCCGGTGCTTAATATCCCTCTTTCATGTGGAATAGAAATGTATTTGGAGAAAATATCCCAGAATAGTAAGAAGAAGAAAAGAGAGGTATTAAACGGGCGAAGAGTGCTTTTGAAAATGAAAGAAAAGAGATATGTTTGTTATGACAACAGGCTTATTCCAACAAAAACCATAGAAATTATGGTAAATAATATTTTCGACGGAGAACTTTCTACGATTGACAAATATAATCTAAATCAGATAGAACTAAAAAAGACAAAAAACAAATAGCGGTTAGATACGAGCAACAGTCTCTTTTAATAAAAGAGGCTGTTTTTTTTATCCCCCTTTGAGTTGGCAAAAATCACAAAAACTCTCATTTCCGAAAAAACTTTCTATATTCGTTGACATAAGCTAAAAAAGATATTAAAATAAAAACATGAAAAAACAAACAAAAAGAATACGCAGATGAAAATATTTTTGGAGGGTTTTTAATGTTAATCGAGGAATTGAATCTTCCCGAAAAGAAGGAAAAACAATTAAAAAACAAGGGACTGAAAACAACCGACGACATTAAGTATATGCTGCCGAGAAGATATTATGATTTTAGAAGGTCGTTTAATCCGCAAACGGTTTTGAGCGGAGAAAAATGCATTATGGTTTGCACAGTGACCGAAATTAGAAACAAACCTATGTATGTCGAGGTTGTAGCGAGAGAAAAAACCACAATGGAGCGGGTTTCGATCAAGTGGTTTAGACAGCCGTATAAATATGATGAAGTAAGAAATCTTTACGATATGGACATTGCCGTAGGGGGAACCTTCAAAAAGGATGAATGGGGAAATCAATATGTAAACCCTGAGATTTTCACGACCGACGTAGAAAACGCCATGCGGATTTACCCGATTTACCCTAAGATTGTCGGAATGAGCGCGGCATACTACCAAGAGATTTTAGATCGTGTAATGAATGAAACTTATACAGAAGATATTTTATCAGAAGATTTTAGAACGCACTTTGATTTAATCTCCGAGGATGAAATGCTGCACAGATACCATTATCCGACCGGGGTAGCAGATATCAAGGCAGCGAACAAAAAAGTGGCATACACGCGTTTATACCAAATTGCAAAAAAGATGGTAACAGACGCAGAAAGCGTGGAAAAAAATTCTTCCTTTATCCCGAAGATATTAAAAACCACGAATGAGCTTATTACAGCGCTTCCTTATTCGCTTACCGAAGATCAGAGAAAAATCATTTTAGAGATTGTGAAAAAAGCACAGGGCGGACATCGGGTGAACGCTCTTATTCAGGGTGATGTCGGCTCCGGAAAAACAGTATGTGCGTTTTTGCTTATGTTTTCTATGGCGGATAATGGTTATCAGTCGGCTTTGATGGCACCGACCGGGGTTTTAGCGAAACAGCATTATGCGGAACTTTCCTCTTATGCGGAAAAGTTTGGATATAAAACAGCGTACCTTGGGGGCGATCTGAAAGCAAAGGAAAAAAGAGAGGTTTTAAAGGGAATTAAAAACGGCGAATACATCTTTGTTGTTGGTACTCATGCAGTTATCTCTGACGATGTGGAGTTTAATAACCTTGGGCTTACAATCGTTGACGAAGAGCATAAGTTTGGAGTTATCCAGAGGGATAACTTGAGAGCCAAGGCGAAAGAAGGCGTCCATAGTATATCAATGTCGGCGACACCGATCCCGCGAAGTCTCGCCTTGACTCTGTATGGTGACGCAATGGATATCTATACCATATCCACGATGCCTGCGGGGAGACTTCCAGTTAAAACAGGGGTGGTAAATAGTGATGACGCGATCTTCCGACTGATTCAGGCGGAAGCAGAAAACGGACATCAGGCGTATATCGTATGCCCGATGATAGATTCTAATGATGATTCCGAAGAAGATGCTCCTGTATCTGTGGAAGATGTCTATAAAAGCACGGAGGCATATTTTTCTACACATAATCCGAATATTAAAGCTGCGGTTATTACAGGAAAAATGAAGGATGCTGAAAAATCAGAGATCATAAATGCCTTTTCGAAAAATGAGGTTCAAATCCTGATCGCGACAACGATTATTGAAGTCGGCGTGAATGTTCCAAACGCGACCGTAATTGCTATTATGAACGCGGAGAGGTTCGGACTTGCCGGATTGCATCAGCTTCGGGGACGAGTCGGCAGAGGAAATCTGCAAAGCTACTGTGTGCTTAAATCACTGGAGAAAGAAAATGAACGACTGGCGGTTATGTGCAAAACCACAAACGGATTCGAGATCGCCGAAGAAGACTTAAAAATAAGGGGAACAGGTGATTTCCTTGGGACAAGGCAGAGTGGAGACAATGAGAATGTCCGGCTTATGCTTAAATATCCGCAGATTTACCAAGAAATCAAAGAATATATCAAGGAGAAGGAGTTGAATGGATGTGAAAAGCTTAAATTGTAACAATGAAAGCGGAAATGTCATAACAGAGGCAACCGCAAGGGTTCAGTTTTACAATAAAACTGACACTATCGCAAATATCTATGCGCAATCGAGAGTTTTGGATGAACAGGGGCGACTTTGCGGATTCGTGATTGACGGAACTCCTGCACCAAGAGAACGCGCAAAGGAATTTTATAATGCTCTTTGGTGGGAGTTTTTCCGGGAAAACCCGGACGTGCTTTCGGAAATCCTTAGATACGAAGAATACGAAGATGGCGCTCCGGAGGGAGCAGCTAATTCTCCGGCGAGGGTGTTCCGACTCGTAAAAGCCTATGGAAACAATGGACTCGGTTCAAACTGCAAAGATTTCTTAGTGTGGTTAAAAAACGAGAGGGACAGAAACACAAATCCCTTCGCAACAGCGAAACGGAATGCAGAGCAGTCGGTAAGAGAGCTTTTTGACAGTTTCGACAAAGAAGAGATTATGAAGCGTATTGAGGATATATTCGGAGAACCAACAAGGCGGATAGCCAGCTTAGTTTACGAAAAGAAAACAGGAGCCATCACGGATTTCTTGTATTCTCAAATGCTAAAAAAAATAAAAGAAGAAATGGAGGAAGAACAGGAATGACGGAAAGGGAACAGGAGATATATGATTTTCTCGTAACGTATACCGTCGAGAATGGATTTCCGCCGAGCATTAAAGATATTATGAGGCATTCCGGACATAAATCTACAAGCACGGTGGCGGGATACCTAGAGTCTCTTGAGGAAAAAGGCAAGATTAAGCGGATGGGGAAGTCACCAAGAGCAATATGGATTGAAGATATTACGATAAAGAGGGGGCGTGAATTTGGCACTTCTTAATTATACAACAAATAGGACGAGAAAACCCACGGTTTGAACCGTGTGGATGATAGTCCCGTGTCAGGAGAAGAACATGCAAAAAGGCATTAAGTTCCGGGCGTACCCGAATAAGAAACAGAAAAACTTAATAGACCGGACGCTTGGGTGCTGCAGAATGATCTATAACAAAGGTCTTTCTATGCGAGAGGACGCATATAAATCCGGAGAAAAGGTTAACTACTCCCAGACATCGGCGATGCTTACGGCATTAAAGAAGGATGATGATTATGCGTTTCTGAAGGAAGTTGATTCCGTCGCGTTACAGCAGTCCCTTCGGGATTTAGACCGCGGGTATGTGAATTTCTTTCAGAAAAGAGCAAAGTGTCCGACCTACAAGAGCAAGCACCAAAACCGGCAGGCATACAGGACGCTTAATCAGAAGGATAATATCCGCATCGTGGGAAAACACATAAAACTCCCGAAGATCGGATTTCTGAAGATTAAACAGTCTATGGATGCCGGGCATATCAATAACGTAACGGTCGAAAAGACGCCGACGGGCAAGTATTTCGTTGTTTTGAACGTGGATTTTGAACCCGTCCGGATAGCAAACGGCGGCGGACGTATCGGTGTTGATGTCGGCATCAAGGAATTTTACACCGACAGCAATGGCGCGGTCGTAGAAAACCCGAAGTATCTGGAATCGTCCCTGCGGAAGCTCGCCAGAGAATCCCGCAGGCTTGCAAGGAAACAGAAGGGTTCTAACAACCGCCGGAAGCAGCGACTCAAAGTGGCTGGCGTTCACGAACGCATTGCGAACCAACGGAATGATTTTTTACAGAAGCAATCAACGATGCTGGTGCGCGAAAACCAAACCATCTGTATCGAAGACCTGAATGTGAAAGGTATGATTAAAAACCGCAGGCTTGCAAAATCCATCGCGAGCGTTTCGTGGTCGAAGTTTTTCTCGATGCTTGAATACAAGGCAGAGTGGTACGGCTCGTCCGTAATTAAAGTACCGACGATGTATCCAAGCAGCCAGACGTGCAGCTGTTGTGGATATAAAAACCCGCTCGTGAAAAATCTTGTCGTCCGGAAATGGGAATGTCCGGAGTGCTATGCTCTTCACGACCGGGACAAAAACGCTGCGGTAAACATCTTAAATAAGGGGCTTTCCGCCTGAAAATAATAAACTGTAAGTTGGGGCTCAACTGAACAGTATAATCTACGCTTGTGGAGACTATGTAAATCTAAAGCCTTGTGGCAATGTAGCGGTCGTGGAAGCAAGAATCCCATTACTTTAGTGGTGGGAGTGTCAACGTATATAGAAACCACGAATGGAGAAACGGTTTACGATAAATTACAAAAACAACATTTTCTATTAAATAACTAGGAGAAAGGAGAATTATGGATACAAGTTTGAAACTATTTTCAGAGGCATTTGATGTTACGCCGGAAGAAATGTATATTTTAATGCTCTCTGATAAGGAGTTTTTCAAAGAGCCATTAAAAATCAAAATGAATTATGGGGAAATCCGGTTAAACCGAGAGTTGATGGATAAACTGGAGAACCTTTACTACGAGAAAAAGGATTCCGTAGAGGTTCCAATCTTGGAAGTAGCACAGGTATTAAGAACCACCGAAAAGGAACTCAACAGTATCATGGGGAAATATCCCGATGATTTTAAGCGAATGACAAGGGTGGTTAAAGCCGATGGGGTAAGATACATCAAGTACAAATGTATTACGAAACTGGTCATCCGGTTATCAAATGCCCGGAAAAGGACAATTCAGACGGACATTCCGGAAGAAAAACCGAAGTTCATGCCGGAACCAAAGCCTGCTTTAAGCAAGGAAGAAAAACCGATCGAAAATAACAATAACACTCAGCAAGAAATCTCCAAAACTCCGAAAAAGGAAGAACCTGCAGAAAAGAAGAAACCAAAGAAAAAGAAATTCGGGCTTACAAAGACGGCGTTAAAGGATATAGGACGGGTAAAAACGGATAACATCCGGGAGTTGCGGGCATTTTTACTAGACGTTGGAGAGTTCAAGCCTGAAGAGATCGCGCTTATGCCGGACGCAGAAGTGTTAAATAAGATGGACGGATACGTGGTTTTATCATCCGGGGAACAGACAATTATTATCCGGCGGACAAAATTTGAGGAGATTGCGGCGGATATCTACATGGTATAAGGAGGGGGATAGTTTGAACAACAACAACCCATGCTTCGGGTGCAAAATCCGAAGACCGTATTGCCACTCTGTCTGTGATAGATATAAAAACATGCAGATAGAAAATGAAAGGGCAAAAGAAATAATACGAAAGAAACGGCAGGAACTAAACGAGTACATGGATATGCGCCGGGACAGCGTAGAGCGATCAATAGCAGGAAGGAGATAATAACAATGAAACGAGAGAAAATAGAAACAAAACCACCAAAGGAAAACTGCAAGTTTTTTAACGAACATATGAAAAACTGCGAGGCTCTTAATAGCCTTTATTGCAAAATCGAGGAATGTGCATTTTTCAAGGCAAAGCAGGAAGAAAATTGATAGCCCATTGATAAAAATACCGCAAACGCGGTATTTTTTTTATTCCAAAAACGTCTTACTACTTTTGTAACCATTTTTATAGCGGGTAAATGATCCCGCAGCCTCGGGAAAAATCCGGGGAAAAATTAAATTTAAGGAGGACAAGAAAATGGAGAAAAAACTTAATATTAGAGGAACACAGGCGGTGTCCCGCTGCAACAAGAAAAGAACTATGTCAGAGGTGAAAATTTCTGATATCACGCTTGAAAGTTTCAAGCGTACTAAAATCACCAGAGGGGCAATTTCCCTCTGGAAGAACGAGGGCGCGACGATGGAGGATGTCAATAGCTTCATCGACAAGAGCTTCGATGCCCTCTCGTTCCCTCACGAGAAGGTAAAAGACCTCCAGAAAGCGGAGGTAAGCGTCTTGGTACATAAGTACCTCGACGCGGATGGACGCAGGAGTTCATTAAACTCCAAAATCCGGAGATTTACTTTCCGGTTCGGAGGAGAGACGGTTTACTATAAGCCGGACTTCCTGTTCGAATACACGGAGGAGGTCGGCAGAAAGACCGTTCCGGTTGTCGAAGTCGTATCTATGACGACCGGGAAACAGAAATTCCTGACCTCGAAGCGATATGGAGCAGGGAAGGAAACAACATCCCTGCATCATAACCTTGACGGGTTAGGGATGATTCTCTTCGGGAAGACCGTCCTCGGAGGAAGAGAAGGCATCGTAAGATGTGTTTTCGATGCATTAAAAACAACCGAGGACAAAGCCGGAGATTATTCCCGGGAATGGTCGGTTGCAAAGACCGATGATTCCGGAACAAAATCCGGGGACAACCGGGTGTGGACCGAGGTTCGGTTTTCTTCCCGGGGACAGGTAATATCCGGCAGATATTACGAGATCGGCGATTCCCGACGGAGCAACAATACCCGTTGGGACAACCGGGAATTGTTTAAGGGGTATAAAGAAACCCTTGAACATTACGTCGGCGGGAAGCCTTCTTGCACATCGAAAGAGGAGTGCCGGAAGAATTGCGAATTTTTTGAAATTTGCAATTACAACCATATTCCTGCCACAGAGCAGGATAAGGTTGTAGAAGACCGGAAAGCTGTGGAACCGACACTTAACCCTCAGCAGCAGGAGGTTGCAAATTTCAGAGAAGGGATTGCCTGCGTCGATGCCGGGCCGGGCTCTGGAAAAACACAGGTAATGGCGTTCCGCATTGCCAAGATGCTTTTGGAAGGGGCAAACCCTTCTGATTTCTTGGTAATTTCATTCTCCAAAGCGGCGGTCAAGACAATAACAGACCGTGTTTCCTATTTCGTAAACGATGTTTACGGAATGGGAGTTGATGTTGCAAAGATCAAGACCGCGACATTCAACAGCCTTGGTGATGCGCTTCTCACCAAGTATTTTAAGGAGCTTGGTTATACAGAGGCGCCGGAACTTGCCGATGGGGTTGAGATATTCAATCTCGTGATGAAGGCGGTAGATTTTGAGAATCAGGTCGAAGGATTTGATTACAAGAACTACAAGATGCCGTCCATCGGCAAGAACTTCGCCGGAGGAGTGGTTGCGGAAATGACGAAAGCGATTTCGGAAATCCGCAGTAACGGAATGTCGAAGGAGGAATTTTTAGACAAGACGGAATACACCCCGGAGCAGGCGGAAGAAATCTGGAGAACCAACGAACGGTTTTCCGCCCTTATGGTTGAAAACAACCTTAAGGATTATTCTGACCAACAGTACCAGGTGGTACGCCTGCTGTCGGAAATTAACCCGGAAGCGGTAACGGAAACATACCGCTTTAAGCACGTAATTGTTGATGAGTTTCAGGACAGCAACGATTTTCAGATGTTGTTTATCTCGGAACTTATCAACACCTCGAAGTTTGAGAGCTTGATGGTCGTCGGTGACGATGCGCAGGCGATCTACCTTTTCCGTGGTACAAGCCCGGAAAATATTATTAACTTTGAGGAAAAACTGGGCGCGGGGCTGCCTGTGGAGGAGTATCTCCTTACGGAGAATTACCGTTCCGCAGCGGAGATCGTAGACCTTTCAAATGAGGTGCTTGAACACAACAGCACTAAGATTAAGAAGGTTTTGACCTCAGACCGGGGAAAGAGCGGACAGCTTCCGACCTTCAAGAGTTTTGAAAAGTCGAAGGATGAGGTAAATTACATCTGCGATGGAATCGAAAATCTCTTGAAGGGAGGATGCGATCCGCGGGATGTTGCGGTGATCGCCGCGACAAGAAGCTCGCTGAAGGCGGTTTCTAAGGAACTTTCTGCGAGAACGCTCGTCTCTCAGTTCGATATGGGAGAAAGACTTCTTGATAATTCAAGAGTCCGGGCGTTCATCGGGTTCTGCTCGTTCGCAACCTCTCCGGATGCGACAAAGGGGCTTCTTGAGTACATGAACGAAATGTACAACGGAAGAATCTTTGATCTTTTCACTCCGGAGAAGGTAAACAGCCTCTTGGAAAAGGCAAAAGAGGATTTCCTTAATTCCTACGTCCTTCTTAACATGGAGGACAAAAAGGATTACATCCTTAGATGTCTTAACGCCTTAGAGGATGGAACGGATGCGGTGTTTACATCATTCCGGGAAAAAATCGAGGCAAAAAAGAGGTTGGACGCCTTTTCCTTATTATCTTATGTTCGGGATTTTTACGAGCTGGATATGGGAGATACGGCGGAAAAGGGCGGAAGCCTGAGTGCTGTTAACTTGGTAACAGCACACTCCTCCAAAGGGAAAGAGTGGAAGCACGTCTTCGTAACTCTTTCCGACTTCGATAAGGTTCCGACGAGGAATCTTGAAGAAAAGGAGGAAAAGAGGCGGCTTATCTTCGTAGCGTTCTCAAGAGCCAGAGATACATTAACGGTATCCACTCTTCGGGAAAAAGAGCGCGAGGGGGATATGAAACCTCGGAATCCTTGGTATGTAGAAATGAAAACCTACAAGAGTTTTCGGAATCTCGACTAGGGATAATAAAAAATAGGGTTTGGTTTTACCAGACTCTATTTTTTATACTCGATTTCAGTATGGTATTGACTAAATGTAAGTATAAAACAAACTAAAAACAAGTCAGAAATAAGTCAATAAAAACTACAAATAGTCGGGCAGATAAATTGACATAACACATTTTACATGATAAGATAAAAACATAAACAAAATAAGAATTTCAGTTAAAGCAGAAAGGAGCGAACATGGGATACACATTGAAAATCAGAAGACGCAGAAATCGGAGAGGAATATGAAGATGGGTTCGAGGGAATCTACATTGTAAGAAATTTTTAATGGAGGAAATTTATGGATAACAAAATCGAAGTAATTGGAGTAGACGTAGGAAATGGGTACACGAAAACCGTAAGCACGGAATTTGTGTCAGCAACAAGAGACTGGGGAGAGGTTAAGCCCCCTCTTACAGACAAGTTAGTTGGATACGCAGGGAAATATTACACGGTCGGAGGAGAAAGAACCAAGACAAAGACCGACCAGAAGAATGACGAAACCTGCCTGATCCTTGCCCTTGCCGGAATTGCAGAGGAATTACGACGCCGGGGAAAGCACGAGGGCAGAATTTTACTTTCCGAGGGACTTCCTCTCGAGCGTTGTATCGAAGAAAACAAGCTCGAAGATGAAGAGTATTATAAAAAAGGTCAGATTGTGGAGTTTACATATGAGGACGAACCATATAAAATCGAAGTGGTAGATGTCATGGTAAATCCGCAATGTGTAGCAGCTATCGTCGAGAAGCTCTGTGCAAAGGAAATTCCTCAGAACTGCATCATCGTAGATATTGGTTCGTGGACGATTGAAATTTTACCGATCGAAAATTACAAACCACAGGGAGCAAAAGCTCAGTCTCTCAATATGGGAATCATTGACTGCTTGTTAAAATGCAACGAGGCAATTCGGAGAAGAACCGGAAAGGAAATCCCTGAGTATATGATTCAGCAGGCAATGCTTGGTGACGCAGGAACACTTCCTCCGAAATATGCGACTCTTTGCATCAACGAACTGAAGGCATACGCAAAAAATCTTGCAGAGACTCTTGAGGAAAACAAGTATAATACGGATGTAGTTCCGTGTGTGTTTATGGGCGGAGGAAGCTCCATCATCAAGAATTACGGCGAACAGTATTTCCCTCTGTCTATGTATATGATGGACGAGACGGGTAAAAAGCCGAACATCCGGATCAATGCGATCGGCTACGAAAAGCTCGGAAAGAGTTATCTTCACAAGAAGGGATTAGCATAACAGGAGGGAAGTGTTATGGGAGACAATAAATCACATATCGGAATTTATCTGAACTTGGATCGCCCGGATGACCGGGAAATTCACAGGATATTACAAAACATCCCGTCGTATGTAAGCAAGGCCTCTTATATTAAACAGGCGATCGCATTTTTTGACAAGAATTGCGGAAACAACAACGAGATTTATGTAACACAGAACCTTCTGGAGAAAACACGAACGGCAGGCCCGAAGAAAACTCAGGAAGAGAATCCGAAGCCGGAACAGACCCCGGAGGAAAAACGCAAGGAAAAGAAGGTAGCACAGGAGAAAACAAAAGACCGGGAACCGAAAAAAGAGGTAAGGAAAGAAGAACCTATGGTAAAGGATATCCCAGACTTGGCTCGGGATCGCCGGGAGGAGGAAGCTCTTAAAGAGCTGCAGGAACCAGTTGAGGGAAACAACCTCATCGTAAAGAACGATTCGGATATTGATGACACCGTAGATTACATGGGGGTTGTCGAGGGGTTCTTTAACTGATAATGAGGAGAAAGAAGGCAGTTTATGATTTCGTTTGAGGACGTAGAAAAATTTAATCGAAAACAGCGGCAGAACACGTTTTTTGTTGCAATGGCAACTACGACATTTGTTCTGATCCTGTTTATTTATGCCTTCTTGTCTCCAAGCAAGGTGGTGGGAGACTCTATGAACCCGACGCTTGAAAACGGCGATATCGTGTTTAGTCTGTCACCAAAGATTAAGCAGTACGAAAGAGGGGATATTGTCACGATTGATTCTGTTTCCGCAGGAAAAAATATTATAAAGCGGATAATCGGCGTCGGGGGAGATACCGTCCGGATCGAAACCGGAAAGGTATATGTAAATGGCTCTCTTCTGAAGGAAAATTATATTAACCGATGGGAAGCAGAGATTGAGCCTATGGAAGTAAAAGTCCCGAAGGGATATATCTTCGTATTAGGGGATAATCGGGACGTATCAAGAGACAGCCGGGAACTTGGATGTATTTCCGAGGCGGAAATAAGCCGGATTTATTTATTTTCGATCCGGTAGAATTAAGGAAAGGAGTGAGAAATATGAAGGTAGTATTGGCAATCAATTCTCCAGAGCCGTATTTTCCTCCGCAGGTTCCTCCGAGACTGTGCTACGGGAAGAAATACCCGTACAACAGAATGGATGAAATTGTGGAATATATTGAAACCGAGGGGAAGAAGCATCGGTATAAGACAAAGGAGATTACAACAGAGTTTCTGAAGAGCATCCCGGAGAATCAGATTTACTCACTGTTTGGCTCAGAGGATTTTTATTATTGCAGAAAGCCGTGTGAAAAAATATCCTGTTTGTATCGGGTGTGCGAGGTTAATACAAATACCCCGTGGACGATCATAAAGGACGAAAAGGGAGAAAGAATCGAGTACCTGAGTAAAATGGATGAATATGTTGTTTTAGACGAGGAGCTTAATTATGTTGAAAAACCGTAAGTCGATTTGGATTAACCGGGCAGAATTAAATACAGAGGAAATGGGAAGAATAGCAACAGAACATTCACTGAGTTATCCCTTTGCCGCCATCCTTGCGAAAAGAGGGATAACATCAGAGCAGACCAACGGTTTTTTGTTCGGCGACGTAATGTTCGATCCAGCATTGCTTCCGGATATGGAAAAAGGCTGTCAGTATCTCCGGCTTGCTGCAGAAAAAGGAGAAAAGGTTGCAATCGTAAACGATTATGACGTTGACGGAGTGACCAGCGGAACAATTATGAAGGAGTTGTTGCAGTTCCTCGGCGCGGAAGTATATGTATTCGCCCCGGATCGAGATATCGACGGATACGGAATTTCCATCCGCCTCATCGACGAAGCGATCAGCCATGGATGCCGGACGATCGTAACAACCGACAATGGAATTTCCGCCGCCGAGCAGATTGCTTACGCAAAACAAAATGGCTGCGTGGTAGTTGTTACCGACCATCACGAAGTCCCTTACACGGAAAAAGACGGAAGAAAAGAATATGTATACCCACCTGCAGATGCTATCATCAATCAGAAAAGACCGGATTCGATTTATCCATTCCGGGATATTTGCGGAGCGATGGTTGCTTATAAGGTTGCCCAGTTTATATTTAACCAAATACGCCCGAAGCAGGGACAGATGCTTCTTGACCGATGGAGCGAATTGGCCGGAATTGGAACCGTTTGCGACGTAATGCCGCTCGTCTCCGAGAACCGGTCGATTGTTAAAAAAACGATTGAGAAACTGCGTAACGGTTCTTCTTATATAGGACTTCGCCAGTTGCTTAAGGTACAGAATATCTCTCCGGAGAAAACCTCTTCTTATACGATCGGCTACACAATCGGACCATGTATCAATGCTTGCAGCAGAATGTATGGAAATGTCGACTTAGCCATGAACTTGTTATCGGAAAAGGATTTCCTTAAGGCAGAGAAGATCGCACAGAAATTAAAAGCCACAAATGACGAGCGAAAAGAGATGTCGACGGAGTGTGAAAACCTCGCAATAAAAATGTGCGAAGAAAACGATCAAAAAATCTATCTTTTATATCTCCCCGCACAATCTCCTCATATTATGGGAATTGTAGCCGGAAGAATAAAGGAACTTACCGGACATCCCTGCATTTGCCTTACAGATACAAAAGACGGCATTTTGAAGGGATCTGGACGCTCCGTCGAGGGGTATAATATGTTTACCGAGATGAATAAACACAAAGAGTATTATACTTCTTTTGGCGGTCACGAATCAGCCGTAGGAATTTCCTTGAAAAAGGAAAATCTGGATACGGTATCATTCCTCCTAAACAGGGATATGGACGGAGTAAGCGAGGAACTCTTTGATCGCAAAGAACTCATAGATCTTTATATTCCAATGAGGAATATTATTCCGCAGTTTGTGAAAAACATAGATTTTATGGAGCCTTACGGCGAAGGCAATCCAAAGATTAAGCTGGTTACGGAAGAATCTGTAATAACGAAATTATCGAGGATTGGTAACGGGCAGTATTTAAGGATTTCGCTAGAGGAAGCCGGAAGCGGGGCTGAAGCGGCATATTTCGGAAATGCGGATCAGTTCGACCAGCAGATGTCCGAAGCGTTTGGTGAAGATGCCCTGAAGATGGCATATAGAGGAGCAGGAAATCTACCCGTGGATTTTATATACACTCCGACTTTTAATACGTGGCAGGGGAAAACAACTATTCAATACACAATCAACGATTATCAATGCAGGAGGAAACATGAATAGTATTGGAGATAAAATTAAAGAGTATATAAAAAAGAACCATATGAGCGAGAGCGATTTTTGCGAAATCGCCGGATACAGTCAAGAGTATCTGAGCCTTGTCATGGCAGACCAGATATTTCCGCATCTGGAGAAGCTGGAACGCCGATTCAAAACAAAGTTTGATACAGAGGACTACATCGAGGGAGAACCGCCGATCTCAGACAAAATGATGATCGGGGTATTGGAGTTTAAGGATAAATCACAGAAGAAAGAGTATATTTACCGGGATGAATACGGGATATACAAGGTAAATTACGACGCAAGCGGAAAAGAGATCAACAGATTGTATTTTTCGCCGGATATTAAGATCGTGAGATACCGAGAATGTAAATAGTTGATACAGGGAGGGTTAAGGCTCCGGGGATATTCCTCGGAGCCTTTTATTATCCCTTATATATGACAGACTACAAAAGAGTTGGAAGGACGGATTCTAAAAATTCTATCTCTCCAGATGGAGAACCACGCAGCTAACACGGCATAAAATAGAGTTAAGCTCTTTTTCGAGAAAAAATCGTCTTACTAACCATGTAACCCCAAGTAGTGATATAGGGGAAAATATCCCCTAGAAAGGAGTAAATATGGAGGAAAGGAGAGTAGAGTTTCTTCCTTGGGCGAGAGCAGAAAAATTATGGGGAAAGGTATTTCCCATAATTGCAATCGCCCGAAACGGAGAAGAAAAATCTCTGGAAGGCTATTCTTATGCTGAAGCGCGAAAAGTCTTCCCGGAGAGTAAATTTGCCCTTGTAAAAGAGGGTAGAAGAGAGGAGAAAGAGGAGAGCATCATTCTTGGAAGAGGAAGAGAATTGCTTCCTCATACTCCAAGAAAACAAAGCAACGAGGTATTCTTCGTTGCAGAAGAAAAAGACAAAACGGAAGGGTTTGTAAAAACCTCCGGATATTGTCTTTTAACGCCTCAGATGCAGGAGGTGTTTGCAAAGCTGCCAAAGGAAAAGGCAGACAAACGCTCAGTGACAATCACCGAGTTTGAGGATTATTTCTCTGTCTGTTTCTACGACGGTACGAAGCTGTACCACAGGAGAAAAAAGATGGAAAAACCGGAGTTTCTAAAATGGAAGTCTGAGATAATCCGGAAGTAGCAAAAAAGCCCCGAAATCACGCATTTTTGGGGCTTTTTGCTTGTCGAACGAACGTTCTAATGGTATAATAAAGGAAGAAAAAAACGGAGAAAAGGAGAAGGTTAAAAAACATGGGTAAACTGACGAAAACCGACGCATACAGCGTTGTATATGGGGAATACGACGAAGAAAAAGACAAAGAATTGTTCCGATGCCCGAGGGAAACAGAGGAAACAAGCCTTCGGGAATATGTAAACAGCTCAAGGGATTTTCTCGGCTTGGAGCAGGAAGAAAGCATTGAGTACATAAAGGAAATGAAGGAAAAACCCGGATATCAGGGGTATTTCCGGATGTATTTTAGATACGGCAGATGGTATGGCTCATGGTTTGAAACAAGTCAGAATGTAAGCAATCTGTCAATTAAGGGCGTATCAAGGATCGTAAGATTCCTTCAGGATAAATTTCCTTGCGGATGCAATTCTACGATGCAGGAATATCTTGAGGAAAATTTCTCCCCTTGGGGAGCATCGGATACCCGGTATTTGCTAAAACCCGTGTATTCTGATCACTACCGGATCATGTTCGACACGTTCTATGGAAATGAGGATTATCCGGTGCGGATATATGTATTTGAGGAATAAAAAAAGCTGAATAAATCCAAAAAGGAAGCAGTAGCTTCCGGCTAAAAGGTTTTCGCAAAATGTAAGTTTTACGAAAACCTTTGCCACTTTAATTGACATACACTATATTTATGGTATAATAAATATATAAACGAAAGGAGAAATAAAATTTTATGGATTATCAAACACCGCTTAGAATTGTGAATATAGCGAAGGATCTCCTGCTAACGGTTCCGGATAACGACCAGCTTATCAACTGGACGCTGACGCGTGATGATGTTGCAGACACCGCGGGAATCCTTGTACACTTAGGATACAAAGCTATGGCGGCGTTTTTGCTTCATACCAAGAGTTTATATCCGGATGCTGACAGCGAGGTTTTATCCGAGATCAAGCATCTGAAGATATTAAAGGATTGGATGTACAACAAGCAGCTCTTCGCTGTTGACGGGGATTTCTTCGATACTCTAATCGACACAGAGGAAATTACCCTCACAAAAGGGATTTTCGATTATCTCCCATTCAAGACATTCTATGTAGATCTCTCTCAGAGTAAAACCGCCAAAAGCGATTTAGACTGCAATGGGATGTTTATTAACATACATAAGGAAGATATAAGGAATTGTGAGCCGGATTCCCGGCCATACGAGGTTTATCTTGAATACAGAGAAAAATTAAAAATATCGCAGAATGTAAATGATCTTTGGATTGTTCATTGCATCCGGGAAAATGATACCACAGAATATCACGATATTTTCGCTTTTCCCGATGATGATGTGACAATAAGCTCGTCAGTATTCAATAAGGCAAAGAAGGTGCTTAAATACGAATACGACGACAATAAAAATCCGACAGACAAAAAAGTAAATGAGTCCAGATTAAACGAACAGACCTATTACCGTTTTGTCTGTCAGTTCCTACTCTATCTCGCCTCTTATAAACCGGATATTTCGGAAAATACGGATACAAAGCGGGTTTATAGAAAACCGAACCCTGCTTTCCCACCGAAAAACAAGTTTTCAGAAATTAAGGCATATGATACCGGGGTAAAAATAGGTACAGCCGTCCGGGAATGGCGGAAAAAGAAGGGAAACAACGTAAGCTACTCTTCCACCCCTACGGGGAGGAAAAACCGCCCTCATTCAGTAAGGGGACATTGGAGAAAACAATGGTATGGACCAAGGGGCAAACAGGAACAACGGCTTATATGGATTCACGAGTTTTACACCGGAGTAAAAGAAGAATCTTCGGTTATTGTACATAAAACGGAATAAAAAGGAGGAAATACGATGGAGAATATAAACGCATACGCATATCGGGTATATTATGGGATCAGCGAAGAAGGATTTCACAGAACAGTAGAATTTTTATTTCTGACAGAGGACAAAGGAAAATGCATCAAGTATTTAGAAGAATTTGTAAATAAAGAGGTAGCTGCGGACAGGCAGAAGGACGACGAAGGGAATATGGTAAATCATTGGTGGAAACATTATAATACAGAGGAATTAGAGGTTAAAAAAGGGGTAGATACCACACACTACAATGTTGTAATTCTCTGATTTCGTACTTAAAACCGACTAGAAAGGGGACTCACATATGATGGATAAGGAAACAGTATCAAACAAACTCCGGAAAATAAAAGAGCTTGCTCAAAGAGGCGTAGGCGGAGAAAAGGAATCTGCCCTTGCTTTGTATGAAAAATTAAAACAAAAATACGAAATCTCCGAAGATGAGATTTTTGATGAATTGTCAATACATTGGTTTCGATACAAAACAAAGGACGATCGCCGGCTGTTGTCACAGGTAGCCTATATGGTAACAGGAAGCACAACACACTACCGACACACCAAATCAAAGAAAAAAGAATACGGAGTCGAATGTACCGAATTAGAAGCCGCCGAGATCAAATTAAATTACGACTTCTTCCATCACGAGTACGAAATAGAGAAAAATATGTTATGGGAAGCCTTTCGGTATAAACAGAATCTATATCCGAGCAAAGATGCAAGACGCTACAAAGAAACTTCATCCACTATGGAATTAAGCGAGGAAGAAAGAAGGAAAATCTTTTCATTTGCAGAAGGAATTGACCGAAAAGCTCCTGCAAAAGCACAGATTGAAAAAAACGAAGAATAATCATTTACGGAGGAATCAGAAAATGTCAAAAACGAAGGAAATCTTAGCAAGAGCAGAAAAAATGGGACTCACAAAGGGACTTGTTCCGGAAAAAACAGATGTCCTTAGTATCATAATGGATATCGAAGGAGCTGTTGAATTTTTCAATATCGACGAAGAAAAATGGCTCTCTTCCGACGATTTTAATTTTTCCCATGATTTTTATGGTATAATTAAAAACGTCAAGAGGGACAGCTACCCACCAAAGGATTTCGGGCTTTTTGTCCCAAGATTTGCAAGGATTAAGGAGGAGCATAAGGCATGATCGGATATCAAATGATGGCAGACAGCTACCGCAAGCTGTTAGAACAGAAAAGGGACACTTTTACCGAGTCTGAAATAAAGGAATTTGAGAGGGGAATTGATACCTACGACTATCTGGGAAGAAAACCGGAGGATGAAAAATATATCCTTTTTAAGACAGGACTATTCAACGATATTGCCCGGGCTTACTGCAAAAAGGCGATGGAAAATACCGGAATCCCTGCAGAACAGGTGTCTGAAGTATTAAGCGAATTACATTACCTGTTCGATACAAGAAGCGCAAAGGAAATAATCAGCGAATGAAAGAAAAAATCATAAGCGTAAATATACTCGGAGAAATAAGAATAAGAGAAATCGAGTTTGATAATTTCAACGAGGAAATAAAGCCATATATCGGGGACGGAGAATCCTATTACCAGATCGTCTCCTGCTCTTTCCTCAATCATCATTTCAGAAAGAAGGGAATAAATTGCCTTATTCTCCTTGATGACGAAGGGAAATTAAAAAGACTCCCCATAAACCACATTGCAACCATGTTTTATGCAAACCGAAACGATATAATCGTCGGGGATGCCGTAATATGTACGGTCGAAGGCGATCATTTCTCCGGCGTGCCAGAGGAAGTGATCGAATACATGAAGGAGTTGACTGGCAATGAGCTATAAGGAAGAAAAAAACAACCAAATAAAGGCAAAGGTATTGGATGCCGTAAAGGAACTGCCGGAGTATGCAGCTTCCTATATCCTGTCTATATCCGGCGCTACTTCTCCCTCGACCTGTCTGGAGTATTATAGAGATATCCGGAGGTTTTTATTATTCGTGGTAGAAAGCTGCGTCTATGACACCTCAGATATAAGGGATATTACGGCGGAAATGTTGGAAAACCTTGATGTGGATTTCTTAAACACGTATTTTAATTTATACCTTGGGGCATACAAAAACAACGGGAAAATACAGTCAAACAAGAAGGTGTCGATTCGGCGCAAGATGTCGTCCGTGAAAAGCCTGTACGCTTTTATGACAGAAAACGAACTGATCCTTAAAAACCCGATGCTCCGGATCAAACCTCCGAAGGTAACAGACAAGGAAATCATATATCTTAATTCCGAAGAGACGCACGATTTTTTAAAAACCGTGAAGCATGGGAAAAGCAACTCTTCTTCCATGCAGGAGAAATACCACTCTCTTCAGGAGCGAAGGGACTACGCTCTTGTTAATCTCCTGCTCGGCACAGGAATCCGTGTGTCTGAGTGCGTGGGGCTTGATATTAAGGACATAGACATATCCCACAGCGCGTTACATATCACGAGAAAAGGTGGAAATGAGGATGTGGTATATATGAATGACGACCTTACGGAAATCATGGCGGACTATCTCACATACCGAAAGACATTAAACCCTCTTCCGGGGCACGAAAACGCCCTGTTCCTCTCTTTACAGAGGAAACGCATGGGGGTACGTTCGGTAGAGGTTCTTATAAAGAAATATAAAGACCAGACGGGAATCTCGAAGCACATCACCCCGCATAAGCTCCGCTCTACCTACGGAACAAATCTGTATGAAGCAACCGGGGACTTGTATCTTACTGCAAAAAATCTCGGACATAGGTCAGTCACGACGACGGAGAAATTCTATTCCAGTATGTCAGAGAAGCATAAATACGAAAACCGGAACGCATACAAGCCTACTGATACATAAACAATTCTGTAAATTTTTATAAAAAAACTCCGCGTAATATTTCATACGCGGTTGTTTTTTTAATTTTCTTGGCATCGTTAAGAGCTCTTTGGGAGCCGTTGCTGACATTGTGCATAAAGATCTTCATCGTTTCATGTCCAAATTTGCTTTTATCATTTCCATTGCATTGTTTTTGATTTCATTACGCACCTTTTGCAATTTATCCCATGTTATTCCTTCATCCATACAACAATCGCCCCAATTACAGTACATGTATTCTGTAACTGTATCAATAATATTCATTATTGTTTCATCATTTGTTACTATTGCAATTTGCTTCATAGGCTCATTTAATGACATTTTATAAATTTTATCATCTTCTATGTGATAAAGTCCGTTTTTCATAATTACCTCCATTTCCTAAGGAAACTCTTGTTTAATTTCATTCTGTAAAATTGTTTCCATTTCTTTTTCTGTCATCTTTGCCATATTGTATCCTCCAATCATCTAAGGAAACTCTTGTTTAATTTCCTTCGGGAGATCAGATTACTCATGATTGAAAGATCCATCTCACGACTGAAGGAGTTATCCCTTCGAGATTATTATAGGCTTCCTCGAAGAGTTCTTCCTCTGTCTTTTTTATCAGAGCTAAATGATCTTTCCGAATAAGGACAGAGGACTCCCCTCCGGGCAAAAATCCCCTTACGAATACTGTAATATGACCCGTAATATGGCGGAATTTCTGAAAAGGAATCTCTTCGTTTTTGAAAAAATCCTCCCAGTCGGAGCCTGAGATAATAGGGAAATACTGGAGCTTCTCCCAGAAGAGGTCGCTTTTTATGGCGTCTCCAATTCCCTGAAGGGGCTTCTCCAGAAGCTCTTCTTCTGCACTTTGGAGCTTCTCCAGAAGCTCCTCTTCCGTCTCCGCAAGGGAGAACGGAGGCACATCTACCCGAAACGTCGGGCAGAGGCTTCCGGACGGAAGATTTCTCCGGAATCCGAGATAATTCCCGTATTCCTTTTTTACTTCGGTGAGTACCCACTCACCGTTTGATAGTTTTTCTACTTTTTTGCAATCCATAATTTTTCCTCCTTATTTATCTATCCTCAGAGCCTTTTGCTCTGGGCTGCGGGGCCATTTGCCCCTTACAATGGTTACATAATAAGTAAAACGATATTTTCCTAAAAAAATTATTCCCTGCTCTCCCGCCTTCCCCCAAATAAGGGAGAAAGCAAAGAAAACAAGGGGTAATTTTTTATCCGGCGATCTTAATTTCGCCATCTACCACTTCATACACGGTAGAATTGACGAAATCCTCCGGAGCTACAATCTCCGGATTGGATGAGATCGCCTTATGGAAGCGGCGGAGTTCCGCAACGTCCTCTTCGGAAACAATGTGAGGGAACAATACGAGCTCCCCTTTGCTTCCTATGACGAAGAACCTCGAACCGAGGCCTTCTACCTCCTCTGGGAGGTTTTGGCGCAAGATTATTCTTGCGCCAAAGGCGTCGTCACCATATTGACTCCGTATAGTCCGTATAGTGATGACGTCTGATCGGGAAGGGGGTGTCTCTTCGAGGTTCTTGTAAGCCTCCTCGAAAAGTTCTTCCTCCGTCTTCCCGATCAGAGCAAGATGTTCTTTCCGGATAAGAACAGATTTCTCCCCTCCCGGCAAGAACCCCCTCACGGAAACCGCGAGGTCAAGGAACTTCCGATAAGGAACACCTTCCTTCTCGAAAAATTCCTCCCGAGTTTCCCCGGATATAACAGGGAGATACCGGAGGTTCTCCCAGAAAACGCCACTTACGACGGCGTCTCCGACACCCGGGAGAGGGTTCTCCGGAAGTCTCGCTTCCGCCTCCCGGAGCTTCTCCAGAAGCTCTTCCTCCGTCTCCGCAAGGGAAAACGGAGGTACATCCACCCGAAACGTCGGGCAGGCGCTACCGGGTGGCAGATTCCGGTAGAATCCGGGATAATTCCCGTATTCCTTTTTTACTTCGGTGAGTACCCACTCACCATTTGATAAATTTTCTACTTTCTTGTAATCCATAGTCTTATCCTCCTTATTATCTTTCCTCAGAGCTTTTGCTCTGGGCTGTGGGGCCATTTGCCCCTATAATGGTTACATAATAAGTAAGACGATTTCCGCGCAAAAAAAACAGCCTTTGGAACACCCAAAGACCGTTTTTACCCCTCTTTTTTCCAAAAAAGAAGCTGCAGCTCTTTTCTTTTAGTCCAAAATATCTTCCATTGTACACTCAAGAGCGCCCGCGAGAGATTTAATAATAACCCCCTGTGCCTTGTTAATATCCCGCTCCCGTTGTTCATACTTCTGGATGGATTTAATAGCCACTCCGGATTTTTCTGAAAGCTGGCTTTGGGATAAGCCCGCTTCCTCTCGCAAGGTTTTTAACTTCGGCTCTGGCACGAACGAAATTTCTTCCATCTCGGAATCAAAAAACCGGATTTTCTGAGGAAACTTAGGAACAGCGATTTCCTCTTCCCCTATTTTTTCCTCTGTTCCGTAAATCTCCGCATAACCATCTTCGACCTTTAATCGAAAATCCCCGGCGGTTTCGTCCCAAAGGTTCCATTCAGCAGCCTCAGCAAACATTTCCGCCTGCCTTTTATCTTTTATCTCCCCACTCTTGAGAATTTTCATCAGTTCTGTATTCATAAAAACCTCCTTACCAACAAACTTGTTTTCTGTTAACATTTCTTTTCTAATTATCGGTATGCAGCCCAAGCGACTACCCGGATATCTACAACAGTTTCGTTTCCCTCTGTTTCTTCATCATCCTCGGTTTCGACAACGATTGCGTCGTCTTCCTCCCGCATGGAATCGGTGTAGAACTTATACAGATTCTCGGACGAGTACGGATTCGTGTGGACTTCCTCGCTCCATACCTCTATATCATTTCCGAGCAACTCTGATATAGCATTTTCTATATCCTCCACAATCTTCTCGCCGCTTGCGGTTTTATCCCCGAACATTTCCCAAAGGGTATCAACAAGCCCGGAGACAAAAACACTTCCTTCGCTGTCTATGTAGCCATTTGCCTGATACTGCCCTTCTTCCTTGATCGCAACATAGTCTACAAACGGCTCTGCGGTATCTTCATCCCCGCGGTTAATATGTTCAACCCGGTATGCCTTATAGCGATCCGGATACGACTTGTCGTTCTCATTATTATCAAGACTTACCTCTGTTACTCCCGTGACCTCACAGGTACTACCCCATGAATCGCCCACCTCTGGAACCTCGCTAACGACCTCAAACTCCATAGATCTTGCAATATCCTCGTATTCATTATAACCAGTATACAATTTTTTCTTCATAAAAACTCCCCTTTCGTTTCTTTATTATGTTTCTATTATACCCCCGTAGGGGGATAGTGTCAAGCAATCCTTGAGGGAAATTACGATTTTTCGCAATTCTTTCAGTCTAAAAAATCAGCCGCCCCACCAGGCCCGGTGAGGCGTGATCCAAAAAGGGAAACAAAACAAAAACCATCCGCAATGAGGGACAATAACCTTCGGACACCACCCAAACCTCAGTATCCCTCACACATGAGATATAATACCCCATGTGTTTTATGATTTCGTAAAAATAACGGCAAAAAAATAGCACCGGGGGATTTCTCCCTCGATGCCATTTTTTTGATCCGCAGATTATTTGATACTATCCGCGAATTTTTTAAGAAACTTGAACATCTGGTTTCCCAGATTATCCAGACTCCCGGCGAGAAGGTTCTTGCCATACATGGAAACGAGAGTGTTCCCTTTTTAGACTCCGGGTAAGCCGGAGCACCGATTATTCACCAATCATCCGGCATTCGCCCGACTTATGACAACATCTGTCTTGCTTCTTTAATCTGTGCATTCACATCAATGCCGCATTTTGCTGCGGTTATGAGAAAATCATCTCTTCCTCGTTTTGAGTGAAATGTTTCTCCTAATGTGGATAACAGATTCTCTGAGTACCATCCTTCCGGGTGATTTTTGTCTCCTGCTTTACGATAAACAAGGATGTTATCTTTATTTGCAGGATCCTGTTTTAAAAAACCGCTTTTTTTTAGCTCTTCCGCTATATAAATAAAGGCTAAAAAAGGAATTTTTACATTAACCATAACGTGTTGTCCTCCTTCCATAAAATTCTTTATTACTTAATACTATCCGCGAATTTTTTAAGGAACTTAAACATCTGGTTTCCCAGATTATCCAAGCTCCCGGAAAGAAGATTCTTGCCGTACATGGATACAAAAGTATTCCAGTTGGCATTAACATCACTCTCGGTTCCTATGAGAATAGAAATTACGAAGATTCCCATAGTCTGCGCCCGGCATACCGCTTTTTTTACAAGCTCTGTCGAGCAGCAAGGCGCTCCATCAGAAACTACGATAAGTAGTTTGTTTTTCTCCTTCCGTTGCGCCAGCACATCTGTTGCTAATGCGATCGAATATGCATCATTGTTTCCTCCGTCTGGATAAGAGGAACAATGAAACGACCATGAATAATTTTTACTCCGGTCTGTGTCATTCCAAGACTTGATTATCTTGGAATTTTCGTGGCCCATCGTAGAGAAAGCCTGCATCCTCAAAGGAAACTTTAATTCCTTAAAGGTTTCCTCAAGCTCCGCAAGAACCTCCATCGCGGAGTTCTCGTTTTTTCCCTGCATGGAACCAGAGTCGTCCTTCAGGATAAGACAGGCGATATCTGGAGCAACCTTTCTTCCATCCTGCCGATAGAAGTCCTGCTGTCCGGTGATGAACTTGCCGAGATTCTGTGAATCAACAAGTCCATACTTCACGTCTCGCTTATCCTTGACGGACTTTCTGTTAAAGATCGTGTCGATCTTCTTCGCGAGCCGCTTGCCCTTTGCAACGAGGTCTGCAGGAGCCTTCTCCGAATGCGGATTTGTCCGGAAGTCTTGAACGGTAATAGAACCACCGCCGAACTCTTTCGCAAGGCAGGTTATTTTCTCCTGCGAAAGCGGAAGCCCATCGTTTTCCACGATAGAACTTCTCTCCCACGAGGACGTATCCCGGTTTGCCCGTTCTACATCCCGGCTATCCTCGATCTCTGCCTCTTCTTCAATTTCCCCGAGAGTTTCATCCACTCTCGATGTAAAATCTTCCGGAGAAGGCAAATGATACTCGGACGTGCCTTCCTTCTTGGAATCTTTGCTGTCCGAAGACTCCTTGGAGTTCTCCTTGGAGTTTTCTTTGGAATCCTCGGAATCTTCAGATTTCTTAGAGTTCTCTTCAGACTCCCTAGCGGAGTTCTTAGAATCTCCGGATTTTGATTCCTTTGACTCCCCAGACACATCTTCCTTAGAATCTTCAGATTTCTCTCCGGAAGTTTCCGAACTCTTCTTATCTTCCGAATTACCTTCCGAAGATTTCTTTTCTGAAGATTTCTGAGAAGACTTGTTCTCCTTGGAAGAACTATCCTCCTTGGACGAATCATCAGAATCCTTGGAATCCGGACATCCAGAACCTCCGGATGGATCATTTTCCTCATCAAAGGAATCTGAAGCACCCTTGGAAGTGTTATCTTCCTCGGATTTTTCAGAACTTTTATCCTCAGAAGAGTTCCCCAGAGAAGAAGAGTCCCCTTCGGAACTGGAGTCATTATTGCTCTCCGGCTGCTCCAAATCATCCGGACGATAATACATCGGAGCGTCCTTATCGTCTGCCCCTTCTGAATTATCTGCCTTCGGCGGATTCTTCCGGAGATCAACGATTAGGTCCGGCTTTTCGCCTTCCCCGGTGTTTTCTTCTCCGTTTTCTGCCGGAGGATCATCGTCCTTCAGAACAGATACAACCGGGCCGTTTCCAGAAGGTTTCCCCTCCTTCTTTGCCTGCCCCTTGTTGTTTCTCTCCTGCTCCGCAATTTCTTCCGCAAGTCTTCTCAAATCCTGCTGAGAAAATTTCTCCGCCGAAGCAAGTCGGTTGTATTCCTCTTCGGTAATTCCGAAGATTCCTACATACCAAGTAGCAACTATTTTTGCGATTTTTCTTATCGCTTCGTAGCCATCCTTGATTTCCCCCGCCTGCACGAAGTCTGCGATCGGAGAAGCAAGTTTCATTGCCGTTTCAAACATCACAGTACCCTGTGGGTACTTTGCTTCGTACCCATTTGTTAAGATACCAAGCGTCGCAATGGTCAAAATGACATTCCGAAGATCGACAATCTCATGTGCCTTCTCCTGTACAGCTCCTTCCTTCCATTCGGAAAGCCTGTACCAATCCCGGTGCTTTTTTGCCCCGGGATAAATCCGGCAGAGAATGTTTTCGATTCTCCCATCCTCCACCGAGTTCATTAGGTCGTGGATTTGATCCACAACCTGTTTAATCAGGAGAAGCCCTCTTCCAGCCGCCTCCTTTTGAAACTCTTCGAGAATAATTTTCATACCCTCGCGGTATTCCTCATCGTCTGTGAAGAGGAAATGACTTACCTCATGGTAAGTCTTAAATTTGAGGATTTTCATTAAATCCTCTTTTGGAAGATTCTCCGCCTCGTCCTCCGTCAAGGATACGAGGATTTTGTCATCGCTATTGTACGACATATCCCCGATCCCAAGCTCTAAGGACACCTTGGAATTATGACCGAGGACGGTTCTAATATACCCTCCTGCGAGAGTGTTCAAAATCTTTTTGACTCCCACCCGGAGCCAGTTTTTCACATTATTTAATTTATTATTAGGCTTCATATTAAAAAGTCCTCCTTTATGAAAAATAAAAAATACGCAGGAGGTTTTGAAGCTCCTGCGTTGGTTCTTAAGCGGTAAAATTACCGTTCTTATCTACGAGATTATCCAAGGCCTGTTCTAAGACCTCTCTTTCCTCGTAGTCAGACACGGTGTTAATTACCGCTTCTGTAACTGCGTCCTTCGCGGAATATCCTACTCCGATCAGACGCACAGCGGCTTCAAAACCTCTGATATTGAGGGAATCCGCAGAAATCGAATCCTCTCCTTCAAGGGAGAGGGTTTTAAAAGCTGCATATACAGCGTTCAGCTTGCCGATAATAATATCCGGCACGCCGTAATTTGCAGCTTCTCGCTCCAGAATCGGAGCGATGTTTTTAATTCGAGGCATCGCTATCAACGAAAATCGGCTCATAGTCGCCGTATTCTGCTGATTAAGTCCCGAGTATGCCCCGGTGGCGGGGTTCTGGGTAGCTCCGATAATTAAATTCTTCTTCGGAATCGGAACGTCCCCAAGCCCGGATACGAAAATATGATCCGAACTTTTGTCCGTTATCATATTAAAGACTCCGGACATAAGGTTTCCGTCGGCAAGGTTGAACTCGTCGAGGAGGAGTATTGTTAAATACCCCTTATTTGCCCTTTGTAATGCCTCTACGACCGGGCCATTCGTAAAGACAAGCTCCGGCGATTGAGATTTATCAAGTGCTAACTGATAAGCCTTTGCCTTCTCGCTCCATTGTCCCGTCGCGCAGGCGGTAATCTTCGCCTGCAAGTTTTCCTCGGTAATACCCTGTTTCGTGGTATTGTCCGAAGAAAGATAGCCCATGAGGTCTGCGTAAGACATCCGCTCATGGCACTGAACAGGGACGATTTTGGCGTTAAGCAAGTCCGCCACGTAGTTCCACGCAACATCCTTACCTAACGACTTTTCTCCCTCTAAGATTGTCGAATTTCCGGCTGCAATATTACTAAGCATCCGGTCGATAACCGACTTCTGCCCCTTCGGGAGAAGGTTCTTGTAAGGCTTTGGATGCCCCACAAAAGCCTCGTCGGACGGGGTTATCATCCCAAGCACCGTCTTAAAGACGATGCTCCCCTCAGTAATGCCATGCTTCTTTAATTCGGAAATTAAATAATCATAGCGTTCATTACCGAGAACGACTTTTACCTGATCCTTTTCTTTTTCCCCGACCTCTGCCACCAAAGCCGGGGTTGTCATTGCGTTTTCCTGAAACGTGGCAATAAGCCCCGTTCCTTTTGTTTTCTGAATTACTCCGAAGGTGTTACCCGCCTTCACATGCTCCAGAAGCTCGGCATAATTTTCATTGTCTGCCGGGACAATTTTGCCGAACGGTGTCTCCGAGCCGTCCAGCTTTTTTTCGTTTACGACAATCCTCGAAAATCTCGACTTATCGTTTATCGTAAACGTAACAGAAAGGATTTCTCCATCCTGTATTTTCTTTGTTGCCTCCTTAAACAAAGGCATGGTTGCCATTGTGAGGGAAGCAACATATCCCTCAATAATTTTTTTATTTTCCATTTTTTTATTTTCCTCCTTATATTTAATTTCCTCCCGGATTTTCCCCGGGGTTTAAGGGACTCATTTTCCCTCTATAAAAAATGGTTACATAAGTAGTAAGACGGATTTTTTCAGAAAAAAAAGAGCAAAAAAAATAACCCTGCCGCAATATGCAGCAAGGTATATCGAAAAATTCTATTTCTCCTGGGATTTTTCCTCTTCCAGCTCATCCCATTTTTGGATGTTTCGGGCAATTAAGTACAGGAAAACCCCGATTATTACCCCGACTAAGCTCACAAGCCCGAGGCATAAAAACACATGATCGGTTACGACCGGGTTATCCGGAAGTCCGAAACGTTCCCCGATGGATAACGCAAGGAACAAAAGAGAGGGATGCAGGACGGTATCCGCCAGCACCGGGTATATATGTTCCTTGTGGATATAAATAAGAATCCCAAGGATAACAAGAAACATTGCTACGATAGCGGCAATAAAATACCACCGGGACAGCAACGCGAACGTTTCTAAAATCCTTGTGTCTGTTTTTACCCCCTCTGTATTTTCCGTCCCGGAGAGCGCCGTGCGGTAAGCAAGCGGGGTATCGTAAACAAACATGGCCGAAAGACCGGATATGTCACAGGTATAAGCAGCTAAAGACGACATTTTACTATCGGACAGATTATTTCCGTATTCCTCATTATAATCGGATATTAAAGCCTTTATTTTCGCCTTGCAGCCCTCCAGATCATACTCGTAGGAATCTGAATACCGAAAGAGTGCAAGCATCCGGTCTGTCATAACACCGGAAAGAAGATGGTATATTTTATCGTCCGTTAAAAAGCTCTTGGTTTCTTCCCTGCTCCACCCGGAGTCAGTAAAATTCCCAAAATATTCCTCATTTAACTCGACTCCGCGGATATATTTATTACACATGGATTTTAATGACCGCTTGGAAGTCGCAAGGGATAACGTGGAAAAAAGCAGCACCAAGGCAAAAAGAACCGTTGCTACTACTTGAAACACTCGGACATATAACGGATAATGATTCAAATTTTTCTCTTTTTTCTTCAAACCTGCTTCTCCTTAATTACATGCTATACTCAGGAATCCAAACCTCAATCTGCTCAGTCTGCTTCCACGTCTTTTACACCTTTGTAAATTCTAAAGGTTCCAAACCCTCAAAAGGCCACATAAGTACCTCCGGCTTCTCAATCCTCCCGCCGAAGCAGGAGAAAAACACTCCCCGGGTTCCTTATATTTTCTGCCGCTTGGATACCTCCATCGACAAGGACGGTAACTCGCCCCGGTTATTTCCTACACGTTTAGCTTCTCAGACTCGTTGCGGAGCTTATCAGCAGCTTCGCAAATCTGCCCCGCGGTTTGCTTGATCTCGTCAAGGAATGGTTCTTTGGAAGCAAAAAGGCTGTTTATTCTCGATACTTGTTTATTCATCATCGAAAAATAGTAATCTCTGAGTAACGACATTACAAACACGTCTTTTACACCAGCTTTATCCAAAAGCTCCACCAAAGTATTCCCGCCCGCATTTACAGACACGATTTTCAATCCTTTCGATCTGCCGTTTTTAATTTGAGGAGGGACATCGCAAACCTCTGTTTCTGCATAAACATAGCAAATTGGAGTTCCATTTCCGGACACAATCTTAATTGTTTTTGACCTGTCGTACCCAAGTTTCTTCTCTTTTACATCCAAAATGCTTACTGTTATTCCTCCATAAAGAAGCCCTGTTGCCGAAAGAAGATTGAGGGCAACTTCAAACAAGACTCTCGCGATCGAATGATACCGAACACTTTCACACGGCTCTGTCAGATAGTAAGTCGTTCCAATTAAGCCGATTTCGTCTGCGATCTGCTCGATTGTTTTATCTAACAGACGTTCCGCCTGCTCTACGCTTTCTATTTCAGGTGCCTTGTACTGATCCATTCTTGATATGAAATTATCGTTGCAGGACATTTTCCCGCATATATCCCTTATCAATTCCTAAGTTCCTCCGATCCCAAAACTATTTTTCTTTCTATGATATTATTATACTATTTTTTATGCTTTATGTCAATTTTTTCCGCCAAATTTTCAGTTATAAATGTGTCCGGCGGTTTTTAAGCTCCATCGTCTTGCCGTAATTCCAGAAATTTTCGCCAAGGTAGCCGCAGGTCCTTCGGGTCACATTCAGATACTCTCTCCTGTTTTCCCCGCATTGCGGACAGTACCATCGGGCGTTATCATCAACCAAGATTTCTCCGTCGTACCCACAGGATAAACAGTAATCTGATTTTGTATTAAACTCCGCATACTGAATGTTATCGTAAATAAATTTCACGACCTCTTCAAGCGCCGGAAGATTATTCTGCATGTTCGGGATTTCCACGTAGGAGATCGCGCCTCCAGAGGAGATCGTCTGGAACTGACTTTCAAAAGAAAACTTACTGAAGGCATCTATCTCCTCCCGGACATCCACATGATAGGAGTTTGTGTAATATCCTTTGTCCGTTACATCCGGAATCTCCCCAAATCGAGCCTTATCTATCTTTGCAAACCGATAACAAAGACTTTCCGCCGGAGTCCCATATAGTCCAAACCCAAGCCCGGTTGCAGCCTTCCATCTGTCACAGGTAGCCCGAAGGTAATTCATAACCTTTAATGCAAACGGAAGTCCTTTTTCTTTGTCGGTGTGTGACACACCCACCATGAGCTTTGTTGTCTCGTATAAGCCGATATAACCAAGGGACAAGGTAGAATACCCATCCTTAAGGAATTTATCAATCTTTTCTCCTTTTTTAAGCCGTGCGATGCCCCCATACTGCCAATGGATCGGGGAAACGTCGGAAAGCGTCCCTAACAGGCGCTTATGACGTAACATGAGGGCTTCAAAGCATAAGGCAAGCCGCTCGTCCATCAGCTCCCAGAATTTCATTTCATCCCCACGGGATAAAATCGCAATCTGGGGAAGATTAAGAGATACAACGCCCTGATTAAAACGTCCTTCCCACTTGTAATTGCCGTTCTCGTCCTTCCACGGCGATAAGAAGGATCGGCAGCCCATACACGAGAACACTTCGCCGTTGTAATTTTCCCGCATCTTTTTTGCGGAAATATAATCCGGATACATGTGCTTTGCGGAGCATTTTACCGCGAGCTTTGTGAGGTAATCGTATTTACCACCCTTTAAGCAGTTATGTTCGTCTAAGACATAGATCAGCTTCGGGAATGGCGGGGTAACAGACACGCCCTTTTCGTTTTTAATTCCCATAAGGCGCTGATTTAATATCTCCTCGATGATTTCCGCCTGCTCTTTTTCATATTCGCTTCCTTCGTCAATCTGCATGAATAAAGTTACAAACGGAGATTGCCCGTTGGTCGTCATAAGGGTGTTAATCTGGTACTGGATCGTCTGCACACCTGCAGCAAGCTCTCTTTTCGTGAGCATATCAACCATAGCCGCAGCCTCACTTCCACTAAGTCCGGCTTTTTCCGCAAGCATCTGGTATTTCTGTCTGGACTTTCTAAGATACGGAGCAAGGTGCTTAACAGCTACGCTTTGACCGCCATACTGGTTGCTTGCAACAGACGCGATGATCTGCGTCATAACGGTACAGGCTACCTGAAAGCTCTTTGGGGATTCAATCAGCTTCCCGTTCATAACGGTTCCGTTGTCAAGCATATCCTTTATGTTTACCAGACAGCAGTTAAATAACGGCTGTAAGAAATAGTCCATATCGTGAAAATGCAATACGCCCTCTTCGTGCGCCTTTACAATCTTCTCCGGGAGAAGCACACGCTTTGACAGGTCTTTCGATACCTCTCCGGCAATCAAGTCTCTCTGGGTAGAGTTTAATTTTGCATTTTTGTTCGAGTTTTCATCGGCTACCTCTGTATTCATGTTTCCAACTAGAGATAATACCGTATCGTCGGTTGTATTCGCCCGCCGGATCATGGCGTGGGTATGCCTGTATATCACATATTTCTTCGCAAGTGTATATAGCCCGGCATCCATAAGCCCGTTTTCTACCATGTCCTGAACCTCTTCAACGGTGCAAAACCCGGATTCTCCATATTTATCCGCAATAGAGCCTATAATATCCTCTATCACAAACGGCTTTGCCCGGTCTTCCTCCCGGACTTCGTTATTCGCCCCCTCTACCGCTTTATATATCTTGTTTTTGTCAAATACTGCAAGTTCTCCATTCCGCTTTTGTATCGTTATCATTGAAATTACCTCCCGTCCTGAAAAATTACTTGTTATAAATAGTAAAACGAAAAAAGGGCTTATTTCTAAGCCCTTAGACGGATTATTTGAACAATCCGACAAATCTTTCCTTTATCACAGGGAACGACAGCCCTGCGATATATGGCTGCACCATACGGAATATAAGATACCCGCACAAAACAACCAGACAAAGAAAAAAGATTTTTTCAATTACCCCTCCTGTCCGGATTTTCCCGATGGAAATTTTCTTTTTCCACGGGAAAAACAGACATACTCCCTTAGGATTTAACATATCCAACAGGATATGAGATAAAACCCCTAGAGTAAGCCCATTTACCGCGGGTAAGACAGGAAAAAAAACTGTCAGAATCATACCCAAGGAAAAAAGTATTCCACACGCAAGAAGTGAATGGGTAAATCCCCTGTGAGTACAAAACAACCGAACAAAAAAACTTATTACCCGATGCTTGTTTGACACCGTAGAATGTTCGGTGTCAATATCGTGGAGCAACGCCCCGATACCTGCCGCAATAAAAAATTCTCCTGCGGCAATAAATGTTTCCGGGTGATAAATCCCCGATACCGTCAAGCTGAGACATATCGCCTCAGCTCCTAATACATGTGTCTTTCCTTCCATAATGACCTCCTTCTTCCGGCTCGCATACCGCCGGATATTTTTTATTCTCATGTATAGTAAGACGAAAAAAACATAAAAAGAGAGGGGATCACGCCCCTCTCTCCACCACCATGCGGTAACAATTCCGTGGGGTGTACAAAGTAAGTACATAAATGTACTCACCCTTTGTTCCGAAGTCAACCGGAGCAACCTCGAAATATATCTTTCTCAATGAGTACGACATCCCGTTGAGTGTCATTATCGCATACACATCAGCATTACTGCCGCTTTCCGCGATAACCTCCAGAGACGCTTCCTCACCCCTGATCCCATCGAGCTCTGCAAGAGTAGAGTCAAGGAACTTACCTTCGATATAACCAAGGGTAATTGTCCCCGGTGTAGGACCATGCCACAAGCCGTCTGGCTCACGACAGGAAACCTCGTACCGAGAGTGATTGCTTTCAACGAAGAACTTGTCTCCATAAAAAGTGATTCTTTTTACTGGAGTCCGGAAAGATTCCTTCCACGAGCTGTCGAAACTCATGGAGAGTCTTCCTTCTTGCTCCCATATTAGCCGGGTCACTCCGGTATCCGACTGGTTTTCTCCATTTCTTTTAATATTCGAGAGTGCCCGGAGAAGAATACTCTCTCTAGTGATTTTATCTGTATACATACTCATTTCTCCTTCTTAGGAAAAAGAAAGGAAGCCAGATAATACCACCTCCCGGAAGGAAGTTTTATCTGGCTCCCTTTCGGGTTAATAGATATTTACCCCTTTTTATTATTCCCTTTCGGGAAACAGAAAACGGCGGGGATATATTTCTCCAAATTAAGGAGAAAATCCGTTTTCTGCTTAAAATCACGCGGGATAAGGCAAGGATAATCCCGCTTACCGCGCTAGGATGCTTCTTACCTTACGGTCTTTGCAAAGCATCCTACTTCGGGGCCTCCGAAGCCCTTCCATTTGATGTCAGCCATAAAGGCGGAACAGACACCGTGGGCGGAAGGTTCCCACGGTCACTAAAGCAAGGAAATATAACGATATACCCTGCCCCCCCGACACGTCACATGCCGGGTTCGATTTTTTCGTTTTTAGAGAATCGCGAAACTCTCTTCGGGACGGGCAAGCCCGCCACGGAGGCAATTTTTATCAGAGATTTGCTACTCTCCCCAGATGCACAAAAGCATAAGGGGGCGGTTTTCTTAGAGTCCCGCTTACTCCCCCTGGGACGCCATGTGCGTACCGAGTACGATTTTTAAGGAGTTTCGTAACTCCATATTTACCGAGTGCTACAAAAACCCTCAAGAGGGAAAGAAGAAGCGCACCCGGGACAGGCATTTAAGCTCTGCCACTTCTTCTTTTTTTTCGGAGATTCTTTGATTGCCCTCTATATCGGGCTGTTCTCCTATAATAAGGGACTCATTTCGTCCCTTATTATTTGTTACATATATAGTAATACGGAAATCAAAAAAGAAAAAACGATAAAAACAATAAAAAAATAAAAAAATAGTCCCTTCTTACCACATGGGTATCCAAGCCGGGACCATGATACGAAATTAACGCATCTGCTTGGAGTTTTTTTTGGAATCTTGAGGGAACAATCATCCCTTTATAAATAATTCCGTTTTTATTATAACAAATTACCATGAAAAATAAAACCCTGATTCCTCACTATTTTCATTATCTTTCATATATGAGAGATAATAACCGTGTTTCAAAAGAAGAGCCCTGCTTACGCAGAGCCCTTTTTCGACAAAAGCCTATCGAGATGACAGATTTTTGCCTCTGTGTCCCAGATTTTACGTCGGAGCCAGTCCGACGCCGCCCATCCAGAGATACAAGCTACCGCTGATGCCACTAAAAGGGCATTATGGTTCTTAAGGAGCATGAGTAAAAGAAATGCTCCTGCTCCCACCCCACATATCATCATCACGGGGATTTTAACGATGAGGTAAATCTTGATTTCAAGAATCCTCATTTTCAAAATGGATTCATAAAGCCCAGCCTCTTTCGAGGCTTTGGATGTTTCCATCCCTGCCTCCACAAGCACAGACGCCTTCTTCTGTGCACTCTCAACGCCGGAGAGTCTCCGACAGATATTTTCTACAAACATATTTCCTCCTTTTCTCTCCAGGTGGCTCCCGAAGTCTGTGGGGTACGATTTCCCCTTATTATTGGTTACATAAGTAGTAAGACGAAAAAAAGACAAAAAAAATAAAGGGCTCTGCATGATGCAAAACCCTCATATTTTTTACGGAAGCAAATTTTTAATCGTCTGGTTATACAACCGATCATATAATAATCTCCCATACTCCTTCCTTCCCCGGTCGGAAATCGTCATTTCCGGATGAGTCTTCATATATTCCTCATCCGACGCAACTACCGCAGGACGAACAAGTTTAATAAAGCTCTGTTGCGGAACCGCTACAATCTTCTCTCGGTAGTCAATATGGTTCTGGAGCAAATGATACTTCATGTCATCAAACCCCTTCCCATATTCATCCCTCCAAAGAAGAAAGGAAATCGGTCTGCCGCGAAACTTCTTTGCGAAGATATAAGCAGCCCGAAGCCCCGCCTCTAAAACGTGAACATTGCTATACATATCCGCGTCAAAGACAATAAACAACTTTATTTGTTCGTTGCTCTTAAGAGAGGTCTTTAATTGTGGCAACAGGGATAAAACTCTGGTAATTTCTTCGGTCACATATGACAGGGAGTTTACCCCCTGCACCGAAAAAGCCACAGCCCCTTCCTTCGCAATCTCCCGCATTTTGAAATATCCTTCCCCTATATAAAAGGTTGGGATGTCAATAGACGGCGGGTAAAAGACCGCTACCGGGGAGCCTGGGGATGCTCCATATCCGTAAGCCTTGTTTTTCTGCGACTCATACTTCGATGATACATAAAAGTATTTGTTTTTTGCATTTCTTTCAAGGTTACGCATCTGGAGAGCCACAATCTCCCCGTAGGCATTTTTAAGCGGGATACCGATACAGTTCGGCATCGGTGCTTTAAAATGCCACTTTCCTTTACCTTCCTTGATCTCCTCAAAGAAGAATCCCGGCACTCCGTAAAGTGCAGCCGGGGTAAAGTCCGGTTTTACCGCCTTTATCCGGGCAAACAATTCCTCGAAGGAGAATGTCTTCGTGTAGGAGAAAAACATTCCCTCCCGAATTTCTGCATCGGATAAATGTCGGGTAGATGCGAGGTATTCATAATGCCCCCTCGTAAGGGCAAATTCGGGGAGCGATATAAGCGCTCTGTAAACAATATTACAAACTTCCGAAGGAGCCTTAACCTCAGCTTCCTTCATCGCCTCCCGTTCCTCCACCGTCGCAATGTTTTCGGATGCCTCCCGAAATTTTTTTAACGCGTCCGGAGAGGACTTTGCAAGGTTTATTTCCTCTTCGGAAACATCCCCCGCCTTGCCCGCTAAAATAAGTGCAGCGTCGATATATGGAACATCATATATCAAGCTGTATAACTTTGCGGGACCTCCTCCGGCAGAAATAACTCTGCCGTTCTTTTTTTCGGCAGAACATGTAAAACAAAAATACTTGTTCTTCCGAATGTTGACCGAACAATGATCGGGAATCTCCCTCCCAGTAAATGCCCGATCATTCTGGGACTTACCTTTTTCCGCCCGGTCGATCAGGAATTGATCCCGGTCACAATTCGGGCAAAATAGGTAAAGCTGGTTGCCCCTTCTTCTGTAAGACATTCCGCTTTTAATTAGAATATCCTCGCAGGAACACCTGCTTGAAGAGGCAACCGCCTTGTCCCGAATTTTGTTTATTTTTTTCTGCTCCATCTCTTTTCCTCCTTATTCTATCCGCAGGGGCGCACACTACCCCTATTTTTTTTATGGTTACAAAGATAGTAAGACGATAAAGAAAAAAAATCCCCTCGGGAAAGTTCCCCAGGGGACAAAAAAAGCTATTATAATTGATAATCCTTCCCCTTATCTCTCTATTTGATCTTGGGAATTTGCTCTTTTAATATCCCGAACAGATACAAACACTAAAAGTCCCAATATCGAAAAATACAAAACGGTTATGTACCAAGGGTAACTCCGATCCAAAATACCGCCCTTGGTAAAATGATGGATAAAGAGAAGCACGATTGCGACAGCAAGTGCCACGAGCTTTACAACGACAATCTTTTTGTTATACATCCTCCGATCTCCCTTCACGGAGCCTCGGATATTGTATTTGAGGAAATCACAGAGGATATATACCAAAAAGAAAAATATTACAAACATGGCAAGCATAATTTCATTCCTCCTATTCGATTGCTGACACTCCGGCATCTTCTTTTGTGTTTTCCAAAAGCACCGCCGCTGAGGTGTCTTGCTTTTGTGTAAACTCTGTATATTCTGTCACGGTCATTTTGACCTCAATTCCATCACCATATCCATAGAAGTCAAAGCCACTCTCGCTTGACGGGACTTCGTAAGCAGAAAATCCAGTCGGAAAATTAAAATTCCAACAGGTATATCCAATTCCCAAGGAAAAGGCGTTGTATCCATCCTCATTTTTTCCGTATTTAATACCTTCGGTATTTGGTAGATCCGAAAGTACGTCAAGAATATTATTGAGGATTTCTCTTCCCGATTTTCCATCGGCACATTTTACATATGGATAACCCTTGTAATTAACGAGGTAAACACCAGAATCGTCCATATATATATTTGCGAACACATCCTCTTCATCGGTATTCACGGATAACGTAAGACAGCTTCCACACAAAACTCCGTCAAGCGAGTATGCTGATCCGGAAGCAGTACCGACGATCTCACTTACATACTCCGGAAGAAATGAATTTTTGTTATTCCCCTCAAGGGTGATGGAGAATGAAATTCCGTAAAGCCCGGACATCTGCTTGTAGATGTCTGCAAGCGCCCCTTCCGTATCCTCAATATTTACCTGTTCCGTTGTTTCTACCTTGCCCTTTAGTGATTTTAACTTGAAATAAAATAGCAGCATCCCAAGGCAGATAACCACACTTACGGCAAGCATGATAATAATATAGATATGTCTTTTATCCTTTCCTTCCAAATTCGCACCCCCCTTATTGAATCGTAACCCCGATTGTATCCTTTTTTTCTTCGCTTTGTGGGACATCTTCCGGGCCTCCTCCGATTGGAGCGTCCTCCGGGACATCATCCTCCGGGATCACTTCCTCCGTAATTTGCTCTGCATCGCCCGGAGTTGCAGGTTCTTCCTCCGGAGTATTAAACTTCTCGTCATAACCGGACTTTAAATAATCCGGAAGGTCATTTTGATGGGAGTTCCCAAGCTCTAAGTAAACTGAGGAAAGTTCCTCCCTAAACTCTTCTTCCAAGGAAGCATCGTTGTAATAAAGCTCAAAACACACGATCCCATACTCGGTCGAAGCAAGATACACAGATGAGGAATTGTAATGATTAAGATAATTCCCTCCGGAACGCTTATATTCCTGCCATGCTTCTTCCGATTTTCCCGTTATACGCTCGCTAACCGCGGCATAGTCCGAATTATCCGGGTATATGGTAAAAAAGGATTCTGAGGCGATCTGGATAGGGTAGACAGCGTATTTTAATACGCAGTCTGAATATGGGTTTGCAAAATACGGCTCTGTAAACCCGCTGTCATTAACCGTCTCTCCCTTGCAACCATCCGTAATGTTTCCAGTAAATCCGAATTTACCAGAAAACTCTCCGGTAAGCAAAATCCCCTGGTAATCACACGTTATCTTTTCTGTCTTGTACTCTGGCGAATACGCGGCAGCTTCTTCTGTGCTTCCCTTGTAGCTTCCCATAATGTGTGTTAGTTCCTCTTTGGAAAAATGCCCGGAATTGCCGGATACCACGAAGAAACTTTGTCCGTTATTGTTTTCTGCGGCATACACCGCCCCGATAAAGTCCGTGTCATCCTTTTTATATGTAAAATAACTCATATAGGCATACTCACCATTCCTTATATCTGACGCATATTGATGGGAGTCTGTCTGAAAGGAGACGTTTTTTATCCCCAGATTGGATAAATAATCAGCGAGTTCATTTTCCGCCGTTTCCGTATCGGAATAATAACACAGGGAGCTTTTGTTTTTCGTGTTCGTCCTCAGTGAATACAGACACTCTTTCGGCTTGTACAGATAGAACGAGTTTTTATAAGCATACTCCGTATTTTCTTCCGGGCGGATGAAATCATTGATCTCATAGCCGCTTTCATATAAATACCTTGGGCTTACATCATTATTTAGAATATCCAGCGGTGCTTCGTTGAATGTCCCTCCTAAATCACGATCCCGCGCATCAAATACAAAGCCGGTGACGTAAGTAACCTTGGTATAAGTTGTCGGCTGAGACAGGTCATAGTCTCCGACAGAGATATAATCGCTTTCCGTTGTAGTGCTCTCCGTTTGCCCGCATCCAGATAACGCCAGCGCAGCAAACAAAAATAGAAAACTTAATTTTACCCGCATTTTACCATCTCCCTTTGTTTAATTATTATTTTGAATTATCGTTATTATTATGCTATAATTATATCATAATGTCACGATAATTCAAGGCGGGTTCGCGTCTTACTGTATAAAAGGGGGTTTTATTATTTATGAAACAAAAGAAAATCTTAATACTGCTGTTGTTACTGGTAATTCCGATGGTGTTTTATCATCCGGTAACATCAAGCGCCCAAACACCTGAGAGCGGATCGAAGGTCGTAGGAAAATACGATGATGGAGAAAGCGCGGACGAGAAAAGATGGGAGCAGGTATCCATAGCAGTTGCCGACATAGAAGACATTCTGCGGATTGGAACAAACTTCCTATTCGCATTTGCAATTCTAAACGGCGCTTTATGTTCTATCATAACCATCGTTAAGTTTGCGGGTTCCGGAACACATCCTATGCACCGAAGGGCTGCAATATTAGACCTTCTAATGTGTGCCGTAACAACGGCGATGCTTGGTTCAACCAAGCTGATCGCCACACTTATCCTTCAGCTTGTAATTACAGCTTAAAAAAAAAGCTATCATAATTGATAGCTCTTTTTTTTACCTTCCTAGTGGAAGGCTGGGCCGAAGCCCATATTTTCAGGGGAAAACATATTATTTCCGCCCTGTGGGTTGCCATTACCCTGCTGGTACTGGTTTCCCTGTGGGTTGCCATTGCCCTGCTGGTACTGGTTTCCCTGTGGGTTGCCATTGCCCTGCTGGTACTGGTTTC
>ERZ772867.100-NODE-100-length-119190-cov-8.255072_pt1 | contig 119190 bp, 91 predicted proteins | sample MGYA00511341_ERZ772867 | MGnify/ENA primary metagenome ERZ772867 (study PRJEB29015, sample SAMEA2737707) | human gut metagenome | biome: human gut; feature: human-associated habitat; material: faeces | place: China | collected 2012 ... | reverse complement strand
TACTGACAGACACCAGTATTACAACGATTTTAGCACCCGAAATGACCTATACGCCTTTTTTGTTTGGGTTCGGGGTGTTTAATGGAATTTCTCGAAATACGGAGTTTTCGGTCAAGAGGGTGGGGCTTTGCCGGTCACGAATTCTGGAGTTTTGTCGGCCAAGAGGGTGGGGCTTTGCCGGTCACGAATTCTGGAGTTTTGTCGGCCAAGAAGTCTGGAACTCTATCGGTCTCGGGTCCTGGGCTCTGTTGGCCATGAAGTCTGGAACTCTATCGGCTATGAACAATCCGCTTCGGCGAGCGGATGCCCTTCATTCGTTTGAGCAGTATCGGCATACGTGCGAGCCGATTCCTCGACGATCTCGGATGCTGCCGCAAAATGCCGACCGTACCGTTCCCTTCTCCGATGCCTCGACGATCGCCGCAACGACCCCGGCCTCAATAATTGTCGAGATTGCGGCGATGCAGGATGTCCATATGAACGTAATTGTTGCGGCGCTGCGGTTTGGTCCCCTTGATGACGCATTCCGCGAAGGCCGTCAATGCCTGGAACGATTGTAACGGAATATGCCTGGTGACCAGGTATTCGATATGTCCGTTGCTCAGGCTGGCCAGGTTGCGATCGAGATCGTCGAATCCGACGACGATGCGCTCCGGATCGGGATTGCGGCGCAGGTAGTCGTCGATCAGGAAGATACGCGAATTGGTCATTGCCAGATGTTTCACCTCGGGATGCTCCCGGAAAAAACGCTCCAGGGTCGCATATGCCTGGTCGGGTTGTTCGGGATGGATGAACAGCGTATGGATGCGGCACTGGGGAAATGTCTCCTCGATGTAGTCGAGAAAACCGTGACGGCGCGGTGCATTCGGGTCGGCCTTGTGTTTCCGGTCGCGAATCAGTCGGATCAGCGCGATATCCTGCACCTCGCAACGGGTCGTAAGCAAAAAGGCTCCGAGCGCCCCGCTTTTGTAGGGGTCCACGCCGTAGTACAACAGATAGTCGAGGTCGTCGATCTTGTTGTCCACGAATGCGTAGGGAATGCCGGCCTCTTCCAGCCGTTGCGCGAACGCGACGACCTCCTCTTTGAAAACGGCGTTGGTAATGACGCCCATCGGCCGGGTCCGCAGAATCTCGTCGCTGCAACGGCGATACGATTCGGTGTCGGTTTGATCGTACAGATGGAAGTCGAGTTTGATATTGTAGTGCGACAACGCTTTCACGCCGTCTCGGAATCCGTCGAAAATCTTTTCCCAATATTCGCCCGGCCGGAATTCCGGAATGAGGCATGCGAACGTATATTCCCGCTTCAGGGCGAGCGACGATGCGTTGGGATTGGCCGTATAACCGAGCTGCGAAATCGCTTTCTGTACCTTGTCTATCGTTTTCTGAGACACGCGCCCGCGCTTGTAGACCACGCGGTCGACCGTGCCTCGCGACACCCCGGCCAGCGCTGCGACGTCGAAGATGGTGATTGGCGTTTTGCTTCTCTGTTTGGTCATCGATCGATTTTTTGTACAAATTTATAAAAAATGCTAACTATATACAACTTTACACCTTGTCAGTTTCTTGATTGTCGCTTCCTTAGGACGGTCATATGCTCGCTGCCTTTGGCCGCCCCGCTGAAACGGGGTTTTCGAGGAAAACAGCTGCTCATCGTTCTTTCGAGAGTTTTTGTCCCCGGAGTTGGCTGACCCGTTCCTAAATTCCCCTATCGGTGGGGACTTTAGGTATAACCCTCAACGTGATAGGGGTTTAAGGCGGGTTTAGTGCGAAATCGTATATAATTTCCTAAAAAATAACGATTAGTTTGGAAAAATAAGAAATAAATTCTACTTTTGCATCATAAGCGGGCACGTGCACGCTTTTGCAAACCGAAAACAGGTATTATGGAAAAACGCAAAATCACAATCATCGGAGCCGGTATGATGGGATCGGCTCTGGCATTTCCTGCGGCTGAAAACGGCCATGAAGTGCACATCGTCGGCACTTGTCTCGACGACGAAATCATCGACGGTTATCTGAAAACCGGAAAACACGAAAAGTTCTGCCGTCCGTTCCCCGAAAATGTAAGTTTCCATTATTTCAAGGAGTGGGAGCAGGTCGTCGAGGGTTCGGATTTCGTGATCGGCGGCGTTTCCTCGTTCGGCGTCGACTGGTTTTTGGAGGAAATTCTTACGCGACTCGATCCGAAAATCCCGGTGCTGTCCGTTACGAAGGGACTTCGTGCTACGGACGACGGGTCGTTGCTCTCCTATCCGGGCTATTGGATGAGCGAACTGGCCAAGCGCGGTATCGTGCGTGACATCTGTGCGATCGGCGGCCCTTGTACCTCCTATGAACTGGTATTCATGGACCCGACCGAGGTGGGGTTCTGCGGCAAGGACAACGAAGCGCTGCGGATGATGAAGCAGGCTATGCAGCGTCCTTATTATCATATTTCGCTGACCAACGACGTGATCGGACTCGAAAGCGCCGTGGCTCTCAAGAATGCCTATGCCATGGCCGTAACGCTGGCTGTCGGTCTGAATATCCGCTGGCACGGCGAGGAGGAACCCCAGCATTATAATTCGCAAGCGGGCACGTTCACGCAAGCGGTTCGGGAGACGCATGCCCTGATGCTCATGCAGGGTGGCGAGTTCGAGTCGGAGTGCATCGGATTGGGCGACCTTTATGTAACCATCTTCAGCGGGCGTACGCGACGTTGCGGCGTATTGATGGGCAAAGGGTTGAACTACGATCAGGTCACGGAGGCGCTTGCCGGCATTACGCTCGAAAGCCTGGTGATTACCCGCATCATGGGCAATGCCATCCGTCGCAAAGCCGAGCTCGGTCTGGTCGATTTGAGGGATTTCCCGCTCTTGATGCACATCGTCGACATCCTCGACCACGGCAAATCCGATTCCGACATTCCCTGGGAGGCATTCACCTTCGAGCACCTGAAATGAATGTCCGGGGTCCGATCGTAACGACTCGGCTCCGCACCTTATCGCAAATCCGTTTTTCGGGGGATTGTCCCCCCCCCATCTAAACTATTAACTAAGACCTATGAAACAACTTTTACGCCTCGTCGGACATCTGCGACTTCACGTCGCAGCTTGTCTGCTGGCTTGTCTTTCGGCGCTTGCCGCCGAAGCGCAGCCAGCGCAATCGTCTCCGGCCTCCCAATCCGGACGCAAGACGGTTTCCGGTGTCGTTCTGGATGCCGAGACCGGGCAGCCGGTCGTCGGTGCGCAGGTATGGCTCAAGGATACGACGATCGGATCGGTGACCGACTCTTCGGGCCGATTCGAGATCGCCTATTCGGGAAATTACTCCGTATTGAACGTGTCGTTCCTGGGGTATGAAACCCGCGAAGTCGTTTTCTCGCCGGGTGCCGCGGTGACCGTGAAACTTACTTCGTCGTCGACTTCGGTCGACGAGGTGGTAGTCGTCGGCTACGGCGTCCAGAAGAAAGCCAGCGTCGTGGGAGCCATCGCCACCGTCTCGGTGACCGATATCAAGGCGCCGGTGGCGAAGATATCGAACAACCTGGCCGGACAGCTCGCCGGTGTCGTTTCCATCCAGCGTTCCGGCGAACCGGGTGTGGGATCAACGTTCTGGATCCGCGGTATCAATACGTTCGGAGCGGCGAAGACACCGCTCATCCTGGTTGACGGCGTCGAACGCGATATGGACCTGGTCAATGTCGAGGATATCAAGGAGATGTCCATCCTCAAGGATGCTTCGGCGACGGCGATCTACGGTGTTCGCGGCGCCAACGGCGTCGTTATGATCACCACGCGCGACGGTTCGATCGGAAAACCCAAAGTCTCGCTTTCGTTCGAGGCGGGTATGCTCTCACCGGTGAAAGTCCCCGAGATGCTGAATTCGGTGCAGTTCGCCCGGATGTATAACGAAGCCTACGGCGGAAAATTCTTCTCCGACGAGGCCATCGAACGCTATCGGAACGGTTCCGATCCCGACCTCTACCCGAATGTGGACTGGCTCGGCCAGCTTTATAAAAACCATTCCTGGAACGAGAAGGTCAATCTGAGCGTCAGCGGCGGCGGTAGTATCGCCAAATATTATATTTCGGGATCGATCTACAACGAAAACGGATTGTTCGCCGTCGACAATATGAAGAACTACGATACGTCGCTCTATTACCAGCGGTATAATTTCCGGTCCAATGTCGACGTGCAGGTGTTTCCCCACACGAAACTGAATATCAACCTGGGCACCTCGTTCGAACGCAAGAACGAGCCGGGCGGCGATACGGGCAATATCTGGAGATACTCGCTTGCGACGTCACCCAACGCATTTCCGCTTTTCTATTCCGACGGCACGCTGGCCGGTCCGGGCAGCAACATCATCAATCCGTACGTCGAATTGACCCAGCGGGGATATCGCGAGAAGTTCTGGAATACGGCCTCCTCGACGATCAACCTCCAGCAGGACTTTGGCGACTGGATCACCCCCGGATTGACGGCCAGCGCCAAGGTCGCCTTCGACGCTCAGAATTACCAGCATCTGGCCCGCACGAAGCAGCCGACGCAATACTTGGCGATAGGTCGCGATGACGACGATAATCTGATCTTCGGACCTCCCACGTTCGTCGGTCAGGAGAACCTGTCGTTCAGCGAGTCTGCGAGCGGTACGCGTTCGTTCTATTTCGAGGCGGCGCTCAACTACGCCCGGACCTTCGGCCGGCACTCCGTCGGTGCCCTGTTCCTCTATCAGCAATCGCAGAAGAACATCACCAACTCGTCCGAGACCAACTCCGAGAAGGCATTGCCCTACCGCCATCAGGGTATCGCCGGCCGTATCACCTACAACTACGACAACCGCTATTTCATCGAGGGTAACTTCGGCTACAACGGCTCCGAAAACTTCTCGCCCCGCCATCGTTTCGGCTTCTTCCCGGCGGGTGCCGTCGGTTGGGTGCTTTCCGAGGAGAAATTCTTCGCTCCGCTGCGCGACGTGCTCGACCTGGTGAAGTTCAAAGCCTCCTACGGTATCGTGGGTAACGACCAGATCGGCGGCGACCGGCGCTTTATCTACAACGAGACGATCAACACGAGCGGCGGCTCCTATCAGTTCGGCACCGGCAATACGACCTATACCGGATTGCGCCTGGGCAACTGGGCCAACGATTCGGTCGGCTGGGAGAAAGCCTACAAACTCAATGTCGGAGCCGAAGTCTCGTTGTTCGGCAAACTCCGCATTCAGGCGGACTATTTCCGCGAGCGCCGCGAGGGTATTTTCCTTCAGGCAGCCTCCATTCCCCGCTTCTCGGGCCTTTCGACGTCGCCGTGGATCAATGCCGGCAAGATGAAGAACCACGGTGTCGATGCTTCGCTCGAATACCATCAAACGATCGGGAAGGTGCAGCTGACCGTGCGCGGCAACTTCACCTACGCCCATAATACGATCCTCGACAACGACCAGCCCCGCTGGGCCGAACCCTATCTGAACAAGATCGGACAAAGCAACTGGCAGGAGTACGGTTTGGTGGCTGCGGGACTCTTCTCGTCGCAGGAGGAGATCGACGCCTGGCCCACGCAGGCCTGGGGCGAGGTGCATCCCGGCGACATCAAGTACCTCGATCTGAACGGCGACGGAAAGGTCGATACGTATGACTGCAAACCGATCGGCTATCCCAACGTTCCGGAGATTACCTACGGTTTCGGAGCTTCGGTCAAATGGAAGGGTTTCGATTTCTCGGTCTTCTTCCAGGGTGTCGGCAATGTCAACTTCTTTACCAACAACACCTATACGCAGCCGTTCACCGCTTCGAGCATTTCGTTGTCGAACGTCTTCACCGATCTGATCGGCAAATATTGGAGCGAGAGCAATCCCGATCCGAACGCCCGATATCCGCGTCTGACGACTTCGCCGAATCCGAACAATTCGCAGAAATCGACTTTCTGGATGGTCAACGGCCGTTACATGCGTCTGAAGAATGCCGAGATCGGTTACTCGCTGCCCAAGCAGGTGGTCAACAAACTCCGCATCGACGGTCTGAGAATCTATGTCTCCGGAATGAATCTGCTGACGTTCAGTGATTTCAAACTCTGGGACCCCGATCTGCAAACGGGTGCTGCGAATTATCCGAACAACCGGGTGTACAATATCGGCGTGTCGCTGATCTTCTAACCGTTAAAACTCGATTCTACCTATGAAAAAGAGCCTATTCGCAGCCGTTTTCGCGGTGTTGTCCGCCGCAGGTTGCAACTCCTACCTCGACCGCCAGCCCGACGAACCGTATACATCGAAGAATGTCTTCGAAAGTTACAATTCGACGTTCCGCTACCTGGTGAACGTATATAGCTGGATCACCAACGAGACCGACCCCAGCGGCCAGGCCAACCATTATACCCCCTCGTCTGACGAATGCGTATGCGTATTCACGGGACGACCTTTCGCCCAGTGGAACAACTCCACGTGGTCCGTGAGCACCGAGGATCAGACCGGTCTCTCGTATTATACCACCTACTACAAAGGCATCCGCGAAGCGAGCTATTTCATCGCCAACGTCGGACGCTGCCCCGAGTTGTCGCCCGCCGAGGCGCTCGAATGGGCGGCCGAAGCCCGGTTCCTGCGCGCCTACTACTATTTCTGCCTGATGCGGCTTTACGGTCCGGTTGTCCTTTTGGGCGAGGGTGTCGCCGATTTCAACGACCTCGCGCTTCGCGAGCGCGACCGCAATCCGTGGGACGAATGCGTGGACTGGGTGGCGGAGGAGTGCCGCAAAGCCGCGGCCGATCTGCCGCTTACGCAGCCGGATTCCTATTTGGGGCGTGCGACGAAGGGTGTCGCTCTGGCCTTGCGGGCCCGACTGCTGCTCTATGCGGCCCGTCCCCTGTTCAACGGCAATCCGATGTACCGGAACATGACCAACGCCGAGGGCAAATACCTCTTCCCGCAGTCGTACGACGCTTCGAAGTGGACGAAAGCCGCCGAAGCGGCCCGGGATGTCCTTGACCTCCGGCAGTACGAGTTGATCGAAACGGGAAATCCGTATGTCGATTGGCGGGCGGTCTTCACGCAGAAATGGAACCGGGAGCTGATTTTCGGTTACCAGAAGACCAGCTATAACTGGCGTGTCGCGACCATTCCGCTCGGAGTGGGCGGACGGGCCTACGGCGGAGTCGCCATAACGCAGAAACTGGTCGATGCTTTCGCCATGGATACCGAGCACGGAGGTCGCTATCCCATCACCGGATACCAGGCCGACGGAAGTCCCGTGATCGATCCGCAGAGCGGATACGACGAGTCGGGCTTCACTTCGTTCACGCATCCGATCCTGGGCAGCACCAAATCGACCTACAACATGTACCTCAACCGCGAACCCCGCTTCTACATGTCGGTGTTCTACGAGGGTCTGAATTGGATCGGCGGTTCGAATACGGTCTCCTCGATCCAGTTCTACTACGGAGGCAACTCGGGCCAGACGTCGAGCAACTTCAACTATCCGCTGACGGGTTATCTGCCCTTCAAGTTCCAGGATACGGGATTCGACAGCAAGAATGCCGGGTCCGCGCAGGCCAACTGGACCGCCATAACGTGGCCGCTGTTCCGCTATGCCGAGGTCCTGTTGAACTACGCCGAGGCGTTGAACCGGCAGCCCGAACGCGATGCGACTGCGGCTCTGGCGGCGATCAATGCGGTGCGCAAACGCGCGGGCGTGGCTGATATCGAGACGATCTATCCCGAGGTCGAAGCGGATGCGGATGCGCTGGAGGCCATGATTCGTCGCGAGCGGATGATCGAGCTGAATTTCGAGAACCATCGTTTCTTCGATACCCGCATGTGGCTGATCGCCGAGCAAGAGAACGCCGGAGCGTTTTACGGCATGAACATCCAGGCGACCGACGATCGTCCGGACGGCGATTTCTGGCATCGGACGGTCGTTGCCGCAGACGGCGGCAATACGCCTTCGACGCGCATATTCAACAAGCGGAATTATCTGCTGCCGATTCCTCAGTCGGAAATAGACCGTCTCTACAACGTGACCCAAAACTACCAATGGTAAAAGACTCTGTTATGAAACGCAATCATATCATCTTTGCAATGGCGGCTCTGTCGTTCGCGGTTTCGGCCTGCGAAAACAACCGCGACAACGCTCTGCCGGGCGCTACGGCCTGCTTCCTTGCGGAGGGTGTGTTGGAATCCGCCCCGTTTTACGTAGTCGACGAGGACCCCGCCGTTACGCTCCGGGTTTTCCGAAGCGGATATTATGCCGAAAGCCTCACCGTTTCCGTCCGGAGCTCCGAGTCTGCGCTCGAAACCTACAACTCGGAAAACGCCACGGCGTACAAGGCATTGCCCCAAAGCGCTTATCGGATCGAACCGGAGCGGATTACCTTGGCCGGGGACGAGCGTTCCGGTGCTTTCCAAGTGATCTTCGATCCGATGCAGCTGGTCGGGGTCGAAGACCCGGAAAACCTTGTGGTACCGGTGGAACTGCTCTCCGACGGCAACGTCAGCGCGAAGCGAAACATCTTGCTGGTCCATCCGAACCTGGAGCAGATCGCCGTGGAGATCGACGAGGCGGCCACGCTCTTTTACATTACCGGGGAGAATACCTATGTCAATAATGCCGCGAATGCCTGGGACCAGACGCTGACCCTCAAATTGGCGCGTCCGTTCGAAGCCGACGGAACCGTCGCGCTCGACTGCTCCCAGGCGGCACTCGATGCCTACAATGCGTCGCACGGCACCGCGTTCCGGCTGGCTCCCGAAGGGGTCGTTACGTTCGAGGCCGGAGCCTTGACGATCGCCAAGGGCGAAACGGAGGTGCGGACGACGATCCATGTCGATCCGGCCAAAGTCGGCGACGAACCTTGCGCCGTGCCCGTTCGTCTGACCTCCGATTATTTCGAGGTCGCTCCCGAGAAGAGCATTTACCTGCTGCACTTCGCCCCGACGACTCGGGAGAACTATTTGCCGATCAACCGTTACGGATGGCAGTGCGAAACCACCCATTTTGCCAATTCGAACAACGGTACGCTGATGATCGACGGCAAGCCGGGTACCTACTGGGACGCTCCGTACAGACCCGACGGCAACATGACCAATCCCACGGGTGCCGATGCACCGCCGTACAGCTACAAATTGGATTTGCGCTCCGTTACCGAGATTTGTGCCGTGGCTTTGCAGGCGCGCGCCTCTCAGGCCAAGCGTATCGGTGCCGGCTATATCGAAGTCTCTTCGGACAACCTCCGCTGGGCGAGAGTCGCCGAGTTCGACAACGACGAGTCTTTGCAGAGCAATACCGAAGTCGGTCCCTTCGTCTATTGGTTCGAACCGACCTCCGCCCGTTTCGTCCGCGTGACGATCACCCGGAGCAATGCGCCGCGGAACGGCTACGGATTCTCGGAGGTATCGGTCGCAGAGACCTTCGTGTATAAGCCTTCCGACGCTCCTTGCCCGCAGCGCCTTGCGCAGAGCGGCTGGTCGGCGGACACGAACTCCTACCACAATGCCTCCTATTCCGTGGCCAAACTCATCGACGGCAACGTCTCCACCTATTGGCATACGGCCTTCAACGGCAGCAGCGTGTCGCAGGATCATATGTTTTTGCCGTTCACCGTTCAGATCGACATGGCCGCCGTGCAGCGGTTGAACGGTATCGAGATGTGGCGTTGCGACAACAACGGCTCCATCGACGACATGAAGGCGGGATCGTTCTGGGTGTCCGAGACCGGGGATACCTCCGACTGGAAGAATTCGCAGGCATGGACGCAGAACGGCAACTGGACGAAGGTCGGCGAGTTCAATTTCGAGAAGGGTATCTCCATCTGCCGCGGTCCTTTCTGCTATCTGTTCCCCGAGACGCAGGCCCGGTATATCCGGATTCTCATTACGGAGTCGAACAACAAAAATACCGTGCGAGACTGCGCTCAGATCGCCGAAATCTATGCTTTGAGATAATTGTACCATGCGTATCGGGCCGACGGCCGAGCAGCCCCGGCCCGATACGCCAAAACCGATGACCATGAAACAACTGAAATTCGTCTTGCTGACACTGGTTTTTCCGCTGTTGCTCTCGTGCAGCAACGATACGCTCGATTCCCCGGAAGGAGCGGGCGGAACCTCCAAGAAAAATGTGACCCATATCAACGGCACGGATATCGCTCCGGAGACGACGCTCTGCGGTCTGATCTACGACGTGGAGAGCGGGGCCGGAATTCCCGGTGTCGTTGTCAGCGATGGCTTCGACTGCACGACGACCGATGCGAACGGCGTCTACCAGCTGGTGCGCGATAGCCGTGCCGCATTGATCTTCTACTCGACGCCTGCCGATTACGCGATTTACCGTTCGGTGATCGCAGAGGCGGAATTGCCCTATTTTTATCGGAAAATCGATCTTAGCGTCAAGGTTTTCCGCCAGGATTTCAAATTGACACGCCTTCCGAACGGCAAGGAGACGAAGTTCCGGCTTTTCTGCATGGCCGATCCGCAGTGCCGCAACGAAAAGAGTCTCGCCCGTTTCCAGGACGAGACGATTCCCGACCTGAAGAAAACCGCCGACGAATACCGGGATGCGGGCTCTCCCGTCTATGGCATTACGCTGGGCGACATTACCGACAATAACCGCACGGCCATCTGGGAGGCTATGAAGAAGGCCATGGCGTCGATCGCCGGCAGCGTGCCTTTCTTCCAGACGATCGGCAACCACGATCATCTGAACGAAGCGGATAACAGCGTGACGTCGACCTACTGGAAGAGCGTCGAGAATTTTCAGAAGTATTTCGGACCGCAGAACTATTCGTTTGACCGCGGCGACGTACACATCGTCTCGATGGATAACGTACTTCATGGCGAAATCCCCGACCTGGGGGAGGACCAGGAATTCGCCGCCGGATTCTACGACTGGCAGTTCGAATGGCTCAAGCGGGATTTGTCGTACGTTCCCAAAGACAAGATGGTCATTCTCTGCTGCCATGTCCCGTTCCGGGGCGGTGCGAGCTACTGCCATTCGGACAAACGTTACCGCCGGGAGGTGCTGGAACTGCTCTCGGAGTATGCCGAAGCCCATCTGATGATCGGCCATACGCATTATAACCAGAACTATATCCATTCCGTCAACGGGAAAACGATCTACGAACACATCCAGGGCGCGGCGTGCGGCGCATTCTGGCACGCCTCGTTCAACGGCGACGGAACCCCCAATGGTTATGCCGTTTACGACATCGAGGGCGCGCACATCGCGGATTGGCGTTTCAAGGCCACCGGCCGCGACGAGGGTTTCCAGATGCGGGTATACCGGGGCAACCAGACCTTTTACCACGACAAGCAGAACAAGGGCGGCCTGGATGCTACGATGAAGGACAAATACGGTCCTTACAACTACGGACTCGGAGCCGACGATATCCTTGTCAATGTCTGGAACATCGAACACGACGGCAGCTGGACGGTAACGCTGTATCAGCGGGGCGAGAACATCGGGCAAATGACCAACTACACGTCGAGTGCGGGCCGTACGGAGAAATTGCACGACCTGTGGGCCGCCTACTGGATCTATCAGGTTTACGGAGCCGGGTTCACCACGACCTCCTGCCAGCACCTCTACAAGGGAACGCTCAAATATCCGGACGAACCCTACGAGATTCGGGCTGAGAAAACGGACGGCTCGCGCGCACCCTATGTCTGCACGGCGCCGCCGACGACCGATTACGACGAATTTAAGAATATCAAGTACGATTTCGACCTGGTAAGCAAATAACGCCGGGCTGTGATCGGCGAATTTACACGGATTCGGGTTTGGGGCTGTCATTTCGCACCGACCGTCCCAGGAAAATGCCATCGAAAAACCGATGAGGTGTAAAGCCGTATAGGTTACCTAATTCCAATTGTCATAAAATTACATTCCGATGAAAAAAATCATTCGATTCATTGCATTTCCGTTGCTGGCGGCGGGCTCTCTTTTTCAGACCGAGATCGGTTTCGCACGCTCCGAAACGCCCGATCTGTCGGCCCGTATCCTGACTCCGGCACCCGCCGAGACTCCGCGCATTAACGGAGCCCGGATTTTCGGGGTCCGTCCCGGATCGGAGTTCCTCTTTACCGTGGCGGCCACCGGAGCACGCCCCATGACCTTCTCGGCCGAAGGTTTGCCCAAAGGGCTGAAACTCGACTCCCGGACGGGACGCATTACGGGGCGCGTGAAGAAAGCCGGGGAATACGTCGTCCGGCTGAAGGCCGAAAATGCGCTCGGCAGCAACGAACGCGATCTGAAAATCGTCGTCGGCGACGCCATTTCGCTGACGCCTCCGATGGGCTGGAACTCCTGGAACTGCTGGGCGCGCGATGTGACGCAGGAGCAGGTACTCGCATCGGCCCGCGCCATGGTCGAGAAAGGATTGGTCGATCACGGTTGGACCTATATCAATATCGATGACGGTTGGCAGGGGCAGCGCGGCGGAAAATACAACGCCATCCAGCCCAACACGAAATTCCCCGATATGAAGGGACTGGCCGATGAAATCCATGCCTTGGGCCTCAAGATCGGCATCTACTCCACGCCGTGGATCGGAACCTATGCCGCCCACGTGGGAAGCTATTCCGATCGAGCCGACGGCGTGAACGAATGGATCAAAAAGGGGTATTGCAACGAGCATTACCGTTATCAGAAGCCGGGCGGCGATTATTGGAAAGACCGCATGGAGATGTATATCCACGGTGAATATTCGTTCGTGAAGGCCGACGTGAAGCAGTGGGCCGACTGGGGGATCGACTACCTGAAATACGACTGGTCGCCCAACGACCGCTATTATACCGAGGAGATGTACGAGGCGTTGCGTGCATGCGGCCGCGATATCGTGTACAGCATTTCGAACAATGCGCCCTATGCCGACGCCCCGATGTGGAAGGAGCTGTGCCAGTGCTGGCGCACGACGGGCGACATTCGCGATACCTGGAAGAGCATGAGCTCGATCGGCTTCGCGCACGAGCGCTGGCTCGCGTTCACCGGACCGGGCCATTGGGCCGATCCCGACATGCTGGTCGTCGGTATGGTCGGTTGGGGCCCGAAACTCCACCGCACGAACCTTACGGCCGATGAACAGTATACCCACATTTCGCTGTGGTCGCTGCTGGCTGCGCCGCTGCTGATCGGATGCCCCATCGACAAACTGGACGATTTCACGCTCAGCCTGCTGACCAACGACGAGGTGATCGACGTGAATCAGGACCCGCTCGGGCTCCAGGCCGCCCCGATCTGGCGGGATGGGAACAGCAAGGTGATCTACGTCAAGCACCTCGAGGACGGGTCGGTCGCCGTGGGATTGTTCAACCGCGGTGAGAAACCCGCTGAGATGAAGTTCACGCTGCGTCAGCTCGGTATGCGCGGGACGAAGACGATCCGCGATCTGTGGCGTCAGCAGGATATCGCGACGCTCGAATTGGGCGAGACCTACACCGCGGAGGTGGCGCCGCACGGCGTCGTTCTGCTGAAGGTGGGACCCGGCAACCCGACGGAACGCCGGGTCGGCAAGGTCGAACGATAACCGATAAAACCGTCCGACATGAATAATTGGAAATTGTGGGTCGCGATCGGCTGCATGTGTTGCGCACCGGCTGCCCGGGTTCAGGCCCGGACGCCGGAGGCGCATGCCGTGCGGATCGGCTCCATCGAGGAGTTGCAGGCCTATTTTACCTATTCTCCCGATCGCGACATCGTCGTCAGCGGCCATCGCGGCGGCATGATGGCGGGGTATCCGGAGAACTGTATCGAGTCGTGCGAAAAGACCCTTTCGCTGCTGCCGACCTTTTTCGAAATCGACTTCAGCTTCACGAAAGACAGCATACCGGTGCTGATGCACGACCTGACGATCGACCGCACGACGACGGGTAAGGGGCGTGTCTCCGACTATACCTACGAAGAGTTGCAGCAGTTCGCCCTGGTCGATCGCCACCGGAAGGAGACCCCCTACAAGATTCCGAGACTCAAGGATATGCTGGAGTGGGGCAAGGATAGGGTGGTGTTCAACTTCGACAACAAGTACGTCAATACGAAAGGGGTAAGCGATCGCGTGCGTCGGGCCAGTATCGACTATTACATCCGGCAGTTGCAGCCCGGCGGCGATTGGGCGGAGTATCATAACATCGTGCTGAGCGTCCGCTCGCTCGACGAAGCGCTCCGCTACTGGAACAGCGGTATCCGGCAGGTAATGTTCTGCGTCGAAATCAGTTCGCGGGCGGATTTCGAGGCTTACGACGCTTCGCCGATTCCGTGGCGTTACATCATGGCCTATATCCGTACGGCCGTCGATCCCCGGTTGCAGGAGGTCTACGATCTGCTGCATGCCCGGGGCGTGATGACGATGACTTCGATCGTGGAGACCTCCGACAAGGTGAAGAACGCCCGCGACCGCAATACGGCCTATTTGCGGGAGCTGCTGGCCGAACCGGATATCATCGAAACCGATTATCCCTCGGAGTTCGTCGAACTGCCTCGTTCGCGCCGGGAGATTCACGCTTTGCAGGACTGCGCGTTGCGCAGCCGTTCGCGAAAATGATACTACGATGAAGACCGAATCCTCGAACCCGGCCTATGCCGGTATGACCTCCGAGCAGATACGGCGTTTCAAATACTGGGAATTCCGTACCATCGCGATGTGCATCTTCGGATATGCGCTTTTCTACTTCGTGCGCAAGAATCTGAGCATCGCCATGCCTTATTTGAACGAGGAGATGGGCATTTCGAAATCCGACCTCGGATTGTTTCTCACGCTCCACGGCGTGATTTACGGACTCTCGAAATTCGTCAACGGCATTTGGGGCGACCGCAGCGATGCGCGCCGTTTCCTCGTGACGGGACTCGTTTTCTGCGCGATCTGCAACCTGCTGTTCGGTTTCAGCTCCTCGGTGCTGGCGTTGGGCATCTTCTGGGTCCTCAACGGTTGGTTTCAGGGCATGGGCGTACCGCCCTGCACGCGGCTGATGACCCACTGGATCGTGCCGCAGCGGCTGGCGACCAAAATGTCCGTGTGGAATACCTCCCACTCGATCGGTGCGGGACTGGCCATCGTGTTCTGCGGTTACGCGGTCGGGTTGAATTGGGATGCGTGGTTCGACGCTTCGTCACTGCTCTCCCAGCATTGGCGCTGGTGCTTTCTGCTGCCGGCGACGGTCGCTCTGCTCGGAGCCGCAATTGTCTGGGCGCTCGTGCGTGACACGCCTTCATCGGTCGGGCTTCCCGAACTGAAAACCGGAAAAACCACTGGGCAGCAACCGCAAACCCGGGCCGAAGAAAATGCCGAGTATAAGGCATTCCTGCGTCGTAAGGTTTTTCTGAATCCTACGATTTGGATCATTGCCGTGGGCAACTTCTTCGTTTATGTTGTGCGTTTCGCCGTATTGGACTGGGGACCTACGATGCTCAAGGAACATCTGCATATGGATATCAGCCTTGCCGGCTGGAGCGTTGCGGCCTTCGAGATCGCCGGCATCGCCGGCATGCTCGCCGCCGGGTGGGCCACGGATCGGCTGTTCGGCGGGCGGGCTCCCCGAACCTGTGTCGTCTGCATGTCGATGGCGGCCCTTTGCCTGGCCGGATTCTATGCCCTCGACCGGGAAACGCCGCTCGCCGTAGCAGTCGCGATCCTCATGGCGGCCGGATTCTTCATCTACGGTCCTCAGGCGCTCGTGGGCATCGCTGCGGCCAATATCGCGACCAAACGGGCCGCAGCCACGGCGGGCGGATTCTGCGGGCTGTTCGGCTACGGAAGCACGGTCGTTTCGGGTTGGGGCCTCGGGCTGCTCGTACAGCGGACCGGTTGGAATGCGGCGCTTTCGGCGTTGATCGGTGCTGCCGTGATCGGTACGGCGATCTTCGCCTTGGCCTGGAGGGCTCGTCCCAACGGTTACGACGATTGACGAGGCTCCGGAGCGTGCTGTGTTCTTGTTTGCGATATACACAAGAGGCTGTCTAACCATAAAGTTAGGCCGCCTCTTGCTTTTTTGAGCGGAAAACGAGACTCGCACCCCCGCTTCGCGTGGGTGATTTCGCGATTATTTGTTGACACCCCCGCCCCCTGGAAGGGGCGTTTGGGGTCTCGCATCAAGTCTCGTTATCCTGAAAAGCAAAAAGGACAGCCTTTTAGCTGTCCTTTTACTTTTTGAGCGGAAAACGAGACTCGAACTCGCGACCCCAACCTTGGCAAGGTTGCGCTCTCAAGCCCCCAAAACGCTACGCGTTTAGGGGTAACCAACTGAGCTATTTCCTTTTACGACGATTTTTTCGAATGTGTTTCACCTCGTTTTTCGCATTGGTTAAACGGATGGTTAAACATTTACGTCTGTCTGCTGGTTTGTAAATGATTGTTAATTAGAGAATTGTTTAACGGGCTAAATAAATTCTGTAACACGTTCTTTCTTGTTATTCATTGGCATAGTGAGTTTATGGTTTTCAAATAAAAACCTCCCGACCCCAAAGGCCGAAAGGTCGTATCGTGTCTTACACAGATAATTGCTTAACTATAACTCCACCGAACGCTACTTTGCAAACTGCATCAGATAGTTTCCACAGAATCCCGCTAACGGGAATTTCACCACCTCATTCCGTCCGTCGGGTGTGGTGTATTGGAATAGGATTGTATCGGCTTTCACGTGGTAGTCGAACAAATTCACCTTTTTGCCCGTTCCCTCGATTTGCGCCTCGTTAGCCGTCATTGTACCGATTATTCCGTCCATTTCGTTAAGTTCGCACTTTCATCCGAAGATGTATTGTCGATTCTTTGTAAGGATAATTTCGACGGGCTTTGTTATGTCTGCCATATTAGGGGCAAACATGTAGATAAATGTTTCGGGAAATATTTCGTCTTTGGGTTTTCCTACAAGCAGGACTATTCCCTCTGTTGGGCTCCATTTGACCGTTTTTTGGATTATCTGTTTATCTTCACATGTGTCGGTCATTCATTCCGTTTTCGGTTGTTTGTATCTGTTCATATTGCGCAAAATATTATGTTGTTTTTATCTTTATAAAGATAAGATTATTAGCGGAATAAACAAAATAAGAAAGTGACAAACTCTGCAAAAGGGTCTTATAGATTAACCTTTTCACAAAGTCTGTCACTCGACGTGCTATTCTTTGGTTTTATTTACGGGTATAATAATTTGTCGTTTCCTCTTGTTCGCCGTGTTCATAAAGTACCAGCGAACTATTTGTTAATTCGTTGATAGTTATCTCGGCCCAACCATCATCCCCATCATATTTTATTTTTAGGGTTTTCCCATTCACCGTATAAGTGAAATATACGAAAAAAGTTTGTTCCGGCCGCATTCGGCCCGTTTTTGAACATCTTTGCGGAGGGCATGGAAATCCCCGGCCGTCGACGGTCCGGGGATTTTTTAACGGGTGCGGGATTACAGATTGATCTCGATCCGGGGATGATCCTTCTCGGAGTACCACATGTTTTCGACGGTGACGTCGAGCGGCTTGTCACGTCCTACGGTGGTCATCAGCGTCGAGAACGGCTTGAGCACGACGGGATTCTGCCCCGGGAAGCGGAGGACGTACTCCACCGAACTGCCGTTCGTGAGGCTTACCGTGCGGCGGCCGTTGCTCGGGTCGGTGTGGAGCACCTTTGTCCGGACCGATGCCGTGAAGAGGTCCTTCAGCAGCTGTTCGTCGCCCGCTATCGTGCCGAACGAATAGGCCAGCGTGCGGCGCGCTTCGAGCGCCTCGCGCAGCGCTTCGAGCGAGTTGTTCCGGGCGAAGATCAGCGTCATGTTGCGGCTGTGGCCCTGAAGCCGGTAGGTCTCGGCCGTCGCATCGTGGATGTCGGTATTCGCCGACACGAACAGTTTGCGGGCGTGGGCGCGTGCGATGGCTTTGGGGTAGAACTCTGCGCCGTTCATAATTTCGATGCCGTCGATCAGCCCTTCGCCGTAGGCTTTGACTTCGAACTCGGGGTGTTCGAGGCTCTTGCGCCGCCAGCCCGGATGGTTGTGCATCACCAGCGCCCCCTGCGCCTTGGCGTTGCGGAGCGATTGCAGGGCGTCGGTGGCGTAGAGGGAGTTGTTGTCCGTGGTGAAAAGGGCGTTGTAGTGGCCGTAGGCGATCGGTTCGCGGGTGATCTCGGCGCCGGGAATGATCGTCAGACCGTATTTTCGGGCGGTCTCCCGGGCCAGTTTCACCGGGAGGTTCAGATCCGACTGGATGCCCCGTTCGTCGGCGCTCCTCCGGATGATGTTGTTGTTTATGGCCTCCGTACCTTCGGGAACGTAGCCTTTGAGGAAGTTCAGCATCTTGCCTTCGTGGCGGCGGTATTCCACGTGTTCGGTGATCGCCAGCACGTCCAGGCCGTCGTACCACGCTTCGCGGACGCGGAATTCGGGCGTGCAGTCGCCGTCGGAGTAGACCGAGTGGGTGTGCAGGTCGGCTTTGTAGACGTTGTAGCCGTTCACTTCGGGCAGTATGAATTCCGCGCGCTGTGCGGCGATGCGCCCGGTGTGGCGCGTGATGTCGGGATTGTAGGCGTCGGTGTAGTAGCCTTGCGCGCTTGCGGCGCATGCCGCCGAGAGTGCGGCGGCGAGAAACAGCAGTTTTTTCATGGTGTCGTAGTTATGGTTGGGAAATCCGGGTCGGATAAAGAGACAGAGGCCCCTGCAAGGGGCCTCTGTCCGTAATTGTACGCTGTCGCGGTATTACTTCGAGAACCCCTTGCCGATGGCGAGGAAGTCCTCTGCCTTGAGGGCTGCGCCGCCGATCAGGCCGCCGTCCACGTCCTCCTTGGCGAAGATTTCGGCGGCGTTCGAGGGCTTGCACGAACCGCCGTAGAGGATCGCCGTCTCCTGTGCCGCTGCGCCGAACTTGGCGGCGAGCACCTGGCGGATGTAGGCGTGGATCTCCTGTGCCTGCTCGGCCGAAGCGGTCTTGCCCGTACCGATGGCCCAAACCGGCTCGTAAGCGATCACGAGGTTCTTGTACTGCTCCTCGGTGAGGTTGTAAACCACCTCTTCGATCTGGGCCTTCACCACGTCGAAGTGTTTGCCGGCCTCGCGCTCGTCGAGGTTCTCGCCGACGCAGTAGATGGGGATCAGCCCGTTTGCATAGGCCTGCGCCATCTTCTTGTTGAGCGTCGCGGAGGTCTCGCCGTAGTACTGGCGGCGCTCCGAGTGGCCGAGGATCACGTATTTGCATCCCAGCGCCGCGATCATCGAGGCAGCGATCTCACCCGTGTAGGCGCCTTTGGCTTCGGTGGCGCAGTCCTGCGCGCCGAGTGCGACGTCCGAACCCTTCAGGGCCTCGGCAACCATCGCCAGATGGGTGAACGGCGGGCAGACGATGAAGTTCACGCACGAGCAAACCTCTCCGCGGCCTGCCACGACGCCTTTGGCCAGTTCGACACCTTCGGCGGGAAGCGTGTTCATCTTCCAGTTGCCGGCAACAATTTTCTTTCTCATAGTTGTAATTCTTTTTTATGTTAATAAGTCTATCCTTTGTTTAGCAAGAATCCCGGTTTCGCATGCGCGGCGTTCCGCCGCGTTTGCAATTCTACCCTCCCCTAAATCCCCTCCTCGGAGGGGACTTTATCGCGATGTTTCCGGGTTTTGGGCCGAAGTCGCGGCCTGCCGATCCGCTTCGGGCGAATCGAAAAATTTCTGACCGGGGCGTTCCGTAATTTTTAATTCTTAATTTTTCATTTTTAATTTGCGTCGCACCAGCCTTTCACCTCGTCGATCGAGGGGGCTTTCAGTCCGAGCTTGTTCTTCTTGTTGAATCCGCACAGGTCGTTGAAGAACTTGCCGGGGGCGAGTTTGCGGAGCGACTCGACGGTGAGGTACCCCATCTTCTGAATCACCGGAACCCACTCTTCGGGAACGCCGATGGCGGTGTAGGCCTCCGCGGGATCGTTCACGACCTTCTTCTCGGGGCGCATCTGCGGGAAGAACAGCACGTCCTGGATCGAGGACTGGTCGGTCATAAACATCGTCAGCCGGTCGATGCCGATGCCCATTCCCGAGCAGGTCGGCATGCCGTATTCCAGTGCGCGCACGAAGTCCATGTCGATGAACATGGCCTCGTCGTCGCCCTTCTCCGAGAGACGCAGCTGCTCCTGGAAACGCTCCAGCTGGTCGATCGGGTCGTTCAGCTCCGAATAGGCGTTGCACAGCTCCTTGCCGTTGACGAACAGTTCGAAACGCTCCGTCAGGTCGGGGTTCGAGCGGTGACGCTTGCACAGCGGCGACATCTCGCGCGGGTAGTCCGTGATGAAGGTGGGCTGGATCAGCTCCTCCTCGCAGTACTGCCCGAAGATGGCGTCGATCAGCTTGCCCTTGCCGAAGGTCTCGTCGACCTCGACGTTCAACTGCTTGCACGCTTCGCGCAGCTCCTCCTCCGAGCGGCCCGTGATGTCGTAGCCGGTCTTTTCGCGGATGGCGTCGGTCATCGTCAGACGGCGGAACGGGGCCTTGAACGAGATCGGCTTGCCGTCGATCGTCAGCTCCGTCGTGCCGTTCACGGCCATGGCCACCCGTTCGAGCATCTGCTCGGTGAACTCCATCATCCAGAGGTAGTCCTTGTAGGCCACGTAAATCTCCATGCACGTGAACTCGGGGTTGTGCGTGCGGTCCATGCCCTCGTTGCGGAAGTTCTTGCCGAACTCGTAGACGCCGTCGAATCCGCCGACGATCAGTTTCTTGAGGTAAAGTTCCGTGGCGATGCGCAGGTAGAGGTCGATGTCGAGCGAGTTGTGGTGGGTGATGAACGGACGCGCCGATGCGCCGCCGGGGATGGGCTGGAGGATCGGGGTCTCGACCTCGATGTATCCCCGTTCGTTGAAGAACTCGCGCATCGTGGCCATGATCCTGGCGCGGCGGACGAAGGTCTCCTTCACCTGCGGGTTGACGATCAGGTCCAAATACCGCTGGCGGTAGCGCACCTCCGGGTCGGTGAAGGCATCGAACGTCTTGCCGTCCTTCTCCTTGACGACGGGCAGCGGGCGGATCGACTTCGACAGCACGGTGAACTTACGGCAGTGCACCGACAGTTCGCCGGTGTTGGTATGGAAGGCGAATCCCTCCACGCCGATGAAGTCGCCGATGTCGAGCAGTTTCTTGAAAACCGTGTTGTAGAGCGTCGGATCGCCTTCGGGGCAGATGTCGTCGCGGCGGATGTAGACCTGAATGCGGCCCGTGTGGTCCTGCAGCTCGAAGAACGAGGCGCTGCCCATGATGCGGCGCGACATGATGCGACCGGCGATGCGGACGTCCTGGAAATTCTTCTTCGCGTCGTCGTAGTTATCGGCGATTTCGCGCGCCGTGGCCGTCACTTCGTAACGGGCGGCGGGGTAGGGTTCGATGCCCAGATTGCGCAACGCCGTGAGCGACTGCCTGCGAAGCTGTTCCTGTTCGCTGAGTTCGATTGCCATATCGTGTGTTTTTGATGTATGCTTGTTATCCGTGCAAAATTAGTGAAAAAAGGGCAAAGTAGCAACTCTTTCCGCAATCGGCTGCAACCGCGGCGCGGCGGCCCGGGAAAACCGGGCGCGGGCGGTTGTTGTTTATTTGGTTTTTATCGCTATATTTGTTTGTGTGTCTGACTAAAACCTGAATTATGAAACAACTCTCCATTCTCTTTCGCGGCACGCTGGGTTTCCCCTTCCCGGTTTCAGGGGCGTTCGCCCTGTGCCTGCTGCTGCTCGCCTCGTGCGGCGGCGACGACTCTTCGGACGAGGGCTATGCCGCCATTGAATCCGCATCGTTCACCTTCGACGAAACGACTCCGGCGAACAATGCGGTCCGTGTGATCGCCAACACCGGGTGGCAGGTTTTCTGGACGCCCGAGTCGGCTGCCGTCCGGGTGGAGCCGGCCTCGGGTTCCGGTAACGGAGTGTTCTACGTGTGGGACATGCCCAAGGGCGCTTCCGTTCAGGTGGGCGTGCGCGCCGCCTCGGGCAAGACCTCGGGCAAGCCGGTCACCGTGACCCGCGCCGCCGATGCCGTCGGGGTGACGCTCTCGGTCGCTCCCGCCGAACTGCTCTACGATCCGGCCTCGCCCGCATCGAACGTCGTCACCGTGACGACGAACGCTTCGTGGAAAGCGGCATGTCCCAATTCCGCGCTGAAGTTCTCGCCCGCCTCGGGTACGGGCAGCGCCACGATCACCATTGCCGACGCGCCCGCGGGGCAGCGCACCACGCTGACCGTTACGGCCGGAGAAGGCTCCGGCGCCAAGACTGCAACCTGCGTGATCGTGCGCAATCCGGAGACCCCCGCCGAGACGGTTTTCAGTCTCGATTTCGGCAACGGAGCGGGCGGCGTCTGGGCGGGTGCGAATCAGGAGTGGAAAACCCAGACCGGCACGGGAGCCTCGACGGTGACCTATGCCGTGAACAATGTCCGTATCAACAATGACAATTACGGTTCGGCGGGCAAATACTCCGGGGCTTCGGGAAAAGCCTACGCCAAAATGTTCTACAACGCGTCGACGGACTATTTCGTGATCCAGGACATCTCGCTGCCTGTGGGGCAGACGAATTTCACCCTCGCTTTCGGTGCGATCTTCCCGGCGGATGACGTTTCGCTGACGGTGAGCGCCGACGGTGCGGTCTGGAAACCGCTCGTCTATACGGGCGCGTCGGCCTACAACACGTGGACCGGGACGACGGTGGGCTTCACGCTCGCGCAGCCTGTTCCGAAACTGTGGATTCGCCTTGCGCCGACGGGTACGGAGCGCGCCTACGGACTGAATTTCGACGACATCCGGCTCACGACGGGCGGCGGCGGTCAGCAGGTCGACCTCGGGACGGGTGCGGGCCTTCGCTGGGCCGAGCTTCCCTCCAATTTCGAAACGCCTTCCTCCGACCAGTTCGTGCATACGACCTGGACCACGACTGTTTCGGGCGGCAAGCGGGTGCGCAATTACACCTATTGTTACGATAAGCGCCGCCACAATCCGGTTTGGGTGGCCTATCCGCATCATCGCTGCTACCTCGAAGGTTCGGGGCGCTCCGACGAGCCGTGGGCGGCGGACCCGGCGCTTCCGGAAACGCAGCAGGCGAAGATCTACCCTTCGTCGGCAGGCGACGTTTACCAGTATTGGGTCGCCGATCTGGTGACCGGCCGTTACGGCAGCGGCTATTGGTCGCGCGGGCACCTCTGCATGTCGCGCGAGCGGCCCGGTAAGGGGTTGGAAATCAACATGCAGACCTTTCGGCCGACCAACATTGCGCCGCAGGCCGCCGAGCCGAGTCCCTTCGGGAAGATCTGGGGGAATATCGAGGAGGCGATTTCAGGCGGCGCGATTCCCGCCGACACGCTTTACATCGTGGCCGGATGCTATTACGAAAACGACGGCTGGGTTCAGAAAGACGCCTCGAACAACGGTGCGTTGAGTTCGCTTTCGAAGGATTGCGTCATGCCGACGCACCAGTTCAAGATGGCCGTGCGCAAGAAGACGGTCCAGGTGGGCAAACCCATTCAGGAGTGTACGGCCGACGAACTGGAGACCATCGCCTTCTGGGTCGAAACCCTGACGACGAGCGCCGCCACGGAGAAGTCGCAGTTGGGGCAGTTTATCGTTCCCATATCGGAGATCGAGTCGAAGATGCGGATGAAATTCTTTCCGGGGATTCCCGACGCGGCCAAGAGCCGGGCCGGCACGCTGTCGGCGTGGTATTGACGGAAAAGGAGCTGCTATTGCAGCTCCTTTTTTGGGCGGGACAGTCTCCGGTAGGTCCAGAAGGCCGCCAGTCCCAGCGCGATGCCGACCGCCGTACCCCACACGAGGTCCATCGGGTAGTGTTTGCCCAGATAGATGCGTGAGTAGCAGATCAGGAGGGTGGAGAGAACCATCAGTCCCGTGAACCACCGCCGGCGGATGACCGAGGCCGACAGCACGGCCAGCGTGACGATGACCGCCGCATGGGCCGAGACGGTCCCGAAGCGGCCGCTCACGGCCTCGACGGGGACGTGTACGACCCAGTCGTGCGTGACGCCCGCGGCGGCGAGCGAGTCGGGCGTCAGCCAGCGCAGCTTGCGCAGCGAGTCGGGAGCGATCTCCAGCCCTTCGAGCGCGGGGGTGAACATCGGCCGCCAGCGCGGTTCGAAGTCGGGCAGCAGCCCACCCAGCACGCCGTTGTGCTTGAAGATTCCCGAAATCATGTCCGAGAGGACCAGCGCGGCGATCATCAGCGCCGTGAAGAGGATGACGTTGCGCCATCCGTCGCGGCGCCACACGAGCCAGAGGATCAGCGCGTAGAGCGGCAGCCACATCGTCGTGCCCGAGACGGTCAGCATCAGGCGGTCCATGAAGGGGCCGCCGTCGAAGTTCAGGGCTAAAAAGAGGTTATGGTCGCAATTCATAGGCTAAAAGTCGAAGGTGAAAGTTCGGGCAGATAATCCGGTTGCCGGATTGTCCGCATTCCGGTTGCGTCGCGACAAGCCCCCGGCAAGGCGGAGGTTTGGGGGTGGGTCCAATTTGTAAACGCCGCTGCAAGCGGCGAAAACGACATTCCGGGATGCATGAGCGGGTCCATATACGTATCAGAACTGGAAATAGATAAACGGCTGTATGTCGCTGGATTTGATCTGCATGACGCACCAGATCATCGCCGCGGCCATCAGGACCTGCAGAACCAGCGGCGCATGGACCACGATCCGCTGCGCGACGGCGTCGACGGCCGACGGCAGCAGGTGCAGGATGTAACCCGCGGCGATCAGCGCGAAGACGGCGGCGTAGCCCGTCACGACCTGCGGGATCATCGCGGCGTTGAAGTTTTCGAAAATCTGGTGCAGCATCAGCGAGACGGTCTGCATCGACTCGGCGCGGAACATCAGCCACCCCAGGCAGACGATGTTGAACGTCAGGAGCATGCCCGCCGCGCGGCTCCACCAGTGCATCTGCGCCCCGGTGGCCTTGGCGCCCGGAACGAGGGCCATCCAGAGCTTGTGCAGCGCCAGAGCCGCACCGTGCAGTCCGCCCCAAAGGATGAAACGCACCGCCGCGCCGTGCCACAGTCCGCCCAGCAGCATCGTCAGGAGCAGGTTGCCGTAGGTCCGGATGCGGCCCTTGCGGTTGCCGCCCAGCGAAATGTAGAGGTAGTCGCGCAGCCACGTCGAGAGCGAGATGTGCCACCGCCGCCAGAACTCGGTGATCGTCGCCGACTTGTAGGGTGCGTCGAAGTTCTTCGGGAAGCGGAAGCCCAGCAGCAGGGCGATGCCGATGGCCATGTCCGAATAGCCCGAGAAGTCGCAGTAGATTTGCAGCGCATAGCCGTAGATGCCCATCAGGCACTCGAATCCCGAGTAGAGCAGCGGTTCGTCGAAGATGCGGTCGACGAAGTTGAGCGAGATGTAGTCCGAAATGATCGCCTTTTTGAACAGGCCCGTGAGGATCAGGAAGACGCCCGTGCCGAACATCTCGCGCGTGACCACGACCGGGTTCTGCCGGATCTGCGGGATGAAGTCCCGGGCGCGGACGATCGGGCCGGCCACCAGCTGCGGAAAGAACGACAGGTAAAAGAGATAGTCGAGCCAGTTAGACAAAGGCTTCAGCTGGCCGCGGTAAATGTCTATGGTGTAGCTCATCGACTGGAAAACGAAGAACGAGATGCCGACCGGGAGGAAGATGTTCTGGAATTGCAGGAAGCCTTGTCCGAACAGCTGGTTGGAGATGTCGATGAGGAAGTTCGTGTACTTGAAATACCCCAGCATGCCGAGGTTCACCGCGACGCTCAATACCACCAGCCAGCGTTTCGTCCACCGGAAGCGCGCCCGGTAGATGCCCCGGGCGATCAAGAAGTCGCTCGCCGCGGCGAAGACGAGCAGCAGGAAATAGATGCCGCTCGACTTGTAGTAGAAATAGAGCGAGAAGGCGATGACGTAGACGATGCGGGCCATCGGCGCGCGGCGGAAGACGCTGTAAACGAGCAGGAATCCCGCGAAGAGGAACAGGAACAGCCCGCTGCTGAAAATCAGCGGCGAGGAGGCGTCGTAGGCAAACAGCGCCTGGAGCCTGTCGGTGATGCCGTCCGTTGCGGGAAAGGTCATTGCGCGCGCGGGTTAAGGGGTGCGGAGGATGGGGCCGGGAGGATGCTGCGGTCGACGGCGGCCCTGCGCGCCGAGTCGAGGACGGCCTGCGCCGCCGTGCGGCGCAGGCTGGCGATCCGCTGCTCGGTGTAGACTTCCGAGACTCCGGCGTTGATGGCGTCGAACAGCGCCCATGCCACGCGGCGCCCTCCGGCGTAGTTGATGTGGGTGTAGTCCTTGCCCGCCCAGCCGTTCTTGACGAACTGTTCCATGCCGCCCAGGGCGCGCATGGCGTCGCACGTGGGCCAGAAGGCCGCGCCCGTGTTCCGCGCCGCACGGCGCTGGCAGTCGAGCATGTGTGGGATGGCGTCCATCGGTTCGAATCCGGCGTCGGTCTTCACCGAACGGTCGCTGACGCCCAGCACGAGCACCGCCGCCCCCGGGAAGCACTGGCGGACATAGGCGATCATCTTCTCGATCTGTCCGGCGTAGTTGGTGTAGTTCTTCACGCCCGGCTGCATGATGTTCAGCCCGTACTGGAGCACCACCAGATCGTAGCCCAGCATGGCGTTGATCTGGGCGTTGACCGACGGGTTGGTCCAGAACATCGCCTGCCCGTTGTTGCTGCGCACGGAGTAGTTGTCGACCACGACGCCCCGGCCTTCGAAAACCGCTCCGTAGCCGACGAAGTCCTCCGCGCCGGAGAGCACCTTGAAGGCGAGCGAGCGGACACGGGGGGCCGAGACGGCGATCTGCCGCACGGCGTCATCGCCCGCGATGTCGAATTCGCGGCGCTGGGCGTCGTTGAGCGTCACCTCGACGCGGCTGTCGCGGGGCGAGAGGAAGAAGACGCGCGCCGTGGTGCACGAATCGAGGCGTTTGCGGTAGTCGGTGCTCTCCCAGCGGGTCGAAGCCCCGGCCGCAGGCTGGCTCACCCAGCCCGAGACGTAGAAATTCTCGCGCAGGCGCGCGGGCGCGGCTTTGCGCTGCATGATGTTGTAGGTCGTCCAGCCCTTCGACTGGGTTTTGACCGTGCGCCGGAACGCCGTCAGCGGCGAGGCCATCGGGGCGAATCCCGCGCCGCCGCCCGAGTAGGCCGACTGGAGCCGTTCGCGCAGGTCGGCCGTGAGGATGTCGCCCTCGACGAACGAGTCGCCCAGGAAGGCGATGCGCACCGGGCGCGGAGCGTTGAGCAGCGTGTCGCAGAAGGCCTGGATGCGTCCGCTGTCGCTGAAATCCTCGATCGGGGTCAGCGTCGCGACGAAGCGCGCCGAGTCGGGCACGGCGCGTTCGCGGCGGGCCGTGTCCTGCGCGAGGAGCCATTCGTAGGTGATCTGCACCTCGCGCGGGGTGGTGTCGGCCTCGATGCGTTCGGCGACGGCGGCCATGTCGATATGGAACTCCTCTTCGTCGAAGAGCGCCGGCTCGGCGGCGGGTTCGGCCGCTTCGGCGTCGTCGAACGAAAGGAGGTCCGAGAGGATGTTGGCGCGGCGGAGTTTCACGCCCCCGACGCTTTGCGGAGGGATGAAACTTACGGCCACGAGCACTGCGATGAGCGCTGCGGCCGCCAGCCAGCTGTGGTGGGTGTAATCTTTTCCGGGGGTGTTCATCGGTGGGTCAGTCGCGCCGTCCGAGGATCAGGAAGACGTAGTAAAGCACCGACGCGATGGCGCTCAACGCCGCTACGAGGTAAGTGCGGGCCGCCCACGAGAGGGCCTCTTTGGCCTGCGCGAGCTGTGCTCCCTGCATCGTGCGGCTGGTCTGGAGCCACTCCACGGCGCGGGCCGAGGCGTTGTACTCGACGGGCAGCGTGACGAGCGAGAAGAGGGCCGACATGGCGATCATGCCCACGCCGATCCAGCACAGCAGTTCGTTCTGCGTCGAGGCGAGGATGACGAGACCCAGGATGATGACCCACGTGGCGGCCGTCGAGGCGAACTGCACGACGGGAACCAGCTGCGAACGCAGCGTCAGCGGGGCGTAACCGCGGGCGTGCTGCACGGCGTGGCCGCACTCGTGGGCCGCCACGGCCGCGGCGGCGACGCTCGACGACGAGTAGACCGAGTCGCTCAGGTTGACGGTCATCGTCTGCGGGTTGAAATGGTCGGTGAGGTGTCCGCCCACGTGCGTCACCTTCACGTTGTGGATGTTGTTGTCGCGCAGCATCTTCTCGGCGACCTCGGCGCCGGTCAGCCCGCCGGGGAACTGCACCTTCGAATACTTCTTGAACACCGATTGCAGGCGCGCCTGCACGATGAACCCGATGACGCCGATGGCGATGATCAGGACGAACATGCCCATCGTCGCGGCGTCGTAGCGCGCGGCGTGCGGCTCTGCATAGTAACCTGCCTGGAGCAGGGCAATCATAGGAAATGTCATAGCGTTGTCTGTTTTGTTTTCCGGTGCGTGTAATACGCTCCCGCCTGCTGCGAGGGCATCAGCACCATATCATTAACGTTCATATGGGCGGGTAATTGTGCCGCCCATGCGATTGCTTCCGCAATGTCGGCGCCGGTGAGCGGTTCGACGCCGTCGTAAACCGCGTCAGCGCGCTTCTTGTCGCCGTGGAAACGCACTTCGGAAAATTCGGTCTCGACCATTCCCGGGCGGATCTCCGTCACCTTGATCCCGGCCGAAAGTAGGTCGGCGCGCATCGACTGCGAAATGGCGTGCACGGCGTGTTTCGAGGCGCAGTAGACCGCGCCGTTCTCGTAGGCCTCGGTCCCGGCGATCGAGCCGATGTTGAAGATGTGCCCGCGGCCCGCGGCGACCATCTTGGGCGCGATGACGCGCGTGACGTAGAGAAGCCCCTTGACGTTGGTGTCGATCATGGCGTCCCAGTCGCGCGTGTCGCCCAGGTCGATGTGCTCCAGTCCGGCGGCGAGACCCGCGTTGTTGACCAGCAGGTCGATGTTTTCGAGCGGAGAGAGGTTGCGGCGCACCTCCTCCTCGGAGCGCACGTCGAAGGCGAGCGTCGTGCAGCGGCCGCCCGCCGCTTCGATCTCCGCGCGCAGCGTCGCGAGCCGGTCGGCCCGGCGGCCCGTGGCGATGACGGCGTATCCCTCCTTTGCCAGCCGGAGCGCCGTGGCGCGTCCGATGCCCGAAGTGGCTCCCGTAATCAATGCCTGTTTTTGCATACGAAAAACGTTTGTTTTCCGCAAAGATACAAAAAAGTAGGATGGCTGCAAAACAGAATTGCGGGCGCGTTTGTAAAACCTTCCGGCTGATAAAAAGTGTCGTTACGATACCGGAAATACGAAATTTATATGTTACTTTGTACAAATTTTCGACAAGACAGCGCACCGTGAATCTCTCCTTTTTCATCGCACGCCGCATGGCGCAGCCCGCGCCCGGGAACAAGCCCGGGGTGATGGAGCGTATCGCCGTGGTGTCGGTGGCGCTGGGGATGGCGGTGATGATCCTCGCGATGGCCGTCATCATGGGCTTCAAACGCGAGGTGGCGCGCAAGATGACGGGGTTTGCGGCTCACGTCGCGGTGACCGACATAAGGGGCGTGAACGCGCTCGATGCGCAGCCCGTGCGCCGCAGCGCGCATGTCGAGGAGCTGATCCGCCGGACCGACGGGTTCGTGGCGATGGCTCCCTATGCCGTCAAGGGGGGCATCGTCCGCACGGCCGACGCCGTGGGCGAGGTGATGCTCAAGGGTGTCGAGGCGGATTACGACTGGTCGTATTTCCGCGAATGGCTCGTCGCGGGGGAGCTGCCCCGTGTGGGCGGCGAGGTCCGCACGAAGGACATCCTGCTGTCGCGCACGCTGGCCGACAAACTGCTGCTGGGCGTGGGCGACAAGGTCGAGATGCTGTTCGTCGAGCCGGGCGAAATGCCGCGCCGCGACCGTTTCAAGGTGGCGGGCGTCTACGAGTCGGGGATGGAGGAGATGGACGGCGTGGTGGTCGTGACGGACATCCGCAACGTGCAGCGGCTCTCGGAGTGGGGACCGGACGAGATTTCGGGCTACGAGATCCTGACGCGCTCGCTGGCCGGCGCCGACACGTTCGCCCGGACGCTGGGCCGGACGCTGTTGTACGATGATGCCGAAGATTCCGAAAACCTCGCCGTGACGAGCGTCCGGGAGCGGTACGCCAATATTTTCGATTGGCTGAAGGCCCACGATGTGAATGCCGCGGTGGTGATCGTCATCATGCTCGTGGTGGCCTTCTTCAACATGACCTCGGCGCTGCTGATCCTCGTGCTGGAGCGGACGCGGATGATCGGTCTGCTGAAAGCCTTCGGGATGCGCAACGGCTGTCTGCGGCGCATCTTCCTCTGGCGGGCGGCGCTGGTGACCCTGCGGGGGCTGGCGTGGGGCAATGCCGCCGGACTGGGGTTGTGCCTCGTGCAGAAATGGACGCATCTGGTGAAGCTCAGCTCCGAGGGATACCTGCTCTCGGAGGTGCCCGTGTCGCTGGGTTGGGGCTGGTGGCTGGCGCTCAACGCGGGGTTCGTCGCCGCGATCGTCGCCCTGCTGGTGATCCCGACGGCCGTGGTCTCCACCGTGAAGCCCGAAGAAACGATTAGATACGAATGAAACCATACAATACAGATCAGACCAAAAAGGAGGAGGTGCGCGAGATGTTCGACAACATCGCGCCAAAGTACGACCTGCTGAACCATACGCTTTCGATGAGCATCGACCGCGTGTGGCGCCGCCGCGTGGTCGGCGAGGTGCGCCGCGCAAAGCCCGGCCGCATCCTGGACGTGGCGACCGGAACGGGCGACCTGGCGATCGCCATGGCCCGCCGCATCCGCGACGTGCAGGTGCTCGGGGTGGACCTTTCGGAGCAGATGCTCGCCGTGGCACGCCGCAAGATCGAGGCCCGGGGGTTGGACGGGCGCATCGTCCTCGACCGGGGCGATGCCGAGCGTCTCGCCGTGGCCGACGCGTCGGTCGATGTGGCGACCGTGGCGTTCGGGGTGCGCAACTTCGGAGACCTCGGGGCCGGGCTGCGCGAACTGGCCCGCACAATAAAACCCGGGGGCAAAGTCGTTATCCTGGAGTTTTCGCGTCCCCGCAACCGGGTGTTCCGGGCGTTGTACGAATTTTATTCCTACAAAATCCTGCCCCGCATCGGCGGGCTGGTGTCGCGCGACAAGCGGGCCTACGAGTATCTTCCGGCCTCGGTCGGGGAGTTTCCCGCGCCGGAGGAGTTCATGGCGATGATGGCCCGGGCGGGATTTCGCAACTGCCGGGCGCGGAGCCAGAGTTTCGGTATCGCACAAATATATATAGGAGAAAGATGAAGATGATACAACGTTATTCGGTGTACGTATTGCTGCTGGCGGTCGCGGTGTCGCTCTCTTCGTGCCGCCGCGCCGTGGAGAAGGCCCGGCGCAACATCCGCTTCGAGGGCATTGAAAGGGTCGAGCGTCAGGGACTGACGGGCGCCGAGGTGGTCGTGCGGGTGATGAACGATACGGGTTACAAGCTGGTGCTCGATGCCGCGGAAATGGGCGTTTACTATGCCGGCGGCCGTGTGGGGACGGTCGTCCTGCGCGAGGCGGTCGAAGTGCCCCGCCGTACGACGGACAGCTTCCGGACCTTGTGGCAACTGAAAATCTCTGACCCGCTGGCGCTCTACGTGCTGGCCCGGAAGGTGAAGTCGGGCGATCTGTCGCAGGTCGAGGTGTCGTATGCCGTGGAAGGGCGCGGAGGCCCGGCTCCCGTGAAAATTTCGCGCGAACGGATGCCGTTGTCGGATTTTTTGAATACCTTTGGCCTTACGATCGAGGACGTTAAAAAACAGTTGAAATAATGCGCAGATTGCTTTTCCTCATGCCGATTCTCCTGTGCGCGGCCGTTTCCGCGCACGCGCAGTCGCTCGACGCCTTCAAGCAGCGTCTGGCGGAACCCACGCCCGGGGCGACGCTTTTCAACCGGGCGCAGGTCACCGTCACCGAGCATGACGACGCCGCACGCGCCGTGGCCGACGCCGCGCGCGCCGGGCAGCGGCTCTATTTCGAGGGTTTTCACCGGGTCTGCGTCTTTTCGGACAACGGGCCTGCGGCGCGCGACGGGGCTTTTGCCGCCAAGGCGCTGTTCGAGGAGACTTATCCCGACGTGAAGGTTTACGTGGATTACGAGATTCCCTATTTCATCGTTTCGGCGGGCAACTGCCTGACCAAGGAGGAGGCCATCATGCTCAAGGGGCGTGTGTCGGCGACCTTCCCGAAGGCTTTTCTCAAGCAGCTGAAGAGGGAGAAATCCCCGATTTCCAACCTTTTGGACCAATAAAAGTCCGGTTTCGAAAAATAATTCTTTTTTCTTTGCTTTTCCCGGGCGAATATTTAACTTTGCGGCGTTACGGAACAATTAACAATTAAATGTTTAACGCCATGAAAAAGATTGTCTCTTTTGTCATCGTCCTGGCTGCCGTCGCAATGGTAGGCTGCTGTGGAAATTCGAACAAGAAGGCTGCCGAGGGCGCTGCCGCCGCTGCCGCTACCGAAGCTTCGGCTTGCGCAAACTGCGCCGAGAAGTGCGATTCGACGGCTGCATGCTGCGCCGAGAAGGCCGATTCGACCAAGGCCTGCTGCGAGAAATCGTGCTGCGAGAAGGCCGAGGCAAACAAGTAGTCGCCGGTTAGGTTTGAGAGTGAGGGAGATTCTTCGGAATCCCCCTTTTTTGTTGCCGCACGGAATTGCCGTGCGGTTTTAGATTCGGCGCGGAATGTGTACGGGGAGTGGAAAAAATGGTTATTTTTGCATGAAATACCCGCAATTATGAAAGTACTGCTTATCAACGGAAGTCCCCGCCGCGAGGGGAACACCTTCATCGCGCTTTCCGAAGCGGCCCGCGCGCTCGAAGCCGAGGGCGTCGGGGCGGAGATCGTCTCGATCGGAACCAAGGCCGTGCAGGGATGCATCGCCTGCGGAAAGTGCGCCGAACTGGGACGCTGCGTCTTCAACGACGCGCTTTACAACGAGGTCCGCGAGAAACTCGCCGGGGCCGACGCCCTGGTGGTCGGTTCGCCGGTCTACTATGCCGGGCCGAACGGGTCGCTGTGCGCCCTGCTGGACCGGCTGTTCTACTCCTGTTCCGACCGCCTGGCCTACAAGCCTGCCGCGGCGGTGGCCGTATGCCGCCGGGGCGGGGCGAGCGCGACGTTCGACCGGCTGAACAAGTATTTCACGATTTCAAACATGCCCGTCGTGTCGTCGCAATACTGGAACAGCGTCCACGGGAGGCTGCCGGGCGAGGCGGCGCAGGACGCCGAAGGGTTGCAGACGATGCGCGTGCTGGCCCGCAACATGGCGCGGATGCTCCGGGCCGGACTGCTGGCTTCGGAAGGCCGTCCCGAACCGGAAGAGCGGGTCGTGACGAGTTTTATCCGCTGAAAGGCCCGTCCGCAGGGCGGATGAACGGAAAAAGAGCGCCGCTATTTGCAGAATCGGGAAATATTGTGTACTTTTGGGGCACCTTTCGGAAAGATGCAGGAGTGGTTGAACTGGCCCGCCTGGAAAGCGAGTAAACCCCTAAAGGGTTTCAGGGGTTCGAATCCCCTTCTTTCCGCAGCATGCGAAAACCGGGTTGCAAGCGATCTTGCAGCCCGGTTTCTTTTGCGGTTCAGGGTCAGTCGACGCGGGTTTTCCGGCCGGGGTGCTCCGTCTCTTTCTCGCGCACGACGGCGAGCACTTCCTCGACGATTGCGGTCAGCGTCCACGAGGCGTTCGGCCTGCGGGCATGCAGGCGGTCGCACGCGAGCCGGATGGCGTCGAGCAGTTTCAGCGCGATCAGGATGTACGGCGGCAGTTTGAGTTTCGAGATGTCGTACTTCTCCTTGTTGAGGTAGTTCAGGAACGTGTCGTAGGTCGTGCCTAACAGATACTTGCCGAAGGTCTCGAAGACCAGTTTGAGGTTACGGTTGGCATTTTCGCGCTCGAAGTGGAACGATTTGAGGGCTTGCGCAATCAGAATGCGCCATTTCAGATGTTCGGAAACGTACATATTAAGCGGATTTTGATGGTTGATGGGAAGCCAACAGAACCTACCCGGACTTACTGAAACAGCGATGACGGATGGGATGATGAACGTGTGTTTACAGAGGCATTCGGAGTTTCGGGAGGAGTCGTAGTCATATTGGCTGTTTTTGTTCTTTCAAAGGGGTAATCTGAACAAAAATGCAGATCGGAATTTGTGCGGGCAACTACAACCTTAACCCTTGGGTTTGTTTTCGTATTGAAAATTGTATTCTCGTAAATTCGGTATTATATGGCAGCTGCAAGCTGTCTCTTCTCCGTGCATTTGATGCTTGCGGAATGGCCGGATAACCCGGGCGCTCCGCCGCGTTCCGGACCGGATGGTCGGAATGGTATGCGCAGATGTCCGGACGGGACCGGTTCGTCCGGAACAGCCGCTGTCCGGGGACGAAGGGGCATGGCGCAGGTGCGGCAGCGATGCGGCATGCCGCCGGGAATGGCGAAAGGGATTTCTGCGAACGGGAAGTGACGGCCGCGATTTCTGCGGACCGGAAAGGATCGAAGGGACGGATGCGGACGCCGAAGGGCGGCGCGTCCGGAGGCCTTTGGCGCGGGTATGGCGGCGGGCGTCCTACCTTGCCGGAGCGGACGTTTAGAACGGATACCCGATGGCCAGGTGGAATCCGAGACCGTCCTTGAAACTGGAAATGTTGTAGTAGCCCTTCTTGTCCGGGTTCGGATAGGGGGTGTGCAGGCCGATGCCGAGGTCGGCGCGGATGACCAGGTAACTGATGTCGTAGCGCAGTCCGAAGCCTGTTCCCAGCGCGATGTCGTTCAGGAAGCCTTTCCATTTGAGTTCGGCTCCGGGACGTTTGGGGTCTTTCTTCAGCAGCCAGATGTTTCCGGCGTCGAGGAAGACGGCTCCGTTGAGCCGCCCCATGATGCCGAAGCGGTATTCGATGTTGGCTTCCAGTTTGAAGTCGCCCGTCTGGTCGAGGTAGCCGTTGCGGTCGTCCGCGGGCGGGCGGTAGCTGCCCGGGCCGAGCGACCGGATGGTGAAGGCGCGGATGCTGTTGGCACCGCCGATGTAGAACTGTTCGCTGTAAGGCATCACCTCCGAATTGCCGTAGGCGTAGCCCGCGCCGACGAGGAGACGCGTCGCCAGCCAGTTGTTGCGGCGGCCGATGCGGTGGTAGAACTTCACTTCGCTGACCTCCTTGACGAACTGCGAAAAACGGTTGCCGAAGAGGGTCTGGGGCTGCCGTTCGCCGAAGGCCCGCAGGATGCCCGAAAGCAGGTTGCCGGCCGACGTGACGCTGTTCTGCCAGTAGAAGCGCCGGTTGCCCGTGGCGCCGTAGGTCCGCTCGAAGGTGTAGGTGTAGTTGATCGAGGGCACGAACTGGTTGCGGAAACTCATGGCGATGGCCGGATTTTCGTCCATCGTCCGGTCGAAGGAGTCGGTCGTGTGGAGCAGTTTGTTGTAGGTGAGCTTGAAGACCGTCAGCGAATGGCGGCTGTACGGGGAGGTCTGGAAGTTGTAGCCCGCCGAACCGCTGAAGGCGATCAGCCGGAAGAAGCTGGGACGGTTCATCAGGTCGACGCCCAGCTGGAACGACGTGCTCCCCGGGTATTTCTGCCGGCGCGTCATGCTCCGGGGCAGCAGCAGCCTCGGGATGTCGAGGTTGGCGTTCAGCCCCAGTTCGTAGGAGTTGAGCCGCGAGGAGCGTCCCCCGGAATTCTTGTTGCCCGTCTGCCATTCGTAGGAGCCGTTCAGCTTCACGGAGAGGACCTCGCCGCCGCGGAAGAGGTTGTTGTTGCTGACCCGGAAGGTGACGCCCGGGCCGATGAAGCTGTTCGATTTCGAGGTGACGTCGGTCTCCAGGGCCGCCTCCAGCGGGTAGTCGAACCGGGCGTCGATCTCCACGTCGAGCGTGTCGGAGCCGCGCAGCGAGTCGAGCGGCGTGACGCTCAGGTTGACGGAGCGGAAGATCCCCAGTTTGTTGAGGTCGGTCTGCGTCCGGTTCTGGGCGTCGACGGTGAAGAGCTGCCCGGGCCGGAGCGTCAGGGCGCGGGACAGGACCCGGGGGCGGATTTTCAGCGGCCGCCGGGCGATGACGGTCGCGTCCGGCAGGCGCAGCGTATCCGCAGGGCCGGGTTTGATGTTGGTCAGGCGGACCGTGACGTCGCCCACGCGGTAGGGCATGAGGGCCGCCTGCGGAACGTTCGGCCGGAGGTTCAGGCGCAGGGCGACCTGCCGTCGGCCGGCGGTCGTGTCGGCCAGGTACTCCATGTATTCGGGACGGAAATAGTAGTAGCCCCGGTTGCGGAGCAGCTGGGAGATGCGTTTGCGTTCGAGCGTGAGCGAGTCGAGGTTGTACTGCGCCCCGACGCGCAGCAGGGAGGTGGCTTGTAGGCTGTCGATCAGCTGTTTCAGACCCCCGACGGCCTGCGGATAGGCGATGGACGAATAGTGCCATGCGGGTGCGATGCCGAGCGTGTACCGGACTTTCGCCTTGCGGCCGCGCTTGCGGTAGAGCAGGGAGTCGGCGGCGCGGGAGCCGAAGTACCCGTAATTTTCGAGGACCTGCTCGGCGACCTTCGTGCGCAGCTGCGGCTGTACCTTGGAGATCAGCACCGGCTGTTTGGCCAGCCGCTTGTAGAACCAGTATTTGAATCCTTTCTCCTTCGGCGTATAGAGGTGGTTGTAGGCCCACAGCCCGACGGGCAGCGGGGTGCGGAGGTAGGGGCTGTAAAGCGGATTGTTCGGTGCGACCGACAGCGGTTCCTTCACCGCCGACTCGGCCGCCGGAGTGAGCACGACGCCCGAATCCGGCTCGATGAGGATCTTTTTCACGCCCGTATACAGCACCTCGTCGCTCCCCAGCCGCCGGGTGGTGGAGCAGGAGGCCGCCAGCAGCACGGCGCAGAGGGGCAGAACGATGTTTCGGATGCGCTGCGGACTCATTTTTTCGGTTTTTTGGTTTTGGGACGCATCGGCTTGAACAGGTCGCCCAGCCGCGACAGTTTCTTGCGGATGACGAAACCCACGCCCGTTTCGGTGATCTCGCCTTCGAGGATGCTCTCGTAGCCCGTGTGGCGGAAGACTTTCAGGTACATGTTGTCGCGTTTGGTGAGCATGTATTCCAGCGAAATGTCGTCGATCAGGTTCTCCTTGAGGTTCTGCGACGGGTCGGCGTCGGTGCTGAACTTGCCGCCGATGACCGCCCGCACGCGGTTGTTGAAGAGGTTTTTCGAGAGCCGGTAGGAGTAGTCGGTGCGCTGGCCGTTGGGGTCGTCTTCGCCGTGGGAGTCGATGCCGAAGGAGAGGTCCACGCCCTTGAGGTTGTTCTGCGCCCATTGGTTCAGCTCCTTCTGGATGAACGTGTTGAGCGGATTCTCGGAGCTGACTTTCGCGGTCGTTCCCGGGCCGGTGTAGGTGTTGTAGATCAGCAGGTTCATCGCCTGGTTGGCGCGCTGCTCGGCCGTCAGCGAGTTCAGCTGGTTCTGCATGGCGAGGTCCTCGGGGGCCGCCAGGCCGAAACTGATCGCCAGGTCGTTGAGCGAGTTGCGGATGTTGATCGAGATGTCGAAATTCACCGGCCGGGAGTCCTGCCCGTCGGAGGAGACGTTGGCCCGCACGGTCTCGACGGCCGTGATGTTGAAGGCCGGGTCGGCGATGTCGCCGATCCATTCGACGTAGCTGTCCGGCGTGATTTTGAAGATTTTCTGCGAGATGACGGGCGGGTTGTAGCGCACGCTTCCGCCCGAAAGCACGTATTTGCCCGACAGGCGGACGTCGCCCAGCGGGTTCATCGTGTAGGTGAGGTTGCCGCCGCCCTGGAGGTCGATCCGGTTGCTGCCGTCGGCCGAGAGGTCCACGGCGGCCTGCACGTCGTTGTTGATGTCGACGTTTATAAGCACGTCCATGCCCCCGATGCGTACCTCCTGCGGCGTGTCGTCCGGGGTTTGGGTGTCCAGCTCGCTGAACGAGACGAACGTCACGACATTCTGCGGGCGTTCCTTCACGTCCATCGGCGAGTCCTGCATGACGTAGTTGATGTCCGTGCCGCCCAGCAGGGCGACGTTGCCGCGGACGACGAGTTCGTCCACGGGACCTTTGGCCGTGGCGCCGAGGTCGAGATAGGCCTTGCCGTAGACCGCCGTGCCGGCCTTGCGGGCCACGTCGACGAACTGGAAATCCGAGGCCCGCAGCGCGAGGTCGGCCGTCATGCGCCCGAAGTCGGCGAGGCTGACCTCGCCGCCGACGGTCAGCGCGCTTTTGTTCGGGGCGTAAACCGCGTAGTCGTCGAACAGGATGCGGCTGCCGGCGATGCGGATCGTGTCCGCGGAGAGGCCGAACGACGTGCCGATCATCGGGACGCGGACGTCGGTCCCGGCGAACCGCACGCCTCCGTCGAGTTTCGGCCGCTCGGGAGTGCCGCCCGCGTGGACCCTGGCCTGAAGGCTGCCCGAAAGGCGGAGCAGGTCGGCGGGCAGGAAGACGTTGGCCCGCTGCAAGGGGAAGCCCGGGACGGTCACCGTCAGGTCGAGCGGGCTTTCGCGCCCCTCGCGGCAGTCCCCCTGCACGGTCAGCACTTCGGCTCCGTCGAGCGTCAGGCGCGCGTCGGCGAGGTGTCCCCGGTCCTGTTTGTAGAACAGCCCGAGGTCGACGCTGCCGAAACGCTGTTTGTCGTAGGTCAGCTCCGCCACCGAGACCCCGCCCCGGAGGGAGAGGCTGTCCGCCGCGAGGTTCAGCGTCAGGTTCGCGCCCAGCACGCCGTCGACGGGCGGGGCCGAGGGGAACAGCCCCATCGCCGGACCGACGTTCAGTCCGGCGATGTCGAGGCGGATGTCGTCGTCGTCACCGCCGCCCGGGGTCGTGCGGATCGCGAACCGCTGGTCGCCGTGGGTCATGTCGAGGTCGGCCTCCACGCGCTTGTCGAAGCGGTATGCGAGGTAGTTGCCGCGATTGACCGTCCACGGCTCGAAACCGAACAGCGGGTCGGGAGGCGTCACGCTCGCGCGGACCAGGCTGTCGGTCCACGTCACGTCCAGCCCGAAGCGGAATCCTTCGCGGCCGGCGCGGTTGCGCTGGTAGAGGTTCGCCTGCCCGGTGTTCCGCACGAGGTGGCCGTACAGTCCGGCCCGGGCGATGTTGTCGAGGTTCCCGGGGGCGTTCGCCAGCCCGAGGGCGTATTCCAGCCGTTTCCCGTTCTGGCGGATGTCGGCCGTCACGGTGTCGAGGACCACGTTCCCGTAGGCCAGTCCCTCCGTGCGCAGGCGGATCGAAACGGGCAGCGAGTCGCAGTTCGCCCCTTCGGCGTTCAGCGCGTCGAAGGCGATCTTCCGGGATTTCAGCAGGCTGTTGAGGATGTTGTCGGGACCCGCCGAGACCCGCAGGGCGAAGTCGGGGAGCGCGGGTTTCAATTGCTCCATGTCGATGCTCTGCGCGTCGATCTGTCCGGCCAGCGCCCGGGCGCTCCGGGTCAGCGCCGCGATCAGCGAGTCAGCGGATTGGGGCGTGGAGAACGTCAGCGACAGGTCGCCGGAAGCCGCTTCGGCCCGGGTTGCGGCCGAGTCGGTGTGCAGCGAGACGCTCGTCGGGCGGATGCGGTCCGTCCGGTGTTTGTTCCGGATTTCGATGCTGTCCAGCGCGATGCGGGCGGCGTAGGCCCCCTTTCCGGCGGCGGATGCGGAGGCATCGAGGGCGAACGATCCGCCGATCGGCTCCGGGCTGACGCCCAGCGCGGCCAGGTCGAACCCGAAGACGCTGCCCGAGAGGCCGATGCGCTGTTCGCGTTCGGTCAGCGTTCCGGAGACGGACAGCAGCAGCCGGAGCGCCTCGTCGCGGTCGGAGATCCGTCCTGAAAGACGCTGGCTGTCGAGTTCTGCGTCGAGTTCGATGCCCCCGAAGTCGCGTCCGCCGAACTCCGCGCGGTCGATCTGCGCCCGGAGGCTCGTCCGGGTCCGGGGCAGCAGCGGGTCGAAGCCCGTGCCGCGGGCTTGCAGGGTCAGGTCGACGATCCCCAGCGAATCGGCCGGGAGGAAACTGTTGAGCGGGAAGCTGTCGGCCCGGATCGCGGCGTCGTAACTCTGTTCGCGGGGGTTGAACCGCCCCTTCACGGAAAGTTCGCCGCCGTCGGCCGAGAGTGTCGAAGCCGTCGAGAACGTCCCCCTGTCCGCCCCGGCGGAGCCGCGGAGCCGGATCAGGGCCGGAATCGCCACGCGCCGCCGCAGGGCCGTGTCGGGGAGCAGCGCCTTGAGGAACGCAAGGTCCCGGAAGTCGCCCTCGAAGCGGGCCGACGCCTCCATCCGGTTGGCGTCGAGCAGGTTTTTCGCCGCGGCGTCGGCCTTGAGGTCGAGGTGTCCGGGCGACGAGATTTCCAGCTGCGTCTTTCCGATGTCGCCCAGAGTTCCCGCCGCGGAGAACGACAGCCGGACGGTCCGGTCGTCCAGCACGGGCGGGACCGCCTCCGGGGAGAGGTATTTCAGGTCCTTCGTGTTCAGGTCGGCCGAAAGGACGGCGTCGAGCGGCGAAGCCGGCTCCAGTTTCAGGATTCCGGCCCCGGCGGTGAGCTCCGCCCGGATTCGGGAGAAGGCGGTTTGCAGGTCGAGGCCGGAGAGGACGATGCCCGAGGCGTCCATGCCGAAACGTCCGGTCAGGTCGCGGACCGAAAGCCCGCAGCGTTCGGTGAACGCCGTCCGGCGGATTTGCAGCGCGATGTCGGCGCCCCGGTTGTACACCGAATCAATCGTGAGGTCGAGCGGCGCGAGGGCGATGAACGCCGGGTCGAACCCCGCGGCGGGACGGTGGCCCAGCCGGCCGTATTCGACGCTGTTGCCGGTCAGCGCGACGCGGCCGACCCGGACGGTCCATGGTGCCGACGCTTCGGTCGTCCCGGCGGAAGTCCCGCTTTCCGCTTCGGTCGGTTCGGTGAGGTAGGAGTAGGCGCCCCGGTCGAGCAGGACGCTTTTCACGGAGACCTGCTGGCTGTCCAGCAGCACCCGGCAGGTGTCGACGCTCCCGTCGGCCAGGCGGACGGAGAGTTCGGAGACCGCAGGGGAGGTCCGCATCCCGAAGGCGAGGCTCGAGACCGCGATTCTGTCGAGTCCCACCGTCCACGGCAGGGCGGCGGCGCTCTCCTTTTTCTCGGCGGGAGCCGCTTCGGTCAGGTTCAGCCGGATGTCCGCGTCGGCGAGAACGAGCCGGGAGATGCCGGCCGTGTTGGCCGAAAGATCGGCGCGGACGGCTTCGAGGGACAACTCTCCCGCAGCCAGGCGCAGATCCATGCCCGCCAAGGTGTCCTTGTAGTGGGCGGCGACGCGTTCCAGCGCGAAGCTCCGGATGACGACCTCTTTGCGGATCAGCGGCCACAGGGCGGCGTCGAGCGAGAGCCTTCCGCAGCGAAGGAGCGTGTCCGTCCTGTCGGCCAGCAGGGTGTTGTCCACCGTCAGCCGCAGCGGAAAGGCGAGGCGGATGCGTTCGACGGAGACCTCCATGCCGAGCGTCCGGGAGGCATAGGCGACGGCCCGTCGCCGGGCCAGGTCCTGAACGGCCGGAACATAGAGCAGCGCCGGGACCAGCAGCAGGACGAGGAGAATGACGAGCAGCGTCCGGAGCGTATGTTTGAGAATTTTTTTCAGCATTTGTGGAAACAGCGTGTTTCGGAATCCGGCAAAAGACAGGCCGTCGGCCTGTCTTTTGCGCGTGCGTGTTTGCGGCAAAGCGGCAAAATCGCCGCAAATTACAAAAAAAACGATGATCCGTCAATGGAACGCGCCAAAACAAACGGGCCTATTCGAGGCATATCCCGGCGTTCTGTCCGGTCTGTCCGGCCGGAAACGGAGGAGGCGCCGGGGACGGCGGGGACGGTGGGGACGATGGGGCGGGAAGCCGGAGCGGCTGTCGCACCGGGCGGGTCCGGAAAAAGAAAAACGTCCGGCCTTGTAGCCGGACGTTTCGGTGCAGTTCGCTGTCATTGAGCGTCTCCTGGCGGAGAGGGAGGCTCTTCTGGCTGAAAATTAAGTATTTACCTCCCAATAAAATTCAAGGCCGAATTTTTTGCGTTACCGAATGGCCCTCGCTGAATTTCCGCGTTGCTCCCTGTTTTGCATACGGTATTGCAAAAATAGGTAATAAAATGAACAATCCAAACTTTTCTGGTAAATTTTTTAATCTGTTTTTGGAGGCGGAAAATGGGTGGGTGAAAAATAAAAAAAGAGGCCCCGGGAGCGGAGATTCCCGGGGCGCTTTCTATATTATATATAGTAGGGTCGGTCGCTATTCCGGGTAGATCATTCGGATAGTGGCACCGCCGTCGATGGTCAGGGTCTGCCCGTTGAGAAAATCGTTTGCCTCATCGCACAGGAAGAGGCAGGCGCGGGCGATGTCTTCCGGAGTGCCGACTCGGCCCGAGGGGTGGAAGGCGTGATCCTCGGGACGCAGCTGCTCCTCTTCGCGGACGTGGATCCAACCCGGGGCTATGGCATTGACCGTGATGTGGAGCGGGGCCAGGGAGACGGCCAGCGAATGGGTCAGCGAGTAGATGCCGCCCTTCGAAGCGGAGTAGGCCTCGGTTCCGGCCTCGCTCTGCAGGTAGCGGGTCGAGCAGAGGTTGATGATGCGGCCATAGTTGTGGTTGCCGTTCTGCTGGCGGTGGAGCGCCAACTGGCGGGAGGTGATGAAGACCGGGCGCAGGTTGGTGGCGATTACCCGGTCGAACTCCTCGATCGACAGTTCGGTGAGGGGCTTGAAGGTGCTGATCCCGACGTTGTTCACCAGGATGTCGATGTCGCCCCAGGTCTCGAAGAGCTCCCGCATGCATCTTTCGAGGCTGACGGCATCGGTAACATCCAGCTGACAGAACCGGGCGCCGGTTCCGGCTGCAGTTTGGGCTCCGAGGACGGGATCGAGATCGCAGAAGATCACTTCATCTCCTTGCCGGGCAAAGGCCTCGACGATTCCCTTTCCGATTCCGTGGGCACCGCCCGTAACGAATACGCGTCTTTTCATGGTCTTCGGATTTTTCCACAAAGATAGCGCAGGCCGGTTACCGGAACAAAACTCTGTCACCGATTTTGCAGTTGGCGAGTCGGGAAGCTACGCTGTGTGAAGTACGGTCGATAGGAGAGGAAATTTTGAGTTTTGCTGGGGCATTGGATATGGAATATGAATACGGCCCGAAAGATCATTCTTCCGGGCCGTATAACGTGGATGATGTTGGAGCTATAAGACGTCTTCGGGCGAGATTGGCTTATAGGCTCCGTCCTTGGCTTCGAAGATGACGGCAGGCTCAATGACAACGAGATTATGCCAGGTACCGGCCGGAATATCGACGCCATACATTCCGTTTCGAGGATCGAGGTGGAAGCGTTCGATCTCACGGCGCTGATCATCGTAGAACATTACGTCGATCTTTCCGCGCAACAGCAGTTGGGTCTCGGATGTCGTAGGATGCCGGTGAATTGGAAGCACGGTTCCGATCTCTAATGCATTCAGCATCCGTTGCGATGTGTCGTCCGTAGAATTTCGCATGTCGCGGTTCATGCGGAGGCGTTCCGAGGTTCGGGCCAATGCCGCTACCTCGTCCAGAAGTTTATTGTCGATAAGCATGATTAGGCTTGTTTGGATTTCAGATAGGCTTCATGCAGTGGGTAGTATTTCCTCATGAAGAGGAGATAGGCGAAGGTCAATAGTAGCAGAACGACTATTGCATAGATCCAATGGTTGATCGGCAGCAGGATCAATCCAAAAGAGATTGCGAGCTGAATGACCATATAGATGGAGGATACCACAACATGAGGGATTCTCAGTTCATTGGCCATCAGTTGGTAGGCATGTTTGCGATGAGCCTGTCCCAGATTTTCGTGCAATAGGATTCGATGGCAGATTGTCAGTACGGAGTCCACACCATATAATGCCAGGAAAAGAATATAGGTGAAGTCTCCAGTCTGCAGGATCAATCGTCCGAGGGCAAAAATGACGATAAAGGCAATGCTCAGAGATCCTACATCTCCAGCAAAGCATTTGGCTTTCTTCCGGAAGTTGAAGAAGCAGAAAACCAGCAGGCTTAAACTTGCGACATAAAGGAAGTTCGGGTCGATGAACGGCGTTTTAGCATTGATGAAGATCAAAGGCAGCATGAGGGCTAAAGAGTATCCTCCCGTAATTCCGTTGATTCCATCCATGAAGTTGTATGCATTCGACACGCCGACACACACGATCAGGGCAATGAGAATGATCCACCAACTTTCCCAATTCAGAATTCCAAATTGCTGGAACATCAGGAACATGGCGATAAATTGCACGACCAAGCGAATGCTGTCCGGTAAAGAGTGAATGTCATCGATGAAACTGATGATGGCAACCAGGGAGAGACCTGTCAGGAACCAAGGGTATTGTAATCCAAAGAATGCTGCATAAAGCCAAGCTCCGAACAAGAATATGATTCCTCCACCCCGAAGTGTGATACTTTTGTGAGAACTCCGTTCATTGGGTTTGTCGATGATGTTGAATCGATCGGCGATCCGGAAATAAATCAATTCTGCAATTATCAGCACGCAGAATAATAGTAAATAGATCATTGGCATTTAAAACTATTCATGGTGCGAGCTAGTCCTTCTTCCGCTCTTAGCGGCATGCGGTCAATTCCAAGAGCTCGTTTGATCTTGTTATTGGATACTACGTAGTTTTCAGTCAATTTGTGGAGTCTGTCTTCATTTAATGGCAGGTGTAGGATAGTGCCTAATTTTGCGCAGAACGTAATGAAAGAACGATTAAGTCTCCAGATGTGCGCTTTATGTCCTATAGAGCTGCAGATAATTTCGATTAGATGGTTGGTAGATATGGCTTCATCATCAGCCATATGATAGATCCCACTCGGAACGCTTTTTTCTATCAGATTTCTAATAACGAAAGTCAGATTGTCAATGGATGTGAAAGTCCGTTTGTTATCAAATGCTCCCAAAGGCCAGGGAATACCTTTTCGGACTACATTATACAGAAGATTCAGATTCCCTTTATTTCCGGGGCCGTGTATCATGCAGGGACGGAGAATATACACACTTTTACCTTCAGGGACATCCTTGGATAAGATATACTCTTCAGCCTTGATTTTACTTTCTCCGTAAGGACCGACTGGTGCCGGCGTGACATCTTCTGTCAAAATCTTTCCCGGAACAAAATCTGCAGCGGCTTTTACAGAACTGAAGAAAATAAACTTTTTTGCGGACGAAAGTAGAAAGTAATCAAAGATTTTTTGTGTAAGTTCTGTATTTACTTTGAAATAAACATCTGCAGTCGACTTATTTTTGGTGTCGTGAGCCTTTCCAGCAAGATGAATAATTGCATCGACTTCCGGAATCTTCTCTTGTTCCAGATCATTCCACGAAAAGGTTTGTACGATACCTTCTTTTTGAGGGGCAATAATATCCAAGCCATAGATCTCCATATCTCGACTAAGTGCAGAGACTAAGTTACTCCCCACAAAGCCATGAATACCCGTGATTAAAAGTTTCATGATTAATATAATTTCATTATATTGGATACTTGTTGATAAGATATCTTATTTCAAGATATAAATTCAATAGCTTTGTAAAATTTTTTTTAATTATAAGTTTTCAATATTCTTGCAGGACATCCTCCTGCCAAGACATTGTCTGGAACATCCTTTGTGACAAAAGAATGAGCTGCGATTATTGATTTTTTACCGATTGTTACTCCAGGCATAATTGTAGACCCTATGCCGATAAAAGCATTTTCCTTTATTATTACAGGGCCACTTGCCACAGGGCCTCGCCCTGTGTAGTACATTGCGTTATCATGCTCTAATATTGTGGTACGGGCTGTTATTACGGCATTATCTTCAATAGTAATCATGTTTGGATGCACATTCCCAATAATGCAGAAATAGCCTATTTCTACATTTTTTCCTATATGTACACCTCTTATTTTATGGAACCAAGTTCTGACTTTTCTGTATGGAAAAAACCATGCTAGCGGTAATATTAGAGTGCCGAAGATACTTCGATTCCCTTTTCCTGCTAAATTATCTTGTTCCTTTGTATTAAGTATATTGGTTGACATATTTTTAGTTCAATATCTGTTCATATTGTTCATCATATTGTTTAGCAATAATATCCCAAGAATACTTTTCTTTTAAGGTCTCTATTGCTTTTGTTGATAAAGCATCCATTGTTGTTGGATGTGACATTGCAAACATTATTTTTTCTTGTAAATCTTTTACATTTTCTGTGTGGAAAAATAACATTTCTTCTGAACTAAATACATCTGTATTTGCTTTGATATCACTCGCTATTGTGTGTGCTTTCATTGACACACCTTCCAATAATTGCATAGAAAGCGCTTCTACTCTCGACGGAAAAACAAATAGCGCAGAGTTTTGTAGATATTTTAGTAATAATGATTTATCATGAATCATTCCAAGAAACTCTACGTTTAATCCTTTTGCTTTCTCCATAATTTTTGTCTTATATGAGGCTGGAGTCATTGTCATATCTCCTGCTACTTTTATAACTCCTTGATATTTAAGTTGATTGCATGCGTCTAATAATAAGTCAAGCCCTTTGATTTCCATTATTCGGCCAGCTGCAAAAAAAATGTAATTTTGTCCTACAATTTGAGGTGATACAGGTTCACTTATATTTATACCATTGGGAATGTAAACAATCGGTTTGCCGATTATTTTTTCGCCTTTTCGTTTTTCTTCCTTAGAAACACTTGTAATGTGATTAACGGTTTTTAAGAAGTAGTTATACTGAAGTTTGAAATACCATTCATACTTTTTCCATTTGTCATTCAACTTATCGTGAAACGCACCATGTGTTGTAACCATAATATGATCTCCATATTTTAATTTTAATAATGGATAGAGAAAGGCTGAATCACAATGATGAAAATGGATTAGATCATATTTCGCGCAAAATAATGCATGGATACATGCCTTGATGTAGTACCAAAGTGAGTTCAATCGAGTATTATGTATCGATTTCAAGACTATTTCATGATATCCATTGTAGTCTCCAGATGCCCGTTTCGCATAAGCTTCGGTGCAATATATAGTTATATCATATTTTGCAGTAAGATATGGAATATAGCACTCTACTACTCTTGAAATTCCATCTTTTGCCGGTAAGCCTTTTGCTCCAATGATTGCTATCTTTTTTTTCATTTTAATAAGTCTATATATGATTGTTTAAAGCGAATCATGGAATGATTCTTTTTGAGTAAACTTTTGCCATATTGGCCAAATCTTTCGCGCAATTCATATGATTGAGCTAATTGTTTTAAACTCGCGCTAATATTCTTTATGTCTCCGGTTTTGTGAATGTATCCATTCTCCCCTTCAATAACTAAATATTTATTATCACCGACGTCGGTTGCTACTATTGGTAGTTCTGCGTCCATTGCTTCCATGATAGAATTGCTAGTTCCTTCATAAAGGGATGTAGACAAATAAATATCTTGTTTTTCTAGATATCCAAATATATTGTGAGGGTTAATAATTATATTTACAATATTCTCTATATTTAATTCTTTTATCCATTCTCGGATTTGTCTTTCAAGAGTTCCGTATCCAATAATTGTATAATACACATTTAATCCATCTTCGTGTATTTCCTTTATAGCCTTTAAAGCTGTTAGATAATCCTTTTGTTCGGTAAAACGAGCTACTGTAATAATGTCTATACATTCTTTTCTCTTCTTCTGGGGCACGACGTGTAAATTGGTATAACAGTTGGGTATGGTACAAGTGTTTTTGATACCGTGTTGGTTTAACATCTTTTCGCCCATGTGGTTATTTGAGATAACTTTTGTTGCTAGTTTACTAGCTAGTTTCTCAAAGCACATCTTATTATTTTCAAGATAAGCATTTCGTATTCCAGTGAAGATTAATTCAACACCAGCTAATCTACCTATTATGCTACCATAAAAATTTGGTGCAGTCAAGTAGGTAAAGAGATATTTGACTCTGTTTTTTCTCAGTATCTGGTGCAATCGTAAAATTTTTTTTATTAGTCTCCCTTGAATTTTTATTAAAGTATTATCTTTAAAATCTCCTAGTTTTAATAGCTCTTCTTCACATCCTAATTCTGCATTAAATAGGATGAATAAAATTTTGTAGTTGGAGCTAAGTGCATTCTTTAGCAATACTGCCTGTTTTTCAGCTCCTCCTTTTTTTAATGAAGGAATTAATATTGCAACTGTTTCCATTTTCTGCTAGCGATTATTCAACTGATACATGTGAGGTAAATAACCTATTTTACAGATTTTATCAATTGATTTTGACTGCTATTATCAATCTTTGATTGTAATAATCCAAGATTAATTTATCTTGGATTATTGCAATGTGGTTAAAACTTTTTAGAAAACTTGTAATGTGAGGATTTTGCCAACTATGAATAATTCTGCGTAAAGAAGAGGAACTATTAGAATTTTATTGATTGCTTTATTATTTAATAATTTCTTTTGTGAAACATATGTTAGGAGTAGACACAGCGGAATTCCTGCCATGTATAGATAACGATAACCGATAACCCATAACCCTAATAGTTTATTACCTCCAATACTGAGAATTGTTATAGCTATGATTTCTATGGACAGTGTAATAGTTAGGAGTGATTGCATTTCTGCAGATTCTATTTTTGCACCTTTTCGAAAGAAAAAAACCCATAGTATGCAAACTAAAGCGATGTAGAAACTCCAATAACGAAGAGTTGTGATCAGTTGCCATTTCCAATTAAATGCGACCTCAATTTTAGAAGCTGCATATCCTTGTGCACTTTGAGTAAATTCGTTGGATTCTCTAAGTAATGCCCCAGAAATAATTCCACTTAGTGTGTATTTTATAGCTATGACAATAAGAGGCAAAAAACAAAGTATTAAGATTACCTTTTTTTTGGTAAGTTTTAATAATGCTAGTGGACTTAAGAGGATGAGTAATAATATACTTCTATGGGCTGTATATGCTAAGATAAAAGTTATTATTATTATTGTCATTCTTTTTAGAGCATCAGTATTATCTCGTATAATCAGATAACTCAATCCGTAGAAGTATAATGCCATCCCTAGTGAAACTCGAGCATATGAAAATGTTAGCATGAAAAATACAGTGAAAATATAACACATTGTATTTTCATGTAGTTTATATCGTTTCGCTGTGTGATATACTAACAATAAACCGATACCCCAGATCCAAAATCTGAAGATAATATATGATTTGAGAGAAAAAATAGAAATATATTGATAGAGCGGATCTCTGAAATTTTCTAATCCGCTATAAAAGTTATTTGCAAAACTAAAATAATCTGTATCCCAAAATGCATAAAGGCAAAATATTAATACCATTGCCCATGATATTTTTCTAGGATATGGATATTTCCTTAAAAAATATACAAGTAAAAATATTGCATTCATCAAAATAAAATTGAACCAAAATTCTGATAGCGCTGTACCTGTATATCTTGGAATATGTAAATCAAAGTCCCAATTAAAGGCGGAGGGTGTATCCATATTTATTTTTTATGCAGGTTTTGATCTGAGTATTTTATGCTTTGTTTGACAAAGAGCCCTTTAAAGTTTTCATCTTTTGTTTTGCGATATAGACTACTGTTATTCCTAGTATGATTCGAGCTAAAGCTATTGTACATGCTGCTCCTATGTAACTATAGAAGTATATTAAAGGAAAAGCGCAAAAGAAACCTAAAATAGAAACACACATTGTTATTTTTCTTAACAATCGTTCTTCACCAATAATAATAAGATAATTTGTCCCATAAATATTGACTAATGAATGGAATATAAGAGAAACTCCTAGTATTTGTAGAGGTATGATTGCTGCTTCAAAAGAAGGGTCTAGAATATTTATTACTAGTATTTTAGCTCCTAATATTAATAGTAGCGCAAAAAATATCGTAATAGAAAATTTTATTTTTACAAAGATACTATGCATCTCAATTTTTCTAGATAAAAAAGGAAAAAATGCGCGGCTCAGAACTGTTAAAAATTGAGCACATATAGAATAAAATTTATTTGCTCCATCTAATAACCCATTTGCTATGCTGCCGTTGCAGAAGCCTAGTATCATAACAGAAAAACTGTTATAGAGATTGGGCATGAGATTATTAAGAAAAACATCGAAACTGCCTTTTATACTTTGCTTAACTTCTTTAATAGTACATAGTTGAAATTTAATTTTTAGTTTTTTTTGTATATAGATTAGACTTATGATCCCGGAAATTATATACCCCAAACCCGAAAATAATGGTTGAAGGATAAAGTCATTAGGTTTTTGGATAAAAATAAAAATAAGAATAGTAAATAATAATTTGGACAGAAGATTGAGTATTACGATTAATTTCATGTTTTCAAGCCCTTGGAATAGCCACTCTGGGAATATTGTGTATCCAATGACCATTGTAAAAGAAAATATAATAACAATACTATTTTCCCGTAAATAAGGAATAAAAATGATTATAATGGCTAAAACTATGGTAGATATTAGTAATAGACACAATTTACTTGTTGTAACTATAGAGTATATAGTCGATATCTTTTCTTGATTTTCTCGATTCCGAGCTACGTCTCGAGTCGCCGTAAAATTATATCCCCAATCTGTTATAGTCATAAAATATACAATTAATGACATCGCAAATGCGATTTTGCCGAATCCGGCAACTCCTATTACTTTTGCTAGATAGGGATAGGTAATAATGGGAAGTACGTAACTGCCTATTTGAAGTAGAGATAAATATGAAAAATTTGCAAAAACTCTTTGTGCGTCTTTTGATTGTTGTATTCTTTTTATAGAGGAGATTATACTCATTATTTTAATCTTTTTTTATAGATGATAGCTATTTTACATGGTAGTATTAGACATCGTATCATAAATCTTTGAGACCATGTAAGTCCATCGTACGGGGTAGAAGGATTTGATAATGCTATGAGAAAAGAATATCCTAATATAGTTTTGATATATTTTCTTTTATTATATTTGAGAAGAAGATCGCGCCGTTCAAGTAGCGTGAAATAAAATTCTACCAGTTTATTAGCTATGATACGTTTTTCTCCTTGTATGCATCTATTCAAAATGTTTGAAGATAAAGAGTTTGGAGTTGCATTATAGATGCGTGTGATGTCTGCGACAAATCGAGTTTTATATTTGCGGGCGGCACGACTCCAGCGTATTGCTTCATCAAAATTAGATGCATTTTCCATAAATGGAAAAACTTCAGGAACAGAGGCCTCATTTCGTAAGACTTCAACTTTTCGGCACCCTACCATCTCGCAAAATATTCCCATTTTATAACTTACGGTATTATAGTCTGAATCAAATATGGAAGATGGTAATTGGGGCCCAACTAATGATCCATCAATTTTTTTACATCGAGACCTAACTTCCCAAAATTCGTTATATTGAGGACTTTGTTCTAGATCAGACCAATGCTTGTTAAATACTTCTAACATGTTGCTTGTGATTGGATCATCATCGTCTGCAGTAACAATGTATTGGCCTAAAAATAATTTTGTGGCGACTAACCATGCTGTATGTTTACCTCCTCCAGTTTTCTTTACATATTGAAGATTGATAATGTTTTCTTGTTTAATCTGTGCGACAATTTCGTCTGTGTCGTCTGTAGAGCCGTCATTAATGAGAACCCATTCGAAATCTTGAAATGTTTGAGACTTTAATTCATTGTATAGTCTTTTTAGCATATTCGCACGATTGCGAGTCGCTGTGAAGACTGAAAATCTAAATTTATATTTTGTTTGCGCCATAATAGAATTGGTCTTATGATAATTTTAACCGTTTAGAGAATACGTGTGTTATATGCTTTAATAAATACGCCAAGATGAAAGTTGTGATGAATGTAAGTATAAGGCCTATTGATGGGCTTAATGTGCTGATATGTAGTGTATTTGCGAGAATGGCAATTGTTGCACCTTGTACTAGATATATTTCATAGCTATATTCTCCAATAACTTGTAATAGTTTATTATACGGACATTCTAGCTTTGATAAAGCCAACCAAGTCAGAATGCAAATTGTTAAATTGTAGATTACTGATATTTTGTAGACTATAGCAAATATGGAAATGGTGGTTAATAGTATCGCCAAAATATTATAGCAGAATGTGTTAATACGTTTAATATATGTTGAATATTCGAACGATGCGATTGCGACTCCAATGTTAAAAGCAAATGAAGCATTTATCCACCACCCTTCCCATTTGAGAATGATTAAAATGATGAAACAATATAAACATGTTGCGATAAACATGAAAATATTGAATGAAATAATACTTTGAGTGAACTTATTAGCATAATAAAAGGTTATATAAAACCAACAAATTGCATAGACAAACCATGATGTAGGTAAGGGTGGAAATCCTTTAACTAAACGATTGGCTATATATTGCCAGCTGTTTGTCTCAAGACTATAATGCTATATAAGATTGTTGCTAAAATGAATGGAGGTAGAAGTTTAGAGAATCTTTTTTTTAGAAAGTTTTTTTGATAATATGTATCTTTAGGCGACAAAGACTGTTTCATTAAGCCATATCCTGATAAAAAGAAGAACAGGGCAACACATATTGTACCCATTATCGAGAATTGGCTAAAGATTATATTTGTTTTATATTGGAAGGATAAATGATGGATAATTATAATTAGAGCGAGAATTGCTTTTATGCATATAGAAGTATCAGAGGTTATTCCTTTGTATTTGTTATCTTTAAAATTATTCCCTTTTATAGATAGGAAGAAAAGGATGATGATAATGCAAATTATGAAATATAACATGAGAATATAGACGGCTCTACTAATGTAGTTTCCGCATTATGGTCTTGTATGGTTTATAAATATAATAAAGTAATCGGCCTAATTTAGGAACCCGGAATGCTAAGCCTTCATTGAGACAGTCTCGGCATGGATTACAATGTCCGCATGGCATTCCCCAAACTGGAAAGTGGCAGAACCATGTGTATTTAATTGTATTTTGATGCCCTAATTCTTTGAGCCTGTTAATTTCTTCCTCTTTGGTCATTTCCCATAATGATACAGGCAAGTCAATGTGGGAATAAATGATCCAACCGTCGGTTGTGCTATTTTGCTGCTCTACTCGCAGTACTTTATATTTGCCATCGGAGAACGAGGCTAAATTGGTCTCTGAAAGAATGCAATTCATAGCTTTGGAGCGTACGCTTTTCTCCAAGCTCATTTCAAATCTGATATTCTTTTGTTTCGCGTATCGAGCAATTAGATCATATTGATGTCCAATAGTATATTTATTGTGGAGACGATTAAAAGCATCTGTTATATCTTTGTCTGGATTAATATCTTTTATATAAATTTTTTTTAGATTAAGAAGTTGTGCTTTTGTTTTAGGATGTTTTCGTATAATATTAGAAATTGTTTCAATGGCTTTTAATTCATAGTGAAGAGAACTCCTCACAGGGTCAATTATATAATATGGTTGAATGATAACTTCCATCTGTGATAACTCAATGACTCTAAAACTAGAGTCGAGGCCACCTGTCCATAGAATGTTTACGATTCGAGGTTTCATCTTTTTTTAGTTTTTAGATCTGATAAATTAATCATATTTCCTAGTTTTAGATTCCAGGTTGAAGGAGAAAAGGTTCCTAAACCACTTGCTGGAAAAAAGGTGAGTTCTCCAAAATATATTTTCCCTTTGAGATTGTATAAATCAACGCGAATAAAAGTCGTATTTTTAGATAATTGACGACAGATATGAATCATTTTTTCTAGATTTTGAGGCTTAGGAACTGGTGTCATCCCATTTTTTACAGAGGGATTAAGACCTACAAATTCTTGATGATTCCATTCCATGTCATAAAAATCTATGGTTTCGTGGCTGTGGCGATCTCTGATAACTTGGCAGAATAAAGGCTCTCCAGAAAAGCAAAAGAATTTGTAGTCCGTAAGATCTTTATTATTTTCTGTTATAAGAAGTTCTTCTACAAGAATGCGACGTGGTACATTTTTATACGGCCATTCTCTATAAGAACGATAAATATCACTTTTAAGAGATTTTTCGAGTATACATTTTGCATGGTTATAGTCGAATGCTTTTTTATCTCGGCATACAATAACACTACAACTACCTCCGCCATGGGCGGTTTTTAATACAAATTGGTTGGGTAATTTTTTGAACTGGATGTCATTAAAATTTTCCCAAACACCGATGGTTGGAATAATATATTCTTCGCCAATGATATTGGAAACATATTTTTTAGCAGACACTTTATCTACCATTTGGGTATATTCATTGTGCTTATTGAATAATTTAAGCCATTGAATTTTTTCTTGAAATGTTCGTGGATTAGCCAAATGTAATATTTTCCCAGTTTCTATTAAGAATAATAGTCGCAAATAGGTTTTATCAGGTAACCAGGAAAGATAGTTTCGTATAATATAGGATGAGATATGGTTCATAAATTTTACGATTAAGGTAGAGAGTGTGTTTTATTTTTTTGTGTTGAAAAACCAATCTGCAAACATTTTCAATCCATCTCGTAATGGCGTTGAAGGCCGGAACCCAAAATCTTGCTCCAACGGAGTGGTATCGGCGTATGTTACAGGGACATCTCCCGGCTGCATCGGGACGAGTTCTTTGTGTGCTTCAAAATCATAATCCTCGGGCAGGACGCCGGCTCGTACTAATTCCTGTTGCAGGATATCGACAAAATCCAACAGATTCTCCGGGTGGCTGTTGCCGATATTGTAGACTTTGTAAGGAGGCAACGGCAGGCCGTCCTCTCCAGTCATACGCTCCGGTGCATGTTGCATAACCCGAACAACACCCTCGACAATGTCATCGATATAGGTGAAATCCCGTTTGCAGTTTCCGTAATTAAAGATGCGGATCTTCTCTCCTTTTACCAGCTTGTCCGTAAATCCGAAGTAGGCCATGTCTGGACGACCAGCGGGGCCATAAACCGTAAAGAAGCGTAATCCGGTCGAAGGTATGTTATACAACTTGGAGTATGCGTGTGCCAGCAATTCATTCGATTTTTTGGTCGCGGCATACAACGATACCGGATTATCAACTTTATCATCCGTCGAATAGGGCACCTTTTTATTCGAACCGTATACGCTGGATGAGGAGGCGTAAACCAGATGTTCAACCCCGGTTTGTCCGTTGTCGTAGCTGTGTCGACAGGCCTCCAGAATGTTGTAAAACCCGATGAGGTTACTTTCGACGTAGGCATCAGGATTGGTAATGCTGTATCTGACACCTGCCTGTGCTGCCAGGTTTACAACGATGGAGGGTTTATATTCGTCAAACAAACGGATGATGATCTCCCGATTTGCTATCGAGTCGTGAATGAACACAAATCGATCACCAAACTCTTCCAGACCTTTCAGTCGGTCATATTTAAGGGTAACATCATAATAGTCGGTGATGCTGTCAATACCGATGACTCGCAGATCTGCATAGTCTGTCAAAAGTCGTTTGGCAAGATTCGATCCGATAAAGCCGGCAACTCCAGTTACCAAGACTGTTTTGCCGTTCAACGTTATATTGTAGGGTAGCATATGATGACTGTTTAGTCTCTTCTGAAGATATCTCGTGTATAAACCTTTGTCTCGACATCGTCCAGACAGGGGTCATAGCGATTGGCGATGATAGCCGCACTCGTCTGCTTGAATTTTTCGAGATTGTTGACGACTTCGCTGCCGAAGAATGTCGATCCATCCTCAAGTGTAGGCTCGTAAATGATAACCGTTGCGCCCTTGGCCTTGATGCGCTTCATGACGCCTTGAATCGAACTCTGACGGAAATTGTCGCTGTTGGATTTCATGGTCAGACGATATACGCCGACAACCAGGGGTTTCTCTCTCTGAGCATCCCACTGACTGGATGCCGTATAATACCCCGCTTTTTTCAGAACCTGATCCGCAATGAAATCTTTGCGGGTGCGATTCGACTCGACGATGGCCTCGATCAGATTCTCCGGGACATCCGCATAATTGGCCAGCAATTGTTTGGTGTCTTTCGGCAGGCAATATCCGCCATAACCGAACGACGGGTTGTTGTAGTGAGTTCCAATACGGGGATCCAGACCAACTCCGAGAATAATGGCTTGGGAATCCAATCCTTTTACCTCGGCATAAGTATCAAGTTCATTAAAGTAGCTGACTCGAAGGGCAAGATAGGTATTGGCAAAGAGCTTTACCGCCTCTGCCTCTTTCAGGCCCATAAACAGCGTGTCGATATTCTCTTTGATGGCTCCTTCCTGCAGCAGCGCAGCAAACGTATGGGCCGCTTTTTCAAGTGCCGGAATATCTGCGATGGCTCGAATGGCGTCATTCTCCTCCTTGAACCGCTCATCGTTGATGATTTTGGGAATACCCACAATAATACGACTCGGGTAGAGGTTATCGTAGAGAGCTTTGCTTTCACGCAGGAATTCGGGCGAGAACAGCAGATTGAACCGTTTTACCCCCTTCTGCATGTACTTGATATACAAACTCCGGCAGTAACCTACGGGAATCGTAGACTTGATAACCATGACGGCCTGAGGATTGACCTCCAGGACCAGATCGATCACCTCTTCGACATGGCTTGTGTCAAAATAGTTCTTGACGGGGTCGTAGTTTGTCGGAGCGGCAATCACGACAAAATCCGCATCCCGATAGGCGGCGGCGCCATCCAATGTGGCGGTGAGATTCAGCGGCTTCTCGGCCAGATATCTTTCAATATAGTCATCTTGAATCGGAGACTGTTTCCGATTCAGCATCTCCACCTTCTCGGGAATAACATCAACTGCGGTTACTTGATGATGCTGTGCCAACAATGTGGCGATAGACAAGCCAACATAGCCGGTTCCGGCTACGGCGATCTTTAAGTCTTTGTTCTGTTCCGTGTTCATTATGGTTGATTTTACTTTGTTTCTTTGTCGAATTCCTCAAATCGCGAGTTCTTGGATTTGAACTCGGGGACGATCTTCTTCATCAGGCGAACCATATCCGGAATGATGACGGCACGCGAAAGCTCCTCCAGCTCTTGTGCACCCTTGAGGGCATCGATATAGTCGTACTCGCGGACCTTGGCGATGCGGATGCGGTCGTGCGATGTCGGAAGCGTGTTCTCCGTGTTCGACAGCACCTCTTCGTAGAGTTTTTCGCCCGGGCGCAGTCCCGTGTATTCGATCTTGATGTCCTTGTCGACCTCCAGACCGGCCAGTTCGATCATGCGCCTGGCCAGGTGGGCGATCTTCACCGACTTACCCATGTCGAAGACAAAGATCTGGGTGCCCGTCGACATCGTGGCGGCCTCCATCACCAGCCGGCAGGCCTCCGGGATCGTCATGAAGAAGCGCGTGATGTCGGGGTGCGTAACCGTAACCGGACCGCCCTTGGCTATCTGCTCGCGGAAGCGCGGGATCACCGAGCCGTTCGAACCCAGCACGTTGCCGAAACGCGTAGTGACGAACTTCGTCTTGCCCTTCACCTTGCCGGCCTCGATGGCCAGACCGAGCGACTGCACGTAGATCTCGGCCAGACGTTTCGTACAGCCCATGATGTTGGTCGGGTTGACGGCCTTGTCCGTCGAGATCATGACCATCTTCTCGACGTCGTATTCGATACACTTGTCCGCCACGTTACGCGAGCCGGCGACGTTGGCCAGTACGGCTTCGCAGGGGTTCTCCTCCATCAGCGGCACGTGCTTGTAGGCTGCCGCGTGGAAGACCACCTGCGGACGGTAGGTGCGGAAGGCGAAGTCCAGACGCGGGATCATGCGAACGTCGCCGATTACGGGGATGAACTTCAGATTGGGGAAGCGATCCTCCAGCTCGAGGCGGATGTTGTGCATCGGCGTCTCGGAGTTGTCGAACAGCACGAGTTCCTTGACTCCGAACGTCGCCAGCTGGCGGCACAACTCCGAACCGATGGACCCCGCCGCGCCCGTAACCAGGATCGTCTTGCCGCGGAAGTTGACGATGATCTCGTTCATCGAGATCTTGATCTCTTCACGTCCCAGCAGGTCCTCGATCCTGATCTCGCGGATTGCCTGACGCTGCACCTTGCCGTCGACCACCTCGTCGATCGAGGGAGCGATCAGCACCTTGAGGTTGCAGTCCGTACAATAATGGATTAGGCGCTCCTGCTCTTCGCGAGCCTCATGGACGTGGGCGAAGAGAATGGCGTCAATATCCTTGCAGTTGTGCAGGTACTTGACATTCTCTTCGGTCTCGAAGTAGTAGACCGGGAGATCGGCCAGCATATGATTCTTCAGTGTTTTGCCGTAGGTCAGGAAACCGACGACCTGATACTCTTGAGAATTTTGGAGTTGGGTCACCAACGAAACGCCCTTGTCGCCGGTTCCGTAGATCAGGATCCGCTGGCATTTGCAATGCCTTTGACGGCTGTCTTTGAGCCAGTCATAGACGACAACCATGGCAACGCGCATAATCACCAGTCCTGAAAGGCTCAACAATATGTCAAACAACAGAGTGATCCAGATCGCTGGAAATGTCGGGCCAGCGACACCCAAAGCCAATATAACTGCGATCCCAATTCCCTTGAAAACAACGGCGACACTCAAACGGCCCAAACCCCGCAAGGTGGCGTGACGGATGATTGATTTGTGGGTTTGGAGCAACACGAACGCGATCCAGGAAAAGACAACGGATCCTCCGAGCCACCAGCCTATTGTTTTCCAGATAAGGGCTTCAGCACCCAAAAGAATGCTTGCAACTAACAGCGAGATGATCGAGGCCCCGGCTGAAACCAGCAGGTCCAATGCAAGAATCAACCGCGAACTGACATAGCGGTCCAGACGCAGTTTCTCAATTAAACGATACATGATCTGATGTATGAATTTTATTGGGTTGTAATTCAAAAACAGCGTGCGATCTTGGCGGATTCCGGATCCGTGAAAGGGCTTATTCGCCTCCGTGGCCAAACTCTCGGTCGAAATCAGCCAGGTGGCGGATCAGCTGCGCCTTGCTCTTCTTGGGCGACTTCTCCGCGAGCCAGGGATCGATCAGGGCGTGCGCCTGGTCGTAGTAGAGCCGGCTGTCCGTGCACCCGTACAGTGTCACAAGCAGGAGGGCCCGGGATTGCTTGGCCCGCACGGCCGGCAGCATCTTCTGGATCGCCATGAGTTGACTTTCGCGCTTCGAAGTCTCGTCGAGAATCGTGTAGGCCTGCAGCAGCAGGACATAGAGCTTGCTGCGCATGATGTCGGAGTCGAGTGTCAGGCTACCGTATTCCTGCAACACCTCGGTAGCCATGCGCCGGTCTTCTGCGGACCCCGTTCCCGCCCAATGCCTGCACAGGGCGTCGTGGAGCCGGTCGAGGAGTTTGCTGTTGTTCAGTCGGGAGTAATAACTCGGGGTTTCGGCATTCAGTTCGACCACCTCATACTCCCCGGGCTGGACCTTCAGCAGCGGGACGCACATCCAGTTGTCGATCGAGACCAGGATCTCCTTGTGGCGTGTGGGGGTGTTTGTGACGACTTTGGCCTCAATTCCCGCAAAACGCCCTTCCGTGATACGAATCCGGTCACCTTTGACCAGCCAGGCGGGGTCTGCGGTGCAGATCGGTATTGGCTCGGCATACGAACGCGCAATCCATTGAAGATCACGCATGGCCTTGTCGGTCAGATAGGGGTAGTGGTAGCTCTCCTTGCTGTCCTTAACGCGCGGGAGCAGGTTGTATTGGGGCAGGCGCTGCTTGATCCGGTAGATTTCGCACTCCGACGCGTGTACGAACAGGTAGTTGTACAACAGCGAACGTCGGGTTGTCACCAGCCGCCCGTTCATCTTTCTGGCCTCGACAAGAACCGGCGCAAAGTACTCGAACAGAGGCTCGTTGTCGCGCCGCCTGCGGGTCAGTTCGCGATCCAGCTCCTCGGTCATGGCCCGGCTGCTGGTCGGGTAGACCATCACGTACCAGCGCACGATATGGCGGTTCTGGGCCTCGGAAACCGGGGTTGCGGCGGATTCGGTTGGATCGGCGGTTCGGGTGAGTGCGGACGACACGGATTTTGCCATTCTTTTCGGGAGATTGCGCTCCGCGACCTCGTCAGGCTAAATGTAATAGCCTGACAAATAGTAAATTGCGTATTTCTTTTGAGTGATGCTTAAAAATTTCATACAGTTTCGCACGTGTGTTTCAACCGCACATAATCCCGCACTTCTTTTGCTTTCCCGTAATAGAATTACCTCCCGTTTATGCGGGAGTAAGGTCTCTATTTAAGAAATCACACATCACTGCCGCAAAGGTAAAAAAAATGGGACTCAGAACAAAAAAAAACAGCACATTTCTCATCCTTGTAACATTGTCTTGTGAGGTCTTTATTTAGTCATACTCCGAACTTTAAAACTATCACTTCGCGCCAGGTCCTGCCAATGGTTTCAAGAACCGCATTCCAGATATGCCAGAGGCCGATTGTGCCATAATTCTACACAAAATACACCTCCCGAATGGATGGTGAAACGGTCAATATTCGTATGCTTTTGACTGCTAAACAATTTAGGTCACGTATGGTTTCTTAAATAGAGACGTGAGATTTTGGAAGGTGGACTCGGCAGATCGATGGGATTCTGTTGGCCCAAAATTTTCACGAATGTTTCTATTTTAGGTTTAATCGTCTGAATGTCAGCACATTAAATTCGTGCATTGGCAAGGCCGGGATTTGCCCGTGAATGAGATGAATCTCCGGTCATTTTCACTTTCGACTGCAAATCATGGCAAGTTCGAACAAAATCGGTTGGAACTGGACAGATTCGGTCACGGAGCAACTTCGTGCCAGAAAGAACAGTAATGCCGTCAGATGGTATGTGCTGGCCCTTCCGACGTCGCGCAAAGGCCACTATCAGGGGAATCCGGCCCGGGCCCTGCAGATGGAACTGGAGCGTCGGGCACGGAGCGGAGAGCCTGTTTTCGAATACTTTGCCCCTTCGTATGTCGAGGTTCGGAAACAACACGGGGAGTTGGTCCGCACGAACCATCCGCTACTCTACAACTACGTCTTCATCCACGCCTCGGAGGCGGAGATCTACCGGATGAAACGTTTCTTGCCTCAGTATAACTTCCTGCCCCGTGTCCGCGAGAAGGACGATGCCTACTATCCCTACCTTTCGGACGAGGCGATGGAGAACCTGAAGTGGGTGGCCGCCTCCTATTCCGACGTGCTGCCGGTCTACACGCCCGGCCCCGAACGACTGATGAAGGGCGACCGGATTCGCATCACCGAGGGGCAGTTCAAGGGGGTTGAGGCCAGCGTCATCATTCAGCCCGGAGGGGGCCGCAAGGAGGTGATGGTTTGTGTGGAGAACTGCATGTATGTGCCGCTGCTCTGTGTCGAACCCGGGCAATATGAGGTGATTGCGCTGAATGCGGACAACCGCCATGTCTATACGCGCTTGAATGGCGACCGTCTCCCGGCCGGACTCCACGAAGCGCTGAAACGCTACCACTCGCCCGAGGGGGTGACGGACGCTGACCGGGCTCTGGCATCGGAGGTCCTGCAGCAATATGCCAACCTCCAGCTGGACAGCGATGTGATGCGCTGCAAACTCTATTCGATGCTGCTTCCGGCCTATGCCATCCTGGGCGACCGCGAAGCCTTCGATCAGCTGCTCGGAACCGTTCGAAGCATTCTTCCGCTGATTCGGGCCGAACAGTCGCGGTCGCTGCTGCTGGTGACGCTTTACGGCTGCACGAACTGCTGTCTGGATTATGAACAGGCCCATGCCGCGGTTGATCCGTGGCGCGGGGAGCAGCCGCTCAAGAAGAGCAAGGCGCAACTGCTTCGACGTCTCGATGATTATGACTGCTGGTTGGGACATCGCGCCGGCTCGAACGGATGAAATAGATATTGATTGGACAAATACTCTTGAGATCCCATTCGCGGAGGTCCCCACGTTGAGGTGATTCGACCTTTACGGTTCAACAACCAGTTCCGCGATCATACTCCTCAAAAATAGCTTTATCCCTATTCGGTTATGTTGTATATCCTCTCTTTTCTGGTCGCTATTCTGAGCGTCCATTGGATCCATCCGCGTTTGGTGCGGATCGCCCTCGACAAGAACATCGTCGACAATCCCAATGCCCGCAAACTGCAACGTCGGCCGACTCCCGTTCTGGGCGGTATTGCCGTCTTCTTCGGATCGGTCATCGGATTGGGCTGTGCCAGTATAACCTGCGACTGCTCCGAGCTCTTTATCGTTGTCGTCGCGATGATGATCATGCTCTATACCGGCACGATGGATGACATCCTCGATCTTTCGCCGGCGCTGCGGTTCCTGATCGAGATCGGCACGGTTCTGCTGCTAATTTTCGTCGGAGGATACACCTTGAATGACTTCCACGGATTGTGGGGGCTCAATCAGATTCCGCAAGGAGTAGCCATTCCGCTGACGGTCTTTGCCGCCGTGGGCATCATCAATGCCATCAACCTGATTGACGGGGTAGACGGCCTCTCGTCGGGCTACTGCATCTTGACGAGCCTTCTCTTCGGTGTGATGTTCTGGTACGTGGGGGATCGGACGATGTGTATGTTGGCCGTCGTGGTAGCCGGATCGCTGATTCCGTTCTTCTTCCACAACGTCTTCGGAAAGAGTTCGAAGATGTTCATCGGTGACGGCGGGACGCTGGTCATGGGTATCGTCATGTCGGTCTTCGTGATCCGGGTCCTGCGCCACGGCTCGATGAGCGAGGTTTATGATGCGGCAAATATCGGACTGGTTCCCTTTTCGCTGGCGGTTCTGTCCGTTCCGGTCTTCGATACACTCCGCGTGATGACGACGCGCATCCTGAAACGCAAGTCTCCGTTCCACCCGGACAAGACGCACCTGCACCACATGTTCATCCGCCTGGGATGCTCGCATGCCGCGACGACCCTTGCGATTCTGATCCTGGATTTCTTCGTGGTGCTGTGCTGGTGGCTCAGCTACATGGCCGGTTGCTCGATTGATGTCCAACTATATATCGTACTGGTGTTGAGCATCCTGATCACATCTGGTCTTTATAACTTCATGGAGTGGCATATCCGCCACAAGACGCATTTTGTCCGCTTGCTCCATCGCATCGGCTACCGCACGCACCTTAATCGAACGGGTATCTTCTTCTGGCTTCAGAAGAAGATGGATCGGATGTAATAGGATCATTAATTGGAATATAAATCAATTCAAAATATTAGTATCCCATTTTGACGGGACATTAAAGAACGATTGGTTACCCAAGGGTAAGAACGGTGACCATCTGTTGGTGGAGACCTTTTATTTCAATCCGCCGATGGAATTGAGCAACATCCTGCTTCGCATCAAGGCCAAAGCTTATCATCTAACCCTTGTCCGTCCGGAACGGTATGTTAATATGGAGAAGAAATCTGTGTCCTATGCGGTATAAGTATTTATTTGTCGGCTTATAGGCTCTTTTTGGAGACAATATATTTGCCAATGATCATGTAATTATTCATTTTTCTACAAATCACGTGAGGTATTTGTTCATCTCATAAGAGGCGGCAATACTACCATGAGATTGGAAAATCCAAAAGTTTTAATTGAATATTGCAAACTGCTGTTTAATATAAATAAAGTATATGGTTCGATTATGGTTGTAAATCAACTAAAAGCAGGAGCATTTTTGTCTTATATTTCCATCGTCTTACATAATATAATAGGTTTACTCTATACCCCTTTCATGCTACGTATGCTGGGGCAGTCAGAGTATGGTCTTTATTCGCTCGTAGAATCTGTGGTGGCATATTTAACCATCTTAGACCTTGGCTTTGGCAATGCAATAATACGTTATACAGCTAAATTTAGAGCAGAAGGGAAAGTTCAAGAGCAATGGGAAATGTTTGGTATGTTTTTCATGCTCTACGTCGTAATCGGAATTGTGGCATTTGCTGCAGGACTAATCTTGTATTTCAATACCGATAGTATGTTCTCCAACACTATGGACGAAGAAGAAATGTACAAGATTAACGTAATGATGTTGCTGATGGTGTTTAACATCGCTTTTACTTTTCCAATGAGCATTTGGGGGGCAATTATCACAGCGTACGAGAATTTTGTGTTTCAAAAGATGGTCGGCATAGTCCGCATTATACTGAATCCTGCTGTGATGATAGTCCTGTTGCTGATAGGGTACAAAGCCATTGCAATGGTCGTCGCCACTACTATATTCAATGTCGTAACACTCCTCATCAATTACTGGTATTGCAAGAATAAGCTACAAATAAAAGTGCGGTTCGGTCATTTCAAATGGGGCTTTTTCAAGGAAGTGTCAATTTACTCCTTTTGGATGTTCCTGAATAGCATAATGGACCGAATTTATTGGAGTACTGGACAATTTGTGCTTGGTATGTTCAAAGGCGCAACTGTTGTCGCTGTATATGCTGTAGCAATAAGGCTACAAGGTATCTATATGGGATTCTCAACAGCCATCTCTGGTGTATTCTTGCCCAAGGTGACAGGTATGGTTGCCAAGGGAAATAGCGAGAAAGAGGTATCCGACCTTTTTGTACGGACAGGACGCATACAATACATAGTTATGGCGTTTGTTTTGACAGGTTTTATAATCTTTGGCAAGCAATTTATTTGCATTTGGGCTGGTCAGGAATATGTTGAATCTTATTGGATAGCACTCTGCTTCTTCGTTCCATTGACTGTTCCATTGATACAAAATCTAGGCATTACCATTTTGCAAGCGCGCAATCAAATGCGATTTCGTTCCACGCTATATGTTATTATAGCTTTGTTAAGTCTGTGCATCTCTATACCCCTTGCGAAACAATATGGGGGGATTGGGTGTGCCGTGGGTACGTCTATTGCTTTGATTTTGGGACAAATCATCATAATGAACATATATTATCAAAAAGTCATTCATATTGAAATTAGCCGTTTTTGGATAGAAATAGGCAAGATGTCGGTCAGTCCAATCTTGATAGGCCTGTTGTTCTGTTTTATCATCTATAAAATCGAGATCGACTCCGTGGCGAAATTGGTGTTGGGGATTATATCTTTCTGTATAGTGTATTGGCCTATTTTCTGGAGATTCGGAATGAACAGATACGAACGAGATTTGTTCGCTGAGCCTTTTCTTCGATTAGCTTATCGTTTAGCTTCAAAAAATGATAGAAATCAAGGATAAAAAGAACTGTTGTGGGTGCTGGGCTTGTGTACAACGTTGCCCAAAACAATGTATCTCAATGCGAAAAGATGAGGAAGGGTTCCTCTATCCTGTGGCTGACACCGTACTGTGTGTCAACTGCGGGCTGTGTGAGAGAGTTTGTCCTATAATCAATCAAGCCAGTCCGCGGGAACCTTTGAGCGTCATTGCTGCCCATAATAATAATGAGAAAATTCGTAATCAATCTTCTTCGGGAGGCATATTCACCCTGCTTGCTGAAAAAGTTATAACAGAGGGCGGTGTGGTTTTCGGCGCACGATTTAACAACCATTGGGAGGTGATTCACGATTGCTCGGACTCCCAAGAGGGAATTTCTGCTTTTCGTGGCTCGAAATATGTACAAAGCATCACTGGGGATTGTTTCATAAAAGCCGAACAACTGCTCAAGCAAGGGCGGCAAGTGTTATATAGCGGCACTCCATGCCAGATTGCTGGACTGCGTAAGTTCTTAAACCGAGAATACGACAATCTCATTACAATAGATGTGATATGCCATGGCGTTCCAAGTCCTGACGTGTGGCAGAAATATCTGAACGAAGAAACTGCACGCCTGATTAGCAGAAGAAAATGGATTCGACCATTCGGCAGCAGTGAAATACGCATAGTTGGCATAGCATTCAGGGATAAGGCTACCGGGTGGAAACAATACAGTTTCGCTCTTACATTCTCTAAGGCCAACAGAGAGAACCTTTATTATCACAGGATGCGAGAAAAAAACACTTATATGCAAGGTTTTTTGAGCGACTTGTATCTTCGCCCCTCGTGCTATTATTGCCCAACCAAAGAACTGAAAAGTGGCAGTGACATAACTATTGGCGATTTCTGGGGTATCGAACATATAATGCCACACCTTGATGATGATCGTGGACTGAGTTGCTTGATGGTAAACACCGAGCGTGGTCAGAATCTCATCAATAGTATTGATGCCGCGAAACATGAAGCACGTTACCAAGATGTGGTTTGCTACAATCCATCGTTACTACATTCGCCTAAAACACCGGCAAATCGTGTGAAATTCTTTACAGAACTGCCAAAACATGGAATGCTACGCACCACACGACGGCTCACACGTGAGCCATTCATACAATCGTGCAGAAATGCCTTTCACAAAACGCTAAAGAAACTCGGATTACGATGAAAATAGGTGTAATCACATTCAGTAATTCTAAGGACAACTATGGGCAGATGTTGCAGATCTATGCCATGCAATGTTTCCTTAAGAAAATGGGACATGAGTGTTTCTTGATTAGATACACAGACTCACCGAAAGCGAAGGCTTCATTCAAATGGAGTAAAGCAATAACATATTTATGCAGATTCCCGCAATATGCTATTTGGTATGTCCAGCAAAAGAAAGAGCGCCGTCAACAAAAGGTTTATGCAACTTCAGCTCAATCGAGCAACATTCTCAGGAGGTTTGATGAATTTCTTAGGGATAACATTGAGATGACCCCAAAAATTTATGATGAAACGAGCATCATAAACAATCCTCCACAAGCTGATGCTTATGTGTGTGGCAGCGACCAAATATGGTGTGGTGATTGGGCTTATTATTTAAATTTTGCGTCCGAAAATGCTATAAAAATCGCATACGCACCCTCGATGGGTGGCATTACTAATTTCTCACCCGAATATGAGGCGCAAATGAAACGACTGATACATCGGTTAGATTTTGTAGGAATGCGTGAGCAGTCGGGGGTGGAGGTTTGCAAACGATTGGGTAGAACCGATGCAGTTCAGGTGGTTGACCCCACATTGCTTTTAGACACGAAAGATTATGATAAAATAAGGATTCCGGTGGCTACCCCAAAGCCCTATCTGTTTCTCTATCTACTCGGCAATCCCATCGGCTATAAAACAAAATATTTCTATGACTATGCAGCTTCCCAAGGGCTGGATGTCGTATATGTGGCAAGTCAAGGGAAAGTCGATGATTACGAGAAATTCCCTGCCCAAGTCGGCGAGTGGGTTGAGTTGCTTGCCAACGCCGAAATGGTAATAACAAACTCTTTCCATTGCACCGTGTTCTCATTGATATACCATCGTAGGGTGGTAACAGTGCCGCTTGTGGGAGGATATGAGCGAATGAACACCCGAATAAATGAGTTACTTGAAAATGCAGGACTTGAAGATTTGATATTAAATAAGGAGTTGGAATACTACCAACAAGATGATTGGGATTTTAGCGGTTTTGATATGTACAAGAACTCTGAGTTGAAGCGTACCTCAGATTATTTTGACAAAATCATAGGTTCAAAATCGATATGAAATTGGCTGAATTGAAAGACCTTCTGCTATCCGATTGGGAAAGATATACTCGGTTGGGAGAGAAGTTGGGGTGTGAGCAAATGATTATCAATGCGTTGACTGGTAAAACCACGCAGCCTCATTTTTATTTTGGTGGAGAATCGCATCTTCTTGTCGGCGAAGGACTCCATTAGGCTTTGTCGCACACTTCATGACCGACAGAATTGGCCGGAAATATGGCATACAAATTCCAATCGGTACTAAGATAGGCAGAGCGTTCTACATCGGACACGGAATAGGGATTGTGATTAATGGCAATACAACAATCGGAGACAATTGCTCCATAAGCCAGTTCCTAACCATAGGCAGCAACAAAGGAACTCCCGCCCGAATTGGCAATAACGTGTATATCGGGCCTAACGTGTGTCTTGTCGAAGATGTTGTAATAGGTAATAATGCTAAGATAGGTGCTGGAGCAGTTGTCGTCAAGGATATTCCAGCGAATGCAACAGCAGTGGGTAATCCCGCAAGAATCATTATTAAACAGACAGAACTATAACATGCCAAAGATTACTGTTTTCACACCATCGTATAACAGAGCTTACATATTGCCGCAACTGTACAACAGTCTTGTACAGCAGACATCTAGCGACTTTGAATGGGTGGTTGTAGATGATGGCTCGTCGGACAACACATCTGAACTGCTATCGCAGTGGGAGAAGTGTGCCTGCTTCCCAATCAAATGGCAAACGCAGCCCAACCAAGGGAAGCATATTGCCATTAACACCGGAGTGTCGATGGCTTCGGGCGAATTGTTTTTCATTGTCGACAGCGATGATTATTTGACTCCCGATGCTATTGAGAAAGTAATAAGTTTTTGGGAAAGCGAGCTGCGGGGCGATGACATCAGTGGCATAATAGGGTATCGCTCCTTTGCCTCCAATAAATTGGTGGGCACTCTACTACCACCCGACATCAAGCGATGCAAATTGTACGAAACTGGCAAAAAATATAATTCCACTGGCGACAAGGTGGTGATATATCGCACCTCGATATTACGTCGCTTCCCTTTCCCGAAGTTTGGTAATGAACGTTTCTTGCTTGAGAGTTATGTGTTTAACCAAATTGACGACGAATATGATATGGTGGTGATGAACGACCGTGTGTATATGTTCCAATATCAAAATGATGGTTTGAGCCAAGACTTCAGGAAACTGTATCGAAACAACCCTATGGGGTTTCTAGCATCAACCATTCAAAGCCTGAAATATGCCAATTCGATAAAGTCAAAAGTCAAGCTTCAAGCCCACATAGAGTGCTTGGCAATACGTACAAGTAATTTCCGAGTGTGGTTGCGCAGTTTTTGCTGCCTGACAGGCGTACTAGCAGTATTTCCGTCTATTTTCCTGTACTACAGGATTTTCATTCAAAAGGTGTCAGATGTGAAACCATACGAGGTATCAACAGAAATCAAACAATAAGAGGCATGAAGAAAGTGTTACAGGTCACCGCCGGAATGAACCGTGCTGGGGCCGAAACTATGATAATGAATATCTATCGGCATATCGACAGGTCAAAACTGCAATTCGATTTTGTGGTATATTCCAATGAGAAACAGGACTATGAGGATGAGATTGCCCAATTGGGTGGCTCGGTGATACATATTCCCATCAAGCGAGGCGCAGCAATGGTGAAAAGCATTGAGGCGATACGCAAGATATTAAAGACCAACGGCCCATATTGTGCCATTCATGCCGCCACATTATTTAACAGTTCATACGCAATGCTTGCCTCGCTATTCATTCCTAACTTGGTGCGAGTTGTTCATTCTCATAGCACGGGGAACAAACGAAAGAACAGCTTATTAGACAAGTTGTACGAATTCCTGTCACGATTGATAATCATCTCGATGGGGCAGAAATTCCTAGCCTGTGGAGAGGAAGCCGGGAAATTTCTTTTTGGGAAGAAATTCACACAAAAGGGGGTGGTTCTCAACAATGCCATCGATATTGATCTGTTCTACGACGCCAATAAAGATGCCGTGGCTCGCCTAAGGGGAGAATTGGGAATAAGTAACGGAACCTTGGTAATAGGCAATGTAGCCCGACTAGAGGAGGTGAAGAACCATGCAAAAATGATAGAAATAGCTCGGCAAATGAAAAGTCGCCAGATAGAGTTCAAAATGCTATTTATAGGAAGAGGAGGCCTGGAAAACAAGATTAGGGCGGAAATCAAGCGATATGGACTTGAAAAAGAGGTACTCCTTTTAGGAATAAGGTCCGATATTCCCGACTTGCTGCACACGATGGATGTGCTGCTTATGCCATCTATCTTTGAAGGCAACCCTGTGTCGTTGATCGAAGCGCAAGCCGCCAGTGTGCCGTGCGTAATTTCTGATATCATAACAGACAAGATTGACATGGGGCTTCAGCTTGTATCGAAGGTGGCATTGAGCGCTAATGCCGACAACTGGGTTAACCACATACTGAAAGCCTCGAAATCTGCCAAGCCATCCAAGGAACAAGTAGTCGAAGGTCTACGCAAGCACGGCTATGACCTCAACGAAACTACAAAACTGCTGACCGATATATATCTAGGGAACCAATGAGTGTGGCAACAAGAACCAATAACACCCCCGGGTATTTGCTCCTATGTGGAGCTATTCTGACAATCATTGCTGTTTCAGGATTTGGTCATTCTATAAATGTTAATGAGGTAATGGCCATATCGTTTGCATTTGTTGCAAGCATCTATGCTTTTCTCCCTTACAACAATATTCCACCATTGGGGAAATTGACTTGCCTATTTGTATTACTCTCATGTTGTGTGATAGCACTCAACGTAATGCTGAGTGAGTTCAAAGTATACAAAATAGTCAATTTTACATCGCTATTTGGTCTGCTCATCGGCACTGGCATCATATCAGAACTAAAATGGGAAAATATGAATATGTACCGCATTGGTTTGATGATTTCCAGTTTCGCTCTGATTGTTATATACCTATTTTTGCCCGGGCATCTGCTTTATGGTTGGAATTCCAATTCGGCTATATTCCTGATTCCCATCCTTCTGTTAGGAATGTCGTTGATTTATTGTTCCGGTGAGGTTACTTCACGAAAGAAATATATCGGCTTTTATAGCTGCGCACTGGTTGGATTTGCGTTAATATCGTCATTGGATAATCGTAGTTCATTGTTGGCTCTATGCCTGTTTAGTGTCATTCCCTTATTCCCATGGGTATTAAGCAATCAGAAGTGTTTCCGTTGGATTTATGCTGTCATCATAGCAATGGGGGTTATCACACCATTCTTTCAAGATTATATCGCAAATAACGAGTTATTCCAGGATATCATCTCATTGACAAAAGGAGATAAAATGGGAGGGTTCAATGGCAGAGAAATATTGTGGCATAAGGCTGTTGGTATTATCGAGGAGAATCCCATGATGGGGAAAGAGGGCTGGCGGGTCATCTATTTCCACAATTTCTCGCTCGATGTGCTGATACAATATGGCTGGCTGGGCTGGGTAACATTTAGCACTATTGTGATTGTAATCCTTGAACGCTGTTTCGTGCCAGGAAGCAAATATAACATACTGCTATATGCATTCATCGTATTGCTGCTATTAAACACCTACGAAAATGCGTTTCTTGCCAATAACTATTTCACGATATTCCCATATTTCTTAACTGGTATAGCTTGGAGATATGCTAAACAAAAACAACAAAGAAAGATAGTATGGACAACACACAGAAACTCTTATTTATAATGGATACATTCCCGCTGGGTGGGATTAGCAAAAGTTTACTAGCCTTGCTCAATGAGCTTGATTACAGCAAGTATGAGATAGATATGTTACTCATGAGGCAAGAAGGGATATTTGTGCCAATGATTCCCCGGCAAGTCACTTTGCTGCCAGAACCGCTGCCAATGGAATTTAGGGATCCTCACCCAAAGAATCTCTTGAGGAACTTATTAAGGTTGCCGTTCCATGAATGGCTTAAATGGGCTGGGTTTTCAATGAAATGCTGTTTTGCTCGTATCGTAGGGGGCTTGCACCGACATATACAAGTGATGGATACATGGCTCGGGCACAACACTCCATCGGTCAATAAACATTACGACGCTGCCATAGCCTACCAAGGAGGACGTTGCATTTATTACCTAGTGGAAAAAATAGATGCAAAGGTAAAGATAGGCTATGTACACACTGACTACAAAATGAGCGAAGTGGATTATATGCTTAAACCGACAGATAAATGCTATTTTCCACGCTTGTCGGCTATCGTAACCATTTCCCAAAAATGCAAACAGTCTCTGATAGAGGAATTCCCTGAAATTGCTAATAAAATAAACGTCATAGAAAATATATGCTCTCCAAGATTGATTCGCTCTTTAGCCAACGACCCAATTCATGATTATGATGAAGGCCTTGATGTAGGAGTTAGAATTGTCACAATGGGCAGATTTGACATACAAGTTAAAGGCATAGATATTGCCATTGCGGCTGCTAAAATACTACGGACCGAAGGTGTTAAATTCAGATGGTATTTTGTAGGCGACGGCAATCAAAGACCTAAAGTGGAGAAACTTATTTCCGACAATGCCTTGCAAGAAGATTTCATACTGCTCGGTGCTAAGGCAAATCCATATCCGTACATACGGCAATGCGACATATATGTGCAGCCGTCACGCTATGAGGGAAAATCGGTAGCACTCGACGAAGTAAAGGCGTTGCAGAAACCTGTGGTTGTGACCAACTTTTCCACAGTCTATGACCAATTCATTGATGGCAAAACTGCCCTTATATGCGAAATGACCCCAACAGATGTCGCCAACAAAATTAAAAGGCTGATTGAGGATAAGGCTCTTAGGAATTCATTGGTCTCGAACTTACAGCAAGAGAAAGTCGGGAACGAAGAGCAGGCACGGGTGTTTGAGTCGTTAATTTCGTCGATGCTATGATAAAAACTATCATTCAAGCTGGATTTGGCAACCAGCTGTTTCAATATGCCACAGGATATGCTCTGGCTAAACGCTTGAAGCAGCAATTAGTGCTTGACACCAGTTTTTTTGACTATGTGAAAGGCTCTAATGCCGACAATGTCCGGGTTAATAATCTGAATCTGTTGCGACTCGATAATCCCGAATTTGACAGCTCTCCCCAGACGTATTGGAAATATCGTTATGGTGTTCTCTTGCGTAAAACTCCCTTTTGGCGTTTACTTGGTTTTACCTCTCGGGTCGTGTGGGAGGATGTTGCCAATTGCAGGGAGTTTCAAGCTGAATTGTTTAACGGTATAGAACGATACCGTAACTTTGCAATATATGGCTTTTGGCAGAATACAAATTATTTCAAAGATGTGATTGTTGACCTGAAGCGGCAATTTGTGCCAAATTATCAACTTGCTGGCGAGGTTAGCAAACTTAATTCAGAGATAAGTTCAAATACTGATTCGGTCGGTGTGCATATTCGCAGAGGCGATTTTGTTCGGTTGGGCTGGAACAAAGGGGCTGATTATTACAGGGCAGCTATCGGTATCATGCGCCAAAGCCTCAACAGACCACACTTTTATATATGCACCGATGATAAGGTATGGGCTCGCAATGAATTTAAGGAAGAACGAGATATTGAGATAATTGATATTACGTCTGCTACCCAAGACATTGATGAGTTCTTTCTACTTTCCATGTGCCATCACCAGATAATTTCAGAAAGCACATTTGGATGGTGGGCTGCATATCTGAATATGCATACCGACAAGCGCATCATTATTCCAGCCGATGCACAAGGTGAAATTTTCAATCAATATAACTGGACAAGAATATAATCCATAATGATTCCCAAAATCATCCATTATTGCTGGTTTGGTCGTGGGGCTATGCCGGCTAGTGCCTATAAGTGTATCGACAGTTGGAAGAAATTTTTACCCGACTACGAAATCAAGTTGTGGAATGAGGATAATTTCGACGTCAATATGATACCATATACACGAGAAGCTTACGAGGCCAAGAAATTTGCTTTTGTGAGCGATTTTGCCCGGTTTTGGGTTCTGTATAAATATGGCGGGCTGTATTTCGACACCGATGTCGAAGTAATTCGCCCGCTGAACGATATTATCGAGCGAGGACCATTTATGGGGCGTGAAAGAAATGTCAAACCTGCACCAGGAGGCGAATGTACGTGTGCCGTCGCCCCGGGACTTGGTCTGGGAGTAAACCCGGGACTTGGTCTGGGAGTAAACCCAGGACTTGGTCTGTACAAAGAAATTATCGAGTTTTATTCATCCCTGCATTTCACATTGTCTGAAAATGGGATGCCGCCCAAGACCATTGTGGATCATACCACATCTGTACTGTGCCGGCACGGACTGAAAGCCACCAACGACATCCAACTATGTGCCGGAGTATGGATTTACCCAAAAGAATATTTTGCACCAAAGGATGTAGACACGCATTTGCTCGAAATTACTGATAATACACGCACTATCCACCACTATGATGCCTCTTGGGCCGAATGGTATGACAAAGCTGCTGGAATACGAGGCATCAAACTGCGTAAGATCTTAGGACAGCGAATAGGTAACTTCATAAATGTGATAATCTACGAGATACAGAAGCATGGGCTACAAAGCCTGATCAGAAAGGCATTTCACAGACTGGTACGTCGATGACGTCAAAGTTTGAAGCTTCGGTACTCAAGGGTCAGCTATCTAACAGCCATCGTCCTTGATCTCCTAAACAAATTTTCCCCCCCCCAAAAAAAATTTATCGTCTTTATAGTGATTTATTATTCTGCATTATGGACAGTCTCCCTTTAGTATCAATTGGCATCCCGGTCTACAATTGTGAACAATACATAGAATTGGCTATCAAATCTATATTAAAACAAACTTATGCCAATTTTGAATTGATAATAACCGATGATGGTTCAACAGATAACACGGTGGAAAAAGTCAGGAAATTTGATGATCCACGTATCAAACTGATAGCTGACGGCAAGAATCGTGGTATAAGTTACCGACTGAATCAACAAATAGATATGGCAGAAGGCGAGTTCTTTGTCCGCATGGATGGTGACGATATGATGTTTCCCACACGTATAGAGAAGCAGATAAGTTATTTGTTAGAACACCCAAACGTTGATATTGTCGGAAGTGGTGCTGTAATCATAGATGATGAAAATGCAATATTAGGATTTCGAGAAGGCAGGAATGATTTTTATTCAGTGAAAGACGTCGTGTTTCGTTCAAGGTATATCCACCCTACGGTGTCGGGACGAGTAGATTGGTTCAGGAAATATCACTATAAAGGAGATTACAACGGTTGTGAAGATCGAGACTTGTGGATTAGAAGCTTTAATGATAGCAAAATGCATTGCTTTGATGAACCTTTGATGTTTTATCGAGACACAACAGATTTCAAACTTCGCACATATCTCTACAGAATGAAACAAGGCAGAATAATGCGAATAGGAGAAAGACGCATAATTGGTAATTTATCGATTGTTATAGAGTATGTTATTCGTAACTATATAAAGACCATTGCTGTATATTTACTTAGCAAACTAGGATTGGGAAAATTTGTGGTTTCAAGACGGAATAATCCTTTGGATGCTTCTTTGACTGCTATATATTCAACTCAAATAAAGAACATTATTGATGCAGACAATAGCTATTGTAAATCGCACTAATTTGAAAAACTTCGGTTCAGTTCTTCAAGTGTATGCTTTGTGCGAAGCCATAAAAAGACTGGGTTATCATTCTGAGGTCGTATGGCAGAGCGGTAATATGTCTAAGAATCAGGACATACGTCCCGTTAAAGTTATTAGAACCCTGTTAAGATTGTGTTCACACCCTTTGCTTCTTTGGTCAACAGTAAAAGCAATTATAGAAGCAAAATCACAAGTCATTGATGAATTAAAAGAGAAAAAGTTCAATGACTTTGTTGACGCTAATTTTGTCCAATCTTTCTACGATCCTGAAGAAATTACAAAAATGGCTGCTACCGACAAGTTTTATAAGTTTGTCTGTGGAAGTGACCAAATATGGAGTTCTACAACCTTGTACCCCGACCCGATGATGTATCTTCGTTTTGCCCCAAAAGGGAAACGAGTTGCCTACGCTCCCAGTTTAGGACGCAATTACATTCCTAACTATAATAAGAAAATCCTTAAAAAATATATTAGTGATGTGCCATGTCTTTCTGTAAGAGAAGACGAGGGGCGTAGACTTATCAAAGAATTGACAGGCCGAGATGCATTAGTTGTCGCAGATCCAACTTTGTTATTGTCTAGTAGGGATTGGGATAGTTTGAAAATAGAAATTGAAACACCAGGAAACTATGTACTTTGTTATTTCCTTGATACTCCCTCTGATGATGTTAAAACTAATATCTGTAAATATGCAAGCTTGTCAGGTAGAGACATCGTAGTTCTAGGCAAACTAAATAATCTGAATTATCCTCAAAATAAAATACATTTTCCTGTCGCAGGCCCTGGAGAGTTCTTACATTTAATCAGCAATGCAAGTATGGTGATTACAGACTCTTACCATGGGATGCTCTTTGCTATCAACTACCGCAAGAAATTTTGGTCTGTTGAACGAGCATATAGTCAATATGATCAATCGTCACGACAACTAACCGTCCTATCTCGTCTTGACTTGAAAGAGAGATATTTAAAAAAAGATTTTAATTTCTCTGATGCGAATATTGACTATGTGAGTGTGCGAACAAAGATTGAAGATTTTGTCACAGAGTCTATGGATTATTTAAAGCAGTCTTTAGAGTAATAATATGGGGCATATTGAAAATTTTTGGATAGATTCTAACACTACAGATCAAGCAAAACGATGGAAATGTAGTGGTTGCTCAGCCTGTGAAAGTATCTGTGGCAAAAAAGCCATCACAATGCATATCGACCAAGAAGGTTTTATGTATCCCGTTGTGAACAGAGATCTTTGCGTGGATTGTGGATTATGTGTAAGTGTATGTCCTATAAGCAATCGATGCGAGAATGATGCAGCTTATCTTAAATCATTTGGCGGCTTTTCAACCAATGAACGAGTAATTAACTCATGCGCTTCTGGAGGAGTTGCTACTACATTGGCTATTGCAACCATACAAAACGGAGGTTCTGTATTTGGGGTACAATATAGTTACGACTACAGTTCCGCAGAATATATCAAAATTGACAGTCTTGATGGTTTATGGTCATTGTGCAGTTCTAAGTATATACAACCCTCGAAAACAGGGATCCATGCTCTTGTGAAGGAAGAATTACTTACAGGGCATCCTGTCCTATTCGTTGGTTGTCCTTGCGATGTAGCTGCATTGAAAAGGTATCTACATAAAGAATATGACAACCTACTTACTTGCGAATTGTTTTGTGCTGGTATAACCTCTGCTAAACTTTTGGCCGATTATCTAGCCATGCGGGAAAAGAACGTCGGTTCAAAACTTGTTGCATTCAATGTAAGAAACAAAGATAAAGGTTGGTTTGTACAGCATATAAAAGAAGAATATGAGAATGGCAAAATATTCTACAAAAACCATTTCGGCACATACTTGGGTTACGGATTTTTAACATTTCGACGCCCTTCATGCTATCACTGTCAGTATAAGCAAAATACGACATATTGCGACATTAAGGTTGGCGATTTCTGGGGAATTAAAAACACTGATCCTTTTTGGAATCCCAAAGGTGTCTCAGTCATTCTAGCAAAGACACAAAAAGGTGTTACTACTCTTGAAGCACTAAAAGAATTTCAGCTGTATGAAGTCGATTATGCAAAAGCAACAGCTAACAATAATGGGTTTGTAGGCACACCCAATAATACATTAGAGGCAAAAAGGAATATTTTTGCTCATGAGTTTATATATAATGGCTTGTTAAAGGCCTGTAAAAAAACAGCTCCTTTAAGTTTTTGGATTAAATATTATGTGCCATCCTCGTTTCATAGTGCATTAAAGAGATTATATCATTCGATTATTGATAAAAAATATGAAACAAATAACAGATAAAACTCAGGAGGCGCAAAACTATTTCTTTCTTTTGATTTAGACGAGGCAATGTCGTCGTTGCCACGGTCGATATCGACGCATTGATCCGCGAGTTGTCCACTCACATCGTTCATTGACATACACTATACACTCTGATTATGCGAATTAAGATTTTACACATTCAGGTATTGCCCAAGTTATCGGGAGTGCAAAAAGTGTCGCTTGAGATATTTAAGAAGCTAAACAATGAAAAGTATGACAAATATATACTTTTCAGTGACTCAATTGGTTATGGTGACAGGGCTGAATGTATTAAAGAGTTTGAAGCAACAGGAGCTAAAGTATTGTTCTCAAAGCTCCTCAAACGTGAAATTGGTATAAGTGATTTCCCTGCACTGTTTGAATTATATAAACTATGTAAACGTGAAAAATTTGACATTGTACATACCAACTCAACTAAACCAGGAATCATAGGGCGTATAGCTGCTTTCGTGGCAGGAGTTCCATTAGTTGTGCATACCGTTCATGGACTATCATTTCATAAGTTTGTAAAGTTCCCCATTTGGCAATTTTATTGGGCTTGTGAAATGATCGCCTCGTGTTTTTGTCACAAAATAATAATAGTAAACAAGTACTACTTGAAGTATTTTAAGTGGTTTAAAAATAAGACATGCACTATTTATAATGGTGTAGATTATAGTAAATTCCCAACCTCAAACATAAATGGTTATGTGGAAAAGCATGGGAGGGTTAATGTCTTATTTGTGGGAAGATTAGATAAACCAAAGAATCCATTGTTATTATTAGAAGCAGCGCGGAGACTAAGAATTACTCATCCTAATGTTCATTTCCGTTTAGTTGGAGATGGAGAATATATGGAGCAATGTCGTAGATTTATTAGCGATAACCAACTTCATGATTACGTTAGTTTGGAAGGATGGCGTACAAATGTTTATAACTACTATCAACAAAGTGATATTTTTGCGGTTCCATCCATATATGAGGCTTTTGGAATAATGTTTCTTGAAGCTGGTTATTACAAATTACCAGTTTGTTCGACAACAGCAGAAGGTATCCCAGAGGTTGTAATAAATAATTTAACAGGTGTACTTTGTGAACCAAATGATGTCGATGCATTCACAAAGAATCTTACCTTATTAATTGACAACGCTGAATTGCGAAAACAAATGGGAGAAAATGGCCATACTCGTGTTACAGAATGTTTTAACTCCTCCATAATGGTAAGTGAATACTTAAAAATATACAAAAACGGCATCCGCAAGTAAATACTTGATTCAAAGTTTATTGTCAACAATCATTAAGAATATAATAATGAAAAAAGCCCTTATTACAGGTATTACGGGCCAGGATGGCTCGTTCTTGGCCGAACTCCTTTTGGAAAAAGGATATGACGTGCATGGAACTATTCGTCGTTCATCCGTAGATTTCCGAGAGCGGATAGCCCATTTGGAAGGCCTTCCCAATTTCCATCTGCATTATGCCGACCTAGGCGATTCGATGAGTATCCTGCAGGTAATAAGGATGGTAAAACCGAATGAGATTTATAATCTGGCGGCTCAGAGCCATGTGCAGGTTTCGTTCGATGCTCCGGAGTTCACGGCCGACGTCGATGCTACGGGTGTGCTGCGCATTCTTGAGGCCGTACGCCAGTGCGGACTTGCCGAGACCTGCCGCATCTATCAGGCTTCGACCTCGGAGCTTTATGGCAAGGTGGAGGAGGTCCCGCAGAACGAGAAGACCCCGTTCCATCCCTACAGCCCCTATGCCGTAGCCAAGCTCTATGGATATTGGATCATCAAGGAGTACCGCGAAGCCTATAATATGTTCTGCTGCTCGGGTATTCTTTTCAACCATGAGTCCGAGCGCCGTGGCGAAACCTTCGTGACGCGCAAGATCACCCTCGCCGCCGCCCGTATCGCCCAGGGCAAGCAGGACAAACTCTACCTGGGTAACCTTTCGTCGCTGCGCGACTGGGGATATGCCAAGGATTACGTGGAGTGCATGTGGCTGATTCTGCAGAACAAAAAGCCCGAAGACTTCGTAATTGCCACGGGCGAGCAGCACTCTGTCCGGGAATTTTGCTATCTTGCCTTCAAATACGTGGGCATTGAGCTGGAGTTTGTCGGCGAGGGCGAGAACGAAAAGGGTATCGACAAGGCCACGGGCCGTGTGCTGGTGGAGGTCTCGAAGGACTTCTATCGTCCGACGGATGTCGTGAACCTGTGGGGCGACCCCTCGAAGGCCAAGGCCGAACTGGGCTGGAATCCCACGAAGACTTCGTTCGAGCAGCTGGTGAAGATCATGGTCGATGCCGACATGGCAAAAGTGGCCGTGGAGCGTGCCGGTGATGAGATCCGCACGAACCTGGCCGAGTACCTCGAAAAGGGTATCGTAAAATAGGACGCCTTATGATGGAGAAAAACGCAAAAATCTATGTCGCCGGCCACCGTGGTATGGTCGGTTCGGCCATTGTCCGCGAGTTGCAGCGCCAGGGCTATACGAATATCATTACCCGGACCCACAAGGAGCTGGATCTGACGCGCCAGGAGGCCGTAGAGCGCTTCTTTGCCGAGGAGCGTCCCGAATATGTCTTCCTCGCAGCGGCGAAGGTCGGCGGTATCGAGGCCAACCAGAGCGCCCTGGCCGACTTCATGTACGACAACATGATCCTTGAGATGAACGTCATCCACGCCGCCTGGCAGAACGGTTGCAAGAAGCTGGAGTTCCTGGGCTCGTCGTGCATCTACCCGCGCATGGCTCCGCAGCCGATGAAGGAGTCGTGCCTGCTGACCTCGGAGTTGGAGAAGACGAACGAGGCTTATGCGCTGGCCAAGATCTCGGGTCTGAAGTATTGCGAGTTTCTGAACCGCCAGTACGGCACGGACTACATCAGCGTGATGCCGACGAACCTCTACGGTCCGAACGACAACTACCACCCGACGCACAGCCATGTGCTTCCGGCTTTGATCCGCCGCTTCCACGAGGCCAAGGAGCAGGGGCTTCCCTACGTGATCTGCTGGGGCGATGGCAGTCCGCTGCGTGAGTTCCTCTATGTGGATGACCTGGCCAATCTGTGCGTCTTCCTGATGAACAACTACTCGGGTAACGAGACGGTGAATGCCGGCACGGGCAAGGAGTTGACGATCAAGGCGCTGACCGAACTGGTTGCCAAGGTTGTCGGTTACGAGGGCGAGATCCGCTGGGATACCTCGATGCCGAACGGCACGCCGCGCAAGCTGCTCGACGTCTCGAAGGCCACGGCATTGGGCTGGACCTACAAGACCGAGCTTGAGGACGGCATCCGCCTTGCCTACAAGGACTTCCTGGAAAACCCGATGCGGGCCGAGCGATAAATCGACAGGGCTTATGACAGCCAATAATCGCTACTGTGTCATCATGGCCGGAGGTATCGGCAGCCGGTTCTGGCCGGCCAGCCGACGCCATCTTCCCAAGCAGTTCCTCGATATTCTGGGCACCGGGAAGAGTTTTATCCGCCATACATTCGAGCGTTTCGCGCCGATTATTCCGGCGGAGAACTTCCTTGTCGTCACGAATGCCGCCTACCGGCAACTGGTTCTCGAACAGCTTCCCGAGCTCCGGCCCGAACAGGTGCTGTGCGAGCCCGTCGGACGCAATACGGCCCCCTGCATCGCCTATGCGGCCTTCCGTCTCAAGGCGCTGCAGCCCGATTCGACGATGGTCGTGGCGCCGTCCGACCACTTCATCTTCGATGAGGAGGAGTTCCGGCGCAACATCACCTCCTGCATGGAGTTCTCCGAGACACACGACGCGCTGGTTACCATTGGTATCCGTCCTTCGCGCCCCGATACGGGCTACGGTTATATCCAGACTGCATCCGCCGAGGAGATCTCGCCCGTTGCATCGTTCCGCGAGAAACCCGATCTGAAGACCGCCATGAGCTACCTGGCAGCGGGTAATTACCTGTGGAATGCCGGTATCTTCGTCTGGTCGACGCGGAGCATCCTCTCTGCGCTCGAACGCCATCTGCCGGAGGTCTACGGTCTCTTTGACGGGCAAGCTGACAAATTCGCTACGCCCGAGGAGCAAGCCTCCGTGGAGGAGATCTTTGCGCGCTGTCCGTCAATTTCGATCGACTATGGCGTTCTGGAGCGGGCCGATAATGTCTTCGTGCGGAGCTCGGATTTCGGTTGGAACGACGTCGGGACGTGGGGTTCGCTCTACGAACTCTCGGCGAAGGATGCCGACGGCAACGTCGTGCCGACCTTCTCGAAACTCTACGATACGACCGACAGCCTGATCAAGGCGGCCGGAAAGAAGGTCGTCGTGGTGGATTCGTTGCATGATTATATCGTGGTCGATACGCCGGATGCCCTGCTGATCTGTCCGCGTTCGCACGAGCAGCATATCAAGCAGGTCCTCGAAGATCTTACGCCGCTCGAGGAGGGCTGCTTCGTGTAGATGCCGCCTCGTTTGAACAGTAAGGGCCGGTTTCGAACTTCGGAACCGGCCCTTTTTTTGTCCTCAAACGGGCTGTCTTTGGCGCTCGACGCTGCCGAGTTGAGGACGGAAATTGAGCGGTTGAGCCACGGAAATATGTGGTTGAAACCTCTTTTTGATGAGCCGGGAAACGCGTATTATAGCGTTAAATTTTATGCAGTCGGATCATCAAAAAGCGCTCTGAGTTGACAAAACAAAACTGCAAATCGGGTATTTTATTCGCGAAAAATTGGATCGAATCGAGCCTTTTTACGGGGTAAATCCAGCAGGATTTGCCCCGTTTTTGTGTGCGGGAATGTGCAAAAACGAGGCTCTGCGGAGCCAATTTCGAGTGAAAATGGCGAGGACCCTATGGCCACCAAGAAATCGGTATCGGCACACGGGGTGCCCGGTAAAAAACGACGACTTCGGAGGAGTTTTCAACCCCCTTGCGGGCAAGCTGTTTTCTGTTACGAAACCTATTTTGCGTAACTGAAAACACAGCTTGCTGAGTCCCGAAACATATCATGTTCCGGGGACTCAAAAACGGGTCGAATATCACGTCCCGTTCCCGCTTGTTCGCCGGCCAGCGCAAAGAGGCGAACCACCCGTTTCCGAAACCGACTTCGGGAACAAAACCGGTCAAAATGGAAGGGTCCGAAGGGCTCGCCCTTCCAAAAAGTGACAGACTGATTGACGTCAGTACTGACTGACTTCAGTACTGACTTCAGTACTGACTGACGTCCGGAAGTCTTGACGACATGACGTCGAGAAGTCTTGACGCCCAGAATTCATGGTCTTCTGATTTCCAGTTGTGCTGTTTTGTTGTTTTGTCGTTATACAGTTGTGTTGTTGTATTGTTTTGGTGTTTTGTTATTGTGTTGTTGTGCTGTTTTATTTCGGGTCATGCTTCCCTAATATGTTTTGCTGTTTTGTTGATGTCGGTATGGATGGGCCGATGGAGATCCCGATGCCGGGTGGAAGGTCGGAGGTTTTCCGGGCCTGTGGAGGCGAAGCCGAACGCTAGTCCGAGGAACACACTCTTCCGAGGTCGGTGGTGCCGATCGGGTAGGGGAGGGCTACCCGCACCGCGGAGGAGGTCCTTCGTGAGCGGAATCTCGGTGCCGTAACGGAGCCGGTGCGGATGGTATCCGGGTTCGGACGTCAGACTCCACCGCGGAGCCCGGCCCGGGACGGATTTTTGACGCCGATACGCTCGCCCGCCGCTGCTGAAACCTCGGCCAGCTCCGGCGCGTCGAGGAAGATCGGCGGCAAAACCGCCTGCGGCTCGATGCGCCCCGGCCCGACGGCTCTGCGGTATCTTTGCGGCCGAAACGGATGCCATCCGCCCGGGCGGCACTCCTGGGCCGGCGCGGAATCCCGGGACACCCCGCCTTGTATTCCGCTCCAATGCCGATCCCCCGGCGTGCCGCCTGAACCCCCGAACGGCACGCCCGAATCCCGCTCTTTGGGAGGCGTCGCACCCCCGAAACCGACGCCAACCGGTGCCACACCGACGCCAACCACTGCCATAGCGCACCGATGGCGGATCAATCGGCCCGGGATGCCCTATCTTCGCTCCCGAAACCCTAAACGCACAAGATTATGGAGTACATGATGGTTGAAAAACGGAGTTACGACCGCCTGGTCGCACGCATCGAGGCGTTGGCACGGCGGGTGTCGGAGCTGTGCCGGCGTCAGGACAAGACCCTGCAGCACTGGCTCGACAACGAGGAGGTGTGCCTCCTGCTGAACATTCAGAAACGGACCTTGCAGCGTTACCGCGAACGGGGTCTGATTCCCTGCACGCAGATCCGCCACAAGGTCTACTACAAAACCGCGGATGTCGAACGGCTGCTGGCCTCGGCGGCCTACCGCTGTCGGCGCCAGTCGTAAAACGGAACGGTTATGGACAAGCAATCGGTTTTTCAAACGGACGAACGTCCGGAGTCGCTGCTCCGGACGCTGGAGCAGATGGAACAGGATCTGGACCGCTGCATCGGGGCGCTCCGTCCGACGCTGGGCGGCGAACGCTACCTGACGGACCGCGAGTTGTCGGAACGGCTGAAGATCAGCCGCCGGACGCTGCAGGAGTATCGCTCCTCGGGCGAGATCCCCTATTACTGCGTCTGCGGCAAGGTGCTCTACCGCGAGTCGGATATCGAACGGGTGCTGGAAGAGCACTATTTCGCCTTGCCATGATGGCGGGGCCTTGTCGGCAAACGAAAGACGGCCCGGAGTGCTCCGGACCGTCTTTGGCGCGTCGCCCAGTAGAAAGCAGGGCGGAGCTACTCCGCCTTCCGGAAGTCGATGGTGGTATCCCGATTATTGTATACCCACGATAAGTAGTTGATCGACAAACTCTCCGGACGCGTCTCGTTGTCGAACCAGGCCGTGATCGGGAATGTCGAAAGTCCGTTGCCGGGATTCCTTTCACACCGCAAGTAGTTCAATGCCCGGTTTTTGCTGATATCCAACCCCGTCAACAGATTGTCGAAGCAATGCAGCTCCTGCAATGCCGTGCAATGGCTGATATCCAGCGACGTCATGCCATTGTCGCAGCAGTCCAATTTCTGCAGCTCCGGACATTGGCCGAGGTCCAGCGTCGCCAACTGATTGTCGCGGCAGTTCAGTTCTTTCAGGGCTGTACAGCCGCTGATATTCAACGACGTCAACCTGCTTTTTTTGCAGCTCAGAATCTCCAACGCCGTGCACCCGCCGGCATCCAACGACGTCAATCTGTCCCCTTCGCAGTCCAATGTCCGCAACGCTGTGCAGCCGCTGACATTCAACTTCGTAAATTCTGTTCTTAAACAGTATAGTAGTGTCAGTGTTGAACAGCCGCTGACATCCAGTGAGGTCCAAGCCGTTTCTTGGAAACCCAGATGTTTCAGCGATTTGAAAAACTCGATACCCCGCAGGTCGGTCAGAGATTCGGAACTGCTGTGGCCACTCCCAATTTCCAGTTCGGTGACGCTGGCAATCGTTTCCATGTCTTGCCGCGTGATCTTTCCCACATCGGAAATAATGTCTTCCTGTTCCAGAAAATCCGCGAATACCGGGTCGAAGAGCGAGGTGAAATCCGCATCGGCGGATGCCCCTGTCTGGGTAACGGTTATCTGCACGGTCTGCGCTCCGCAGGCGATGTCCACATAAGCCGTGCGGGACTCCTCCGTGATTCGGGGCGCGGCGGTCAGTGTGACGCTCTTACTGCCGGCCGTGCCGATTGAGGGCGTGACGGTCAGCCAGTCCGAGTCTTCGCCGGTGACGGAGAGTGTCCAGGCGGCCGAGGCCGTGAAGGAGAGGGTCGTAGAGCGGTTGTCGATGGCGTCGAGCGTATACTCGGTTTGTTCGATGGTCAGAGGCTGTGGGGTGTCAGATCCTTCATCCTTGCTGCAGGCGGCAAGGGAAAGGAGGGTTGAAAGGGTCAGCAGGTAAAACGTTTTCAGGGTTTTCATCGCGTTTGTGTTTGTTATCGGTTAGGAACAAGGGTTAGGGTGGCTATTCCGTCTTTCGGAAATCGATGGCGATCGTTTTGTCGTCGTAGGTCCACTCCATGGGCAATATTCTGAGATTCGCCGGTATGTTCGAGTTGTCGAACCAGGCTGTGATCGGGAAGGTTGAAACTCCGTCGCCGGGATTGTTCTCGCACATCAATGTCCGCAACTTCGTACAAGTGCTGATATCCAGCGACGGCAGCTGATTGCTGTCGCAGGCCAGCCCCATCAGCGACGTACAATTGCTGAGATTCAGTGTTGTTAACTGATTGTTGTAGCAACTCAGTATGATCAATGATGTGCAACCGCTGAAATCCAACTCTGTCAACTGGTTGTCGGTGCAGTCCACTTCTGTCAGCGACGTACAGCCGCTGAGAATCAGCGACGTTAACCCGTTCTTATTGCAAGACAGGTGCTGCAGCGGCGAGCTGCCGTTGAGCTTCAGCGACGTCAACCCGTTCTCATTGCAGTCCAGGTACTGCAGCGACGAGCAGTCGCTGACATCCAATGACGTTAATTGGGCCCTGTAGGCCATTATCTCCTGCAACGACGTACAGCCGGAGACATTCAGCGATGCCAACTCACTGTTGTAGCAGGTGAGCGTCTTCAATGCCGTACATCCGCTGACATCCAGCGAGGTGATCGGATCCGAGCTGCAATGCAACTCGATCAGTGACGGATGATTGCGGATAACCAGCTCGGTCAGGTCCGTATCGGAGCAATCCAGTTTTCGCAGCGACTCGAAATACTCGATCCCTTGCAGGGAGGTCAAGGGTTCGGTATACTCGCTCAAATCGTCCAGCTTGATCACATTGGCCAGATATTCCATATCCTGTCGCGAGATCTTTCCCGCATCGTAGATATGGCCCATCTCCTGCAATCCGCGGGCGAACGACGGGGCGAACCGGTCGGTGAAATCCGTGATGTCGGTCATGTGCTGGGTGACGGTTACCGGCGCGGGTTGCTTGCCGCAGGAGATTTCGAGACGGACTATGCGTTCCGCCTCGCTGAAATTCCTTCGGGCCGCCAGTTCGACGGTCTGGCTGCCGGCCGTGCCGCTTGCGGGCGTGACGGTCAGCCAATCCGCGTCTTCGCCGGTGACGGTGAGTGTCCAGTCGGCCGAAGCGGAGAAGGTGAGGGTTGCAGAGCGGTTGTCCAGGGCATCGAGCGTGTACTCGGTCTGTTCGATGACGAGTCCGGTATCCGCGGGGCTCGGATTGGGATCGGGGGTTGAGTCGTCGTTGCTGCAGGCGGCAAGGGCAATGGCGGCAGCGAGTGTCAGCAGGTAAAATGATTTCATAGGTATACTTATTCTATATTGAGTTTATATGTGCGGTTTTTGTCTTCAGTATGGGCGGCTCATTGCCGGGTTCCAGACAGACCGGTTGGAAATGGTTTCTGCTCCTGTGTGGTATATGGGGTGTTGGAAATTTTTGTCCGAGGCGTGCGTCCGAAGGTGCATAGACAGACTAAAGGTAGGTGAAAAAATCGAGAAATCCGAGGCTCCGAACACCCCGATGTGCTGAATTTGTCAGAATCGCACATTTTTGTCGAATGGGCATTTTCTGCAATTGTCGAATGAGCATATTTTTGTCGTTTGAGCATATTTCAAAATGGGCCGTTGACCGCCTCCGGCGCGGGAAAACCCCTTGTCTCCGACGCACGGGCCCGAGACCCGATCCTTGGTGCGAACATTCCCTCCGCCGGGTGTCCGGCCAAACAAAACGGACGCCGTCTTCGCAAAGAGAGACAGCGTCCGTTGGTGTGTATATGGGTTTTGGGGGAGGGGTGCTGGTTCCGGATTCCGGACCCTCGCCGGGGCGCCGCCGGTCAGCAGACCGGCTCCTCGCCGGCGATTGCCACGAGCCGGATCTCGGGTCCGGCGGGTCGGAGCAGCCAGCGGCGGAAGGCCTCGCTTTCGAGGCTCCGCAGCCGGAAGGCCAGCGCCGCGATCATCTCCAGGCTGTACAACTCCACGCCGTGAACGATCCGCAGCGTGCGGCCCCTGCGCAGCGCCTCCGAGCGGTAGATCGCCCGGATGTTGGCCCGCACGGCCGCCTCGAAGACCCCGAACAACCGGGCTATTTCCGACTGCGTGAGCCACACCTCGCCCCCGGCCGTGCGGCGGACCGTGACCCGCTCCCCGTCGATCGTAATCGACCCCGTGAAAACGCTCTCCATCGCCGTCGGCATTACAGGTCGGAGGGCAGCGCGTTCATCTCGCGCAGAATGGTCTGGTCGAGCACCTTGGCGTAGTGACGCGTCATCTTCGTGTCGGAGTGTCCGAGCATCTTGGCGACGCTCTCGATCGAGACGCCGTTGGCCAGCGTGTAGGTGGCGAAGAAGTGCCTTGCGCAATGGGTCGTCAGCTGTTTGCGGATGCCGCAGATGTCGGCCAGCTCCTTCAGGTAGGCATTCATCTTCTGGTTGCTCGACACGGGCAGCAGCACGTTGTGCGCCACGCACTCGGGATCCGTGCGGTAGCGCTGCAGAATCCGCGCGGGGATCTCCAGCAGCGGGATGTTGCACATGTTGCCGGTCTTCTGGCGCGGCTTGCGGATCCAGCGGTGGCCCTGCATGTCGGTGACGATGTGCTCGGGGGCGAGCTGCTTGATGTCCGAGAAGGCCAGCCCCGTGAAGCAGCAGAAGATGAAGAGGTCGCGCGTCTGGGCCAGCCGTGGGATGTCGATCTCCTTGTGCATCAGCCGCTCGATCTCCGCCTTTTCGGGCATCTCGCGCTTGACGGGCTGCAGCGAGAAGCGGATCTCGGCGAAGGGGTCGCGCTGCATCCACTCGCGGGCCAGCGCGATGCGGGTGATCTTCTTGAAGTTCTTGAGGTACTTCGTCGCCGTGTTGTGGCAGCAGCCGCGGTGGGTCTTCAGGTAGAACTCGAACTCCTCGACGAAACGGCGGTCGACCTCGTCCAGATAGAGGTCGTCGCGGTGGTAGGTGTGGCGCATGAACTCCTGCGTGAGTTTCATGCAGGTCTCGTAGCGCTCGGCGGTGGCAGCGGCCAGATCGATGCCCACCAGCTGGTGGCATTTGTCGTTGTGCTCGCGGAAGAGCTCGAAGAGCGTGTGGCGGTTCGAGGTCTTGCGGCCGAGGTAGAGGTCCAGCACCTGCTGGGCCGTGAAGGGCTGCTCGTCCATCTCCAGGTCGCGGTGGATGCGGATGATGCGGGCCCGCACGGTGTCGATGTAGAGGTTGATGGCCTTGCCGAGCGTGGTGCGGGGCGAGGCCTGGCCGCGGATGGCGTCCCACTGATCGGGGAGGATGCTCTTGCGGATGGTGGTGTCGGCGCGCTGGCCGTTGACCGTGATGCGGACGCACACGGGGACCTCCCCGTGCTTGTTGGGCCTCGTCCGACGCACGTAGAACGAGATCCGAAAAGTACTTTTTTGTCGATTCATATACTCCATGTGTTAACGGGTTGTAAATTTACGCCACCGTGTGCAATTTTGGAGTATGCAAAACGCAGTGAATCAGCGAATAAGAACCTTTTGATGGTGGCAGAATCCGGGGCGGATGGTCATGCCACCGAATTGCCTGCCGAAGAGCTTCCGCAAGGGGGTGTATTTGTCCGACCCCGAAAAACAAAAATCCCTGTAAGTGAGCTACTTACAGGGATCATGGGTTTTTTGTCAAACCCCCTTTGCGGAGAGAGAGGGATTCGAACCCCCGGTACAGTTGCCCGTACACCGCATTTCGAGTGCGGCCCGATCGACCACTCCGGCACCTCTCCTTTTCGGTCGCGGGAGGAGGACTTGCCCCGTTCTCCCGACCCAAAACCGTTGTTTTGGGACTGCAAATATAGACATATTTTTTATTTTCGCACATTTTCGTGCGGAAAAAATCACATTTGGTTGAAAAAACGCCTCCGGAGGCCCTGTTTCTGCCGCTTTTCCGGAATTATTCGTACCTTTGACTTCGTCGAAGATACGCCCGCCCGGCAAAATGCAGGCAAGTTTGCTTTTGCTTTCGCCGGTTCGTATCTTTGCAAACGGACGGACCCGCTTCGCGCATGCAGTATTTTCCGTGCGCGGCCGTTTATAAAGATGAACGATACTAAAACCGGTACGGTTTTCGTTTGGTATCTGAAGAACTAACGCAAACATTACGTGCGCTATGAAAAAGTTGAAAATTTTATTCGGAACCGTCATCCTGTCCGCAGGCCTCGCAAGCTGCTCGTCGGCTTACTACGCCTCGGCGGGGTATGCTTCCGACGATCTCTACGCCGTGCATGACCGCGCGGAGATCTCCCGCAGGAAGCAGGCCGAGGCCGAGGCGCAGCGCGCTGCCGCCGAAGCCCGCAGGGCCGAATGGGAGGCGCGGATCGCCGAAGCGAAGGCCGCTGCCGCGGAGAATAGCTATTACGAATACCGCTCTGCGGACGCAAATCCTTACGAGAGCGTGTTGGCCGACGACTATGAAAGCGCTTACGCGCGCCGCCTGCGCGGATTCGAGTCGCCGACCTACAAGATGCCATCGAGCTACATCAATGCCCGCTACGGTTCGGCCTTCAACTACGTGTCGGCCTACGACCCGGCGTTTTACAACATCGTGGTCATGGGCGACCAGGTGTGGGTGGAACCCAAGTACATCACCTCGATGTTCGGATCGTGGGGCACGGTGATCTACTCCGATCCGTGGTACTACGGGTGGAACAGGCCCTGGGGTCCGAGCTTCTCGTTCGGCAGCTGGGGCTGGAGCTTCGGGTGGAACTCGTGGCACAATCCCTGGTACGGACCCGGTTGGGGACCGTGGTACAGTTCGTGGTACGACCCCTGGTACGGACCGGGCTGGGGCTGGGGTCCCGGATGGCACGGGCATCATCATGGTCCCGGATGGGGGCCGGGCTGGCACGGACGGCCTTATCATTCGAACATCGTGCGCCGGCCCAATCCCTACACGTCGCCTTCGGGAACCCGCTACGGCGTGGGATCGCGTTCCGGCTCGAAATCGACCGGGTCGATGCGCGGCGGCAGCAGCGGCGGCCGGAACACCTTCGGCGTGCGCGACAACAGCGGCGGGCGGAACTCGTTCGGCGGACGCTATAATTCGGGCAGCTCGTCGCGCGGCGGCAGCCGATACAACGATAACAGCTACCGCAACTCCGGCGGCAACACCTACGACCGGGGCAACAGCTATAACAGCGGCAGTTCGTCGTCCTACAACCGCGGCAGTTCGCCTTCGTCGGGCGGCAGTTACGGCGGAGGTTCGCGCGGCGGGTCGGGTACGACCTCTTCGGGAGGCAGCTACCGGAACTCCGGCGGACGTTAACGGTTGACTTTCTTAATGTGCAAACGACTATGAAACGACTGATAATCACGCTTGCGGCCGCCGCGACGGCGGCCGGGGCTTCGGCTCAGCAATGGGGCGGACTTCTGATGGACAAGGACCTGCTGATGCCGACCGATATGATCGAACTCTCGCAGACGCAGTTCAACTTCGGCACGGCGCGCGCCATGGCCATGGCGGGGGCTTTCACCTCGCTGGGCGCCGACCTCTCGTCGATGTCGATCAACCCGGCGGGTCTGGGCATGTACCGCCACGGCGACATTTCGATCACGCCGATGATGTCCTTCGCGCGCAGCAAGGGCAACGCTCCGGAGTACGGGCGCAATTCGCGCGACCGCTTTTCGATGGCCAACATCGGTGTCGTGATCAACGCTTACGAGGGTTCGCGCTCGCTCATCAGCCTCAATGTCGGCTTCGGCTACAACCGCATCGCCGATTTCAACTACGACTATGGGTTCGTGCGGCAGAACCAGGGCGGCACGATCGGCGACGCCTATGCGCGTCAGCTGAACTGGGATGGAGTCTCGAAAAACAAATTTTATACGAACGGCGGTTCGGGCGACTGGGTTTGGCCGAACGATCCCCAGTATTGGAATGCGATGCTGGCTTACCGCGGGTTTCTGATCGACCAGACCGATCCCGACGATCCCGGGACGTGGAAACCGACATGGGTCGGGAACAATGCGGGCGTCGACCACTACACGATGCTGCGGAGCAAAGGCTCGATCGGCGAGTATGTGCTGTCGGTGGGCGCCAATATCAACAATAAAATCTACATCGGTGCGTCGCTGGGCATCCAGAGCGTCTACCAGCGCAAGTACATCGACTATGTCGAGGAGTATTTCTACGATACGCCGAGCCAGAACACGCCCGATTTCGGAAATTCCGGGCTGGACTATCAGCTGCTGCGCTGGAAACTCAACCAAAGCGTGATCGTGGACGGCACGGGTGTCAACTTCAAGGCGGGCATCGTCTATCGTCCGACGGCGAACCTGCGTCTCGGCGCGGCGATCCACACCCCGACCTACTATTCGCTCGACCGGAAATTCCAGAGCGCGGCGGCCGGACTGGCCTATGCCAACAACAAAAATCCCGAAGATCATGCGGAAAATAACGTGACGCCCGACAAGGATGGATACATTTCCACGGCGAACGATCCCAACATGACCTCGCCGCTACTGGTCGACGACGGACCCAACGGCTGGTCGTTCGTCTCGCCGACGCGGCTGATGTTCGGCGCGTCGTACACGTTCGGCGAGCGGGGCGTGATTTCGGTCGACTACGAGCGCGACTGGTACAACGGAATCCGCATCAAGGACAACCCCTCGGGGCTGGATTCGCAGTCGTGGTACAACGATTCGTTCCGCCAGAATTTCAAGGCTTCGAACATCGTGCGTGTGGGCGCCGAGTTCAAACCCCTGCCGGTTCTGTCGCTGCGTGCGGGCTTCGGTTACAGCGGTTCGATGGTCCGGGACGATGAGTTTCCGCCGGCATCGCCCGTCATCAAGCAGACGACCTATTACGGCGCAGGCGTGGGATTCGTCCTGTCCCGGGGCGTGCTGCTCGACCTGGCCTATCAGTACGTGTCGTCGAAACTGTCGGACTACTACCTGTTCTATGCCGAGGACAAGGTCGGGTACACCGAGAGCGCCCTCTATTCGACCGACATCAACCGTCACAACGTGGCGCTGACGCTCGGATTCCGCTTCTGATCTGTCGGCGATTTTCAGAAAAGCTCTCTGCAAAGGGAGCTTTTTTCAGATGGTATCCATAATTCTTGATTTTAATTCTTAATTTTTAATTAAAATCTTTAATTTTGCCGGATAAAACGCAAAATTAAAGATTTAGAGATATGGCAAAGGAACTGAAAGATCTCACGAAGTCCGACGAGAACTACTCGCAGTGGTATAACGACCTGGTCGTGAAGGCGGGACTTGCGGAGAACTCCGCCGTCCGCGGATGTATGGTCATCAAACCCTACGGCTACGCCATCTGGGAGAAGATGCAGGCTGCGCTGGACAAGATGTTCAAGGATACGGGACACCAGAACGCCTATTTCCCGCTCTTCATCCCCAAATCCTTCTTCTCGAAGGAGGCCCACCATGTCGAGGGATTTGCCAAGGAGTGCGCCGTGGTGACGCACTACCGTCTGAAGAACGATCCCGAGGGCAAGGGCGTCGTGGTCGATCCCGACGCCAAGCTCGAAGAGGAGCTGATCGTGCGCCCGACGTCGGAGACGATCATCTGGAACACCTATAAGAACTGGATTCAGTCCTACCGCGACCTGCCGATCCTCTGCAACCAGTGGGCCAACGTCGTGCGCTGGGAGATGCGCACGCGCCTGTTCCTGCGTACGGCCGAGTTCCTGTGGCAGGAGGGCCACACGGCGCACGCCACGCGCGAGGAGGCTGTCGAGGAGGCCGAAAAGATGATCCGCGTTTACCAGAAATTCGCCGAGGAGTGGATGTCGCTGCCCGTGGTCGTGGGCCACAAGTCGCCCAACGAGCGTTTCGCGGGCGCCGAGGACACGCTCACCATCGAGGCGCTGATGCAGGACGGCAAAGCGCTGCAAAGCGGTACGTCGCACTTCCTGGGCCAGAACTTCGCCAAGGCGTTCGACGTGCAGTACGTCAACAAGGAGGGCAAGCTCGAATACGTGTGGGCGACCTCGTGGGGCGTCTCGACCCGTCTGATGGGTGCGCTGATCATGGCCCATTCGGACAACAACGGTCTGGTCCTGCCTCCGAAACTCGCCCCGATCCAGGTGGTGATGGTGCCGATCTACAAGACCCCCGAGCAGCTCGCCGAGATCTGCGCCCGCTTCGGGGCGATTGCCGCAGAGCTGCGCGACAAAGGCATCAGCGTGAAGATCGACGACCGGGACAACGTGCGTCCGGGATTCAAGTTCGCCGAGTACGAACTCAAGGGCGTGCCCGTGCGGCTGGCCATGGGCGGACGCGATCTGGAGAACGGCACGATCGAGCTGGTGCGCCGCGACACGCTTGAGAAGCAGACCGTTTCGCAGGAGGGGCTTGTGGAACGTATCGAGGGGCTGATGGCCGAGATTCAGGAAAACATCTATAAAAAGGCGCTCGCCTACCGCGAGTCGATGATTACGAAGGTCGACACGTGGGAGGAGTTCAAGCGGGTGCTCGACGAGAAGGGGGGCTTCCTTTCGGCGCACTGGGACGGCACGGTGGAGACCGAGGTGGCGATCAAGGAGGCCACGAAGGCCACGATCCGCTGCATTCCGGTCGATGCGGTCGACGAAGAGGGCGTCTGCGTCTTCTCCGGCAGGCCGTCGCACCGTCGCGTGCTGTTCGCCCGCAGCTATTGATTTTCGATTTTATAGGGCATTTTTGCACTTGCTCTCGTGTGGCGCAAATGGGACGTACCGAAGTACTACCCATCTGCGCCGCACTTCGGTTAAGCGCAAACCTGCTCCTCTAAAATCAAAAATAGTTTAGGAGCCGCATTTCGGTTAAATTCAGTTTCGTGATAATCGAAAAAAAAGCGTATTTTTGAATTTCAATCTTTTGAGCCTATGTTCAGCGAAGCGGAAATCCGGAAACGTAAAATCTACCGCGTGACCTTTGTGGGGTTCGTGGTCAACCTGGTGCTGTCTGTGCTGAAACTTGCCGCCGGAATCGTCGGGCGGAGCGGAGCGATGGTGGCCGATGCCGTCCATTCGTTCTCCGACCTGGCGACGGATGTGGTGGTGATCGCCTTCGCGCGGATTTCCGCCAAGCCCCGGGACGACGGCCACGATTACGGCCACGGGAAGTACGAAACCCTCGCCACGATCATCATAAGCCTCGCGCTGGGGATCGTGGGGGCCGGGATTCTCGCCGGCAGCATCCGCGACATCCGCATCGTGGTCGACGGCGGGCTGCTGCCCCGGCCGGGGCTGGTGGCCCTCGTGGCGGCTGGGGTGTCGATCGTCGTCAAGGAGATTCTCTACCGCTACACCGTCCGTGAAGGCCGTGCGGTCGACAGCCCGAGCGTCGTGGCCAATGCCTGGCACCACCGCAGCGACGCCCTGTCGTCGCTGGGGACGCTCGTCGGCATCGCCTGCGCCTATTTTCTGGGCCAGAAGTGGCGTATCGCCGACCCCATCGCGGCGCTCGTCGTGGCGGTGTTCATCTTCAAGGTGGCCTTCGATCTGGTCCGCACGGGGCTGAACGAGCTGCTGGAGCGTTCGCTTCCGGCCGATGTGGAGGAGGAGATTCTGCGCATCGTGACGGCCGATCCCGAGGTGTGTCAGCCGCACAACCTGCGGACCCGCCGCATCGGGGCCGCGATTGCCGTCGAAGTGCACGTCCGCATGGACGGGGCGATGACCGTGGCGCGCTCCCACGCCCTGACGGTCGACATCGAACGCCGCCTGCGCGCCCGCTTCGGCGAGGGCACGATGATCGCCATTCATGTGGAGCCGCTGAAATAGCGGGGCGCGGCCGGGCGGAATCTCATCGGCCGCTTTTGCCGGTTCGCCGGAGGCGCGGGCCTTCATTTTGTCCGCATACGGGATGTTTCTGGCACGGATTTTGTTTGTTTTGGGCGGAAAAAATGTGCCGGAATATTGCCGGCGGAGTAGAAAAATTTGGTATTTTCGGAAAAAGTGCTTATCTTGTCAACGTAAAGCCTCCGAAAATTCCGATGTTTTCAAGGCCCGAACAAGGAATTGTAACGACATCAGACAACTAAAAAAGGATCGCCTATCGGGAAAGAAATCTACTCTTAGTAACTAATTAGGAGACAAGAGTATGAACGTGCAAGTATTAAGTGACCAGGTATTGCTTAATCACTACCTTTCAGGTGACCGTAGTGCTATATCCAAACTCATCGAACGCCATAGCCGCAGGGTGAAAGACTACATCCACATGATGGTCAAGGACCGTGATGTGGCCGATGACATTTTCCAGGAGACGTTTATCAAAGCCGTCCGTGTGATCGACGAAGGCCGTTATACCGATAACGGAAAGTTCCTTTCGTGGATTCTGCGCATCGCGCACAACCAGGTGATCGACCACTTCCGCGCACAGCGGCAGAACAAATCCGTGAGCGAGACCGAAGCCGGCTACGACGTGCTCGGGACGCTGAAGCTGGCCGAGCGTACGGTTGAGGATTCGATGGTCTGCGAGCAGATCGAACGCGACGTGCGCGCGCTGGTCGAACTGCTGCCCTCCGAGCAGCGCGAGGTGGTGATCATGCGTTACTTCTCGGGCTTGAGCTTCAAGGAGATCGCCGAACAGACCGACGTGAGCATCAACACGGCGCTGGGGCGCATGCGCTATGCGCTGATCAACCTGCGGCGGATGATCAAAGAAAAAAATCTGATCTTGAGCTGACCCCGCACAATATTCCCGAATGGGTTGCGTTATATAAATGCAAGCAAGTTAAAACCAAAGCCTATGGAGGATATTGACAAAAACGAGGTTTCAGACAACGGCATCTCCGAGGACGAAGACTTGATGATGCGGGAAGTGATACAAGGTGACGCTGATTTATGTTATCTGCACCACTATCTCTCGGAAGTCTTCCGAAAAGGGGATAATTTTTAAGGGTTAATTTTTGATGGGGAAGGGCGCCGGGAGGCGCCCTTCATTTTAGGGCTTTCAGGCCCGCTTTTTGTTCCTCGTCTCTAAAATTGACCGACTATGAAATTGAGTAACGCAAGTTTGCGGGTCTGGGACTACGGCAAGTGTTTCCGTTTTTATGCCTGTGAAGCCCTTGCCGCAAAGGGTGTCGGGTTTGTCGATCGCCCGTCCGACATGCCCGGTTGGGGAGTGCGGGCCGTTCGTTTGAGAGCCCCGGAAAAGAGTCAGATCGAACTTTTCACCTTTTTTGGAATAATCCCATGACACGGATACGGATCAAACGGGTTTACGAAGCGCCGGCGCCGGACGACGGCTGCCGCGTGCTGGTCGACAGGCTCTGGCCGCGGGGCGTACGCAGAGACGCCCTGCATTGCGACGTCTGGGCCAGGGACCTTGCGCCTTCGGCCGGACTGCGCAGCTGGTATCACGCCGACCCCGGGGACCGCTGGGAGGAGTTCCGCCGCCGGTACACCGACGAGCTGCGTGCGTCGCAGGCCGTGCGGGAGTTCGTCCGCGGAATCGAAGGTGCGGACACGGTGACGCTGCTCTACGCCTCGAAAAATGCGGCGGAGAACCATGCGCTCATCCTGCAGGAGTATTTGCAGAGAGCTGCCGGAGGGGCTACAACCGCGTGATCTTCGCGATTTTCGCCTCGCCCTGCCCCGGCAGCGGCTGGAAGACGATGATTTCGGCCTCGTAGGTTTCGGGGCCGGGCGTCGCGGTTTTCGCCGTGCAGATGAAGCGGTAGTTGGTTCCCGCCACGACCTGCGTGGCGACGCTCTCCGGGGTGTAGCTTACGCCGGTCATGCCGGCCGTCGCCCGGCGGAACAGTTCGCGATCGGACGCTTCGAGGGGCCGCTGTCGGGTATAGCCGCCGCACAAAATCGTTTTTTCCTGTTGCTTTTCGGTCCGTTTTTCCGGACTTCCGCATGCGGTCAGCAGCATGGCCGCAAGTGCTGCAATCGTTAATTTCAACATCGTCAGGGCGTTTTAGGTGCGAAAATTACTGATTTTCCGCCGAAAAGCCAAATAAACCGCGTGCAGGTGCCCGGACGCCGCGGTTCCGGGCCTGGACGTTTCGGTGTTTTAAGGTTCGGCGTGCTATATATGATACGTGTGTTTTTGTGTTTTATGTCCAATTTTGCACCGTTAATTGTCTGAAATGGCGACGGGAACAGACTTTTGGGCCGGTTCGGACATGTGCAAACACGAATCAATTTGTGTGTCTATGAATATGAATAAGAAGATCCTTCCGGCGCTTCTTTTGGCCGTGTGCTGCTGGGCCGGAGCGTCGGCGCAGCAGGTGGCTGTGAAGACCAATCTGCTTTACTGGGCTGCCGCGACTCCGAATGTCGGGGCCGAGGTGGCCGTCGGGAAGCATTCCACGCTGGGATTCTCGGCCAACTACAACCCCTGGACCATCGGTTCGGACAATAAGATCCAGCATTGGTTCATCCGCCCCGAGTACCGTTACTGGGTGACCGAGAAGTATACGCGCCTCTTTTTCGGGGTGCACGCCATCGGCGGCAAGTTCGAGGTCGGCGGCTTCAAGCTTCCGTTCATCGGCGACAAGGTATTCAAGGGGTTGCAGACCAACTATTACAAAGGTTCGTTCGTCGGCGCAGGCATCAGCATCGGTTACCAGTTTTACGTCAGCCCCCACTGGAACCTCGAACTTTCGGCCGGCGCCGGACTGGCCCGCCTGAGCTACCATGCCGAGCCGGTCAGCGGCCCGAAGCGCAGTTCCTACGTCGACTCCAAGCGTTTCCTGCCGATCCCCACCGAGATCGGCGTAACGTTCGTCTACCTGTTCAACTCCAAGAAATAAACGATGCGTCCCATGAAAAAATACTGCTTCCTTTTCGTATTTCTCGTTGCGGCGCTTTCGCTCCGCGCCCAGATCGTGGGCGATGTCGCCGTGACGCGCAAGGTGCTGGCCGAACGCGGCGGCGAGCTGCACATGGTGCTGGAAATATCGGTGTCGCGCAAGGCCGTGACCCGCTCGCAGAGCTGGACGATCCTGCCCGAGCTGAGCACCCCCGACCGCAAGTCGGTGAAACTCTTTCCCCACATCCTCATCAACGGCCGCTATCAGCAGCACATGCAGGAGCGCCGCCGCCGTCTTTCCGGCGCCTACTGGGCCGAGCGGCAGCCCTATATGACGATCAATGCCGATAAAAAGACCGATCAGGTGTTCCGTTACGAGATGAAGGTGCCCTACGAGAGCTGGATGGCCGGCGCCACGCTGGTGCTGCGCCAGGTTCAGACCTCGCCCGGCGGCGTCAGGCGGGTCTTTACGGTCGATGTGAACGGTGCGGTGGACGTTTCCCGCAAGTAAATGCCTGCCCGGATGATGAAACAGCGCGAATGGATGGGGTATGCGGCGGCCGTTCTTGCCGCGGGCGCATTCCTGACCGGGTGCGGAAATATCCGCAAACTGGCCAAGAGCGATCCCGAAGTGGGGGTGCACCTCCCGGCCCGGTCGGCACAGAACCCCGTGGCGCAGGCCGCCGATACGGCCCGCACCCAGAAGATCATTACCTACCGCAAGCAGGACGGCACGGAGCTTTTCATTACGCCCGTGGACGTCGATTCGCTGTCGGGCGAGAAGATGATGTCGGTGGCCATCGACGAGGTGGTCATTTCGGCCTCGAACCGCCGCAATCTGGTGGAGCGCAACGGCAAGATCAACGTCGAGTTCGTCGTGTCGGTCCCGCAGGAATTGCAGGCCCGGAACTGGCAGCTGGTCGTCGATCCGCAGCTGCTCAAGGGGGCGGACACGCTGGCGTTCGATCCGCTGGTTTACAGCGGCGACCGCTTCAGGACGATGCAGCGGCGCGAATATGCGCGTTACGACGACTATCTCGGACGGATCGTCGACAGCGCGGATTACTTCGAGCGGTTCGGCGACAAGAGAGCCTATGCCCGCTATATGGACCGCGTGGCGGAGCAGCGGACGAAGTATGCCGACGCCGAAGCCCGTCTGGAACGGATGACGCCCGAGGAGGCGATGTTCGACAGGCAGGTGGGATGGACGACGCGCGGGGAGCGTCGCCGGCAGTATGCCCGGCTGCGCCGCTACGTCACGGCGACCGACCGCAAGGTGCGGGAACGGACCTCCTACACGCCGGATGCCAGCGACAAGTTCGACCATCTGAACGACTATTTTGCGCCGCGTTACCGGCATGCCTATACGGGCGACGACGTGCTGCCCGGCGGCGGGATCTACACCCGCGTGCAGGGCGAATACCCGGTCGACGGGGGTCGTGAACGCGAGGCTTACATCCGTTCGCTGACGGAGAATCCGGGGCGCGTTTACGGCGAGGTCTATACGGCCGACGATGCCGGGATACGCACGCTGGCGGGCCGGCGGCTTGCCTACACGGGGCTGCGCCGTCCGGAGGTCGAAGGGCTGCTGCGCGAAACCGGAGACAGCGCCGCCCGTGAGAATTACCGCATCCGCAAGGAGTATGCCGCCGACCGTCTGGCGGCGCTGAACGCCCTCGATACGGCGGAGGTGCGGCGCGGCATGCTGCGCGAAGGAGAGCTGCGGCGCAATTACGAGCGGGCCGTGAACAGTCCTGCGGCTTTCGCGCGCCTGGTGCGCCATCCCTATTATGCCGACGCACGGCTCGACACGGTGATCTGCCGGCCCGACGGGCGGATCGACTATTATTACACCGAGCAGGTGCAGGCCGACGAAAACACGTCGAAACTCTATCTCTGTCTGGCCGGGGAGGTCGAGGACCGGAGCGGCCGCACGCACCGGATCACCCGGTCGGACACGCTGACCTACAACGTGGCCTCGATGACCACGTTCCTCGACGAAACGACGCGCTACATGCAGCGCATCGTGCTGCGCGACGCCGAGGCCAACGCGCGCTTCTTCTTCACCTTCCCGTCGGGCAAATCGACCCTTGTGGACACGCTGACCGCAAATCGCCGTCAGATCGCCGCCGTGCGTTCGCTGACGCGCGGCCTGATGACCGATCCGGTCTACATCATCGACAGCATCACGCTCCGCGCCACGGCTTCGCCCGAGGGAACCTGGCAGGTCAACGAGCGGCTGGCCCGCGAACGCGCCGAGGCGCTGCGCCGGGTGCTCGTGTCGGAGTTCCGCACGCTGTACGACTCGCTTCGGGTGTCGGGCAGCTATACGCTCGACGAGAACGGACGGCAGGTGCTCGACAGGTCTGCCGGGGAGCAGCTTCCCGACCTGCCGAACCTGCTGCGCACGAAGTGGCTGGCCGAGGACTGGGACGAACTCTACCGGCTGGTAGCTGCCGACACGCTGATCGCCGACAAGCAGGAGGTGCTGGCCATGATGAAGTGGGAGGGCAATCCCGACACCCGCGAATGGCGTATCCGGATGAAATATCCCAAGGCTTACGAGCGTATGCGCCGGGTGATCTACCCGCAGATGCGCGCCGTGGATTTCCGGTTCAACCTCCACCGCCGCGGCATGAAGCAGGATACGGTCTACACGACCGAGGTCGATGCCGAGTACATGCACGCCGTGGAGCTGCTCAAAAAGCGGCGGTATGAGGAGGCGCTCACGATCCTGCGTCCCTACGAGGACCGCAATACGGCGCTGGCCTACATGTCGCTGGGGTACGATGCCGCGGCGTACCGCATTCTGCGCGCCGAGCCGGACGCCGCTTCGACGCCCGACATCCAGTACATGCTGGCCATCCTTGCGTCGCGTCTGGGCGACGAGGAGCAGGCCGTGACCTATTTCCTGCGCTCGGTGGAACTGCGCGAGAGCCTGAAGTTCCGCGGCAATCTCGATCCCGAAATCTCCCGTCTGATCCGCAAATACGGGTTGTTCCGGGAGGATTTCGAATAGATGCCGCCGGAGAGATGAAAACCGGGACGCTCCCTCGTGGGAACGTCCCGGTTTTTTCGTCGCCGGACGTGTCAGCGGTCGCTGTGGAGGCAGTGGTGGGCGTTGCGGAGCTGGAGGGCCAGCGAGAAGGCCGTGATGCCGGCCAGGAGCAGCGTGATGCCGACCCAGACGATGACGGCCGTCGTGCCGATGACCAGCGGCTGGAACAGAATCCACAGCGAGCAGAGCAGCAGCAGCACGCCCGTGAAGATGGTCCAGCCCGAACCGGCGATCTCCAGGGCGCTCATGTCGCCGCCCAGTCCGATGGCGCTGAAACCGCGCATCATCAGCCAGAACCCGAGGAAGATGGGCAGCGTGGCGGCCGAAAGCCCGACGTTGAAGATCAGGATGATGCCGAGGATGATCTCGATGATCCCTCCGGCCATCATCCAGCCGCGGCCCGTGATGAAGTGTTTGTTGGCCGAGGAGAGCACGACCTCCAGGATGCCCGAAATCAGCATCAGCCATCCGAAGACGAGCGACATGCCCAGGTAGCTCTGGGCAGGGTAGACGAAAATCAGCACGCCGACCGCGAAGAGCGCGATGCCGATGATCAACAGCAGCCACCAGTAGCGGACGGCCTGTTTCGAATTTTCGATCAGTGAGGAAAAGTTGTTCATGGTATGAGGAATTTCTTCCTCTCGGAGCAATTTGCGTACCAGAGCCGTCGGGCCGCATACGCGGAAAAGGCCGGACAATCAGCCGGATGCCGGGCAGGGAAGCCGCGGGGCGCAGGGACGGGTTTCGGATTGACGCGGCGGGACCCTGATTAGCGGGGCAGGGTTCGGGTTGGCGGTCCGGGGCGGACTGGGTTGCCGGGATACGGTGGGGCGGGGAGAACCGCTTCGCCGATTTCGGGACGGAGATACCTGCTGTTTCGAAGCGCATCCGTCATCTTTTTCAAAGCGGAGAACTGGAGCGCGAGGCGACTGTTTCCGAAATGGTTCGTCCGCTCATCTGGAAAGAGATCATATTTATATATAGTATATTTTATTCCATCCTTGTTTTTGGTTTGGCGGAGCAGTTTCGAAGCGGTCGCTCTGCCCGATTTCGCCGTCGGTCTGAAGTGCGAATCTGTTCTTAAAATGCGTATTTTGCAAGACTTTTTTATGCATTTAGAGCGTAATTGCTGATGATTTTTTTGCGAAAAATTAATTAGGATAAAATCTTTTTATTATTTTTGCGACAGAGAGAATCCTCTTTCCTCGTCAAATCGCGAGGGGGGGGGGATTTTTCCTTGGCGCCGTTCTCGTGTCAAGTTGATAAAATCCCGAAAACTCGATAAGTAATTTTTCTGGAATCCGTTCAGGGTTTCATTTTGTAGATTGTATCGACTGTTTTAAGTATGGCATTTCATTATGCTTATCACATCCGAAAGCCAAACCGGGAAGCCGGTTCATTAAATCTCATCCTATGAAAAAGTTGTACCTATCCTTTCTGGCCATGCTTTGCATGGCAGGAGCGTCCGTACTGAATTCATGTTCGGACGACGATTCCACTTCATCCGGCAACCCCGACATGCCAGAAAGCGGGAATGCCCTGATCTGCAACGGTGTCGTACGGGAAATCAAATCCGCCGTCTACTCGGTCGAGACACCCGGAAACGGCGAAAAGGCAGATGCTTCGGAAGCAGCCTCTGTCTATACGATCTATCTTTCGCCGACGGCAGGGCTTGTGGATGTGGACGGCATGCTGATCGCCGACGATGCCGTCAAAATTACCGTCAAACAACCTTCCGGAGCCGTCGATCTTGCGGCTGCCGGCAACGGAATCGCCTATGGGGAGATCGACGTAAACTCCTCGAACGTCGGAGAAGCCTCGAAAGCAGTTCTCTCGGTCGAGTTCCTCTCGGCCCGCGTCGCTCGTATTTCCGCCGAAATCGAAACCGGCGGAAAAACGCTGACGGTCGCCTATTACGGACTGTGCAAGAATTCCGACGCTTCGGAGGAGGGAGATGACGCAGACAAGGTGTTGCTGGATAAAGTTCCGCTGTCGTGGTACCTCGGCCCGGTCAAGGGCGTGGAGTCGCACAACTATTATATGGCCTTCACGGATGCCGAGCATACCGTATCCAAAGGGCGGGTGACGCTCAAAGAGGCGGGTTACCTTTTCGTGGCCGACCTCTATGCGGTTCCGGGCGAAGATGCCTACACGCTTCCCGAGGGTGAATATATGGCCAGCCAGCTCAACGAGGATCACACGTTCACGTCCCAATATACCGGTGTTCAGTATATCGACGCCGAAGGCAATAAAACCCAGTTGTCGCTGGTTTCGGGAGAGCCGTTGAAAGTCACCCGCGAAGGCGACATCTGGAGCATTTCGCTTCGTTTCGTCGATACGGACGGTTCCGAAAAGAGCATCGTCTACGAGGGACAGCTCCAGATCGTCGATCAGCCGGAGGACGGCGGCTTCTACCTGCCGCAGATCGGACGCGACGTGGAAGTGGTCGGATTCAGCGCCACCGCGACCTATTACGGCAACATGCTCGAAGCAGGTACCGGCATGATGCAGATCAACATTTGCGACGAAACCTACGACACGGAGGAGGGGCAGGGCGGTCTCGCCGCTGCGCTCGTCGTATTCAACGACCTGTTCGGCAATCCGAAGGAAGCCGTGATCAAGCCCCACGAATATCTGGCCAACACCTCGTTCCAATGGGGGTCGTGGATGCCCGCCGTGGAAATTCCGATGGAGGGACTGGTATTCCCGCTCGGCACTTATGTCCAGTTGGACGACGGAACCTCTTTCGGACAATTTTCCTACGGAAAGGAGGGCATCATCAAGATCGAGGCCGCCGGTACGGCCCAAGGCGAAGACGGCAAAATAGAACCGGTATACAAGATCGAGTTCAACCTCACCTCGAAGGACGGCTTTACCCTCAAGGGCTCGTACACCGGAGTCATTCCGATCACCGACGCATCCGACGACAAGTCCGATGACGACGGCACCTCGACGCTCGAGCGTGACTACGACATGGATCTGTCGAAGATCAAAAAGGCGCATTACTATACTTCGGATCAGGTCTATATCCAAGGCATCGGCTACAAACCGATCAGTTCCTACGGATGCGGTCTGCAATTCATCAATATCGGTATCGAATGGGTAGGAGACCATCTCGAAGACTTCGTGGATCGCGAGCCGGGCGGTGACATCGTCCGTGTGGAACTTACCACCGAGCCGGGCAAGGAGAACGAAATCACTCCGGGAACCTACGAGGTGACCGAACAGCGCTGGCCGGCATACATCAAACCCGGCGTCATGATGCGCGGCATTATGCTGGACGGCGGTCTGCATGGCAGCCGGTGGATGCACCAGACTTATTCGATGTGGGGAGATGACAACAAGATCTTCGAATACATGGACGGACACGCCCTGCTCTACGACGGTCAGGTTACGATCACCAAGGTCGAGGGCGAAGGCAAGGAGAACTGGTACCGGTTCGAGGTCGACGGCATCTGCGTGCGCAAGCATCATGTGCGCGGAACGTGGGAAGGCCCTGTCGTAAGCCAAACGGGGCGTGCTGCGGCAGAGAAGGATCATCTCGAACCGCCCAGACTGCTTCGCCGCCTGCCGGCTCCGTCGGTTCCGATGAGCCGTCTGGCCGAAGAACTGCCGGGCATCATGTTCCGCAAGGCCGGAATGACCGAATGACAACAGAAAAACCGGATAGCGCGGGGTTTCCCCGAACCCCGCGCTATTAAAAACAATCGTTATGAAAAACTCGACCCATTACAGACTGCGCGCATTGGCGTGCGCGTTGCTCGCATCGGCAGCCATGCTGGGTGCATGCGATGACGACGATCCCAACGACGACCCCGACCCCGGGAAGAAGCCTCCCGTAACTCTGACCGATCAAATCCAGTACGACGGAGGCGATCTCGTCGGCATCAAGTCGGCGATCTATGTCGCTGAAGAAGACGGCAGCCACACCTTTTACCTCTCGCCGACCGAGGGGCTGATCAATGCCGAGCAGATGAAACAGGCCGACGATTATCTGCGCGTGATGGTGGAGAGCCCCAAGGGCACCGTGAACACGGCCTCCGATCCGTTCGAAATCGAATACAAGGATATTTCGGTGAAAAAGACGACGATGAACGACGTCGCGAGCGTAGAGCTCTCCGCAGATCTGGTGACGAAGACCCGGCTCAATCTCTATACCTATGTCGAATTGAAGAGCGGCAAGACGCTGATCGCCCGTTACCAGAATACCTGTACGGAAGAGCGTGACGTCGAACTGACGAACCAATACGAGATCGACAATCGGATCGCCGCCGTCGGAAGCGTCGTCGAGTGGCGCAATGTCCGCGAAGGCAACCGCCGCTTCTGCCTCTACGAGCAAGAGGGCCTGGCCGCTCCCGAGGAGGGGGCTGCGGGCGTGGAGATTCTGCTTGCCGAGGAGCTGTTCGGAACGGCGGAAATCGACCTTGCGACAGCTGATCCCGCGAAGGTGCAGATTCGCTGCGGTGAATTCGCAACGGGCGCCGGGACGACCGGAACGCTGACGGCGAAGTACCTGACGGATAAATTCGGCACGATCGAGGGGCTCATCGTCGCGCTTGACGCTTCGAAAGACGGGAAGCGCCTGCGTGCCGCCTACGAAGGCACGTTCGCCGGAGGCTATGCGGCCACCAATACGATCAAGGTGACGGAGCCGGCAGCCGGAGGCGAGGCTGCGGCCGCAGCCGAGGCCCCGATCGCCGCGCTCTTCTCGCAGGAGCCGCAGGTCGGCAGCTACGTATTCGCTTTGGGCGATGCCGAAACGGCCGCAGCCCCGGCCGATCTCGCCAAAGGTCATTGGGCTGCGTATGTGCGGGTGCTGGCGGCCAAGTTCGACGGCGTGATCGACGTTGCGGCGCAGACCTCCGATTACTGGTTCCGGCTCTACGACCACAAGACCTATCAGACCTACTACGGCGAGGATGCGGGACTGACCGGTACGATCGAGACCCATCCCAATCCCGCTGGCGGCAAGGAGATTTATCTGCGGGTAAATCTGACGCTGAAAAACGGCATCGGGGTCGAAGCCGAATACTACGGTGTGCCGACGGCTGCGACGGCCGACGCAATGGATGAAGAAACATTGAAGCCCGTCAAACCGTTCGAGCCCTATATCAAATTCCTGGACAAGGATAACAAGGACATGCTGTATTGGCCCGTTACGGCGATGGAGGTGCGGCACGACCCGGCTTATCGGGATAGTTATACCGGCGATCTGCTATCGGGATATTGCTTCTATTTCCGGAATGCTTTCACCGAGAGTATCGATGCGGATAATACTACTCCGATGTTTTTCCTGCCGGACAGCTACCTCGACCATGAAGGAGAGATCGACCTGCCTGCGGAAGGCACGAATTGCAAATGGAACCTCAGGTTCCAGTATATGTATCTGTCCTCATATAACGGGTACGGATATTCCGACAAGGATAAGTACTGCATGCGGTGTCCCGAGAAGGCGGCAGTAACCGTCAAGCAGGAGAATAAGGAGAGGATCTTCAAATTCTCGATGGTCGATTGGGGAGTATTCAGTACATGGAACCCTGATCCGACCGGAACCGGAAACACCTTGATCATCGAATTCCGGGGCAAGGCTGCCAAGTATTCGGGCTCGAAGCCGAACGACCTTGCAGACGATTTCTACAAATAGGCTGCGATCCGGCCGGTTCGGTGACCGGACAGGCGGATGACAGCCCCCCCCCTCCGGGCTTCCGGAAGGGGAGGGGATATGTTTCGGCTCCGGGCCGGAACACGAAGACGGCAAATTTTCTATAATCAATTTTTTTACCAGCGTTAAAATGGCGCATTTATGACCAAAAAAATCTTTCTATCATTGATGGCTGTTCTCGGCCTGTTCTTGTCCGCCCATGCGCAGGAACGGGAAATTACGGGTTCGGTCAAAGATCATGCGGGGGCCGGCATCGTCGGCGCCACCATTCTGGTCGAAGGCACTACAAAGGGTACGACCTCCGGTGCGGACGGCAGTTTTTCGATCAAAGCCGCACCGGACAATGTGCTGGTCGTGTCGTTCATGGGTTATCAGTCCCACACGATCAAGGTGGGGACGCAAACCCGGATCGACGTCGTGCTGAAAGAGGACACACAGGCTATCGACGACGTGATCGTCGTAGCGTTCGGTACGGCAAAAAAGGAGGCTTTCACCGGTTCGGCGACCGTCATCAAATCGGACGACATCGCCAAGTCGCAGCAGTCGAACGTAGCGCAGGCTCTGGCCGGAAAGGTCGCGGGCGTGCAGCTGACCAACACCTCGGGACAGCCGGGAGAGAGTCCGAAAATCCGCATCCGCGGCTTCAGCTCGCTCAACGCCGGCAACGATCCGCTCTGGATCGTGGACGGCATGCCCTACTCGGGTGACCTGAACAACCTCAATCCGAGCGACATCGAGTCGATGACCGTGCTGAAGGACGCCGCCTCGAACTCGCTGTACGGCGCCCGCGGCGCCAACGGCGTGGTGATGATCACCACCAAAAAGGCCAAGTCGCAGGAGGCTCACGTGACAATCGACGCCAAGTGGGGCGTCAATTCGCGCGCCGTCCAGGATTATGCGTACATCACCAACCCGGCACAATTCTACGAACTGCATTACAGTGCGCTGAAAAACTACTATGTCAATTCGGGAATGAGTATCGGCGAGGCCCATTTGCGCGCCAATACGAATTTGACGGCCAATGCGAATGACGGAGGTCTGGGCTATATGGTCTATACGGTTCCTTCCGGGCAGGAGTTCATCGGCATCAACGGTAAGGTCAATCCCGCTGCGACTCTCGGCCGCCGTCTCGTCTATGAGGGCAAGGAGTACTACATCCGTCCCGACGACTGGACCGATGCGGCTTTCCGCTCGTCCCTGCGTCAGGAGTACAACGCTTCGATCTCCGGGCAGACCGGAAACGCCTCGATCTACGGATCGTTCGGCTATCTGAACAACGAAGGTATCGCCTACAACTCGGACATGGACCGTTATACGGCCCGTCTGCGCGTGGACTATCAGGCCAAGAAGTGGCTCAAGTTCGGCGCCAATGCCAACTACACGCATTTCCGCTACAACCAGATCGACGACAGCGGCGCCGGTAACTCGTCGGGCAACGTTTTCGCTTATACGACGGCCGTCGGTCCGATCTATCCGCTCTACATCCGCGACGGCGAGGGTAATGTCATGTACAACGAGGACGGCATCAAGCTCTACGACTACGGCAACGGCGACAATGCCGGTATGGAGCGTTCGCTCTTCCCCAACAGCAACGCCCTCTCGGATTCGCGTCTCAACAAACAGGAAGCCGAAGGCAATGCTTTCAACGGTACGGGATATATCGACGTCACCTTCCTCAAGGATTTCAAGTTCACGTTCAACGCCGGCGTTTCGCTCGACGAAACCCGCTCCACCTCGGTTACGAATCCCTGGTTCGGACAGTTCGCCAGCGAAAAAGGCATGGTCTCGAAAGGGCATCAGCGGAATTTCGACCTCAACCTGCAGCAGATTCTCAACTACACCAAGCAGATCGGCTCGCACAACATCAACGTGATGCTGGGCCACGAGTCCTACCAGAACCGCATTTACACGCTGTCGGCCACGAAAAGCAATATGCTGACGCAGGAAAACGACGAGCTTGCCGGGGCGATCATCGACAAACAGGGAGCCGGCTCCTACCGGAGGGAGTACAACAACGAGGGCTATTTCGCCCGCGTCATGTACGATTACGCAGGCAAATATTTCGCCTCGGCCTCCTATCGCCGCGACGCTTCTTCGCGTTTCCACCCCGACCATCGCTGGGGTAACTTCTGGTCGCTGGGCGGCGCATGGATCATTTCGAAGGAAAATTTCATGGAGAGCACCTACGAATGGCTCGACAATCTCAAGCTGAAGGCCTCGATCGGCTCGCAGGGTAACGACAACATCGGTAACTTCCGCTACACGAACACCTACACGATCGAAAACGCCAACGGAAAGGTCTCGACCGTCTTCAACGCCAAAGGATCCGAGAACATCACCTGGGAGACCAACTCCAACTTCAACGCCGGTGTGGAGTTCAGCTTCCTGCGCGGTACGGTTTCCGGAGGCGTCGAATATTTCCTCCGCAAGACGACCGACATGCTGCTGTCGTTCCCGGTAGCTCCGTCGCTGGGCTATTCGTCCTACTACGCCAACGTGGGCGACATGCGCAACAGCGGCGTCGAAATCGAGCTGAACTTTACGCCGATCCGGCGGGAGCATGTCCAGTGGGACATCAACCTCAACATGACGCACCTGCGCAACAAGATCACCATGCTGCCTTCTGAACGGCGGACCAAGCAGGTCGATGGCTACTCCGGTTACGTGAGCGGCTCCACTTTCTTCGGAGAAGGACTGCCGATGTATACTTTCTACATGAGAAAATATGCCGGGGTTTCGGACGAGGGCCTTTCGATGTGGTACATGGACGAAACCGACGACAAGGGTAACCCGACGGGCAAGCGCGTTACAACGACTGAATATGCCAAGGCATCGGACTATCTCTGCGGCGACCCGATTCCCGATCTCTACGGCGGTTTCGGCACGAGCGTCAATTTCCGGGGCTTCGACCTGAGCGTGGCCTTCACCTATCAGATCGGCGGTCTGGCCTATGATTCGGGATACTCCGCGGCGATGTACTCGCCGGCCAACAAGACGACGGGTATGAACTGGCACAAAGACATGCTCGACGCATGGTCGGCGGACAATACGTCGTCGAACATCCCGCGTTTGCAGTATGAAGATAAGGATCAAAACGGTATGTCTGATCGCTTCCTTATGGACGCCAGCTACCTGAACCTGCAGAACATCAACTTCGGCTACACGCTGCCGTCGAATTTCACCAAGAAGGTCGGAATCGAGAAGGTGCGCGTCTACCTTGCCTGCGAGAATGTCTGGTACTGGTCCAAACGTCAGGGATTCGATCCCCGCTACTCTTATTCGGGAGCGACGAGCCAGGCCACCTATTCGCCTGTAAGAACGATTTCGGGCGGCATCAACATCCAATTCTAATCGGCCTCAAACACTTTACGACAAACGACATGCATATGAAAAAAGCGACAAACATAACGCTCGCGACGCTGGCGGCAGCTTTGCTGGCAAGCAGCTGCATCAAAGAAGCCGACCCCTATGAAATAGCCACCGAGGATCAGGTCACCCTCGAAACGCTGATAGAAGGCATTCCGGCCTCGCTCGTACAGGCCGGTTCCGCAGGCTATGCAAAGGATGGCCAAGCTTGGGATTTTGCCCTGCCGGCCATCCATATCGCCACGGAATCCATGACGGGCGACGTCGCCATCGGCGGCAATATCGGTTACGACTGGTTCGCACAGTGGGGAACCAACGAAGCGCTCGGCGCCGACTATGCCGTGGGTGCACTCACGTGGGACAACTACTATGCGTGGATCATGGCGGCCAACAACGTCATCAAACAGATCGACGCCTCGGATTTCGCGACGCTCGACGCCACGCAGAAGTCCTATCTGGGCTTCGCCTACGCCTATCGGGCCATGTTCTACCTCGATCTGGTGCGTCTGTACGAGTTCAAGGAGAACAATTACACCGAAGCGCCCGGGGTTCTCGGGCTGGGCGTGCCCATCGTACTGCCCGAGACTACCGAGGCCGAGGCCAAGAACAACCCCCGTGCCAAGGTCGACGACATCTACGATCAAGTGATCTTCCCCGACCTGGACAAGGCCGAAGAACTGTTGAGCGGCTTTACGGCTCCCGACAAGTATACGATCAGTCCGGCGCTGGTCTACGGACTGAAAGCCCGGGCCTGGCTTGAGCGCGGTACGGCCAAGAACGACGCCGAAGCCTATGTTTCCGCTGCCGAGTACGCCCGCTTGGCCATTAACGCCAGCGGCTGTACACCCCTGACGCAGGAGCAGTGGGAAGACCCCTCGAACGGCTTCAACAGCGCCATGTCGAACAATGCCTGGATCTGGGGCCTTGCGCTTCCGAGCGAGAGCGTTGCCAACCTGTTCTGCTTCACGGCGCACATGAGTACGGAGAATGCGTGGAGCGCCTACGGAAACGACGCCTGCCGCTGCATCAACAGCAACCTCTACAACAGTATCGACCTGCGCGACTTCCGCCGCCATTCGTGGCTCGATCCCGACCGCAAAGACCCGGAGAAGGAGTCCTACGACTACAAAAGCTGCCGCAAAGAGGGCAAGGAATACTTCAATGAACTGCCCGATTACGCGAACATCAAGTTCCGTCCGGCGCAGGGCGCTTATGAGGATTTCAAGGTCGGCGGAGCCGCAGACCATCCCTACATGCGCGTCGAGGAGATGTACTTCATCGAGGCCGAGGCCAAGGCGCATGAAAATCTTGGCGAAGGAATTCGGCTGCTCAATGAGTTCATGAACAATTACCGCATTGTGGGCGGAGGTTACGACTGTACGAACATGTCGTCGTCGGTTGAAAATTTCACCAACGAGCTGATGCTTCAGAAGCGCATCGAGTTCTGGGGCGAAGGCATCGTCATGTTCGACATGAAGCGGCTCGACATGTCCACCCGACGGGGCTATGTGGGAACCAACTCTCCTGCCTCGTACCGGCTGAATACGGAAGGCCGTGCACCCTACTGGAACTTCGTGATCTCGCGCGGTGAGACGCAGAACAACCCCGTCATCGCCACGCAGAACAATCCCGATCCTTCGCAAACGGTCAAGCCGTGGAACGGGTGATGACCATCTGCGATCAAGCTGTCAAATCTAAAAGCAAATTACCGTGAAGACATTCAAGCATATATTACCGTTCCTGCTGGCACTTCTTGTCCTTGCCGGCTGCGAGGACGACGTGAACTATACGCAGGGAACCGCGGAGAATCCCGATTGCTACGGTGTCTACTTCCCGAAGAAGCAGGCTACCCGGACCGATCTGGAGTTCGAACCGGGAACCCAGACCGAAGTGACCTATACGGTCAAACGGCGCAACACCGTGGATCCGATCGTCGTTCCGGTCGTCGTGAAGTCCAACGTCGAGGATATTTTCGTCGTCGAGCCGATCGCATTCGATGCCGGAGAGGACGAGACGACCTTTACGATCAGTTTCCCCAAGGCCCAAATGGGCACGACCTACACCTGCGATATCAACATCGAAGATCCGCGCTACGCTTCGATCTACGGTGCCGATAAGGTGAACCTTTCGATATCGCTCGTGCTGGCCAAATGGGAATTGGTCACCGACGAAAAGACCGGTGAGACCAAAGGCCGCTACCGCGACGACATTCTGGGCAACTTCGCGTCGATAAACAACCCCAATGCTAATCCGAACCCCGAAATCGAACTCGAAATCTACGAGCGTTCGGACAAGAAGGGCTATTACCGCATGAAAGCCTACACTCCGGAGCTGATGAACATCTTCGCCGGAGGACAGGTAAACCACGAGAACCGCAACGTCTGGACCTATGTCGATGCCTCGGATCCGAACAAGGTCTATTATCCCTACCAATCGACCGGTCTGACCCTCTTTGCCGATATGGGCGAGTGGTACATCGCATCGCAAACACCGGAAAATTTCGCCATGGACGAATCGGCCGGACAATATGGCACGCTCAAGAACGGCGTGATTACCTTCCCGGCGCAGGGTATCGTGCTCGAACCGAGCGAAGGTGAATATGCCGGAAAATTCTTCTATGCCAACGCAAACGGCCTGCAGCGGATCATGCTTCCCGGAGCCAGGGTCTACGACTACTCGGTGGCCCTCACCAAAAGCGAACCCGCAGATGGTGTCGTCGAAATCGGCGCCACCCTCTCCGAGGACACCCGAGAGTTCCGCTATGCGATCTTCACGGGCAATTTGAGCGACGGCGAGGCGAGCCTCAAGGCACAGGAGATTGCCGACCGCAAGATCGCCGCGGAACTCATCAAGACGATCACTGCTTCGGGGACGATTTCCGTTCAGGATCTGGAAGGCGGTACCGGCAAGTACACGCTTGTAGGCTGCATCTACGGTTCGGACGAAGAGGCGAATCCGGAGGGCGGCGAAACGGCGTCGCAGAATCTGAAAATGCAGGGCTACGCCTCCATTTCGTTCGGATATATCGCCAAGGGCGACGAGGACAAGGTTTCCGTCATTCTCAACATCGGGCTCGAAGCCACGAACGAATTCGCGGGACAAGGCATTACGACGGACAATGCGGCGAAATTCTGGGCCTATGGCGAGGGGATTGAATCTGTTAAACACGGAGTCTTCAAGACAAAAGACATCCAAGGATTGGACATGACGGCTTTCCTCAAAGAGGAGGGCAAGGATTTCACCAAAGAGCAGCTCGACGCCATCAACGGCGGACATTACAGCGTCATGCTCACGGGGCTGAACGGCGACACGGAGTACACGTTCGCCGGACTGGCTTACAACGGATATGCCAGCAAACTCTTCACGGCATCCATCAAGACCACCGGTGTATACAACCCGGGATTGGAGAGCGAGTTCCTCTACTCGGACTTCCTGCCGCAGAAAGAGCAGCCCTCGAAGGAGTACCTGATTTCGACCGAATGGAACTATTATGCTGTCAACGTCATGGATGAGAAGCCGATGCGCCGGAAGATCGGCACGGTGACCATCGAAGACGATCCGGCGGACGACAGTTCGGCCGATCTGCTGACCATCACGGGACTCCCCGGGGTCGAGTTCGACGAAGGCGGTCGGATTCCGGCGGTCTACGTTCCCTCCACTGCTCCGCTCGCAGGCATAACCGGCGCTATCTCCCCGCTTCTTTCGCAAACGCCGATCGGTGTCATCAACGGAGAGGACATCCTCGCCGGCTGCGTCTCGGAGGAGAACCCCGAAGCCCTCTATGCGGTCAATTATCCGTTCATCGGAGGCGCCGTGGCCGACGGTTACATCTATTTCGTGCCCACCCCGAACTATGTCGAGCAGGGGGCCACGTTCCGTTATCTGTATACGTTGAGTACGACGACCCCCTATTCGATCCTTACGGATATGTTGCTCGTCGATCCCGCCAAGGATATGGGCGGCATTCCCGAACTGGCCGCAGAGCGGATTGCAGAATTGCGCCGAATGGCCGCAGGACTCCGGCAGCCGCGGAATTACGTCGAACGGCTCGAATTCTCCGTTTCCGCAGAACGCGGTTCCGTCAAAACCGTACCGACCGACTATGCGAAAGGATTCCTGCCCGCATCGGCTCCTGAAGCGAAAGTCGTAAGGGCTACGGTCGGATTCAGCGACGCTGTGCAGCGTGCGAACGGTTCGGGATCGGAACTCCGCTTCCGGAAAACGGCCGCTGCCGAAATCACGCTCAAGTAATATCGGATCGGGAGAGGCCGGTCGTCCGGCAAGTGTCGGCCTCTCCCTTTTTTCCAAGCCAAAAACAACCTGCCGGACTCAAAAATCAGCATGATATATGCATAACAAAACGAAACTCCTGATTTTCGCCTCCCTGCTGCTGGCCGCCTGCTCGACGGATCCCATGCAGGAAATACCGAACCGCGGGGATTCCGCTCCCGAAATCGAGACTTCGGGCAAAATCTGCAATACGTCGGACGACGCCGTGGCCGGTTCGCTCATCGTAAAATTTGGCGAAGAAGCCATTCCCAGTCTCGAACAGAATGCGTTGAATGCGGCCAAGACCCGTTCGGCGCTGACCCGTTCGGGCATCGAATCCGTCGATGACATCCTGAACGACCTGCACGTCACCTCGCTGGAGCGCGTCTTCCCCGAAGCCGGCGAACACGAGGCCCGCACCCGTGCGGCAGGGCTTCACAGATGGTATGTGCTCGGGTTCGCATCGGAAGAGGATCTCGACAAGGCGGCCGAGAGACTCGCAGGTGTCGCCGAAATCTCGAAAGTACAGTTCCGCACCCGTCTCTACCGGGCTTCCGACTGCAAAACCTATCCGTTTCAAGCAACGGCGAACGGCCAGACCCGCGCTTTGGTTACAGCGGATTTCAACGACCCGAATCTTTTCTGGCAGTGGCATTACATCAACAATGCCGACCAGGCCGTTGCCACTACATCGGTGGCCGGAGCCGACATCAATGTGGCCGACGCATGGAAGCTCACGGCAGGTAATCCCGAAGTCATCGTCGCCATCGTGGACGAAGGGGTGAAATACACTCATCCGGATCTGGCGGCCAACATGTGGATCAATCCGAACCCTTCGCCCGAGTACGGGAAGCAGGATATACACGGATGGAACTTCGTCACCGACGGTCCCATTTCATGGGGGCAGAAGGGCGATTCGGGACACGGAACGCACGTTGCGGGCACGGTAGCCGCCGTCAATAACAACGGCATCGGCGTCTGCGGCGTGGCCGGAGGTACGGGCAAGGGAGACGGTGTGCGTCTCATGTCGTGTCAGATCTTCTCGGGAGACCTGACGGGTGACGCCCTCGTGTCGAGCCGTGCCGTAAAATACGCCGCGGATCACGGTGCCTCCATCCTCCAGTGCTCGTGGGGCATCAAGGCGGGAATATACACGTCGGACAACATGTTCATCAAACAATCGCCGATGGATTACGAGGCGCTTCAGTACTTCGCCGCCCAGAAGAACTGCGAGGCCCTCGACGGCGGACTGATCATTTTTTCCGCCGGCAACGAATCGACAGCCATGTCCGGCTATCCGGCAGGCTATCGTGATTATATCTCCGTCACCTCGTTCTCGCCCGACTACCTGCCGGCCAATTATACCAACTACGGTTCCGGCTGTAATATCGCGGCTCCCGGCGGCGAAACGAGCGGTCTGAGCGGCGGCGAGAAGGCCGGCGTACTCTCGACACTCTGCTCCGAAACGAGCAACGGAGCGGATTACGGCTACATGCAGGGAACCTCGATGGCCTGCCCGCACGTCTCGGGCGTAGCCGCACTCGGCCTCTCCTATGCCCTGGAGAAAGGGAAGAGATACTCGCTCGACGAATTCAAGACCATGCTGCTCACCTCGGTCAATGAAATCGACTCCCGGCTGGGCGAAGGCTCGAAGGCCACGATCGCCGACGTGTCGATTTACCGCGGCAAAATGGGCACCGGCATTACGGACGCTTATCAGTTGCTCATGCAGATCGAAGGGACGCCCTGTCTGCAGGTCGCATTGGGCGAGGTGCAGCTCATTCCGCTGACGCAGCATTTCGGGCAGGGTGCCGAAGACCTTACCTACACCGATATCCAGATGTCGGCCAAGGACATGGAAAAGCTTGGCATCAAGGCGGCTCCCAAAATGTATAATGGAAAACTGATGATCAAATGCACGAAACCCGGATCGGCCAAAATCAAGGTTTCGGCGATAGCCGGCGGTACGAAACCCGGAACGGGTGTCGTGATGGGCGGCATGGTCATCACCAAGGAATTCGCCGTCATCGCCCGTTCGGCCGGCGCAGCAAACGGAGGTTGGTTATAAAAACAGTGCTTGCAATGAAAAAACATCTTTATCATCTGCTCGTTTTCTCCCTGCTCGGCATTTTCGCCGCAAGCTGTTCGGATGACGACGATGCCCCCAACATTCAGTCGGAAATCGTAGGCGAATGGCGCCTCACTTCCTGGTCGGAGAGTGCTCCCGAAGGATTCGAGGTATACGTCGAATTCACTTCGGCAGCGACGTTCGGACTTTATCAGAAGGTCGAAACGTCGAACTACACCAAATACACCGGGCGTTATTCGATCGACGGATCCCGGCTGACCGGAGTGTACGACGACGGCGAGAGCTGGGGCAACGGCTACGATTTCGAGTTGACGAATGGCGGGAACACCCTGACGATGACCACCCGAACCGAGCCGGCCGAAACCAGCGTATATTCCCGGACGATCATTCCGGATGACGTGCGCAATGCCCGAACGTCCCGTGCCGAATCTTCTCTGGAAATGAGGCGAATGCTATAATCTGTAATATTCGCGCCGCTCCGCCATTAAGTGTAAGGTAAGGACAAGAAGATGCGGTTGAAACGCTAATAACGGTCAGACCAGTAACGCTTCAATGTGTGGAAGGCATTTGTCAACCGACAAATAATTTCGAGTGAAAATCTCTTACTATAATGTGTTAAAACATTAAAATAGAAAGTTCAAAATTACGAGATTGCTCACTGGGATAGGATGGCTAAAGCCATCCTATCTTTTTTTAGAATATTTCTACGAGAACTGGTATTGACGACAAAATAATAAATATGGCGATTTCCGGCGAGAAATCCAAATGTGGAAAAATTTTGAAAGGCGAATAATTACAAGTTGTATGATTTGAATCGGATGATGCGATCCGGATAATATTTTTCGACCGATGCCCGATTTTCAGCGATGTGAAGGTGAATTTCAGATATTTGTTTATGTGGTTCGGGTTTCATATCTTTGTCTTACCTAACTTCAAATTATTTTTGTTATGAAACTGAAAATGTATTTTCTGATGCTCGCTTTAGGAGTATGCGGAGCGGCTATGCAAAGTTGTGATGACGATGATGACAACTTGAAAGTTCCCGAAAAATTGCAGTCTGCGTTTTCTCAAAAATATCCTGAAGCCAGTCCGAAATGGAAAACCCGGGGTAATTATTACATTGCGGATTTCCAGGACCAGAATTATGAATCCGAGGCCTGGTTTACTTTCGATGCCGTTTGGCTGATGACCGAAACGGACCTGCCTTATGCGGCTTTGCCCGAAGCCGTCAAAAACGCCTTCCAGAACAGCGAATATAGATCGTGGAGGCCGGATGATGTGGATATGATAGAACGTGAAAGCATGGAACCGGTCTATGTTTTGGAGGTGGAGCAGGGCTCGCGGGAAATGGATCTTTATTACAACGCGGAGGGAATTCTGATCAAGGCGGTGGAAGATTCGGAGGATGATTCCGAGGATTACCTGCCGGTTGAACTTCCCGAAGGGGTGAAAAATTTTCTGCAGGAGAAATATGCGGCATCCGAAATCGTAGAAACGGACCGGGAACACGGACAGTTTGAGGTGGATATCATCCACGACGGAGTTGCCAAGAAGGTGCTTTTTGACAACAACGGAAATTGGCTTTCCACATCCTGGGAGATCAGTCCGGATACTCTTCCGGAAGCCGTTAAAACTGCGATCCAGCAGGCAATTAACGATAATTATGTCGGTTATGAAGCCGACGATGAGCCGGGAATGGTAGAAACACCAGATGGGAATTATTATCGAATCGAGCTGGAAGCGGAAGATGGCAGGGAGGTGATTCTCAAAATCCGGGAAGACGGCACTTTGCTGAAATAGATTCGTTTGCATAGGCATGCCGACAGGCAAATGAAAAATTCGCTTGGCAGCTGTTCGTATTATATCATCTGTTTTAATAGAACGATTTACCTATGAAAAAAATCGGTTTGCTGCTATTTTTTGCGGTATTCGCTTGCTCTTTGTCCGCACAAAACAGGCTTTCCGTCTTTATCGGAAATGCCAATCGGTATGCTTCGGTCGATTTGTCGGATTTCTGTCGGCGCCTCTGCGTGGAATACGATATTTCGGCAGAATCGCTCAATAATTATTACCGGCGTTGCGGCAGAGATTGGGGGCATGTGGGCCTTGCGCTGGAGATCGCCCGAACCTCGGGACGAAGCATGCGCGATATCTGTGATTATTACAGACGTTATAAGAGTGAGGGCTGGGGGCGGATTCTGATCGAACTGGGAATCGGTCCCGAGTCGTCGTATTGTGCTCCGTTCTATGATCGGGTGCATTGTCATAGCGATTACTGGCACGAGCATTACGACTCCTATTGCAAACGACATGGGAAGTATCATCCGCACAAGCACGGGTATAAGAAACACCCGAAATATGGGAAGCGGAAATACGGGAGATATCATGACGATGATTACGACGATGACGAGGATGATGACGATTGAGTGGCCGGTGATAATTCCATGTAAATCGTTATACGTATAATTGTTTTATGAAAAAGATTTTATTGGTTTTTGTTTGCAGTTTGTTCGCTTTCGAGACGGTTTTGGCTCAAGAGAAAAACGCCGTGGGATTACGGTTGGGAGATGGCGTGGAATTTCTTTATCAACGCGATCTTTCGTCTCGGAATTTTTTGCAATTCACGTTGGCGACTCCTCATTTTGAAGGACTGTCCGTTACGGGAATCTATAATTGGCGCTGCTGCCGGTGGAATTGGACACCCC